>X85_Domestic_Dog__coassemble_269_pt1 | contig 124423 bp, 84 predicted proteins | sample X85_Domestic_Dog__metabat2_high_PE_009 | metagenome-assembled genome bin X85_Domestic_Dog
GGTTTATGTATAGATGTGCATTGAAAGTCAAAGGTAGCTGCGCTACCCCGCATTTTTCATCCCCTAAACTAAAGATTTAGGGGTTTTCAAATGCGAGTCCCTATAAAGGCTGACTTCTTATCTTAAATCTCTTTCAAAAAACATCTAAGTGTTTCATTTAAAACGCCGAGGAAGATTCTCTAAAACGCCTAAACGTTTTTTATAAACTGTTATCTGGGATGCAGACTCCTTATAAGCATCTGATTAAAAACAAGAAAGCCTCATAATCAAAAGATCATGAGGCATATCTTGTACTCGAAGCGGGACTTGAACCCGCACAGCCGCAATGGCCAAGGGATTTTAAGTCCCTCGTGTCTACCGATTCCACCATTCGAGCATCCATTCAAAGAAGAGCGGAAAACGAGACTCGAACTCGCGACCCTAACCTTGGCAAGGTTATGCTCTACCAACTGAGCTATTTCCGCGTTAACGGGTGCAAATGTAAGGAGTTTTATGATATACTCCAAACATTTCGCCCATTTTCTTTTAATATTTTTTCCTTTCTATCGGTGCAGAAGCGTTTTCTCTGCCGCTTCTACCGTTTCAAAGTTAAAGCCAGAAACTACCTGATTCATTAATTTCACAATCTGGTCATTACATAGATTGCCGATACTTCCCTCATGCGTGTGATGCACCTGCTTGTTATGTGTAAATCTGCCAGCCTCAATGTCTAAACCTACCTTTTTATACGCATCACGGAAAGGCATTCCTTCACTAGCCAGACGATTAACTTCTTCTACACTGAATATATATAGATATTTGTCATCATCTAAGACATGCTCATTAATCCATATTTTATCCATGATATAAGTAGCCATCTGAAGACAGTCTTTCAGCTCCCCAAAAGCGGGAAGGAACACCTCTTTGATAATCTGTAAGTCGCGGAAATACCCTGAAGGAAGATTATTCATGATCATCATAATCTGCTGGGGAAGTGCCTGAATCTTGTTACACTTGGCACGAGTCAGTTCAAACACATCTGGATTCTTTTTATGAGGCATAATGCTGGAGCCTGTAGTACATTCATCCGGCAGTTTCACGAAGCCAAAGTTCTGGCTGCTAAACATGCAGGCATCAAAAGCCAGCTTTGACAGTGTTCCCGCAATAGAAGCCAAAGCAAAAGCTACATTCCGTTCCATCTTTCCACGCCCCATCTGAGCATAAACCACATTGTAGTTCATCGAGTCAAATCCCAGCAAACGAGTTGTCATCTCACGGTTCAATGGAAAAGAAGAACCATATCCCGCAGCCGACCCCAGCGGATTACGGTTGCAGGTCTTATAAGCCGCCTGCAAGAACAACATATCATCGACCAAGCTCTCGGCATACGCTCCAAACCACAAGCCAAACGAAGAGGGCATGGCTATTTGCAGATGAGTATATCCGGGCATTAAAACATCTTTATAACGGTTACTCTGAGAAATCAGTACCCGGAAAAGGTCTTCAACAGCCTCTGCTATCTCTTTCAACTGAGTGCGGGTAAACAATTTCAAATCGACCAGAACCTGATCGTTACGCGAACGCCCACTATGAATTTTCTTACCCACATCCCCTAAACGGCGGGTCAGCATAAGTTCTACCTGTGAGTGTACATCCTCAATTCCGTCTTCGATAACAAACTCACCTTTCTCTGCCGAAGCATAAATCTGTTTTAGTTCTTCCAACAAAGCGCTCAACTCATCTGCGGTTAACAGACCGATACTTTCAAGCATCGTGATGTGAGCCATTGAACCAAGTACATCATGTTTAGCCAGAAAAAGATCCATTTCCCGGTCACGTCCAACGGTAAAGCGGTCAATCTCGGCATTTACCTGAACATTCTTTTCCCAAAGTTTCTGAGCCATATCTGTTCTTTATTATTTAATAAGGTATTACTGCTAGCATATCTGCCAATTTTTCCACTCCCTCCTGCAAAGGTTTCGACACCATCGCTTTCATAAACATATTTACTTCAGCCCGGATTGTAACTTTCATCTTTGCCGCCTCGTCGGTAACCGGCAAAATCTGAATCCAAAGATTCAACGGAATGGGGCTCTTATCACCTTCAAACTTGATACATTTCATCGGTTCACGTTCCACAATACGAAGCGTCAGACTTATCCCCTGCACCTTTAAGGTGAGCGAATCTGTATCAAAGTTCATATCTTCCAGTTTTCCGTCTAACTTATCTTTCAATAAATCCAGACGTTCACGTACTGACTCCAGATTATTTAAATCAGAGAGTTTATTGTATACCCGTTCCTGACTATAAGGAACATGCTTTATGCTACTTTCAAATTGTACTGCCATGTTGGTATTCTTTTCGTATTAATAAGCTTTAGGCACAGATTTCACGACTTGCAAAAAGCTTTTCAGCCCAATGCCTCGTGTAACCTGTGCCTAAAATGCAAAGACAAATTTCAATCAGTAATTATTTGCCGGTCCAATGAGCAGGGTCTTCTCTCCAAGCCTGCAAAACTGGAATATCTTCTTCGTTAATATAATCTGTTTTCAAGGCAACTTCCAAAACCGCATTATAGTTAGTTAAAGTAACCAACTCTACTTTTGCGTTTTTAAATACTTCAGCCGAAACGTCAAATCCATAAGTAAACGACGCAATCATACCGATTACCTCGCAACCATCACGACGGATGGCTTCAACAGCTTTCAAACTGCTTCCACCAGTTGAAATCAGGTCTTCTACAACCACTACTTTCATACCCGGACGGAGTTCACCTTCAATCAAGTTTTCCAATCCGTGATCTTTCGGACTTGAACGAACATATACAAAAGGAAGATTCAGTTCTTCTGCCACCAAAGCGCCTTGGGCAATCGCACCCGTAGCCACTCCGGCAATCGCATCCACTTCACCGAACTTCTCAAGAATTACACGACAAATTTCCAACTTCACAAAGTTACGAAGTGCAGGATATGACAACGTTTTACGGTTATCACAATAAATAGGAGATTTCCAACCTGAAGCCCATGTAAAAGGGTTGGCCGGCTGAATCTTAACTGCCTTAACTTTCAGCAACTTTTCTGCAAATAATCTTTCCAATGCTTTCATAACTTAACTTTAATATCTGATAAATGTTTCTGCAAAATTATGGAAATCTGACGGGATTAAGAAATTTACCGGTATTAAATTTACTAAAACCATGATATTTGCTGTGTTTTTTCTATATCGCATTATATTTTGCCCAAGCCAATGTCAGCACACTGATACGCAAGCCCTTTACTTTAGATAAAACTGTGGCACACGCCACAAGGGTGGCGCCCGTAGTCAATACGTCATCAATCAACAAAACATGCTTTCCTTCAAGCCGAGCGGCCTCCGGTGTTAAACGAAAGAGCGATATGGTATTTTCCCACCGTTCATAACTCGAAAAATGAGTCTGAGTTTGATTGTTCCTCTCTCTACGAAGTGCCGTTGTACAGATAGGAATATGGGTTTTCGAGGATATTCCCCGTGCCAGCCAGTCGCATTGATTATACCCTCGCTTCCTTAGGCGAGACTTGTGTAAAGGAACCGGAATCAGGAAGTCAATCCCATCAAAAAAGCCCGATGCCCCTATCTCTGACACAATCAGTTCTCCCATTTGGCAACACAGCAAACGGCGTCCATGATACTTCATGGCATATAACAATTGCGCCACTGCCCCTCCTTTTGTATATAAAAATAAAGAGGATGCTCTTTCTAAAGGTACTAACCCCCAAAACAGCCGCTCCATTTCGTTTCCCGGCGTATTCATCAAACCAGTTCTGGGCAACCCTCCCATACAAGAAATACAGGCAGCATGCTCTTCACGTAACAGTTTCCTTCCACAGACCAAGCACCAGCGGGGAAAGAAAAATTCTTTTAAATCAATCCAGATATCCATCTGCTTCTACCTGCTTCACATAGCGCAACACCTCATCCATGGTAAATCCTCTGCCCACGGCAAAGCGTATCAACTTCACACTTTGTTCATAAGGTGTCTTTGCTTTTATACTACGCATCTTTTGATGCAGCATTTTTTTCAATATCCCAGCATACTCATCTTCGTCGATTTCCCCTAATCCTACCTCGATATCTTTGACCGGTAGCCGCTTCATCCGGAGAGCTTGGGCTATCTTCATCCGCCCCCATTGATTGAAACGATACTTGTCTCTAACAAAAAAGCAACAATAGCGCGCCGTATCAAGATAGCGCTCTTTAAACAAAGAAGCTAAAATCTGCTCTGCCACCTCTGCCTCTGCCCCCCATTGTTTCAGTTTTTCTTCCACCTCAACCGGGCAACGTTCGGCTGACGAGCAATAAGTTTCAGCCTTTAACTTCAATTCTTTTTCCGTATAATTTTTCATGGTTTTATCGCTTTAATCATCCGGTTATTGCCCAACAAGTCTTTCCGTAATTCCACAGAGTGATAACCCAGACTTTCTAATAAATCAACTGTTTCTTTCCCATAAGCCCGGTTTATTTCGAAATATAAATTCCCTCCTGATACCAGGACCTTTTTCCCGACATGAGCTATACGGCGGTAAAACAGTAACGGGTCATCATCGGGAACAAACAAAGCCAACTCAGGTTCATAGTCAAGTACGTTACGTTCCATATCCACTCGTTCCCGCTCAGCAATATAAGGAGGATTACTCACCAGTACATCAACCGTCAACTCTGGCAGGTCATCTTGCAAGACATCTACCTCACAGAAATCAACTGCTACCCGGTTGACTTGAGCATTTTGGCGTGCCACCGATAAAGCCTGCGGAGATATATCCCATGCTGTAACCTTAGCTTCTTCCAGCCGAGAAGCCAGCGAAACTGCAATGCAACCACTACCTGTACCTATATCAAGCACACGCACACCCGGACGGCAAGAACAATCACCCGCAATCCACTCAACCAACTCGGCTGTCTCCGGACGAGGAATCAGAACTGCCGGGGTTACTTTAAAATCCAATCCGCAGAATTGAACTTCACCTATTATATATTGTATCGGTTCAAATCGCTCCAAGCGAGTCAGAATATTGTCTAACCGTTCCCTGCATTCCTGTGGAAAATTTGTATCTTTGCCTGTATAAAGCTCTAACATTGAAAAGTCAAATACTTCTGCCAAAATCCATTTGGCAAGCGATGCAGCTTCACCTTCTTCATAAGCCGAAGACAAGAGCCGCTGTTTAATATGATAATAAAGAGGATTCATAAGTTTACAAATGTAACGATAAAAACCAACAACGCGTATGACAAATGATGAAAAATATATGCAGCGTTGCCTACAACTGGCAGCCAACGGCTTAATAAATGCAGCTCCCAATCCTATGGTGGGAGCCGTAATTGTATATCAAGACCGCATTATTGGGGAAGGTTATCATGTGCGGTGCGGAGAGGGGCATGCCGAAGTGAATGCCATCCGCTCCGTCAAAGATGAAAGTCTGCTTCCCGAATCAACGATCTATGTAAGCCTCGAACCTTGTTCTCACTACGGGAAAACCCCTCCATGCGCCGATCTTATCATCAGCAAAGGCATTCACCGAGTTGTTATAGGCTGCATCGATCCGTTCCCTCAAGTTTCAGGAAGAGGTATAAAGAAGCTGCGCGAAGCCGGAATTGAAGTAACTGTCGGAGTCTTAGAAGACGAATGCAAAGCCCTTATTCGCCGCTTCGTTACATTCAACTTACAGCAACGCCCCTATATCACCTTAAAATGGGCACAGTCGGCCGATGGATACCTAGATATAATCCGTTCTACGGGCTCTCCGGTTATACTTTCCACCCCACTGACCTCGCTGCACGTACACAAACTGCGTGCCGAACATAAGGCTATCCTAGTGGGAAGAAAAACTGCCCTGCTTGATAATCCGTCACTGACCATACGTCATTGGTATGGAGACAACCCACTCCGGCTGGTTATTGACCGTAATCTAACTCTTCCTTTAAGCTTACACCTGTTTGACGGGCAAACTCCTACGCTTATATTCACGGAAAAGGAACATCCGTCTTCTGAAAACCGAACTTATATTACGCTGGACTTCAATCAAAACATCTTGCCTCTGATTCTGGCAGAACTCCACCAACGCAAAATCCAGTCGCTGTTAGTAGAAGGCGGTGCCCAACTTCTTCAGTCGTTTATCAACAGTGATTTATGGGATGAAGCTTATATAGAACAAGCGCAGACACCGTTATACCATGGAGTAGAAGCACCTCGTATCCCTTCCGGACATGTAAAATCCCAGTCTCTTTTTGACGGCGCAACGATTACACACGTCATACACAAAAAAGAATCTGACAGTTCTGACAAACTATAGTTAAGTTATACCGCTTGAGCTCCTACTTTGCCCGAAAAGCCTTGTCTGAGGTCAAGCGGTAACCACATAACCAAACTCTTACGTCACAATTATTATGTCCGAAAAGCAATAGAAAGTCTTGACTGGCAAATAAAAAAACAAGGTTTATCCATAATTTTATATAAAACTTCCCTTAAAAGTACAGATTCGACAAAAAACTTTCTACTTTTGCAACTTGTAACAAAAGAACTCATTTGCAAATGAAAATAAAGTATTTACCGCTAATAGCGGCACTTTTCGCTGTGACTCCTATAGTAACATCTTGTCTGGACAACGATGAGGTTGTGATTGATTATGGTTCTGAAACCAGCATAACCAGCTTCAAACTTGGTACATTACACATTGACCGAATCGGGAAAGACAAAAATGGGAAAGATAGTGCATACGTTGATACGATTAACTGTGCAAAATATCCATTTACTATCAACCAGCAAACGCGCACCATTGAAAACAAAGACTCTCTTCCCATGGGAGTTCACTTAGATAAAGTATTGACAAGTATTACTGCAGATACCGAAATCATTGCTTATGAAAAGAACGGACAAGATACCACTTGGACGAGTACCGATTCTATCAATTTCACCGTCACAACCGACCATAGCTTGAAATTCAGAGTCTATACTTACGATCTCAAGAAAGGACTACCCTATACAGTTAAAATTAACCGTCACACCCAAGATCCAGATTCCATTTCATGGAAAAGTTTCGATGACATGCTATTTGGGAAGGACGTAATTAAGCAAAAAGCAATCTTCGCCCATAATACATTATTTGTTTTCGGTGAAGACGCCCAAGGAAAACCGGCTTACTTCTATAACAAAATCGTAAATGGTCAGCCCTCCGGATGGGAAACCACCAATATCAGTTCCTATGCTAAATGGGATGCACAATCGGCAACTTTATGGGATAGCAACGACCGGATTTTCTTAAAAGCAACAACAACCAATAATCAATCTGGCCTCATTTGGTTTAATTCAGATGCGCCCAACCAATCTGAAGGTCCTTACGCGAAAGAGGTAGAGCTATTAATTGGTGCTGGCAACATCAAACAGACAACCGGAGAATTAGCTGAAGTTCTTTTTATCAAGAAGAACGGAGCCTACGGATATGTCAAAGGAACAGAGTATCATACAGATCCAACTTCAGAGTTAAGCATTCCAAATTCGCAGCCTCTCTTTGTTGCGACTAACACATTGCCTTATAACTCTTCCTTGACACAAACCATCGTATTGGCATATAATGACCGAGGAAGTGAAGCCGACACATGCGCCTTGGTGTTCCACCGCTTATCAACCGACAAACAATGGAGCCAATACGACGCAAACCAAAGTTCAGGTTGCCCGAACTTGAAAGATATCGTTATGATTCCTTACGGAAAGAAGCTGTATGCTTTCGGCGGAGAAAGTCAGAAACGTAACCAAAAAATCAAACCCTTTGAAACGTTCTACGTTTCGTCTGATCATGGCCGCACTTGGCAGAAAGCTTCAGAGAAAGAATATCTTCCCACATACTTTGCTGAACGATATGATGCCAATCAGCACGGCAGTTTCTCATGCTGCACAGATAATTCCGAAGGAAACCATTTTATCTGGATTGTATGGAAAGATGGGAAAATAACTCGCGGACGCATCAACCATTTAGGATTTCTCCCCAAATGGTAACAGATAACTCTATTGAAACATAACAAACCATGCAACATAATATAGACTCAATAGACAAGAACCGCATTCCCGCCCACATTGCCATCATCATGGATGGCAATGGCAGATGGGCTAAACAACGCGGTCATATTCGTACCTTTGGGCATCAAGCGGGTGCCGAAACGGTACATGTCATTGCAGAAGAAGCTGCACGGATAGGAGTGAAATATCTTACACTCTATACATTCTCTACCGAGAATTGGAATCGCCCTGTAGATGAAGTTGCTGCACTGATGAACCTACTCATGGATTCAATCGAAGAGGAAACTTTTATGAAAAACAACATCAGTTTCCGCATTATCGGTGACACCAGTAAATTACCCGAAAAGGTATTAGATCGCTTGAACCTATGTATTCAGCGCACCTCCCGAAACACCGGCATGTGTCTTACCTTAGCTCTGAGTTACTCATCTAAATGGGAAATAACAGAAGCTGTAAAACAAATAGCTCATGAAGTAGTTTCCGGGAAACTGCATGCAGAAGACATTACAGACAAGACCATAGGCAGTCACTTGAGCACCAACTTTATGCCTGACCCAGACTTACTTATCCGCACGGGAGGGGAGGTTCGCTTAAGCAACTACCTGCTTTGGCAATGTGCTTATTCTGAACTTTATTTCTGTGACACCTTCTGGCCCGACTTTAAGGAAGAAGAATTTCACAAAGCCATCTGTGATTACCAAAAAAGAGAACGCCGATTCGGCAAAACCAGTGAACAAATATAAGTTAAGATATAAAAATGCAATACCGTCTTTCACTTATCCTATTGACCATAACCTGCTTCTTGACCGGATTGTCAACCCGGGCACAAGCACAGGGAGCCCTAAATGACACCATTTACAAACCTACTATCCTTTATAACGGAACTCCCAAGAAATATGAAATAGCCGATATCAAAATCAATGAGATACCGGGCTATGAAGACTATGTTTTGATTGGAATCTCCGGACTTGCTGCCGGACAAGTTATAACTATTCCCGGAGATGATATCACCGGTGCTTTAAAACGCTATTGGCGGCATGGGCTTTTTTCTGACGTGAAAATCATTGCCGACAAGATTGTAGGGAACAAAATCTACCTGTCCATCGAATTGAAACGCCGCCCGCGTATTTCAGATGTAATTTACCATGGAGTAAAGAAAAGTGAGCGAAAAGACTTGGAGGAAAAATTAAGTTTCCAGAAAGGTATGCAGGTTACTCCCAACATGATAGACCGCGCAAAAATCCTTATCAAGAAACATTTTGATGAAAAAGGATTCAAGAATGCAGAAATCAATATCCTTGAACGGGAAGATCCTGCTAATAAAGACCAGGTATTCGTTGATGTAAACATTGACAAGAAGGCTAAAGTCAAAGTTCATCAGATAACCATCGAAGGCAATGAAGTTTTAAGCGACAAAAAATTAAAGCGCGTCATGAAAAAGACAAACGAAAAAGGAAAACTGGTCAACCTTTTCCGTGCCAAGAAGTTCATTGACGAACGCTATGAGGAGGATAAGCAGAAAATCATTGAAAAATACAATGAGTTAGGATACCGTGACGCACAAATCGAAGTAGACAGTGTTTCACCCTACGATGAAAAAACAGTAGATGTCTACATGAAAATTTACGAAGGTCAGAAATATTATATCCGCGACATTACGTGGGTGGGCAATACAGTCTATCCTTCCGACTTGCTTTCTGAACAGCTACGCATGAAGAAAGGCGATGTGTATAATCAGAAGTTAATGAATGAACGCATCTCTACCGATGAGGATGCCATCGGTAACAATTACTATAACCGGGGATATGTATTCTATCAGCTGAACCCGGTGGAGGTAAATATTGACGGTGACTCTATTGACTTGGAAATGCGTATCATTGAAGGTCCGCAGGCAAGCATCAGTCATGTACGCATCAACGGTAACGACCGCTTGTATGAAAACATCGTACGACGCGAACTACGTACCCGTCCGGGAGATCTCTTCAGCAAGGAGGCACTGGAACGTTCTTACCGAGAAATCGCTCAGATGGGACACTTTAACCCGGAAAATATCCAACCGGATGTACAGCCGAATGTACAAGACGGAACCGTAGACATTAACTGGGGACTGGAATCAAAAGCGAACGACCAGGTAGAGTTCTCTGCCGGTTGGGGACAAACCGGTGTCATCGGTAAATTGAGTTTGAAGTTCACCAACTTCTCATTCGCAAACCTGTTCCGCAAGAATGACAACTACCGGGGTATCTTACCGCAAGGTGACGGACAGACATTGACCATCAGCGGACAGACCAACGGACGCTATTACCAGTCATACAGCGTATCTTTCATGGACCCATGGTTTGGAGGAAAACGACCGAACTCGTTCTCTGTTTCGGCATTCTACTCGGTACAGACTGACGTCAGCAGCCAATATTACAACTCAGCCGTAATGAACAACTACTACAATATGATTACCGGATTGGGAATGCATGGTTATAATAACTATTACAACAACTACGAATCGTTTTATGACCCTGACAAGTCTATCAAGATGTTCGGTGTATCTGTAGGATGGGGTAAACGCTTGCGCTGGCCCGATGACTACTTTACCTTGAGTGCTGAATTGTCTTATCAGCGATTCATGCTGAAAGACTGGAGCTACTTATACATCAAGTTGAATAACGGACAGTACATGAGTACCGGCAACTGTAACAACTTGAGCTTGAACTTGACACTGGCACGTAACTCAACCGACAACCCGATTTTCCCGCGTTATGGTTCAGAATTCTCGGCATCAGTGCAGATTACACCTCCGTACTCACTGTTCAGCAAGAAAGACTTTGCCACTTACGGAAAAGACAATTATGAAGATGCTGCCAGCATGTACCGCTGGATTGAATACCACAAGTGGAAGTTCAAAGCCAAAACTTATACAGCCTTGATGGACATCAAGAAATGTCCGGTTATCATGACACGTACCGAGTTTGGTATTCTGGGACACTTCAACAAACATAAACGCTCGCCCTTTGAAACATTCTATATGGGTGGTGACGGTATGACCGGATACAGCTACAACTATGCTTCAGAAACCATCGCACTGCGTGGTTATGAAAACGGAGCCCTGACTCCATACGGACAAGAAGGATATGCTTACATCCGCTTAGGTGCAGAACTCCGTTACCCATTGATGCTGGAAAACTCAACCAGTATCTATGCTCTGGGCTTCGTGGAAGCTGGTAATGCATGGAATGAAGTAACCGACTTCAACCCCTTCCAGCTGAAACGTTCGGCAGGTGTGGGTGTCCGCATCTTCCTCCCGATGATTGGTATGATGGGTATTGACTGGGCTTATGGATTCGACAAGATTAATGGTTCTACCCAGTACAGCGGAAGTCAGTTCCACTTTATTATCGGACAAGAATTCTAATTTATAAGTTTGTGAGTTTATTTATTTTTGAGTTCATAAGCTATCATAGATGAAGCAACACTGTGACAAACTTAAGAACTCAAAAATTTATAAACTCAAAAACTCAAAAACCAAATACTTATGAAAAAGTTTATCCTTTCCGCTCTGCTGCTTATAACCTGCATGGTTACGGCAAATGCACAGAAGTTTGCTTTGGTTGACATGGAATACATCATGCAACGCATTCCGGCATACCAACAAGCAACCCAACAAATGGAGTCTCTTTCTAAAAACCGGCAAAGCCAGATTGAAGCAAAAGCCAACGAAGCTAAATCACTCTATGAAGCTTATCAAAAACAGGCATCCTCTCTCTCGGCCAACCAGCGCACCCAAAAAGAAGAAGCAATTATAGCCAAGGAAAAAGAAGTGGCTGAATTACGGAAAACTTTTTTCGGACCGGAAGGAGAACTGGCAAAAAAACAGCAAGAACTGATAGAGCCGATACAGAATGCGGTTTACAATGCGGTGAAAGACATTGCAACCCTTAAAGGATACGATGCTGTAATTGACCGAGCCTCTGCTCAAAGCATGATTTTTGCTTCCCCACGCATTGATATCAGCAATGAAGTACTTTCAAAATTAGGATATTCAAATTAATTTCATACATTTGCATCTAATAAAAACAATAAAATAAAAGACTATGTTGAAGAAAATTGCTTTATTACTTTTGCTCATCGCTCCGATGAGCGTATTTGCACAAAAGTTTGCACACTTCCGCTCAATGGATATCATTCAGGTAATGCCTGAATTTGCCAAGGCACAGACTGATATCCAGGCTATGCAGAAACAGTACGAAGCCGAAATCAAACGCGCTTCTGACGAGTTCAGCAAAAAATTCGCTGAATATCAGAAAGAACAGAGCACCTTGCCACAAAACATCCAAGAACGTCGCCAGAAAGAACTTCAGGAACTTCAGGAAAAAGGAATGCAGTTCCAGCAGGATGCACAGCAACAGTTAGAAGCTGCTTACAAAAAGATGATGGATCCTATCTATGACAAATTAGACAAAGCCATCAAGGCTGTAGGTCAGGCAGGTGGTTATACTTATGCTTTCGACTTGAACCGTACAGACATTCCGTATATCAACGAATCATCATCTAAAGACATTACAAACGACATCAAAACGAACTTAGGAATCAGCTTGACAGCCGCTCCGTATACTCCAGCTGCTCCAGCACAATAAGTTTTGAAAGTTTAAAATACATTTGAGTTTTTAAGTTTACACTTTCCTGTTCACCGGTATCCGTTTACCGATAAAAAACAAGGAAGCCTAAGCTTAAAAACTCAAATTTTATAATAAAGACTTGTTTCTTCAGTTTCTGAGTATGTAAGCATGCTATGAACATATCATAAAATGAGAGAAAACTCAAAAGCTTAAGAACTCAAAAACTAAAACACAACATGCCTATTTCTTCTATCCCGGTTACCGGCCCCATTGGAGTATTCGACTCTGGATATGGCGGGCTTACCATTCTCAGCAAAATCCGCGAACTGCTTCCCTCTTATGACTATCTCTATCTGGGAGACAATGCGCGCGCTCCTTATGGTTCGCGCTCATTTGAAGTGGTTTATGAATTTACGCTTCAGGCCGTACGGAGACTTTTTGAATTAGGCTGCCCGCTGGTGATTCTGGCTTGTAACACAGCTTCTGCAAAAGCTCTGCGCAGCATCCAGCAAAACGACCTTCCTTTCCTTGACCCAACGCGCCGTGTCTTAGGAGTAATCAGGCCTACAGTAGAGTGTATTGGTGATATAACCCACACCCGTCATGTCGGACTGCTTGCTACAGCCGGAACGGTACGCTCACTCTCTTATCCCCTTGAAATTCGCAAACTCTTCCCCGACATACAAGTTTCTGGAGTTCCTTGTCCGCTTTGGGTACCCTTGGTTGAAAACAATGAATTCAACTCTGAAGGAGCCGACTTTTTTGTACGCAAATACATAGAGAGTCTACTTGAAAAAGACCCGGCTATTGATACGTTTATCTTAGGATGCACGCACTACCCATTGCTCATCCACAAAATACGCCGGTTCACCCCCTCCCATATCCGGCTGGTATCACAGGGCGAGCTGGTAAGTGAAAGTCTGAAAAATTATTTGCACCGACATCCGGAAATGGACATCCGCTGCTCAAAAAACGCACGGTGCGAATTTCTGACAACCGAATCGGTTGAAAAATTCCGTGAATCGGCTTCCATCTTTTTAAAAGAAGAAAACTTAAAGGTGCGCAGCATTACTTTAGATTAATCTCTTTACCGGTATATTTCTTTCCGCAAACCAGTAAAAAAAAACGCCTCCGCGTTTTCTTACAAACAACAAGGAGAATACATCTGAACGCCTTGACGTTTTAATCAAAACGTCAAGGCATTTTTTATTCCTCCCTTCCGCCTTCGTCTCTTCACAGCAAGTATGGAAAGAGATACACTCAAATGCACATTTATCCACCTATTTCTTTATTTTGTCTACCCGATTCTCACTAATAAGAACTATGTTTGTAAAAAAGAAACCCGGAAAACAATTTAATACACACTAATATGAAACTCTTAACTTTATCAGCCTGTTTGCTTGCCATAGCAAGTATGGCCAGTGCATCTTCCCCCGTAAAGCCAACAGAAGTTCCTATTTCAAAAGTCATGTCACACGACCCTGTATTAGCCAAGCAAGGTGATACCTATTATTTGTTTGCCACTGGTCAGGGAATCTCTGTCATGTCATCAAAAGATTTAAAGACATGGAAATTTGAAGAACCGGTATTTGCCGAAGCTCCCGGATGGGCAGTCGAAACTATCAAAGGGTATCAGGGCCACACGTGGGCTCCAGATATTATTTTCCATAATGGATTATATCATCTGTTTTATTCTTGTTCGGCTTTCGCTAAAAACACCTCTGCCATCGGACATGCTACAAATCCAACGCTCGATCCGACTGACCCGAAGTTTAAATGGACTGACCACGGAAAGGTCATCCAGTCGGTACCGAACCGAGACATGTGGAATGCAATCGACCCCAACATCATCATCGATGAGAAAGGAGCCCCGTGGATGAGCTTCGGTTCTTTTTGGGACGGCATAAAAATGGTGAAACTCACTCCCGACATGAACGCAGTGGCCCAACCGGAAGAATGGTATTCTTTATCACGCCGTGAACGTACGTTCGAACTCGATGATAAAAATCCCGGTGACGGAGCGGTAGAGGCTCCTTTTATCATGAAACATGGCGACTACTATTATCTCTTTGTTTCCTTCGACTATTGCTGCCGGGGCGAAAAGAGTGATTATAAAGTGGTAGTGGGACGCTCGAAAACGGTTACCGGACCTTACTTGGATAAAGAAGGAATGCCCATGGATAAAGGAGGCGGCTCGCTGGTAATAGAGGGGAATAAAGATTTTGCCGGCATCGGACATAACTCGGCTTATCATTTAGACGGAAAAGATTATTTCATCTGCCATGCCTACGCTTTAGCCGAAAACGGAGCTCCCAAGCTGTTCATCCGGGAAATGAACTGGAGCCCCGACGGATGGCCTATCGTAACATACATTCATTAATTTTGCTTTCATCTAATCATGTTATTACAGACTATACTCATGAAAAAACAAAGACTATTTTATGCCTTCGCTTTACTTGCCTCACAGGCATTGGCACAGTCTATTACAGTAACCGGTCCTGATACGCGCCTGAAAGTAGATTTGGCAGTCAACGGAGGAATACCCATGTATTCGGTTTCTTATGACGGAAAAACCATTCTCGAAAAATCACCTCTCGGATTTATTGCCAATACAGGAAATTTCAGCCAAGGTATGTCACTCATCGGACAAGAAACCAGCCAGATAAACAAAACATATACACAAGACCGGATCAAACGCTCCGTTGTTAACTATGCAGCCAATGAACTGACCGTTCGCTTGCAGAATACAAACAAGCAACCGGTCAATATCGTTTTCCGCGTAAGCAACAATGATGTAGCTTTCCGCTATGAAATTCCCAAGTCAAGCGAAACCGGAAGTATGGTTATCAATGAAGAAAAAACCGGATTCGACTTTCCTGAATATACAACGACTTTCCTTACTCCGCAAAGCGATGCCATGATTGGCTGGAAACGTACCAAGCCAAGCTATGAAGAAGAATATACTCCCGATGCGCCCATGAACACACGCTCGCAATACGGACACGGCTATACATTCCCCGGATTGTTCCGTATCGGAAACGACGGATGGGCACTGGTCAGTGAAACAGGAGTAGACAGCAAATTCTGTGCTTCCCGCTTAAGTGACGCCACTCCGGAAGGACTTTACACCATAGCTTATCCGATGCCCGAAGAAAACAACGGCAACGGCACATCAGCTCCGGGTATTGCCTTACCGGGTGTAACTCCCTGGCGTACCATCACCGTGGGTAATAATCTGAAGCCCATCGTTGAAACAACGGTTCCATGGGATGTGGTAGAACCTCGCTACGAAAGTGAGCATACTTATCAATTCGGAAGAGGCACATGGAGCTGGATTTTATGGCAAGACGGAAGTATCAACTTCGATGACCAGATACGTTATATCAATCTGGCTGCAGCAATGGGGTATGAGTTCTTCCTGATAGATAACTGGTGGGACAAAAATATCGGTCACAAGCGAATGGAAGAATTGGCCAGATACGCTCAGAGCAAAAATGTCTCACCTATAGTATGGTATAGCTCAAGCGGCTATTGGAACGATATTGAACAAAGTCCGACTAACATCATGGACAACCCGATTACACGCAAACGTGAAATGAAATGGTTGCAGAAAATAGGTGCAAAAGGCATCAAAGTGGATTTCTTCGGAGGCGATAAGCAAGAAACCATGCGCTTGTATGAAGCCATTTTAAGTGATGCTGATGATCATGGCTTAATGGTCATCTTCCATGGTTGTACCCTTCCGCGCGGATGGGAACGGATGTACCCCAACTATGTAGGAAGTGAGGCGGTGCTGGCTTCCGAAAACCTGATTTTCAACCAGCATTTCAATGACAATGAAGCCTTTAATGCTTGTCTGCATCCGTTTATCCGCAATGCGGTAGGCTCTATGGAGTTTGGAGGTACCTTCCTGAACAAACGGTATAACCGGACCAATGACGGGGGAACTATACGCCGCACTTCGGATGTATTCCAGCTGGCTACTGCAGTGCTCTTCCAAAACCCGATTCAGAACTTTGCGCTGGCCCCCAATAACCTGACTGATGCTCCTGAGGTAGCACTCGACTTTATGAAACAGATTCCTACTACATGGGATGAAACAGTATTCATCGACGGCTATCCGGGGAAATACGCTGTCCTTGCACGCCGTCACGGAAACCGTTGGTACATTGCCGGAATCAACGCACAAAAAGAGCCACTAAAGCTTTCTCTTAATCTCCCGATGCTGAATAATGGAGATGTTGTTGTTACCTATACAGATGGCAAGCAAGGAGAGCCTCAACGGAAGGAGTTATCCGTCAAGACGGCTACATCCGTACCGGTAACCATTCAACCCAACGGCGGTGTTATCTTAATGAAATAAAATCTCCAGCCAGACGCTGGCAAGCCACTGCCCATCAATTACCATGCTGCCTTTTCGGTAAAAGCCAAAACATCCCGCCTCCCTTTTCCATCTGAAAAACATCTCTCTGTCCGAAACAAGTAAAAAACCAATGAGGCTTTATCTCATTCCTTCGAAAAAAATTGTAACTTTGTGGCATTAACTCAATTCATTATGGAGAATAAACTAACCATTTACAATACGTTAACCCGCCGGAAAGAAACCTTCGTTCCGATTCATGCCCCTCACGTAGGCATGTATGTATGCGGACCTACAGTATATGGAGACGCGCATTTAGGTCATGCACGTCCGGCAATTACCTTCGACATCCTTTTCCGCTACCTTACCCATCTGGGCTACAAGGTACGCTATGTACGTAACATTACCGATGTAGGTCATCTGGAACATGATGCCGACGAAGGAGAAGATAAGATCGCCAAAAAAGCCCGTCTGGAACAGTTGGAACCGATGGAGGTGGTTCAATATTACCTGAACCGCTATCACAAGGCAATGGAAGCCCTCAATGTACTTCCTCCAAGCATTGAACCTCATGCATCAGGACATATCATTGAGCAAATCCAGCTGGTAGAAGAAATTCTGAAAAACGGCTATGCCTACGAAAGCCAAGGCTCTGTTTATTTTGACGTGGCGAAATACAATAAAGATCACCACTACGGGAAGCTGTCAGGACGCAATCTTGACGACGTAATCAATACGACCCGTGAACTGGACGGACAGCAGGAAAAACATAATCCGGCAGACTTTGCTCTTTGGAAATGTGCACAACCGGAGCATATCATGCGCTGGCCTTCACCATGGAGCAACGGATTCCCCGGATGGCACTGCGAATGTACAGCCATGGGACGCAAATATTTAGGTGAAAACTTCGATATTCACGGAGGAGGAATGGACTTGATTTTCCCCCACCATGAATGCGAAATTGCACAAAGCGTTGCATCGCAAGGACATGATATGGTACATTACTGGATGCACAACAATATGATAACCATCAACGGACAAAAGATGGGTAAGTCATTGGGAAACTTCATCACACTCGATGAGTTCTTTGCCGGTTCAAACAAGTTGCTCGCTCAGCCTTATTCAGCCATGACCATCCGTTTCTTCATCCTTCAGGCACATTACCGCAGCACAGTTGATTTCAGCAACGAAGCATTGCAGGCTGCAGAAAAAGGGTTGGAACGCTTAATGGAAGGAGTGAAAAACTTAGACCGCATCACTCCGGCAAAAGCTACCGAAGGTATTGACCCGAAAGGCTTGCGTGAAAAATGTTACGAAGCAATGAACGATGACTTGAATACTCCGATTGTGATTTCACACCTGTTTGATGCTACACGTATGATTAATACAGTCATCGACAAAAAAGCCACAATCAGTAGCGAAGACTTAGAAGAACTGAAGCAAGTATTCCATCTCTTTGTGTTCGATGTTCTTGGGCTGAAAGCTGAAACAGAAAACAACGCAGCACGCGAAGAAGCTTACGGTAAGGTAGTTGACATGCTGCTGGAACAACGTATGCAGGCAAAAGCAAATAAAGACTGGGCAACCAGTGACAAGATACGCGACAGTCTTGCCGCGCTAGGATTCGAGGTTAAAGACACCAAAGACGGATTTACCTGGAAACTAAACAAGTAATCTGCAAGTTGATGAGTTTGTAAACTTGTGAGTTTATAAGTATATGCTCAATCAAAAATAAATTGTCATGAAGAACGAAGCGAAGCATCCCGAATACGTTCATGTGGATGTTTACGAGATCCTTCACTTCGTTCAGGATGACAAATCACCGAAATATCTTTCGCAAACCAGTTTTGTTTTGCTATAAAAGTTCAAGCGTTTAGGAACTTAAAACTCAAACTTACTCCCTCCGCAACGGATAATCTCCACGTAACTGTTCAAACAATTCCGGATTCGCACGCAACGCATCACAATCCCGATGCGGATTATACTGTTGCAAGATACGTATATCTTCATCCTTGTCATAAACCTGATGAGAATCATCGGGTAATGTTATCGTAAAATCAATTTCTTTTCCAAAGAAACGACAGAAAGCCTCCAATACCATGCGCGTAGCATTAGCTTTTCCGTCGGCTGAATAACCGGCAATATGAGGAGTACCCAAAAAGACCTTATCCAGTAACTCTAAATTGATATGAGGCTCATGTTCCCATACGTCGATTACGGCTCCCTGAATCATTCGGCCATCTAAGGCTTGAAGCAATGCTTCTGTCTCAACCACCTCCCCTCGTGAGGTATTAATCAGATAAGGCTTCTTCTTCAGGCTTTTAAAAAACGAGGCATCTGCCAAATGAAATGTTCTATATTTTCCTTCCCGGATAAGCGGAGTATGGAAAGTAAGGATATCACATTCTTCGGCTAAGGTTTGTAACGATACAAAACCGCTTTCGCCCTGATCGGCACGCGGAGGGTCATTCAGAAGCACACGCATCCCCAGTCGTCCAGCCATACTCAAGATATGACTGCCCACGTGTCCTACCCCCACAATACCCAAACAGGCTTTACGTAAGTCGATTCCCTTTTCCTGCTGCAGCAATAACAGCACAGCATGTACATACTGCTCTACTGCTCCTGCGTTGCATCCCGGGCAATTGCTCCACCGGATTCCGGCTTCCTGGCAGTACTCTGTATCAATATGATCAAATCCAATCGTGGCTGTTCCTATAAACTTCACCTTGCTTCCCTCAAGCAACTCACGGTTGCATAGCGTACGGGTACGGATAATCAGTGCATCTGCATCCTTAACTACTTCCGGAGTAAACTCTTTTCCCGGCAAATACACCACCTCATCCGCCAAATGCGACAAAGCTTCACGGATGTAAGGTATTTTATTATCAACAATGACTTTCATTTTTTCATCTCTTCTCGAATAGGTCAACAAAGGTAAATACTTTTGTTGAATAATAATTGTAGGTATTGAAATCTTTGCCTAAATTTGTTTTTTAGAAATCAAGCCATTTATGGAGAAAAAGCAGTATGATTATTTAATTGTGGGAGCCGGATTGTTCGGAGCTGTATTCGCTCACGAAGCCAGACTTGCCGGAAAGCGTTGTATCGTCATTGATAAGCGCAATCACCGCGGTGGGAATATACATTGTGAGGAAGTTGCAGGTATTCAGATACATACCTATGGTGCCCACATCTTCCATACAGATAACCAAGAAGTATGGGACTATGTCAACCGCTTCGCAACCTTCAACCGATATACCAATTCTCCGCTAGCTCTTTTCAAGGACAAACTCTATAATTTGCCCTTTAACATGAACACCTTCTATCAATTATGGGGAGTAAAGACTCCGGAGGAGGCCAAAGCTAAGATCAACGAGCAACGCCAGCAGTATGACGCAATTACTGAACCAGCCAACCTGGAAGAACAGGCTTTGAAACTTTGCGGAGAAGATATCTATCATACTTTAATCAAGGGATATACGGAAAAGCAATGGGGACGGCCGGCTACCGATCTCCCTGCCTTTATCATCAAACGCATTCCTTTCCGATTTACTTTCGACAACAATTACTTCAATGACCGTTTCCAAGGTATCCCGATGGGAGGATATAACGTATTGATCGATGCCTTGCTCGAAGGGACTGAGGTGCGGCTGGGAGAGAATTATTTCACCCGACGCAAGGAATGGGATGAACTCGCCGACAAAATTCTGTTTACCGGATGCATCGATGAGTTCTTTGATTTCTGCTACGGCCATTTAGACTACCGGAGCCTCCGCTTTGAACATAAACATCTTGACATTGAGAGTTTCCAGGGGAATGCGGTGGTTAACTATACTGCCGGTGATATTCCTTATACCCGAATCATTGAACATAAGCATTTTGAATTTGGAACACAGCCTACCACCGTCATTACTTATGAATATCCGGATGACTTCCAGGTAGGAAAAGAGCCTTATTACCCGATCAATGATGAGCGGAATTCCAAGTTATACCATCGCTATCAGGAATTGGCACAACAAGAAAAAAATATTTTATTTGGAGGACGATTAGGGCAGTATATGTATGCAGACATGGATGATACCGTTGCCGCTGCTCTTAAGCTCTGCCAGAAAGAACTTTCCTGATGCTACTTTCGGGAAAGCCACCTATTATATAAACTCAGAATGATACTGCCTATGAAATGTCTACATATTCTTACACCGGTAAAAGACTCGATTGACTTTACACTTGAAACCATAAAGGCAATTATGGAGTCGGATATTACCGTACCGTTTACCTATACCGTTTATAATGACTTCAGTACAGAAGAAAATACCCGGAAACTGGAAGAAGCATCCCGTACTTATGGGTTTCAGTTGGTTAACCTGGCCGACTTAACGACCCATCCCTCTCCCAACTATCTGCTCGTACTGCAGACAGCACAAGAAAAAGCCATTGAGGCCGATGCAGGAATGCTGATTGTGGAATCGGATGTAGTTGTCAAAAAAGACACCCTGCAGAAGCTATACGACGGGGCATCGGAACGGAAAGACTGTGCCATTGCTGCCGCAGTTACAGTAGATGAATCAGGAGAAATCAATTATCCTTATCTTCATGCAAAAGGAAATGAAGGGAAAATATATGCCGAGAAAAAGCACTGCAGTTTCTGCTGCTCGCTGCTCACCCCCGAATTCCTGAAATCATTCGATTTCCATCTGCTAGACCCTACCAAAAACTGGTATGACGTAACCATTTCACACGAAGCGCCTAAAAAAGGTTTTCAGAACTATCTGTTCACCACCCTTCCGGTATGGCATCGCCCTCATGGAAGCCGCCCGTGGAAACAACTGAAATACAAAAATCCCTTAAAGTATTACTGGCTCAAATATACCAAAGGACTGGATAAGATTTAAAAACATTTGCAGGAAATTATGAATGTATTGAACCATCGTACTGTTGTTGTTCACCCTGATTGCAAGCAATGGGAGGAGTTTATCCTTTCCATACCCGAGCGTTTCAGAAACCATGAAGGAACTGTCATTCATCAGGGAAGAAATGAACTCCGTAAAATAAGCTATAAGGGAACCGACTTTGTTGTCAAATCGTTCCACCGCCCTAATATCATCAACCGTTTTGTTTACGGGATATTCCGCCCGTCAAAGGCAAAGCGCTCCTACATCCATGCCCAAATGTATTTATCCATCGGGGTAGGCACTCCGAAACCAATCGGATACTTGAATGTGCGCAGCGGTCTCTTATTCGACCGCAGCTACTACGTCACACTCGCCTCTACATGCCCTTATACCTACGAGGATTTATTCAAACAAAAATTTGAGTACGAAGACGAAGTCATACGTGCTGTAGCAAGAACCACTGCCATTCTTCATGACCATGGTTACGCACATAAAGATTACGGACGCGGAAACATCTTGTTCCACAAAACAAACCAGGGCATTGACATCGAAATCGTTGATTTAAACCGGATGGCTATTGGTCCGATAAATCTTCGCAGCGGATGCAAGAATTTGGAACGACTGCCTGCAACACCTCACATGCACCGGATTTTTGCAGAAGAATACGCACGACTTCGCGGCTTTGATGCTGAAGAATGCTATCGCTTGCTGGTTGAATTCCGGAGCACTCAACCCGGAAAAATTGACGGACTTTATTAATGTTTTAACCCATGAAAGTAATTGCTGTAGTTGTTACCTATAACCGAAGTCAGCTGCTGAAGCGAAACATCGCCTGCCTGAGAAAGAACAGTCCCCACGCAATCATTGTTGTAAATAATGGCAGCACGGATGATACCGGAGAATGGCTGGCTGAACAGACGGATTTGATTGTGATTACCCAAGCGAATGTGGGAGGTTCCGGCGGATTTTATACCGGTATCCAGCAAGCTATGGAAAGAGGAGCCGACTGGATATGGTGTATGGATGATGATGTTTTTCCTCGTCCGGACTGCCTGTCAAACTTATTGGATCATACCGCATCTGAAGAGGTAGGTATTCTTGCCCCCAGGCGACTCATGGAAGGCAATATCTTTACAAACGACTTCCAGGCTGTCAATCTGACCAATCCATTCTCTTCGATGTATAAAAAGAAGCTGAAAAAGCAAGTTATTAACAAGCCTGTTGAAATCTTGGGAACTGCTTTCGAAGGATTATTCATCCGCAAAGAGACTGTTGAAAAAATAGGTTTGCCCAACAAAGACCTTTTCATCTTCTGCGATGATACCGACTATTGCTTACGGGCTGTACTGGCTGGTTATAAAATTCTTTATATTCCTTCTGCCCTGATGAATAAGGAAAAATTCTTCTCGAATGATACCTGGAATGAGCGCAACAAAAAGAAAAAATGGAAACGCTTTTATCAGATAAGAAATTCCACCTACCTGAACCATCATTACGGCAGAAACTGGGGAGTGAAATACATCAGAGGCTTTAACGGAGTAATCGGATACATAGCTATTGCGTTGTTTACTTGTCCTTTTTCAGATGCTTATTCTCTGAAAGATGTTGCTAAGCTGTGGAAAGCTTATCAAGACGGCATCCAAGAAAAATTAGGAAGATACTGAGATCGCGGCTCTCTGCAAAGAGAAAGCCTCAGCAAAAATCACTATCTTTGTAAACTCAAACTGACAAAAACAATAATTACATACACATGAAAATAGAAGATAAACTGACCGAATCGGTCCTGAAGGGCGTGAAAGAACTGTATGGAGCAGAAGTACCTGCCAAGATGGTACAGCTTCAGAAAACAAAGAAAGAGTTTGAAGGTCACCTCACTTTGGTGGTGTTCCCTTTCTTGAAAATGTCTAAGAAATCTCCGGAGCAGACCGCACTGGAAATCGGAGAATACTTGAAACAAAACGAACCGGCGATTGCAAACTATAACGTAATCAAGGGATTCTTGAATCTCACCATTGCTTCGGATGTATGGGTGGAATTACTGAACCGCATTCATGCTGATGCTCAGTGGGGTATTCAGAAAGCAACTGAAAACTCTCCGCTGGTCATGATTGAATATTCATCTCCTAACACCAACAAGCCGCTGCATTTGGGTCACGTCCGCAATAACCTGTTGGGCAATGCACTGGCTAATGTGATGGCTGCCAACGGAAACAAGGTGGTGAAGACAAACATTGTAAACGACCGTGGTATCCATATCTGCAAATCCATGCTGGCATGGCTGAAATACGGTAACGGAGAAACTCCTGAATCATCAGGCAAGAAGGGCGACCACCTCATCGGCGATTACTACGTGGCTTTCGATAAGCACTACAAAGCAGAAGTAGCTGAACTGATGGAAAAAGGACTGAGCAAGGAAGAAGCCGAAGCACAGTCTCCGCTGATGCTTGAAGCACGCGAAATGCTCCGTAAATGGGAGGCAAACGACCCCGAAGTTCGCGCACTCTGGAAAAAAATGAACGACTGGGTATATGCCGGATTCGATGAAACCTATAAGATGATGGGAGTAAGCTTCGATAAGATTTATTACGAATCTGAAACCTATCTGGAAGGAAAGGAAAAGGTCATGGAAGGACTGGAAAAAGGATTCTTCTTCCGCAAAGAGGATGGCTCGGTTTGGGCTGATTTGACCGCTGAAGGACTCGACCACAAACTATTACTTCGTGCCGACGGTACATCTGTTTACATGACACAAGATATCGGTACAGCGAAATTGCGTTTCCAGGATTATCCAATCGATAAAATGATTTATGTGGTAGGTAACGAACAGAACTACCACTTCCAGGTGCTCTCTATCCTGTTAGACAAGTTAGGATTTGAATGGGGTAAGGACTTGGTACACTTCTCTTACGGAATGGTAGAATTGCCTGAAGGTAAAATGAAGAGCCGAGAAGGAACGGTTGTTGATGCCGACGACCTCATGGAAGCCATGATTGAAACAGCCAAAGAAACCAGCAACGAATTGGGCAAACTGGACGGACTGACTCAAGAGGAAGCGGATGATATTGCACGTATCGTAGGATTAGGAGCCTTGAAGTACTTCATCTTGAAAGTAGATGCACGTAAGAACATGACTTTCAACCCGAAAGAATCTATCGACTTCAACGGAAATACCGGTCCGTTTATCCAATATACATACGCCCGTATCCAGTCTATCCTGCGTAAAGCAGCCGAAGCTGGTATCACGGTTCCTGCCACCATCCCGTCGGGCATTGAACTGAGCGTGAAAGAAGAAGGACTTATCCAAATGCTGGCAGACTTTACGAATGTGGTAAAACAGGCTGGTGGCGACTATAACCCGTCTATCCTTGCCAACTATGCTTACGACTTGGTAAAAGAATATAACCAGTTCTATCATGACTTCAGTATCTTACGCGAAGAAAACGAAGCACTGAAAGTGTTCCGTCTTGCCTTGAGCCAGAACGTTGGCAAGGTGGTAAAACTTGCCATGGGCTTGTTAGGTATTGAAGTTCCTGAAAGAATGTAATCCAATCAGGCAACAAGGTTTCAGTTGACAAGTTGACAAGGTTTTAAAAATACTTTGTAAAGTATCTAATAGCCTTGTCAACTTGTTGCCTTGTTAGCTTATCAACTTAAAACTACTAAAACCTCAACCAGAAAGTGGGAAAACAGAAATTCTACGTCGTATGGAAAGGAGTCAATCCCGGAGTCTATACCTCATGGACAGAATGCCAGTTGCAAATCAAGAACTATAAAGGAGCTCTCTTCAAATCATTCGACACCCGCGAAGAAGCGGAACAGGCACTTGCCTCTCCTGCTCATCACTATTTCAGCCGGGAGGAAAAAGAAAAACCGGCTACTGCTCTACCTGAAAACTTTAATCTGAACTGCCTTGCGGTAGATGCTGCTTGCAGTGGTAACCCGGGACCTATGGAATACCGGGGCGTATATCTGCTCACCGGACAAGAAATCTTCCACTTCGGACCGGTTTACGGAACCAACAATATCGGTGAGTTTCTGGCTATCGTACACGGACTTGCTCTATTGAAGCAGAAGGGATTAGATATGCCTATCTATTCCGACAGCCGGAATGCCTTAAACTGGGTCAAACAAAAAAAATGCAAAACCAAACTGGAACGAACACCGCGCACAGAAAAATTGTTTGAACTGATTGAACGTGCCGAAAAATGGTTGCATTCCAATAAGTATACCACTCCGCTGCTCAAATGGGAAACCGACCAATGGGGAGAAGTACCCGCCGACTTCGGAAGAAAATAAGACTTTCTCTTACCATTACCAAACACTTTTGTTTATCTTTATCCTAATCAAAAAACTTTCCTAATTCAGCTCATATCAAGCCTTTTGAAAGTTTCTTTGATTAGAGATAAGTGCCATTCTCATATTATAAGCCGTTTTATACACCTTCCTTCTCTCTCATTCGATAATCTTTAGGAGAGTATCCATATTGCTTTTGGAATTCACGATAAAAATAAGACTTATTCGAAAAGCCACTTTGAAACATAACTTCGCTGACTGTATGTTGAGTAGTACGTAATAGCTTTGCAGCGTATTCCAATCGAATAGTACGTACATATTCGCCAGGAGTTTTATTTATCACTTCTTTGAATTTTCGGTATAAAGAAGCTTTACTCATCCCTAAGGCTTCGGCAATCCACATAGGAGTAAGCTTCTCGTCGTCAATATGTTCTGCTACAATGCGGGACACATCTTCCAATAGTTTTTCATCCTCTGGGCTAAGTTCCTTTCCGTCCCAGATTTTTACAGAGGACAGACTTGAGTTAAAATAATCCTTCAATGACTGTTGGCGCATCAGCAGATTTTCTACTGTAGAAATAACCTGAGCCGGATGAAAAGGCTTTGTCAGAAACATATCTGCTCCACTGTTACAAGCCTTTATCTGATCTTCTAACGATGTACAACCTGATATAACTACCACAGGAATATAACTGGTATGTAAATCCGACTTCAGAGTCTGAACAAACGCTAGTCCATCCATATCATCCATTATATCTATCAAGATAATATCGGGATGAGTCTGCTTGATTTCAGCCAAAGCACTCTCATAATCTAAAGCCTCACAAACCACATAGCTCTTCAAAATATCACGCAACAGTGAGCGAACACATTCATCATCCTCCACAATTAACACCCGAGCCACCCCTAAAGCAGCACTTGTCTCTATTCTCTTTCCTGATACTTGATCACCCTCTATCGATTGTTGCATCAATAGAATAGCCGGTTTCGAAGACAACGGAGGAACAGATACTTTAAACTCAACATATTTGCCAACCTCGCTTGCAACAGAAATAGCACCCCCCAATAATTCAACCAACTCCTTTGTCAAGTTCAAACTAATACCGGTCCCCACCGAATTCCCTATAACAGATGATTCAAAAATTTTGTAACGGTCAAATATCTCTACCATTTGTTTTTCTGTAAGCCCCTTCCCTGTATTCCGTATAACAAAGCACAACGAATCATTCCTCTTTGTCACATCTACCGAAATAGCACCATTCCGAGGTGTATACTTAAAGGCATTCGACAACAAATTAAAGAGTATCTTCTCTAATGCACCTCTATCAGAATATAAGACTCCCACATTATCCATATGCACATTGAAATCTATTTTGTTGTCTTCCAAAATAACCTTATAATTATTTACCGCTGAATCCACCAACACCCCGATATCAATCTCCTCCGGACAAAGTTCCATAACCTTACTACCTGCTTTTCGAAAATCCATTAATTCCCTTATTAATAGTTGCATCCTTTCAGCATTACTCTTGATAACATTCAAATACCTCTTACTGTTGTCACTTAATCCGTCTTGATCAAGTAAATATTGTACAGGTGTATATATCAATGTCAACGGAGTAAAAAACTCATGAGCTACATCAGTAAAAAAATTCAGTTTCGATTCGTAAATCTTCTGCTCGTGTGCTGTTTCCACTCGCGCTATAAGAATCTGCCTGCTTAAACGAATACGTCCTACGATTACTTTTTTAGTGATATAAAAGATAATAATACAAACCAGTACATAGGTAATCACGGCAGGAGTTCCCAGCCACCATGGATACCCCACCTTAATAGTCAAACGATAGATATTACTTCCCCATACCTTGTCCCCATTAGTTGTCCTGACCTCTAATTCATAAGTACCGGGATTAAGTTGGCCGAAACTCAAGTTCGGATTAGTTCCAATATAAACCCACTCCTCAGAATAATTCTTGAAACGATAAGCATACTCACAATTCTCATTCTTTATAAAATCTTTGGTCAAGAAATTCAAAGTAAATGAACACTCGTCATAAGTCAAATGCAAAATTCCATCTTCTATACGAGATGTCAAATCTTGCGTAGCATTAAGAATCTTCAAACCATCTAATACCAAAAGAGGATCAAAATCACGCAAGCGGATTTCATCTGTCCTAAAATAACTAAATCCGTTTACACCTCCCCAAAACAAACGGTTCTTATTATCCCGAAAATACGCTCCATCAGCAAATTCATCATTATGCAGCCCATCATTATACGTGTACTCCTCTATTTGGTCTGTCTTAATATTCAAATGGAACAAGCCCTGATTAGTGCTGCCCCAAATGTTTCCTTTCTCATCTTGCAAAGTACCATGAATAGTCTTGTTTGCCAACTGCTCTGCATACTGAACCATCGTAGGAACTCCCATAGTTTGTAGTTTATTCAATCCATAACTAGTACCTATCCAAAGTTCATTCTTGGACTCAGATAAACAAATGACATCATTATTGGTTAATTGGACATCACTATACAAATCCTCCAACGATTGGATCTTATCTTCGATTAAATCAATCCGATTCAGCCCTCCTCCCCGTGTACCAAACCATACATAGCGCTCTAAAGAATCAGCTGCTATTGCATACACAATATCATTATTCAACGGACTATTCACGTTCGATGATATATATTGCTTAAAACCGATTACCTTATAGCGTCCTCGTTCCTTCCGAATATCCATACGAATCAAACCATATCCAGAAGTTCCGACCCACAGCAAAGAATCGTTATTTGTAAAACAAAGGCTATACACCGAACGAAAATCCGGATATTTCGAAGGAATCTCCAATTTTTCCACTTTACTTTTGTCTGCATACAAGATACCTACTCCATTCCCCTCAGTACCTATAAAAACATCTCCGGAACAGCTCTTTGCCAATGCATAGATTGACATCGAAGCCAAACCATGCGTTTCATCCAAAAAATGAGAAAGCGTTTTGTCCGATATATTAAATAATTTAACCCCACTTCCTTTCGTACCAACCAGTAAACTTTCCTCCTTATAACTACAAAAACAGCGCACCGGATTATCTGTAAACACAGTATTAAACAATGAATGATGCGGCTGAAGTTGAATCACTCCCTGCCCATCAGTTCCCAACCACCATATGTCCTGACTTCCTTTAAATAAAGTAACCACCGAAGTCTGTTCAATAATTTCATCTATCACTGAATATGCTCCAGAGTCTAAATTATAACTCCGATAACCTCCACCTATAAATCCGACACCAAGAGTACTCTCGCTCAAAACAGCACAAGCGATACCTTTATCTGTTCTTACACCAACCTTATGGCATACTTCCATATTACCATCCAATATTTCAATACATCTGTCTTCTATCAAAATCAAACATCCTCCAGATACTGACATCTTTTGAATAGCGCGACTTCTTGTTAACGTATTAAAAAACAGATTACCGCCTTGTTGCAGTTCGTCTGTATGTTGCAGCCAACGTATTACACCACTATTCGTCAAAAACAACATACGATTCTCATCATCTATTTGAAAATCAATAAAAGAGTCATCTAACACAACATTAATTGGAATAAATTTATCACATCTGTCATCATAAAAATAAATTCCAAAACCTTTTACCCAACAATATACTTTCCCATATATAGTTTTTGCCAATACAAACGAATGCTCTTGTCTGGGAATCCTATTTCCCAAATAGTAACGGGTTATTTTTTTAGTCTTTTTATTTAACTTGTTTATTCCATTATCCGTAGCAACCCAAATACAATCTCCATCTTCCATCACCCTCCTGATAACATTGTTACTGATTGAGTTAGAATCACTTTTGCTATATCTAAAAGAAGACAAGTTTCTGCCATCATAGGCATTCAGTCCATCCCATGTACCAATCCAAATAAGATGTTCCGAATCTTCTAAAATACAATTTACAGAATTATTAGTCAGGCCATTGATGTTTGATACAGACTTTACTATAAAGCCAGCATATAAAGCAGGGGATAATAAAAGCATTGCTCCAACAAAAAGCAACCGTATAAATGTCGTAATCATACACATAGTACTAAATTTCTATACAAATGAATGGCAAATATAGCGAAATTATCACTTGCTATAGAGATGCACAAATGAAAATATTCTCATCCTCAACATATGCATATACAAAAAGCCGATTCCCCTAGAGCATGTGTTGTTATAAGGAAATCGACTTTTTTTGTAAAAAGCAGTATGTCTATCCAATCATTTAATATCCAGCATTCTGTGTTAGAATATTATGGGTTTTATCCCGCTCTCCTTGTGGTATAGGAAGCAGATAGTCTCGAGTATCATCAAAATTACGTCCTTTCGATGTATTGTACTTCACCGAATAAGCTCTCATGATTTTCCCAAATCGCTTTTGGCGTATCAAGTCATCACGCCGCCATCCTTCCATGGCCAATTCACAACGACGTTCTTTCCAAATGGCCTCTCTTAGTTGGTCTTTTCCTATTGCCGCCACATCTTTCAGTGTATTTTCTGTTACTTTTGGAATATAAGTCTGAACGGTTCTTCTCGGATCTTTCGGACTAGTATTTCTGGCACGCTCTCGAACTTGATTCAAATACACCACAGCATCATTGGGCTTGTTATTCTCATTCAAAGCCTCAGCATAAAGTAACAATACATCCGAATAGCGAATCATACGAATATTATAACTGATCATCCAAGGATCAAATCCTACTTTATCTTTAGCCGGAACTGTCATCTTATAATCATGATAGCCTGTTTCAGAGCCAGAGTTATCCTGAGGCTGTTCATCACCAACATATTGGTCACCCGTCTGAGTAAACACATACGTAATACGTGGATCGTCTGAATCGAAAGCATTATACAAATCTATCGTCGGCACATGAAATCCATAACCTCCATATCCGGCGATACCTTCACGACTCGTAAAAAAGTGGGGAACATTAGTACCTGTCGCAACATTCTTATCATAAAGTTTACAAGGTATTTCAAAAACCGATTCCGAGCTATTTTCATGTTCAGGCAGCCAATTCCATCCGTAATCAAAAAGCAATTCGTAATCCTTGTCTACCTCTACTATATCATACAATACTTTTTCCGCATCTACAAACTGACCTTGAAACATATAAGTTTTGGCCAACATTGTCTTAGCAAATCCTCTTGTCACACGATAAGCATCACTCTCTGTATATTCTCCCCTACCCGGAAGTTCTTTAGCATCGTTCAAATCTGATATAATTTGTTTATAAACGGCATCAACTGAACTTCTAGGAACTGTCAACACCTCAGCAGGCGACATCGGTTTCACAAGCAAAGGCACATCGCCAAAAGAAGTCACCAAACAATAATATCCAAATGCACGCAAAGCTTTAGCCTCACATTCATAACGTTTTAATAAACCTTTATCGCCTCTGGCTTGAGGCGCATAATAAATCACTTCATTGCAACGGGCTATCAAGCGATAAAGAATCTCCCAGCGCCGTCCAACTTCTCCATTAGTAGTATAAACCGTAAAATTAGACAACTCCTGAACTTCTGCTCGGTCGCCTTCACCATTTCCACCTTTCAATGCATCATCCGTACTGCAGTCACCAATAAAATAATGATTCAACGCATATTCATTCCAAGTAGAACGAAGCTGAAGATAGGCACCGGTCAAAGCCTTTTCTATATCCGTATCTTTTTGATAAAAATTCTCATTAGTTGTTCTGCCATAATTAGGTTCATCCAAAGAACAACTAGTCAGGCATCCCCCGACAAACAAACATGATAATATCAATAATCTTAATTTCATAATACTCTTTTTTAACGAATTTAGAACTGTAGATTAACTCCAAAAGTAAAAGTACGTGCGGACGGATAATGTAGATTATCTACCCCCATATCCAGCGGGCTATTTACCCCTATTTCAGGATCAAGTCCACTATATCCTGTTAAAGTAAACACATTTTGTCCGCTCAAATAAAGTCTACAGCTAGAAAATAATCTAGTCTTTTGACAAATGCGTGCAGGTAGATTATAACCAATCTGCATGTTCTGCAAACGTAAATAAGAGCCGTCTTCTACATAGAAAGAAGAAGCACGCATATTATTATTATTATTTGTATTTGTTATGCGAGGATATTTGGCATCTAAATCTCCTTCTTTACGCCAAGCACCAGTATAGGCTTCTGCCAATGCATTCTGATTTCCTGCTGTAGAGAGCATACCTTTTGACACATTCCATATATCATTTCCTATAGTTCCTTGGAAAGCCATAGTAATATCAAAGTTCTTATATTCAAAACCAAGATTAAATCCAAAAATCAAATCCGGATTTGGATTACCAATAAAAGTACGGTCATCATCATCATTCAACGGACCTTCTTCACCCAATTTGGCAAATTTAAAGTCACCAGGTTTCGCATTTGGCTGGATCTTATTACCGCTTTTATCTACATATTCGTCTATTTCTTTTTGATTTTGAAAAATTCCAATTTGCTTATAACCCCAAAAACGACCGATTGGTCCACCTACATAAGTACGAGAATTAGCTCCACTCAAATATTCTGAAGTCAAAGAAGTCACTTTTGTCTTGTAAGTAGATAAATTCAGCCCGATATGATAATTGAAATCATTTACATGGCTACGATAATTCGCAACAAATTCAAATCCTACATTCTTCAAGTCACCTGCATTAAAGAACGGACTATTTGAGAATCCTCCAAAAGAGGGAACAGGCATATTCAACAACATATCATTGGTTCTTTTTACATAAAAGTCCATGCTGATATCCAAACTGTTGCGAAAGAAAGCCAAATCTAATCCCACATTCGTCTGTTGACTGGTTTCCCATTTAATATCTGCATTCCCCATATAAATAGGAGTATAGCCTTGCGAAAAACCGCTTCCATAATACCATTGCATTTCTTTATTAGTTCCAATCAATGTATAAGGAGCATTAGAATCAATGCGTTGATTACCATTTTGCCCCCATCCCAAACGAAGCTTAATGTTTGACACCGTTTCATCAATATTCAAGTCTTTAAAAAATTCCTCATTGTTAATCCTCCAGCCCAACGATACTGAAGGAAAATATCCCCAACGATTGCCTTTTGCAAAGCGAGAAGATCCGTCTGCACGAAAATTTACTGTTGCTAAATAACGATCATCGTATGAATAGTTTATACGGCCCAAATAAGATAACATGGAAGAACTTGCCTTTCCACCGGAAACTGCATCACCTGCAGTATGCGCATCCAAAATATGATACACATCTTCATTACCCAAAGCATTACGTTTATATGCATTAATACCTTCAGCAGTATTCTTTTCATAAGTCATGGCTACCATTGCATCTAACGAACTCTTGCCAAAAGACACATTATAATTCAAGCGTTGTTCTACCAAATAATTGAAAACAACAGAACTATTATTCGTCAGTTGTGTTTCATTCAAATACTTTCCCCCTGTATTAGCCAGATTGTCTTCTGAAAATACAGAATGGTATGCGGGTCGGAAGTCCTTATATACATCATGATTCCGTTCAAAACTATATTGTATACGGTAGCTCAACCCTTTAAAAAAGTTGATTTGAGTAAATACATTTCCAAACACGTTAAACTTGTCATTATAACGGTCGGGGCGTTCCAACTCCCCTACAGGGTTCGGATCAAAAGACCACTCAGTTGGAGCATATTTATCATACTCGTAATTTGAGGATGACATATCAACCAAGGGATTAATAACCGGTGTAAAAGGATCTGCCTTCTGAATAAAATCAAATGAAGAGATAGCACCAGTATCCCGTTGCTTTATCTTAGCTCCATTCAATGTTGCACCCACTGTAATCCAGTCATTAATATCATATTCTTGGTTTAAACGCAAAGACAAACGATTAAATTCGGTTGTAATTATCGGCCCTTGGTCACCAATATATCCCAAACTGATAGCAGTTCTTGATTTATCGGTACCCTTGCGCACACTTATATTATAATTTTGAGTAAAAGCTGTACGGGTAACCTCATCCCACCAATTAGTATCATATCCTTTTTTGTATTGATTGGTGAATTTTTCTTTTTTATCTGCTGTAAAAGTCGGATCATCCTTATAAGCTTCTGTAATAAAGTTATAATATTGTTCGCTATTCATCATATCAAGAGCCTTATAACTATTTTTAATACCAACATAAGCATCCAATGTTACAATAGTCTTCCCTTCTATACCGCCTTTAGTGGTAACTAAAATCACGCCATTTGAGCCACGAGATCCGTAAATAGCACATGCAGAGGCATCCTTCAATACTTCGATTCGTTCAATATCAGCCGGATTTAAACTGCTGATATTATCCATAAACTGACCGTCCACTACATAAAGCGGATTATTATCATTCACCGTACCAAAGCCACGTACACGAACTACCGCATCAGCTCCCGGCTGTCCGGAAGTAGCTGCAACAAAAACACCGGCAGCCTTACCTGTCAATAATTCAGAAGCATTTGCCACAGCATAGTTCTTAATATCCTTGCTACCGATAGAAGATAAAGAGCCTGTTAAATCACTCTTCTTCTGTGTACCATAACCGATTACAACCACCTCATCTAACTGTTCATTATCTGGCTGTAACTTTACATCATATACTCCACTATTAGTAACTGTTAATATAGAAGTTTTATAACCAATATACGAATAAGAAACTTTCCCAGTTGTTACATTCAATACATACTTACCATCAACATCGGTAATTGTTCCATTTGTTGTTCCACCTTCTACGATTGAAACCCCTATCAAAGCTTCACCGGTAACACCATCCACCACTGTTCCCGATATCTTTCTCACATCTTGCGCCCATATATTAGAGCATATCAAGAAGAATAACACAAAAAAATATAAATGCTTGTTCATAATGACATTAAGGTTTATTTATATGAAATAACATATTCTTTATTTGCAATAATTTGTCCACCATTAAGACTCAATTCCGTACCTGAAGGAAGCTCAACAAGAACACATGCCTCTTTGGCCGGAATACTGAACTGACCATCTTGCTTAATATCTTTCGCCACATACTCCTTCGATACAATATCAAACAAGTCACAATGTTGCGTAGAATGATAAGCTACATCTTTTGCCTCTCCATATGGATTGTAATACAAATAAACCGGATAAGGCTTCAGTGCATAAAAGTCAGTTGCATTACAGTCAAGTTGCAAGATTCCCTTCACGTTGGTCGTTTCTACGATAGAACCCAAGATGCCTACCGGTGAGGAGCTGTACACACTCATCATACTTTCAGTAGGGTTTCCTTTAATCCATTTAGGCCCGTCTCCGATAGCTACCGGAGAAACATCTTTCAGTTCTTCCTTGCCATAATCATCATGCTTGCGCAATCCCTCATAAGCTATATTATTATAAGTGATATCTATCAGTTCAGGAGCCCACTGGTGTTTTTCATCAATACATCCTGGATAAAATAAACGGCAGGCACTTGCATTATTCAACATCCATTTACCAATAGCCTTGGCATACTGCGGTTGGTATTTCACCATAGGCACAAACGGCCATGCCGGCTTGATGCTGTTCATCAGGAAAGCATATCCGCCACCATCTGTAATGCTACCTTGCAGACCACTAACGTCGTAATCTCCCCACTTACCTACGATGATTCCCCATCCGGTTCTTCCAGTCGGACTCTTACATCCATCGAATACCCAGTTCAATAATTTCTGGATATCATAATCTGTGTTTTCCGTTGCATTCAAATAAGCAGCTGTATAAACACCCAACGGAAGCAATGCTTCATAAAAACGACTTTCCTTCTGCGATACCAAGGCACTCACCGCACTTTTACAATGTTCCAAATAACGGGAATCACCGAATTTATGATAAGCGCAAAGCAATACATAAGCATGTCCACCTGCCGCATCTTGTTGCAATGGAATATGGTTTCTACCTCCCTTCATCTGTCCATAATCAAAATAAGAATAGTCATAATTTCCGTTCAATACAGAATCAGCTTTCGTAAATTGTTCTGCAATGCTCCGTTGTATATCTTCTGCTCCATCCACATTAGGAAACACATCACACACTGCATAATAAAGAGCATTAGGAAGCACATCATACCACCAATCACGACCATATCCACCACCCTGCGCTCCTACAGAAGAGGTAGTATTATTCATCATGATATTCCATCCAGTAGCCGAATTGAAATAGTTCTGTACCATCTTCACATAATTATAACCATCCTGATTGGTCTTATCAATACCAATCAATCCAGCTCCTAATACCGCAGCCAATGAATTCAAGCTTTCATGAAACTCACCATTGTTAGCATTCTTTCCCTGACGAATATCTTTCACTGCAGTGTAAAGTCCGAATGTCGTCTGATTTACATTACGGCAAGCATCGTCCAACCAGATTAACGGCCCTACTTCGCTCTTGTTATTCCAGTTAAACACGAATTCGTCAAAGTCACGAGCTTTCTTTTTCCAATCCAACATTTGATAAGTATCCGGTATATCAGGCATTAAATCTATTCGACTGATTGCCAATTGTTCTACTGGAACACCCAAATTCTCATTGTTTGAACTGCAAGCTGCACATAGCACTAGTACAGTTGCTGCCAATAATTCTTTCTTTCTCATTTTATTTGTCTCTCATTATAGCATTAGTCTGATTCGTTATATTTTTCGCAAGAGGATAAGCCAGCAACTGCAAACCGGCTACAATAATAAGGGCATACTTCAACGCAAAGTCTTGAGACACACAATAAGCCAGAAACAAAAAGAGCAAAAGCCCGAAAGCTCTTCCTACAAATAGCCCGAACTCATGGCTGAGAATATAAGCATACTCATTCCGTTTCTCTATTTTAGCAACTGCATCAATTGTACGCATCATTATCGGGAAATAGGCCAAATCAAATAAAGGTTGGAATATTACCTTGCATAGCACAAACAGAATAACTCCTAATGCAGAATACAAAATTCCATTAAACAACGTTCCTATAAAGAATAAAATCAACCCACTTATAAAAATTTTAATTCGGTCTTCCGGATGCGCCACACGCCCCAAGATATAAACCAATAAAGCAGTAAGCGCACCACTTACTCCTTGTATAATCCCCAAAACCCCTTCATCACCTACTAGTTTCAGCACCAAAATAGCGGGTGCTGTAACCAGAAAGCCTTGTACCATTCCTTTCAAAACAGCCATACCCAGCATTTTTTTCCAAAGTGTAACAAACCGAAAATACAGAAATTCTGTTTCTATCGGATTCTTGAAGTTACCTCTCCACAAAACAAAACAGGCAATAAGCGTAATAATTACTACTACCAATGTCATAGCCTGATACGACTTATTGATATCAAAGATGATACCAAGCAATTCTTTACCATCCATCATGCTAAGAAATGCTCCAATAACCAACGGTACACCGATTGAAGTAATGGAAAAGAAAAAAGATTCCAATCCAAAAAAATAATTACGATTCTCGTCGTTGGTATTGTTCAAAGTTAGCAAATAGCGATTTGTCCAGAAGAAGCCTGAAGCGGCTCCCATAATGAAACCAGCAATTCCAAGTTCAAAGACACCTAACGACTGAATGCTCATCATGGCAAACATGGAAAGACCACTGACCAGAATGCCCACCGAATACAATGTCTTTACATTATACCGGCTCAGCAGAAAACCATTGATAAACGAAGTGGCAACAATACCCAAATACATAGCTAACTGATAAAAAGCCACCATTGCCGGATTGCTGGTATTCCGCATCACATATGCTCCTACAAATATTTCCACCACTGGAAGCACCAGAGCATAAAACAAATTAGTCACCAACAACACTTTCATGTTATGTTCCTGCTTCTTGAAAAACAAATATTCAGCCTTTAGTTTATTCATCAGAAATTATACGTTTAAAGTTTTCAATATTTCTTTTACTGACAATTCAGCTTTGCAAATTACTTCATCACTAGCTCCATAATACATCGTTATAGTATCTCCATCTATCAAATGGCCGTTGGTAAATATTACATTGCCAAAAAAGCCAGTCTGCTCATAAGGCGCAATCGGCTCCATAATAGGCTCTTCACTGCGTGCCAACACCTTCGAAGGATCATTCAAGTCTAGAAGCAAAGCTCCAAGACAATAGCGATGATTAAAATCTGCTCCATGATAGATTTCCAGCCATCCAACTTCAGTACGGATAGGTGCAGCACCTGCTCCTACACGTGCACAATCCCAATATCCATCACGAGTAGTTGCCACACATTTATGGTTTCCCCAATGATACAAATCAGGTGATTCGGCAAGCCAAATATAGTTTCCACCCAACTCCGGACTGCTGGGGCGATGAAAGGTGTAATACTTTCCATTGATTTGCTCTTCGAACAACGCACAATCCTTATTATGCGGAGGAAGAATCATTCCATAATGTTCAAATGTTCTCCAATCAATTGTATGCATCATGCCTACTCCTACTGCAACTGAAGAAACTTCTGTAAAAGTCAGATAAAACCCGTCCTTAGTCGTTGCGACACGACAATCTTCAATACCAAAAGTTTCCAGTTCGCCTTTCCCAAAAATTGGTGGATAAGCAGGATCTTCTTTAAAATGAATTCCGTCTTCACTCGATACCAAACGGAGATAAGACATGGTGGTCAAATAATTCTTCCCTTTATATCCTATCACACGAGGGTCTGAAGCATCCAAATCCGGATCTTTTTCATCAAACGAAAGTACTTTGATTTTGCCTTGCTCATCATAAATCGGAAAACTAATAATACCTTTCTGTTGAATCGGTCGCTCTGCTACTCGCAGTAACATCCATATTTTGCCATCGTATTTAAAAACTCCAGGATTCAACAAACAAGTAATTTCCATTCCTTCAATACCTGCCTTCAAGTCTTTTGGAGAAAGCAGTGGATTCTTTTCGTCTCTTTTCGCTATGTCCATAGTATTACTATTTTTTTAATTTTCTGTTGCAAAATTAGGTATAAAACAATAACTCATACGTTCACTATTCTCTCAATAGGGTATAGATATGCTACAAAACACAATATTAAAAATCCTATTAACCCAAAGACAACAATAAAACATATTATCCTAATAATCATGATATTAAAAATAAATCTAGAAGTATACTATAGTTTCAAAAAGATATACTTATAGAAAAAAGGAAGCCTCATATAACAATCAAGTTCTTAAAATCCTAAAATTCCACTATCCGATTTCCTTATTATGATAAACTATAATAACAAGAGTGATTCCTTTTATTTATCTTAATTTTATCAGCTTTCAGATGAAATTCACTACCTTTGCAAGAAATTGGATATTTTTTATGAAAAAAAGAATAGCTTACCTCCTCTCTTTTTTTTCTGCCATCTTAGGATACTTCCTGATACAGAAACCGCTGTTCATGCTCTATAATGATGCCGCAGATAAAGGAATCTCATTCACCGACTACGGACGTGTCGTTTTTCATGGCTTCACCCTTGATGCCGCCACCACAGGATACCTTACTGCCCTTCCTTGGTTAGCTGTTCTGGTCAGTATCTGGCTAAAGCAATTTCCGCTACGGAAGATATTGACCGCTTATTACGTACTGATCAGTCTGCTGGTTTCTTTGATTTTCATCGGCGACATGGCGCTTTATCCGTTTTGGGGCTTCAAGCTCGATGCGTCTGTATTCTTCTATCTCGACTCTCCTAAAAATGCGGCTGCCAGTGTATCTATCGGCTTTATTCTGCTCCGCATTATAAGCATTCTGCTCTTATCCGTATTGACTACATGGGGACTCTACAAGCTCACTCCCGCTGTACTGCCAGCTACCCGGCACCGCATCAGTGGAAGTATCGGGACTCTTCTTTTGGGAGGAGTCTTGTTTATCATCATCCGAGGAGGTGTAACCGAGTCCACTTCGAATGTAGGACAGGTATATTTCTGCAACAATGAGTTTCTGAATCATTCGGCTGTTAATCCGGCATTCAGCCTGCTTTCTTCTGCGAGCAAAACGCAAGACTATGCCAAACAATTTGACTTCTTTGAAGAGAGCAAACGAAAGAAGCTTTTTGATGGCTTGTACCCTATCTCTGGTAAAAACACAGTAGAGTTGCTGAGCACCAAACGGCCTAACCTGCTGATTATCTTGATGGAGAGTTATGGAGGCGTATTCATGGAGTCATTAGGAGGTGAACCCGGTGTCAGTCCGAACCTGGAGCGGCTGGCGAAAGAAGGCGTATTCTTTACCAATTGTTATGCCAACAGCTTCCGAACCGACCGAGGTACCATCTGTACGTTCAGCGGCTACCAAAGTTTTCCTTTGCTCTCGGTCATGAAAATCCCTGCCAAGAGCCGTACCCTTCCCTCCATTGCCGGAAAACTGGTAAACGAGGGATATGCCACTGATTTTCTTTATGGAGGAGATATCAACTTTACCAATATGAAAAGCTATTTGTTGGGAAGCGGGTATCAGAAGCTGACCGCCGATGTGGACTTCAGTATGAACGAACGTCAGAATCCGTGGGGAGTAAACGATGACATTACATGTGAATTTCTATATAATCAAATCAAGCAGCGCCCTGAAGGAAAGCCTTGGCATACAGCTTTCCTGACTTTAAGCAGCCATGAACCGTTTGAAGTGCCTTACCATCGGTTAGAAGAAAAAATCCCGAATGCTTTCGCTTTCACCGATGCGTGTTTAGGCAAATTAATCGACCGTCTGAAACAACTTCCACAATGGAAAGACCTACTGATTGTCTGCCTGCCCGATCACGGATTTGCCTACCCAGCCGGAGCTTCTGCAAGTGACCCTCGCATCCATCATATTCCGATGATTTGGTTAGGAGGAGCCGTCAAACAGCCCATGGTCATTGATAAATTGATGAATCAGACCGATATGGCTGCTACCCTGCTGGCACAAATGGACATCGACCACCGAGAGTTCAACTTCAGCCGAAACGTATTGGGCGAAGAATATACTTATCCGTTTGCCTTCTATACTTACAATAACGGCATGGCTTTCTGCGACAGTACCGGAGTAACCCTCATGGATAATAATTCCGGAAAGGTACTGATGGATGAACCTACTCCCAGCCTGCGCCGTCAGGAATTGGGAAAAGCCATTCTGCAAAGCGCACACGATGACTTGGGGAGCCGGTAACAGACTGGCTTCCCGAGAATTCCATTCCCAATGAGACCCTTCCCGTCCTCATACTCCTTTATTTATATATGCGAATCCATGTCATGGATTGTCCCGAAAATAGACAATTACAACAGTTCAATGTATTACGAAAACACAAGCTACCAATATGCCTCGTATATCGCAGGAAAGGTTTTGTAAAGCACACACAGCCTCTTACCAACATGACCTTTTACAAAAATATTCACCGGTAAAAACACGCTTTCATTTGAACAAAAGCTTCTTTCTCCCGATGGAAAAACACATACTCATGGAAGAAAACTCAAAACAAAAGCTCTGTTTCTAAAAACAAAGGCTTTGAATGTAAAAACAAAGGCTCTGTTTCTAAAAACAAAGACTCTGTTTTAAGATTATAACCAAGAAAACGGAAGTTTATCATGCGGAGAAAAACTTCCGTTTTCCACACGCAGCAACTTTTTTTTCCGCATCAGAAAAAGTTACCCACACTTCTATTTATCTTTGTCTATATCCGAAACTTTACGCTTCTGCGCCTTTGCGTTCAGAAAAAACTCTCTACCTTTGCAAAAAAATAAGAAAAGAATCACCATGAGAGTACTTATCATCAATACAGCTGAAAGAATAGGAGGAGCGGCTATCGCAGCCAACCGACTGATGGAAGCTTTAAAAAATAATGGAATCAAGACGAAAATGTTGGTTCGCGACAAGCAAACCGACCAGGTCACCGTTGTTGCATTAAAGAAATCATGGAGAAGAATCTGGCAATTTGCATGGGAAAGAGCCGTAATCTGGGCAGCCAATGGCTTCAAACGCAAGAACCTGTTTGCCGTAGATATTGCCAACACCGGAACAGACATCACCTCCTTGCCTGAATTCCGTCAGGCCGATGTCATTCACCTGCATTGGGTAAACCAAGGTATGCTTTCGCTCAATGATATCCGACGCATTATCCGTTCGGGCAAGCCTGTGGTGTGGACCATGCATGACATGTGGCCCTTTACTGGAATCTGCCACTATGCCGGCTCCTGCAAAAAATATACACAACAATGCCAAAGTTGCGAACTGCTCCAACGCCCTCATAAGCGCGACCTGTCACATACGGTTTTTCAGAAAAAGACGAGGCTCTATGCAGGAAGCAAACTCACCTTTGTGGCATGCAGCCATTGGCTTGAAGAGATGGCGAAGCAAAGCGCACTCTTGCAGGGACAAGCCATAACCAGCATCCCCAATGCAATTAATACCAACCTGTTCAAGCCACGCCCGAAGAAGTTCGCCCGCGAAAAGCTCAACTTGCCATCCGATAAGAAACTGCTGCTGTTCGGCTCAATGAAAATAACGGATAAACGAAAAGGAATAAGCTACCTCATTGAAGCCTGCAAACAGATAGCCGACCATGATCCGGAACTGGGCCAAAACTTAGGTGTAGTGGTATTGGGAAGTCATGCAGAGCAGTATGCTTCACTCTTTCCCTTTCCTATCTATACCATGAACTATGTAAGCAATGAAAAAGAACTGGTTGATATTTACAATGCCGTTGATCTTTACGTAACCCCTTCGCTACAGGATAACCTGCCGAACACCATCGTAGAAGCCATGGCATGCGGCATTCCGTGCGTAGGATTCAATGTAGGCGGAATTCCTCAGATGATAGACCATTTACATAATGGGTACGTGGCACAGTATAAGTCGGCCGAAGACCTTGCAAACGGAATCCACTGGACACTGACCGAGGGCGACTACGAGACCTTGAGCGCCGAGGCTTACCGAAAAGCCATCGCAACCTATTCAGAAAATATCGTGGCAGGTCAATACATCAAAATATACAACCAAATAACGGGAAACAATGCCTAATATTCATCATGTACATCCCAAATTCTCCATCATTACCGTTACCTATAACGCGGGGAGTGTATTGGAAGACACCATTCAGAGTGTAATTACACAAACGTATAAGAATGTGGAATACATCATCGTGGACGGTGGCTCAAAAGACCATACGCTGGATATCATCCATAAATACCGGGAACATATCCATACGCTGGTCAGCGAGCCCGACAAGGGACTGTACGATGCTATGAACAAAGGCATCTCACTTGCTACCGGCGACTACCTCTGCTTCCTGAATGCCGGAGACGCCTTGCATGAAGACGATACCCTCTTTCAGATGGTACATACCCTCACAGGTCCCGAGCTCCCGGATGTAATTTACGGAGAAACCGCCATCGTGGACGAAGAAGGTCACTTCCTACGCATGCGCCGCCTTTCGGCTCCTGAAGAACTGACATGGAAAAGCTTCAAGCACGGAATGTTAGTTTGCCACCAGGCCTTCTTTGCCCGCCGTGACCAAGTGGAGCCTTACGATTTAGCCTATCGCTTCTCAGCCGATTTCGACTGGTGTATCCGCGTCATGAAGAAAAGCCGGGTCCTTCATAACACGCACCTCGTCTTGATAGACTATCTGAATGAAGGAATGACCACCCGCAATCACAAGGCTTCCTTACGCGAGCGGTTCCACATCATGTGTCATCATTACGGAACACTTTCAACCCTAGCACGGCATTGCTGGTTTTTAGTGCGCTCTATCATAAAGAAATAGATTATACGTGCTCTCCTCTGCAAAAAGCCCCCCAGAAAAGTAAAATCACTGCTTTTCATGCACACAACCTTTTAAATTGTGCAAAGAAGATGCATTTATTTGCCTGAATATTTGCTTAGAACAAGAAATATTTATTCCTTTGCAGCGAAAAATCAATAAATTATCCTATTTATAAACTTAAAAAATTAAAATTATGTCTGAAATCGCATCAAAAGTACAGAAAATCATCGTTGATAAATTGGGCGTAGAAGAATCAGAAGTTGTAGCAACTGCAAGCTTCACTAACGACCTGGGTGCTGACTCTTTGGATACTGTAGAACTGATTATGGAATTCGAAAAAGAATTCAATATCTCTATTCCTGACGATCAGGCAGAAAAAATCCAGACTGTAGGCGACGCTATCTCTTACATCGAAGCTAACGCAAAATAATTTAATTCTGCTTGTATGGAATTAAAAAGAGTAGTAGTAACAGGTCTTGGTGCACTTACCCCCGTAGGTAATACAGTTCCTGAGTTCTGGAACAACCTGATTAACGGAGTAAGCGGAGCAGGACCTATTACTCATTTCGACGCTTCAAAATTCAAGACTCAGTTTGCTTGTGAGGTTAAAAACTTCAATGCGACCGATTTCATCGACCGCAAGGAAGCTCGCAAAATGGACCTTTATACTCAATATGCCATTGCTGCAGCCAAAGAAGCAGTTACTGACTCTGCTATCGACGTCGAAAAAGAAGATTTGAACAGAATCGGAGTTATTTTCGGAGTAGGTATCGGTGGACTCCATACTTTTGAAGAAGAAGTATTGAGCTATGCACAGACCAAAGACACTATTGGTCCGCGTTTCAGCCCGTTCTTTATCCCGAAAATGATTGCAGATATCGCATCAGGTCACATCTCAATGCTTTATGGCTTTCATGGACCTAACTTCACAACCACTTCAGCCTGCGCATCTTCATCAAACGCAATCGGTGCTGCTTTCGACCTCATTCGCTTGGGCAAAGCAAACATGATTTTAGCTGGAGGCGCAGAAGCTACTATCTTCCCGGCTGGAGTTGGCGGATTTAACTCTATGAACGCATTGTCAACACGCAATGATGATCCTGAACACGCTTCACGTCCGTTTAGCGCAAGTCGTGACGGTTTCATCATGGGTGAAGGAGCCGGATGTCTGATTCTGGAAGAACTTGAACACGCTAAAGCACGTGGTGCGAAGATCTATGCCGAACTGGCCGGAACAGGTGCATCAGCCGACGCTTATCATATAACAGCTTCTCACCCCGAAGGCCTGGGTGCGAAATTGGTGATGATGAACGCCTTAGAAGATGCAGGCATGCAACCGGAGGATATCGACTATATCAACGTTCACGGAACTTCTACTCCGGTAGGTGATATTTCTGAAGTAAAAGCAATTCAAGCTCTTTTTGGAGAACATGCTTACAAACTAAATATCAGCTCTACCAAGTCAATGACTGGTCACCTCCTCGGTGCAGCCGGTGCAGTAGAAGCTATTGCCAGCGTATTGACTGTTAAAAACGACATTGTTCCTCCTACCATTAACCACGAAGAAGGCGATAACGATGAAAACATCGATTATAGCTTGAACTTCACATTCAATAAAGCACAACAGCGCACCGTACGTGCTGCACTGAGCAATACCTTTGGATTTGGTGGACACAATGCATGTGTAATCGTTAAAAAATACACTGAATAAACTGTGTTTAGCAATATAACAGATAGGATAAGACTTCTTTTTCGAAAGGATAAGGAGTCTTATCTTTGTTTTTATAAGATACTTGGATTCTACCCCAGAGACATCAGGCTTTATCAACAGGCTCTTTTACATAAATCTTCATCGGTGAAATCAAAAGGGAGGCTAGTGAACAATGAGCGTCTGGAGTTCTTGGGAGATGCCATTTTGGATGCAATTGTTGCCGACATCGTCTATAAACGCTTCGAAGGAAAACGAGAAGGATTTCTGACCAATACCCGGTCAAAAATTGTTCAGCGGGAGACCTTGAACCACGTAGCCGTGCAGATTGGACTGGATAAGTTAATTAAATACACAACCCGCCAGTCTTCTCACAATAGTTACATGTGTGGCAATGCTTTTGAAGCTCTTATTGGAGCCATCTATCTGGACCGGGGGTATAGAGCATGTAAAAAGTTCATGGAAGAGCGTATCATCAGCCAATACTTGAATTTGGACAAAATCTCACGAAAAGAGGTCAACTTCAAATCAAAGCTAATTGAATGGAGCCAGAAAAACAAATTCGAAATCGAATTTAATCTGCTCGGTCAGTCAGTCGACCAAGAACAGAATCCGGTTTTTGACACGCAAATAACCGTAGAGAAAATTCCTGCCGGTTCCGGAAAAGGATATTCCAAAAAGGAATCACAACAAGAAGCTGCTCATGAGACTCTGAATAAAATCAAGTCGGACCCTCAGTTTATCGATGCCATCTTTGCTGCAAAGGCACAGCGCGAACAAGCTGCAGAAAAACCTGTTGCTGAAATGCAACCGGCAAAAGCCTCTGATACGACCGAAGAAGAAGTGGTAACAGAAACTCCATCCAACCAGCCTGAAGTGGAAAATCAGCCAATACAAGCAGAGGCTGAACAAAGGACAATGAACAAGCGAGACAACGCCGAACTGATCATAGATCAAGCCGAAGAAGCTGCCTTTAAAGAGCTCCATGAGGAAGAGCAGGCAAAAAATGCTCAAGCTTAAGCCAACAAACGGCTTGACTGTTTTTCTACACAAGCATTCATCTTGCATCTTGTGTAGAAAAAGAGGATAATACACAAAGTTCCCCCCTTAACCTGTCCATTTTGACAGACTGGTTAAGGGGGAACTTTTATATTCAATCCTGTTCCGAACCAAAGTTCTTTTCTATATAATCCAATATTCCATTTAACTCATCAAGCGTTTCTGCCCGAAGCATCGCAATACGTGTTTCTTTAAAGTTCGGAATGCCTTTGAACAAGGGCGATGCAGCCAAATGCCGGCGCACATGCAAAATACCCCGACGCTCATCCAGTAAGTTCACGCTGTCAAGCACCTCTCTGCGCAAAACATCCATCCGCCATTTAAAGGAGAGCGGCGGCAGTTCCTCCCCTGTCTCCAGATAATGTTTTACCTCTTTAAAAATCCATGGACGACCAAAACTGGCGCGTCCTATCATAATTGCGTCCACTCCATACTGCTCAAAACACTCTTTAGCCCGTTGGGGTGTAGTAACGTCTCCATTCCCGATAATCGGAATACGCATTCGGGGATTCTTTTTCACCTCACCTATCAAGGTCCAGTCGGCTTCCCCCGTATACATCTGCGCGCGCGTCCGCCCATGAATGGTCAAAGCCTCAATGCCGCAATCCTGCAGCTGTTCAGCCAGTTCCACAATCACTTTGTGCTCAGCATCCCATCCCAGACGAGTCTTTACGGTTACAGGTATCTTTACAGCATCTACCACCGCACGGGTAATTTCCAGCATTTTCGGAATATTCTGCAACATACCTGAACCAGCCCCTTTTCCTGCCACACGCTTCACCGGACAACCGAAGTTCAGATCCAATATATCCGGATTAGCCTGTTCCACAATCCGCGCAGCCTCAACCATCGTATCCGTATCCTTCCCGTAAATTTGAATCGCCACCGGACGTTCCTTCTCACTGATATTCAGTTTCAACATGGTCTTTCCCACCGAGCGAATCAGCGCATCACTTGAAACAAACTCCGTATAAACCATATCTGCCCCAAACTCCTTACACATCAAACGGAAAGCCGGGTCGGTTACATCTTCCATCGGTGCCAATAATACAGGCTTCTCTCCCAAATCAATATTTCTAATCTTCATCTTTAGTTTTTGAGTTTATAATTTTCAGGTGACAAGAACTGAACCCAGCAGTTACCCAAAGCAGATTCCCATCCGTCTTCCCTGTTCTATCAAATCATGGTTTTCGGTAACTAACTTTAGTTTTCCAGCTACTTCAATCAGAGGAACCGAACCAATAGCATCTCCCTGAAGCGCAACCATACGTCCAAACTCTCCCCGGGCAATCAGTTCAGTGGCATGTCCTCCCATCCGGGTGGCCAGATTGCGGTCGAAAGCCGTAGGACTTCCCCCCCGCTGAATGTAACCCAACACGGTTTCACGCGTTTCAAATCCAGTTTCATACTCAATTTCTTCCGCAATAAACTGTGCCGCCTTTTTCCCGTCGCGCGTCGGAATCCCCTCTGCCACTACCACAATGGAATAAGGCTTTCCCTTTTTGAGCCGATTAATGATTGCGTCCCCTATCCGGTGAATATCGAAAGGAATTTCCGGCAACAAAATAATATCTCCGCCACCAGCCATGCCTGAATACAGCGCAATCCATCCAGCCTTATGCCCCATCACCTCAATCACCATCACACGCTGATGTGCACTGGCAGTTGAATGCAAGCGGTCAATCGCATCGGTAGCAATCGATACCGCTGAGTCAAATCCAAAGGAAACATCCGTTCCCCACACATCATTATCAATCGTTTTAGGAATAGAAACCACATTTACCCCTGCCTCCACCAGCTTGGCAGCTGTTTTCTGTGTACCATTTCCTCCAATACAAACAATGCAGTCTAGTTCACGCTCACGAATCGTCTTAAGTAACATTGCAGGCTTATCCTGTGTAACAGGAGCCGCCGTTCTTTTCTTAAAAGGTTTTTCGCGCGATGTTCCTAAAATGGTTCCACCCATATTCAGCAAACCCGTCAGTGAATTTTCTGTCAAAGGAACAATGTCATTATCCAACAATCCGCGAAAACCGCTGTGAATACCATATACCTCCATACCATAATGGTTTATGGCTGTTTTGCACACCCCACGAATCGTAGCGTTAATGCCCGGGCAGTCGCCTCCTGAAGTCAATATTCCGATTTTCATATGTATTTAGTTTGTAAGTTTATGAGTTTGTAAGTTTATGAGTTTGCAAGTTATAGAATGAAGAGTTCTCTCTTAAACCTACGCGCTTTTTCTTTTCATATCTTTCTGTCGTAAAGGTAAGAAAAAACTGCATAAATGTCTTATTATAAGAAAAAATAATACAAAGCCATTCGGTTTTATGTAGAAAACCTCTACCTTTGTAATTTAAGGATTTGAAATGTTACAACAATGAATACCACAAAGTTAATAGGTAAAATATTCGAGCCAAGGCAGAAAGCATTAACAAGATATACATCCGAAGCCGAATCTATTCAAAACCGGATTTTCCGAAAACTGATACAAACAGCCTCCTCCACCGAATGGGGAACCAAATATGACTATAAGCATTTAAATACCTACAAAGACTTTCAGCGTGTACCTGTACAAACCTACGAAGACATTAAAGGATATGTAGACCGTATGCGGCATGGTGAAAGTAACGTGCTGTGGCCGGGAAAAGTCGTATGGTATGCCAAATCATCGGGTACGACCAATGATAAGAGCAAATTTATCCCTGTCAGCAAAGACGGACTACACCATGTACATTATATGGGCGGAACTGATGCCGTAGCCCTCTACCTGCAACAAAATCCGCAGAGCCGTTTCTTCTCCGGGAAAGGACTGATTCTTGGAGGAAGTCACAGCCCGAACTACAACGTAAAAGATAGTTTAGTAGGCGACTTGTCGGCTATTCTGATTCAAAATATCAACCCATTAGTCAACTTCATCCGAACCCCGAGCAAGGAAATCGCCCTGCTCAGCGAGTTTGAAGAAAAAGTGGAACGCATCGCCGAAACCACCATCCATCAGAATGTGACTAACCTTTCAGGAGTTCCATCATGGATGCTGGCAGTCATCAAACGCATTTTAGAAAAAACCGGAGCAAAAACACTCAATGAAGTATGGCCTAACCTGGAAGTTTTCTTCCACGGAGGCGTTTGCTTTACTCCTTACCGCGAACAATACAAGGAGCTTATCCCGACCGACAAAATGCATTACATGGAGACTTATAATGCCAGTGAAGGTTTCTTCGGACTGCAGAACGATATGAGCGACCCTGCCATGATGCTCATGATTGACTATGACGTATTCTATGAATTCATCCCGCTTGAAGAATTTGACAATCCCAATCCTACGATTGTTCCCCTCAGCGGAGTCGAAATCGGACGAAACTATGCCATCGTGATCAGCACTTCATGCGGACTATGGCGATATATTTTAGGCGATACGGTGAAGTTCACTCAAAAGAATCCGTATAAATTCATCATATCCGGACGAACCAAACACTTTATCAACGCTTTCGGTGAAGAACTAATGGTAGACAATGCCGAAAAAGGACTTGCCCGCGCCTGTGCTGAAACCGGAGCACAAGTGCTGGAATATTCGGCTGCCCCCGTATTCATGGATGCCAATGCAAAATGTCGTCATCAGTGGCTCATTGAATTCAGTGTCATGCCCGATTCGTTAGAACATTTCCGCCATGTACTCGACCGTTCGCTACAGGAAATCAATTCCGACTATGAAGCCAAACGACATAAAGACATTACACTGCAAGAGTTGGAAATCATCGTTGCCCGCCCCAATCTGTTCCACGACTGGCTGAAGCAAAAAGGGAAATTGGGCGGACAGCATAAAGTACCCCGCTTGAGTAATAACCGCGAGCATATTGAAGAAATGTTAGCACTGAATTAACCTTCATAAGGCGGCTAGGCTCTATATACGGGTTAACCAAAGAAAAGACGGACACTCGTGTGTAGAGACTGAACAGCTAAAAACTCAAAAACTTAAGAACTAAAAAACTAAAAAGCCAAAACATGCGTCCCATACCCAAATATATCGCTATCCTGATTGTAATCATCGGTTTCTATGCTTGCGCAAGTACAGGAATGCCCGACGGAGGTCCCTATGACGAGACTCCTCCCAAATTCGTGCGTGCTAATCCTGAACCTAATGCCATCAACAACAAGCGCAAGAAAATAAGCATCGAATTCGATGAGTTTATCAAGTTGGATAAAGCTTCCGAGAAAGTCATCGTTTCTCCTCCACAAAACGAAACCCCCGAAGTGAAAGTCAGCGGCAAACGCGTTTTAGTTGAGTTTTTTGATTCACTGAAAGCAAATACCACTTATACCATCGACTTCGGTGATGCCATTGTGGACAATAATGAAGATAACCCTTTGGGGAACTTTGCCTATTCCTTCTCTACCGGAGAAAGCATTGACACGATGGAAATATCGGGAACTGTATTAAATGCCGCCGACTTGGAACCGGTAAAAGGCATTCAGGTAGGTATCCATAAGGACCTGAACGATACAGCTTTTTCCAAAATACCATTCGACCGTATCTCACGCACCGACAGCCGGGGGCACTTCAATATAAAAGGAATTGCACCAGGTACATATCGAGTTTATGCTTTGATGGACGGAAACCAAAATTACCTGTTCGATTCTAAGACAGAAGCAATTGCTTATCTCGACTCTCTTGTAGTGCCGAGCATGGAAGGAGCTGTACGCGAAGATACCATCTGGAATGCAATCGACACGTTGGCTTACGACACCATTTATAAAATCAATTACACCCGCTTTCTCCCCGACAACCTTATCTTGCGTGCCTTTAAAGAAGAAAACCCTTTGCAATACCTAATTAAAAGCGAACGCCCACAACTCAACCGCTTTTCGCTCTATTTCAGTGCAAAGGCAGATACACTTCCCACCCTGAAAGGACTCGACTTCGATGAGAAAGACGCATTGGTTATCGAAAGTAATTTACGCAAAGACTCACTCCTCTACTGGATTAAAGACACAACCTTATGTGAACGAGATACCTTGACATTACAGCTCACTTACTTGGCTACCGATACCTTAGGACAGTTGGTTCCGAAAACCGATACCTTACGTATGGTGAACAAAATCAACAAGGAGCGGCGTCTTGCCATGGCTGAAGAAGCGCGAAAGAAGGAAGAAAAAGAGCGGAAAAAGCGTGCCCGCAAAGGCGATACCCTGCGCGTGAAAACCAAGTTCCTCTCCATGAATGTAGATGCTCCCTCAGCTTTCGACTTAAACCGCAACATAACCCTGAAATTTGAAGAACCCGTAGCCCACATTGATACTTCAGCCATCCACATGGCAGTCAAAATCGATTCGCTTTGGGAAGATATTCCTTTCATCTTCCAAACCGACAGCATTCTGCCGCGCCAGTACCAGATCTTGGCCGACTGGCAGCCTGGAAAAGAATACCGCATGCAGATTGATTCACTCGCCATACAAGGATTGTACGGACTTTATACCGACAAGGTAGAAAACACCTTAAAGGTGAAAACATTAGAAGACTATGGAACGCTCTATCTGAATATCACAGGAGCCGGTCCACATGCCATCGTACAGTTACTGAACAGCAGTGACGCCATAGTGCGACAACAACCAGTAAGCCGCCAAAATACTTGCGATTTTTATTTCCTGCAACCCAATACCAAATATTACATCCGCCTTTTCAACGATGATAATCAAAATGGAGTATGGGACACTGGAAATTATGAAGCAAAACGTCAACCAGAAGAGGTATTCTATTTCCCCAAAGTATGGGAAATGAAAGCCAACTTTGAGTTTGAAGAGACTTGGGACGTACAGGACATTCCGCTTGACAAACAGAAACTCGACGAAATAAAAAAACAGAAACCTGACGAAGCAAAAACCATTAAGGACCGCAACAAAGAGCGTGCCCGTAAATTAGGAAGAACACCATGATGAAGAAAGTAATGCTCTGCCTCTGCCTCCTGATAGGAAGCATAAGCACAATCAAAGCCCAGTGTGGCGCTGTAAATGATGCCATCCAGCCGGGAGAAGCCCTCTCTTATGAACTGAAGTTCAACTGGAAATTTATTTGGATTAATGCTGGATGGGCAAAGATGACAGTCAATAAAGATACCCTTCAGGGAAAGTCTTGCCTACGTACCGACTTGCAGTCATTCACGAATAAGCGAATTGACTTCTTCTTCAAGATGCGCGACACACTGACCTGTGTTACAACCGAAGACCTCGTTCCCCTCTACTTCCGAAAAGGAGCTGAAGAAGGGAAACGATATACGGTCGATGAAGTAAAGTTCAGCTACCACGGCGGAAAATGCATCGTCGACCAGCAGCGCACACTTAGCGGCAACACCAACAAGCAGCATGAAGAATCTCCCGTCTGCGTATACGATATGCTAAGTATCCTTCTGCAAGCCCGCTCTTACGATCCTTCCGATTATGAACCGGGACAGAAAATACGCTTCTCCATGGCTACCGGACGCGCCATTGAGAAACAGACGCTCATCTATCGGGGAAAAGAAAACTATAAAGCCGAAAATAAAGTAACCTATCGTTGTCTGGTATTTTCGCTGGTGGAATATAATGCCGAGGGCGAAGAAAAAGAAGTCATCACTTTCTATGTTACCGACGACCGGAACCATCTCCCCGTCCGTCTGGATATGTACCTGAATTTCGGATCAGCTAAAGCCTTCCTTACCGAAATCAAAGGAAATAAATATCCGCTGACTTCTGTAGTTGAAGAGAAATAACCAATCATACCTCTCAAAAAAAGCCCTAAGGAAAATTCCCCAGGGCTTTCTTACTTTATACAGACAAATTATTACTCTTCCGTTGTTCCTGTAGCAGAAACTAATGTACCAACCACTGTATGCTCTGCTCCACCGGCATCTTTGTATTTAAAGTCCAGCGAGAACGTTTTAGTTTGCGGGTCATAAGTTCCGGAGCCTTCAGTAACTGCCATCTTATCCCATCCTTCCAGCGTTAGTGTATTATCCTCATTCAAGTGAATTTTCAGACCCTCATTAGCCACTAAATCCAAATTTTCGTTACCTGTATTATATATCCGGATTGTATTTGCATCCACAGCCACAGCCTGACGCAAGAAACTGAAAGCAATATTATCTTTCTCACCCACATAGTTATAACTTCCGGCATATTGATTGTAAGTTGAAATAGCAATCAACACCACATCATCGGGATTTACGATAGGATATTCAGCACACGACTTAATTTTCAAAGGTATCGCATACAAAGAGTCACAATGCAAACCTTCCGGCATAACTTTAATAGGAACCAATGCATCTATCTCACCAGCTTTCACTACGATATCCATAGAAGAGATTTCATAATTTTCAGCAGGAAGCAATTGATATTTAATATCTTTTTCCGACTTATGCTTTTGATTATAACTGGCAATGCCCGAAGCATCTTCCTCTAAAGTAACATGTACATCTTGATCAGGAGCCAGCGATCCACTTACACATACAGTAGTCGCAACTTCCGAACTGCTTTCCGCAAAATCAACCTTGCGCAACAGCAATTTTCCTTCCTCTCCACTACCAATCAAAAATACCTGTTTTATATAATGTTCCATTTCCAACATATGCTGTTCTTTACAAGAAGTAAAGAGCATGCCGAGAATCATAAGTTGGAGTAAAAAATATGTTCTTTTCATATACTTAAATTTCTTTTGAAGATTACTTATTTAAGCTTCGCATTACTGCGAAGCTTAAGTCATTCAATTACCATCCGGGATTCTGTATCAACTTCGCATTATGATCCATAACTGTTTTCGGAATCGGATAGAAATACATTTTTTGGCTGAACGTACGTTTCATAATTGTTTTGCTATCCAAGATTGTACGCGTATAAAACTTCTGACGTTCACTTGCTCTGGCCTTTGTATTATATCCTGATATTTTGGTATTAATCATAGCCTCAGCATCTCCCCAGCGGCGCAAGTCATGATAACGGTATCCCTCCAAGGCAAATTCAATTCTACGTTCAGCCTTTATAGCATCACGCATTTTATCCACACTTGCCAATTCTTCTTCAGTAATTCCCGGCATGCCGGCACGGAAACGGATCATATTAAAATACTTACGCATTTCATCTATATTACGAGATACACTTATACCTGTAGCTTCATCTGTATAAGCTCCTTCCAGTTCATTCAATGCTTCAACGTAATTCAACAAGATTTCAGCATAACGGATAATCGGGAACGTTTTTACTCTACTCGTACCCTTTATATTATCTTCCTGATGAATATACTTGCGGCAAGTATACCCTGTATGGTTATAGTCTTCCGGATGCTGTGGGTTCGGTCCTCCGTTTCCATCATAATAATAAGTTACCTCTATATTCGTTACCTTATCTTCTCCGATATACGATGTTCCAGGCCACAAGCAATGGTTATAACCTATCGTTGCATAAAAACGCGGTTCTCTGTAGCAGTCTACTTTAGCCGTATTCGGCAAAAGTTCATAGCCATCCGAGATTTCCCACGGTGTATCGATACGGTCACCGGCATGATTTGCATCAGGATAAGGAAAATCTGCACTTGAATGATTAATATCATATCCATCCACCATTTTATATGCATCAATCAAATCCAGACACACATTCAAGCCATTACCTCCACCCAACAAATAAGGAGTGGCAATCCACTGGTTTGAGTTTTCATTAGAGCCTTTTCCTACGGCCATTTCACAAATATAAATATATTCCGGAACCAGTTCTGCATTGATTGAGCCATCGAATAAAGACTTATAAGACTGATACGGGTCAATATCTCCTGCACCATCAGGAAACGCAGCCGACGACACAGTTGAAGGCAAAGGCAATGTTTGCTTTGTACGACTTACTGTATTCAGCGCATACTTATTCATATCAATCACTCGCTTGGCAGCAACAGCAGCCTTACCCCACTTCCCGTTATCTTTGGTCTGACTGATAAAGTTCTTGCCGTCATCTGTCTTCCAGTCTACATAACGGGTATTTCCATTAAACCAAGGGCTGGCAGCATACAGACGAAGTCGAGAAGCAACAGCAAGGGCAGCTCCCTTAGTCGCAATATATTGAAAAGCCTGAGAACGTGATTCAGGTAAAAACTCTGCAGCCTTTTCCATGTCATTACAAATATAGTCTACGCACTCATCGTATGTGCTACGTGCCACAGAAGCCTGATCAGCCGGAGTATCCACCTCAAACGGAGTATCCGGAACCAAAGGAACAGGACCATATTGACGCAGCAAGCAGAAATAAAAATACCCACGTAAGAAATAAGCCCTTCCCGTATAATCACGGCGCTCCATATCGGTCATATCTTTACATTCACCAATACGAGATATAACGATATTTGCTTTACGGATTGCTTTATAGTAATTTCCCCAGTTATTGAACTGTCCGGTTTGAGCCGTTTCATTGCCAATAAGGAAATTCATGCCAGCATGACGTCCATCATTCCATGAGGCGAAGCACTCGTCAGAAGCTAATCCAAAGGGGAATGGGGATTCTGTAAACAAACGGCTTTCATTCGGCAAGAAAGTAGCGATACCATTAATATATTCATCCACACGCACTTTGCTTTGAAAAACCGAATCGATTGTACTTTGGTCATGGAAATAAGAATCCACGTCAAGATAAGATTCACAAGAGGTAAATCCACATGACACACCTATTCCCGCTGCAATACCAAATAAAATGTTTTTCAGTGTATTTTTCGTCTTCATTATTTTTTGTTTTTAGAATTGTAAATTAGCCTGTAAAGTAAACACACGCTGTAGCGGATATACCGCTCCATTACCTGTTGCTTGTGCCGGATCCCACAGCTTCACGCCATCCCAACAAGCCAAGTTATCTCCAATCAAGCTCAACTGACATCCCTGCAAACCAATCTTCTTAAAGAAAGGAGATGTAAAATCGTATGTAATCTGTACGTTCTTCAAACGTAAGTAACGACCATTTTCCAGCCAGAAAGTAGAGTTACGTTCATTGTTCGCATTCGAGCCATAAGTCAATCGCGGGAAACGGGCATTCGGATTTTCTGTTGCAGGATTTCCTGAATAAGATGCTGGAATCCAACGGTTGGCAGGATCTGCCACAATGCTCAACACATTACCGGTTTGCTTTCCTGTAAACGGATAGAAACCATTACCGCCATACATAAAGTCCACAATACCGACACCTTCGAACAACGCACTCACAGACAAACGTTTATATCTCAATTCAAAAGCAAAACCATATTGCAGGCGAGGCACAGTAGAATTACCAATCAACACTTCATCATCCGTATTGATAATACCGTCACCATTCACGTCCTTATATTTGATATCACCCGGCATTACGTTCGACATGAAAGTCTGTTTAGGACTGTTGTCGATATCTGCCTGATCTTTAAACAGTCCCAAGGCGATTAATCCTCGCTGGTTTCCATAAGGAGTACCAATATACGACTGATAAGGATATTTCACCCCACTCTGTTCATAAGCTGTCAGCTTATTATTCGTATAAGTAAAGTTCGCGCGAACTGTAAGGTTCCAGTCTTTATTAAACTGATGCATATACGAGATGTTACCATCTGCTCCCCAGCTTTCCATTGCTCCAACGTTTGCCCAAGGCTGAGTAGCCAATCCCATTTCTTCCGGAATGCTGGCACGCTGCTGGAAAATACCGGTACGCTTTTCATGGAAGAAGTCCACTGTCAAATCAACCTTATTGTGGAATAACTGTGCATCAATACCAAGGTCTAACTTCTTTGCCTTTTCCCAACGCAAGTTTTGGGAAGCCTCTTGTGATTCCATAATATTATTTCCACCGCCCCACATTCCGGCTCCGCTTCCTTGCCTCATGGTACTCAAGAACGGAAAACGCACACCATTCATACGATCATTTCCTACTACACCATACGAACCTCTGACTTTAAAGAAATCAATGAACTTCAAGTTGTTTTGTACCCATTCGTACTGAGTCGGCACCCAGCCTCCTGAGATAGCGGGAAATATACCAAACTTCTCGCCTTTTTCAAAAGCTTCAGAACCGGTATAACCTAAGTTTCCTTCTATAAAATAGGTATCTTTAAATGAGTAAGTAGCACGAGCTGCCAAACCAGTGTAACGCTTTGGAATGGAAGCAATCAAATCTTGTGCTTCACCTGTTACAAAATCATCCATATAGTAAAGCAACAAACCACCTACACGATGTTTTTCATTAAACAGACGTTCATAGTTTACACGTCCTTCAAAATAGATTTTACGTGTAGTCAAGTTGGTAGAACTGTATTTATCGTCCGCTTTACTTACTTTCTCAATCAAGTCGAGCGTTCCATCTTTCTTTCTGCCGGTAGCATAGTATAAAGCCGGAGTCTTCAACTGAGTCTGCAACAAAGATGAATAAGTAGAAATAGACATCAACGCATCCACCTTCAAGCCCTTCACCCACTGGTCAAAATCCTGTGTCAGTTTCAGTCGAACCGAGTTCGTCATTTCACTTTTTTTCTTATATCCTGTATAGTTCAATAAGATATAAGGATTCTGCTGCGTAGCATCTGCACCATAAGCCGGCAACGTTCCATCCGAGTAAACCACCGGAACAGTAACCGGCGTCATGTTCGCTTGTGCATCCCATAAAGCTTGGTTGTTATCTCCATAACCCGGGAAAGCATTATTTACAATAACCGATTCCAAGCCTAACTCCAGATTAGTCGACTTAGTCAAGTTTGCATCAATATTAGCACGGAAGTTATATTTATTATAACCTACGTTCGTATCATAATTCTTGATTCCTTTATCTTGCTTGTAGATAGCGTCTTTATGTTGGATACCCACACTCATATAATAACGTGCGTTACTACCACCACCGTTCACACTGATATGATGCTGATGATTCCATACATAGTCTTTCAACATCACATCACGCCAGTTCACGTTCGGATACAAGTCCGGATCCAATCCGGTTTGGAACAATCTCAATTCAGCAGCATCGTATACCGGACGTCCGCCACGAACTACCGAAGCTTCATTTGCCAAAGTAGCATAAGTAGGAGCATCTACATAATCAGGTGTACGTGCAGAATATGAAACTCCTACATTGCTCTTCACGCTGATAGACAATTTACCCGATTTACCACGGCGTGTAGTCACCAAAACCACACCATTAGCACCTCTTACACCATATACAGCTGTAGCAGAAGCATCTTTCAATACGGTAAAGCTTTCAATATCGGCAGGATCTAAGGTATTCAAATCGCCTTCAATACCATCAACCAGAACCAAAGCCGATGAGCCCGCACCAAATGTACCGATACCACGTACCCAAAATTCAGAGAAATCGCTGCCCGGCTCACCGCTACGAGTCACAGCAATAATACCCGGAACACGTCCTCCCAACATATTGGTTACAGAAGCAGCCGGAACCTGAAGGTCATTGGCCTTCACATTAGTAACCGCACCGACCACTGAAATCTTACGCTGCGTACCACGTCCTACCACCACCACTTCTTCTGTCTGATTGATATCTTCTTTCAAAGCAATGGTCTGGCGTGTTTTGTTTCCAGTGACAACCATACTAAAATCTTTATAACCGATATAGCTGAAAATAAGAGTCGTATTTGCCGGAACATTATTCAAGACAAAGTTTCCGTCAATATCCGTAATCATACCCTTAGTAGGGTCATTTTTATACTGAATGGCTACACCTACCAGCGGTTCACCTTCTTCTGTCAATACCACACCCGATACGGTATAACCACTTTGCGCGGCAAGCGATAACGTACAGGTCAAGCATACCAATATTATATATAGAATTTTATTCTTCATCTGTCTGATTTTTAAGGTTATTCAATAGCAAGCTTACGGACATTAAACGATTGTCCTCCTGCTATATAAAAGTTATCTTCTGAGTCAACGGCAATATCGCGTGCATCGCGGAACGATGCTTCAAGAGGCAAGCCGTCTGTTTCAACCTCTTCCGATCTCTGACCACCGGCAATGGTAGTAACCAGACCCGACGGATAAGCAATTTTACGGATACTCTGATTTCCGATATTGGTTACATAGATATTACCTTCACTATCCACTGTAAGTCCGTTACACCATTGGAATTTTGCATCCAAACGGTCGCCGTCCACATTTCCGGGATTATTCAAGGCACCTGCATATACCTCTTGTTTCCATTCTCCCTGAGCATCTTTATAGATTTTCAAGATTGCCTGTCCATAATCTTCTGCCGCATAAAAACAATCTTCCACCTTGCTATAAGCTAAATAGTTGAATGTTCCTCCACCCAAATAAGTATTAGCTTCCAGCAATTTTTCCACCTTCAAATTTCCGCTATCATCTTTTTCTTTCAGACTCACCCGTACAAAAACTCCGACATGGTTACGGATATAAAGATAATTATCGGTTTTATCCAATGCACAAGCCCATTGTTCACCATCTTTCAACTCGGTAATGTTTCCTCGTATCAGTTCTGCTCCCCAGTTGTTGGCACGTGTCAAACGATAGATTTTACCTGTATTTCTATATAGTTCTACAGCATACAGTGTATCTCGCCCACTCGTCACGGCAGGCTTTCCTGTACACAAACCACTCAAAATCGTTACAACCTGATTATCTTTCGGAGAAATCAGACGCATACGTTTTGCATGAGTTTCAACTGCCACAATATTGTCTTCTGCCACAACTGCAATCGCTACCACTTCATTAAACAATGCTTCCGACAGCGTTCCATCTTTATAATCCGACTTACCAAATGTTCCACATACAGTAGTTACTTTCTGTGACTGATGATAATTAAATTTCTTCTCCGTTGTCAATTCTTTTCCATCTACAACCACTTTTAGCGAATTTTCTCCATTCGGCTGCTTCGGAACCAAACAATAAATAGATGTTCCGTCTGATGAAATGATTGTTGCTTCTTTATTATCAGCAAAAAGCACTTTCATCTTCGACACGTCGGTACCAAAATTACCCTCAATAATCATTTGATCATTTATCTCTCCCTCAACAGGCATAAACCCTGTAATAGCCTGTGGCTTAGAAGGATCATACTTGTTTGCCGCTACAGGATGCTTATCTATATCATTGCTTGCACACCCTGCCAGAAGCAGAAAACACATGAATACATAAAAAATATTTTTCATAAACTCAAAAAATTTAAATTAATAAAGGAACACATTTCTATTCATCGCATGCAGATTTAAGGAGCGTTGATTTTCATATTACTTCATTTTGGTTAAACAAAACATATTTATATTTAAATTAACAATGACGCAAAAATATTAAATGAACAGAAATATAGGATAGAAAAATCATTCAAAAAGGGTCTCTCTCCATTCATTTCAACGCATGATTTCTATTTTTCTGCTTTTATCTATGCTTTTTGACCGCTTATCTATCCCGGCAAACATAAGTTCACTGCGCCTCCTCCAGACAAGATTCACAATCAGATTTTCTTACCAATACCTTCCTCTTTTACTTTTTTTATTAAAACAATACGCCTATTCTTCTTCAGGCCATTCTAATTTGTCAAATAAACAAAAAAGTGTTTTGTATAATCCTTTTACCAGACCCAAGACAAAGCATTCGAAAACTCATAAAAACAAAAGCCCTCACTCTGCCTATCCATCACAAGCATATCTCCCCACCGTCGGCAATTAAACAACAAAAGACTTGCATATTTCAAAATAAATTCAAAAATTGCAACATAAATTTAACGTATGAAAAACCTATTGCCTTTTATCATCCTGTTTCTGTCTTTTGTTACCGCCTATGCCAACGGGACAACTCAATATTCTTTCCAGCAAATTGACTTAAATAAGCTGAACAACCTGAACAACGGACTTTCACTGAACGTATCGTGTATGACAGTCAGTCATGACAAAGGATATGTATGGATTGGTACACGAACTGGAATAGGACGATTCGACGGCTATGAACTGAAAAAATATCTGCAGGGAACCATCATTACCAACCTCGCAGAAGACAAGGAAAATACCATTTGGGCCACTACCCGGAAAGGACTGTTCTATTACGACTACCAGACCGACCGTTTCATTCAAGCCACTACCCCGAACCAACAGGCACCTATAACCTACTCTACCGTACTCACAGAGAATGGAGTTTTATTCGGCGGACATGGGGTGATATTCCAATACACATATAACAATAAAGACAAGCATATTATCCCCCAATTTAAATTATCACCGCTTTTCCAGAGAAATATCACCCAACTCATCCGATGGGATGAGCAAAACGTGCTATGCGCCAACCGGTGGAGCCACGCTGTCTTGTTTAACCTCCACACCGGAGAAACCCGCCCCACCCCATTCAACTGCAACGAAGCTGTTGCCATCCTAACCGATTCAAAAGGGAACATCTGGGTATCACATTATAATAACGGAGTGAAATGCTATAACAAGCAAGGCGAACTGCTGCACAGCTATAACACCCGGAACTCACTGCTGAAAACCAACGTGGTGTTGGCTCTTGAAGAGCATAACGGAGAAATCTGGATTGCCACCGACGGAAACGGTATCTACATCCTGAACCCTGAAACCAAGAAGATGACGGTACTCCAGCATGTGCCGGGAGAGTCTTACTCTCTGCCTGCCAATTCCATTTCATCCCTTTATAACGACTCACAAAATCACATGTGGGCGGGCAGCGTGCGCAACGGACTAATCCGCATCAAGGAGGTCGGAATGCGGATTTATGGAGATGCTCTTCCTGGATCAAACTTTGCCCTGAGCGAAAAGTCCGTGCTCAGCCTATACCAAGACAGCAATGACGATATCTACATCGGCACCGACGGGGGAGGAATCAACCGCATGAATCCGGTTACACAAGATTTCACTCACCTCCTCTCCACCTATGGCGATAAGATAGCCTCCATAACCGGAGCCGACAAAGACCACCTCATTGTATCACTCTTCAGCAAAGGCGTTTTCTTCTTCAACAAGCAAAACAGAAGTTACCGCCCGCTGATTATCGTAAACGACAGCATCAACCGGAGTCTGTGTCTGAAAGGAAAGACGGTAAACGTACATCGGAATACACCCGAAACCATATTGCTCCTGTCTGATACTCCTTATCTTTATCACTTGAAAAACCGAAGCTTCACACCCATTACGTGCGAAGACACCACCCAAGTTATTAACGGTCCGCTGCTTTCCGTACCCGGAAATTTCAGCGACACCACGTATCTCTATGACCAGACAAGCATTTATACCCTTCAAAGTCCGTCAAACCAAATCAAGATGCTCTACCAGACATCGAAAGACACCCTTATCAACAGCGTATCGGTCGATGAGAATCATCAGGTATGGATAGGAACTAACTATGGCTTGGCGTGCTACCGCCCTTCCAGTCATGCCTGTCAAACCATATCCACCTCGCTCATCAACTATGTATCATCGGTGTTATGTGACCACGAAGACCGGGTATGGATTGGAACAGAAGGACAACTTCTGGCTTATCTCCCGAAAAAGAACGAATTTATTATTTACGGAGAAACCGACGGCATCCACCCCAATGAATATTTAAACAAACCCCGCCTGCTTTCCCGACAGGGAGATATTTACATGGGAGGTGTGGAAGGGCTGCTGCGCATCAACCACCGACTGCCCTATGAGCCCGAACGGCTGTCTAAACTGGAGCTGGCAGACGTATTGGTAGGGGGAGAGCGTGTAAACGAAATAAACCGCAAACATCCAGTACTGACAGTCAAAGAAAAGAGCAAGCCCATCACGGTAAAACTCATTGCCGTAAACAAAGATATGTTCCGCAAACCCGTATACAGATACACCCTTCAGGGTATGGACGGGCAAGTGATCTATTCGTATCTGCCCGAACAGACCTTCAACGGCTTACCTGCCGGCAAATACCAGGTGCTGGCAGCCTGTAACACCCGAGTGGGCGGATGGACCGAGGATTTCCCTATATTGGAGTTCCACGTGCACCTGCCGTGGTATAAAACCGGCTGGTTTTACCTGACTTTGGTCTTAGGAGTGTCCGGCATCCTTCTCTTTTTTATTTTCTCTTTCTTCCGCAAGCGCGAAAACCGCTTGAAAATGGCCATGAAAGAGAAAGAGAAACAGATATACGAAGAAAAGGTACGCCTGCTCATCAACATCAACCATGAGCTGCGCACTCCCCTCACCCTCATTCATGCGCCCTTGAAACAGTTGCTCATCAACATTCCCCCGCAAGACCGCAACCACCTCATCGTGTCGCGGATATGCAAGCAAACCGACCGCATGAAAAGTCTGCTCAATATGGTCTTGAACGTACGGAAAATGGAAGTTTCATCCACCTCCGTCCGGCTCGAACCCGTCTGCCTGCATCAGTGGGTAGAAGAACTGATAAACGACTTCAAGCCGGAAGCAGAAGACCGAGGAATTACCTTCGCGTTCCAGCCCGACCCGTGCATCAACCAGCTTTGCATGGATAAAGAAAAATGTACCACAGCCTTAAGCAATCTGTTAATCAATGCATTGAAATACAGCCCCAACGGAGGAACGATAACGGTTTACAGCCGGTTGTCGGACGACGGAAATCACATACGCCTTTCCATAGCCGATGAAGGACCGGGGCTGAAAGATATAGATACCGAATCGCTGTTCAACCGCTTCTATCAAGCCAAGAACAGCCGGCCGGGAACAGGTATTGGCTTGTCGTATGCCAAGATTCTGATTGGCCAGCAAGACGGACGCATCGGAGCCTACGACAACGGAGAAAAACCAGGCTCTACCTTCTGGATAGAGTTACCCACCCGGAGAGAGTCGGGAGAGGTACAAGTGCAACCTCAGCCATATCTGAATGAATTGCTGGCATCAACCCAAGAGGTAGAAAGCGTTCCGCAAGCCCGAGAATCAGACAAAAGCCTGCTTGCCCCGCGCAGCATCTTGATAGTAGACGACAACCAAGACCTGACCGAGTATCTTCATGCCGAACTGAAAGAACGGTTCAGCAGAATATGGGTGGCAGCCAATGGAGAAAAAGCCCTGAATATTTGCAAAGAACACAAGCCCGACATCGTGGTCAGTGATGTGCAGATGCCTGTAATGAATGGCTATGAGCTTTGCCGGAATATCAAGCAAGATTTGGAAATCAGTCACATACCGGTCATCCTGCTCACGGCACGCATTGATGAAGAAAGCCGAATATTCGGATATAAAAACGGAGCAGACGATTATTTAAGCAAGCCGTTTGAAATTGATACGCTCTGCTCAGTTATCCGCAGTCTGCTGGCCAACCGCGACCGAGTGAAGGCACAATACATGGGGACTCTTCCCTTACCGCAGCCTGAAGAAGCAACCTTCAGCACTGCCGATGAAGAGTTTCTCAAAAAACTGAATAGAGTAATTAACGATAACCTGAATCATCCCGAAATGGGAGTCGGCTTCCTGTGCAGTGAACTGGGTATGAGCCGGGCTTCGCTTTACAACAAACTGAAAACCGTTACCGGCATGGGAGCAAGCGACTATATTACCAAGCTGCGCTTAGAACAGGCAGTTTACCTGCTCACACACAGCAATATGAAAATCAACGAAATTTCCGACCATACTGGATTCTCTACCTCCCGCTACTTCAGTACAGCCTTTAAGCAATATATGGGCTGTACGCCCTCACAGTATAAGGAAAAACAGAGCAATGCCGGCAAGCTAAACGGATAACTGGTCACTCTTGATGCTGTAAAAAAAATGCCGAAGCGTTTCATGCAAGACACTTCGTCTTTGTCAATGAAACGCTTCGGTATTCTTAATAGAACTTCACAGCCGGAGCCGGTGCACCCTGATATGCCTCGTTCACATACACGCGCACCCAGTCAATACACATATCCGGACCTCCATCCTTCTTCCACTCTGCCGGATTGATAACCCCGGGCCACGATTTCGGATTGGTGGAAATACCTGTACTGAATATCAGATAAAATCCGGCGGGGTCGCTCCACGGCCAGTCCAGATTGTCGTCGGCTCCCTTGGTATGCGTGAAATACGCCTTCCCGTTTACACCGCCCACGATGCGGTCAGGATACCACTCCAGCCAGTAAATATTCCATTCCGACATATCTTTCAGCTCGACGGTAGCCGTAACGCTCCCCTTGCCACCCATCACGCCGGCATAATGGTTTTCAGAGTGCAGAGTGAAATGCGCCCTGTTGTTCACCTTCTTTTTCGGATTTTCCAGCAAGTCGATTTCCCCGTTGGCAGGCCACGGACGGTCATTGTTTCCCATAAACCACAGTGCATCGTTAAAGCCCTGATAAGGAGTGCGCTTGAAACGTATCTCGATACGCATATTCTCCGTAAAGTTACACCACATTTCAGCCTCATCGCGCGGAGTAGCCGAGCGGTAACAGCCGTGTGAATACTTCACCGCCTTGCCGAAACCGTTATCTATCGAATCAGCCTCTTCTCTGGCATAGATATGTAACACCCCGTCTTTCACCTCCGAGCAACAGGCATTATCGACCTTGGCACTACGGCTCATATGCACGCCACGATGCTCCACAAATCCCTTGGGGAGCTTTCCTTCTGTATCACGGTCCAGAAACTCGTGTGCCGTAAAAAACTTCCATCCCTTTACCGACGGATGTGCATCACCCGGTTTCAGTACCAGCGGAGCCTCCGGTTGGGCATATATCCTTGTTTCATCATCTTTCGGCTGTAAGGAGTCGGCAAAAGTAGCCTGCACGGCGCATGCCAGCAGCGAGGCAAACAACGTTCTTATTTTCATAGTTCATTTCATTTTATAGTTTCATGTATTGTTTCATCCTATTAAGATGAAAATCAGCATGATTACTTGAAAGGTTTGATATTTTTCCATGTTCTATTCTATAACCCACTATTATGGGTCGTATGACTCACCATTATGGGTTATATAACTCACTATTATGGGTTATACAGCTCATAATAGTGGGCAGTAAAAATTATACGCTCAAAAAGCAAAACTCCTGCTTTCTGTCTGGAAAAAGCAAAGCCCAATTAACCTCTTTACGAATAGTTAATCGGGCTCTTGCTCATGAGAAGTCAGTTTGTATTACAGTTTGTGCATGTTTCGCTTATTCTGTATTGATTGTAAAGGATGCAGAATACTTATTCTACAGGAAGAGCTTCAATTTTATCCTTTACAGAAGCATATTTATCAAAGTTCTTAAATGCTTCCACTTGATTTGCATGAACATAGATATGCTCTAACGCTGTACAGCCTGTAAATAAATCTGCACCTGTATTACCAGCAGGAGCTTTATCTACCAAGATTTTCACCCACTTCAATGCCTGACAATTCTTGAATGCATTTCCGAAAATCGCACAGTTAAAAGATTTTGGAAGAATAATCGTTTCAATTGTTTTATTATAATCGGTATCAGCTCCTGTCTTATCATTCATATAGAATGCATTAGAAGGAATAGCAATAGGATGCTGAAGTTCAGACAAATCAATATTCTTCAAAGTTTTGCATCTTTTAAGCGGAGTGCAAACATAGTCTGAGAAATAGGGGTTATTTCCTTTTGTCGTACCTGTAATCTTTACATTAACAGTTCCTTCCGGTACAACGATAGCCGTACCTTCTCCTTGATAATCAATAGTTATCCATGTATCCTCAGCACTTGCACCTACTTTAAATGTAAGTTCTTTTACAATGCTTAATGATTTTCCATCAGAGATGATGAATGCTATTGTTGCTGTTCCGGCAGAAGGATAAGTTACATTAATTGTTGTAGCAGCACCTTTTCCTGTTACAGACATCTTCCATTCAGCAGGAGCATCATCCAACATTCGCATGATAAATCCTTCTGGAAGAACAATCTTATGAGCCATTTGCTGCCCCGCAGCATTACTATATTCAGGCAAGAAGTACTTGTCAAAATCAATATATTTCACCAATTCTTTCTTGGTATTATCATTCAAAGTAATGATAACCTTACCATCTTTCTCTTCTACACCTTTAATCGGGTGAGCACCTACAGCATTCTGATCAACTGTAACAGTATAGTCACCAATAGTCAAATCGAAGATTTCCGGATTTTCAGCATTCGGCTTCATAGAAACAGCATCGTTGCCCGATACATAAACCTTCTTGCCGTCTACCATCAAAGGCTCACCGTCCATAGTCCAGTAATACTTGTTGGTACCTTCTTCCTGAGCCACACCTACAGAGCTGCTTCCGCTGATTTCGCCGCCTTCGTTATAATACAACGTGATAGGCTGTGCGTGTAAGAATGAAATTTTATATCCTTTTACTCCGTCTTTTTCTACTGCTTCTACACCGGTTACATAATCGGTAGCCGAGATAATACCCTGCAAGGCACCCAGCTGAGTTTCTACACTCTTCTGCCATTTTTCAAGAGCAGACAAACGTTCTTCCTGGCTGTTTACTGCATTCCACAATTCGCCATCATCGAAGCTACAGCTTCCTAATACAGTTGTTGCACACAAAGCGCACACTAAAGTTTTGATTTTCATATTCGTTAGGTTTTAAGTTTGTTTTAAATTAATAAAGAATGATGTCTTTACGGTAAGGCATTCCGTGATCTGAGTAAGTATCATCAATATAGAAACGTACCCAGTCGATTTCCATACGTGGAATCTTGGCATTCGGATTTACCTTCAGCAGGTTGCGGGCTGCCTTGTAGCTGTTGTTCATATCGGTATTTTCCCAGTTTGGTTCTTCTTTTCCCAAAAACATCATGGTAATGATATAATATAAACCTTCTGTATTGACTTGATCTGTAAACGGCCAACGAGCTCCATTCTGTTCAACCAACTGTTTAGTGATGGTATTACGTGCCTCTCCGTTTACTCCAATAACAAATGTTTCGTTATCTACCCACTCAGCCCAATAAATCTGGAAATCATCAATAATCGTTCCATCCGTTCCTTCTGAATCTGAAGCCAATTCTGTGACAGCATTTGTTGGACGATAAGTATCTCCTGCATTCGGAGTTTTACCTCCAATGTGATAAGTCAGTTCCACCCCACGTCTGTATGCCAGATTACCATGCTCACTATTATTTTCCATAATATCCACTTCTCCAAAATCTGGCCAATACATCCATTGAGCATCATTACTTACCTGCTTATTTCCCTGCAACCAGATACCCGGCAGCATTCCTGTATTTTCCATTCCACGTAAGCGAGCACGGGTTTCAATACGCATACCCGGATAAATACGCAAGGTTTGAGAAGCCCATGTAGGCCAGTTCTTATCACCTTCTTTATATTTATTAGCATAGAAAGCAGAAGTTCCGAAATTAAATTCTTTACCTCCATTTGTAGACTTAGCTCTCTCTTTCAAAGTCATCATACGAAGGTAGCCTTCATCCATCACGTAAGCATACTTCGCATTGTCTACAGCTCCGGCTGTTTCTACCGCACCAGTATTCTGATCGGCAAATCCAAAGGGACATTCTTCGCTGACAAAATCCTTCATACCACTTTCTTTCTTGGTAAGCAGTGCCGGAATCTTATGGAACTCGTATGCACGGAAGAATTTCCATTTGTTAGCCGGCAATACTTTACCGCTGTTCGGATGCGGATCTCCTTCTTTCATTACCACGTAGTTGGTCTGTCCCCATTTCTTCACAGCTTCTTCATTCTGCGGAGAAACAAAGAGCTGATCAGGGTCTTCATACAACCAACGTTCTTCACGCACTTTAGTATCCATCTTCTTGTGAATATCCACACGGTCGATATCAATGGCATCTGCCATCAACGGATAACGGCTGCCCGTAGGTACGCTGAAAGTCAGCTTCACGGCTACATCCTGCTTCGTATCGGTGCTCTTCACCACTGTAACTGGTTCACTTTCCACGCTCTTTTCTCCGGCAGGAATCACCAGCTGAGCAGGCAGATTTTCAAACAATCCCATCTGGCTTTCATCGCAAGCCACTGAAATGGCAAGCGCTTCTTTCACGGTCGTGTTTGAAGAAGCTTCCAGCACAAAGGTCTGTCCTTCTTTTACCTTCCCGTCGGCATTATTTTTGATACCTACCTTGATGTAGTGATAATCGCTCACCGTAACAATCTGCATACCGCCTTCCAGCTTGTATCCACGTACGAAAGCAGAGATTTCAACCGGATGCTCCTTGTTCAGTCCTTCTTTCTTTACAGGCACTTCAATGGTCATGGTTTTCAGCCCAGCCTTCATCACAACTTCTTTCGGGAAACCGTCGAACAGCAGGCAGTCGACCGGCTTCTGAGCCGAAGTGGCGCTCAGCTTGATGTTGATATCTTCATTGGTAGCAGTTTTTCCTTCTTCAGTTCCGGTGACATCGAATGTAATCGCCAGATTTTCTCCCATCACCAGGTCGGTGGTGTTCACGCTCATTCGCAAAGGCACTGTTCCAGGAAGCGGAGCCATCTTTTCTTCCGAACAACCGGTCACGCCCAGTGCAAGCAGCAATAAACCGCTGCATATCGATGTAAAGTTCTTCATTCTAGTATTGTTTGGTTAAAGTACCGCAAGTCTCCTCTTTTCAGTATGACAAGCAAGTGGTAAACTTGCGGTACTACAATGTTTAATAATCAGTTAAATAACAGGTATCTCTTTATTTAATTTCCCATCCCGGATTTTGAACCATTTCCTTGTTCAGGTCGAGTTCACTCGGCGGAATCGGAAGCAGGTAGTCACGGTTTTCTTTAAACTGGTAACCGCCAGGAAGCAATTCCTGCAACGGGTCAGTCCATCCGTTACCATCTACCAAGATAGTAGTCAGTTTTTCTTTTTGTTCATCGGTAAATGAATTGTAAAGCAACGATTCTTTGCCGAAGTAAGCTCCTCTACCCCGCTTACCTGCGAAAGCTTTTGCTCCGTTCCAGCGCATCAAGTCATCCAAGCGGTAACCCTGCAAAGCCAGCTCTACACGACGTTCACGACGGATTTCCTGCATCACCGGAGTCAACGGATAACCGTAATCGGTGAAATTCGGGTCAATTGCAGCAGGTTTCACATAAGTCACACCAGCACGTTCACGCAACGGTTTCAAGGTCTTGTTAAGTACATCATCGGTACATTGACCCAGTTCCTCAGCAGCTTCCGCATAGCAAAGCAATGCATCGGCATAGCGCATAATTACCAAACCGGTTTCACTCTGCTTTTCTACGTAAGTGGTATCCACGCCCAAACGGATGTGATAACCAGTTACACTTTTCGCATTTCCTTCAGTAGCCATGAACGGAGGATTAATATCTTTTTCTCCTGAAGCAACATCGGCCACTTTCAGCGGCTTACTTCCCTTCACGGTAGAACGGAATTTATAGCCAGTGCTCATTACTGTTTCAGTCAGACGAAGGTCGCGGTTTTCAAAAGTCTTGTTGAAATCTTTAAACTTCGCATCATTCGGATTAATCGGTGTACCGTCGGCATTCAGATAGGTATTCACCAAATCTCCAGAAACACCGGCAGGTCCGTCCTGGTCAACCACACCTCCAGCCAACAAGCCGTTCAAGTCATGGAACACCCCGTCTGCCACTGAATATTTCTTCCAGAAGATGGCTTCGCTCATCGCTGAATAATCTTTCTGATTGAACAGACGTCCGTATGCATCGCCCGGATTTACCACGCCTTTATCCGTATCTTTGGTATTCAGTTTCAAGCCACATTCGAATAACATGTCTCCCCAGCGCAACACTTCACCAAAGAACCAGTCCGACTGATTGGTTGCAGCTGCAAAAGCATCATCTTTATGGTATTTTTCCCAAGAGCCTTCATACAAAGCAACCTGCATGGCGAGCAACAAAGCTGCTTCACGCGAGATACGCAAGCCCGCATATTTGCTGCGGCTATACAACAGTTTTTCAGCACGGTCCAAATCTTCCAGGATGAACTTAGCTACTTCACCACGGTCTTTCTGCGGAATCTGCAAGCCGGCAATCGTTGCATTTTCATCCCAGAAAGCATCCATCACCGGAATGTCACCGAATTTCTTCAGCTGAACGAAGTGCCAGTAGGCACGCAAGAAGTAAGCTTCTCCCTTCAACGAACGAATTTCATCGGTTTCGATTGATTCAGGCACTTTATAATAATGGAAGAAGTAGTTTACATTACGCAGGTTCTTATAACCTGTTTCCCAAGCCTGGCTGCTTGAGAACGCGGTTTCTTCTCCGTTCAATCGCTTATCGTAAATTTCAGAAAGAATGTTGTCGCTGTTTTTATCTTCTCCACGCACGCCCATACCAAACTTCTGCAAAGAGGGAAGTGCGGTGTACAGACCGTTAATATATCCGCGTACCTGCGATTCACCCGAAAGGAACGATTCGTTATTAGGCACAGTAAGCGGTTCGCGGTCAAGGAAATCAGAGCATGAAGAGGTCAAGATGCCCATTCCCATTAAAAATGCAATATATATCTTTTTCATATCTTAGCCTATTTAAAAAGTGAAGTCAACACCAAATACAAAGTTGCGATTCATCGGATAAACCTTACCGTTACCGTTTTCGTTAGCGGCAGAAGTCAGACCCGGAGCAGTATCGTTGCTACCACCTGCCCAAGTATTTACCTGGTTCAGTGTTTCAGGATCGAATGCTTTCGGCAATGAAGTGATGGTAAACAAGTTATCACAAGTGAAGTAAACGCGTAAGTTTTCCAGACGCAAGGTTTTCAACACTTTCTTGTCGAATGTATAAGAAACCATCAAGTTCTTCATACGCATGTAAGCGGCATTCACTAAGTAACGAGTCGTATTATAACCGGTATTGGCTTTATAATCCACCGTCTTTACGTCGGTCAGACGAGGCAAGTATGCTCCCGGATTTTCGGTTGACCAGTAATCCAAGTGTTCCTTGAAGTAGTTCTTTCCACCGAAAAGGTAGGTACTACCCGCCAAGGGGAAGTCGCGTTTAGCCACACCCTGCAACAGAGTTGAAACTGAGAATCCTTTATAACCTACATTCAAGTTAATACCAAATGAGTATTTCGGAGTGGTGTTACCGATGATGCGCAAGTCGCCGTGGTCGGCCAAGGTACCTTTACCCGGATCAACTTTACCATCGCGGTTCGTATCGAGGTATTTCAAGTCACCAGCCTGCCACAAGTTGTCGGCTTTAAAGAAAGAAAGGTCTTTGCTCTTCAGGTATTCGTCGACTTCGGCATTGGCCATAAACAAATCGTCGGCAACGAATCCCCAGATTTCACCTACGTCCATTCCTTCATAGTAACCTTTGTTACGGTCCAGACCGGTATGGTTGTTATAGATAATACCTTCAGGGTTGTTATATTTGGTAACCACAGCCTTGTAGTTAAATACATTGAAACCAATGCCGTAAGAGAAACCGTTTTTCAGTTTATCCGACCAGTTCACCGACAACTCCCATCCACGGTTACGCAAGGTAGCATTGTTGATTTTAGCACGGTCGCCCGGTGCGATACCGCTGATAGCCGGAATAGCTTCGGCAGGACCAATCATATCTTTCGTAGTACGCTGGTAGGCATCGAAAGTCAAAGAAAGACGGTCATCGAACAACATCAAGTCTAAACCGAGGTTGGCATTGTCAACTTTTTCCCATGTAATGAACGGACTGATCATTTTCGGAGTCAACGAAATGGTTCCTTTATCAGGAGCTGCACTTCCGCTGGGAAGCAACCACGCATTTACGTTGTTCGGGTCAAGGCTCATTACGCCCAGATAATCGTACAGACCGGCACCGTTCTGGTTACCCAGACGTCCGTAAGATACACGTACCTTCAACTGAGAGATAGGCAACTTAAGTTTAGTAAAGTAATTGGTGCGGGCAATATCATAACCTGCAGAGAATGAAGGGAAGAATCCCCAACGGTTACCCGGAGCAAAGCGAGAAGATCCGTCGTAACGTCCACTGAATTCCAAGAAATATACGTTCTGATAGTTCCAGTTCAAACGAGCATACATACCCATGGTAGCCCAGTGGCTGCGTGCTTCACCGGCATACGGAGTTCCGTTGGCATTGTCGAATGAATAAATGTCTTCACTCATCATACCATCTTTATATAAGAACTCGCTTGAGTTTTTCTGCAATTCCATCTGATAACCAGCCATCGCTTTGAAGAAGTGGTCGCCCCACTGATGAGTATACGAACCAGCTACACTCGGTGACAGGTAGTAGTTGAATACGCTACCGCGTGTATAAGAACCGAACTGCGTGTTCTGCCATTTCATACCGGGGTAGTGATAACCCTGACGGCTACCAGACGATTCAACGATGGTTCCGTTAGGCTGTGCAAATGCATTTTTACGTAATTCAAAGCTGTTGTTTTCAACATCAAAGCGAGCTTTCATATCGGCCATGAATTCCAGTCCTTCGAGCGGGTTGATGATGGCAGAGAAAGACATCGCATCAGAAATACGTGTCTGATTGTAGGCTGATTTCTGCATATAGTACAATTCGTTCCAAGTAGGAGTAGCATATTGAGACTGTTCTACCGGGAGCTGAGTCACTCTACTCGGTGACATGTTGGCAATGGTACCGTAGAAGATAGTCTGGTTAGCCAACGGACGATCCAAGATATTCAAAGAGATGTTATTGTTGAAATTAAACTTCAACCAGTCGTTTGCACGGATAGAGAATTTGGTATTTACGTTATATTTTTCCAAATCATCCTGTACGCGGTCCATCAAACCTTCCTGATAGATATAACCTAAACCTACATAGTAAGTGCTCTTTTCAGAACCACCCTGAATGCTGATGTTATGAGAATGACGGAGAGCACGGTCGCGGAAGTAATAGTCGAACCAGTCGGTATTACCATACTGTGCGTTATCAGCCATTGCCCATCCATCGCCAGCCTGGTTCGGCTCGATACCGGGGAATTCTGCAGAATACGGATTGTTGATAAATCCCTGCATTTTTTCAATGGTCTGCTGCGTAACTTTCGGTGTACGTCCCATACTCAAGTCACGTTCATTGTTATAGCGTGCCCATTCCAAAGAACTCATCATCTGAGGCATGTTAATCGGAGAGCTCAAACCTACTGTACCACGGTAAGATACACGTGCTTTTTCTTGTTTACCGCTCTTTGTGGTAACCAATACCACACCATAAGCTGCACGCGCACCGTAAACGGCTGCTGCCGAAGCATCTTTCAAGACACTAATGCTTTCAATGTCAGCCGGGTTCACATTCTGCATGCTCTGTTCGATACCATCGACCAATACGTACGGTTCACCCCCATTAATAGAACCGATACCACGGATGTTGAACTTGATTTCAGCACCGGTTTCACCACCTACTCCGTTTGCAGAAGCATCGGAAGCAAAGTTCAAACCGGCTACGTTACCCTGCAAAGCACTTGTCAAGTCGGTTACCGGACGAGAGGTAATGGCTTCCGATTTTACGGTAGCTACGGCAGCCGTAATGGTATTACGTTTCTGCTTGTCCATACCTACTACCACAACTTCTTCCAGAAGTTCTGTATCTTCCTTCAACGTAATAACGTTGCCCGTAAGTTTGGTGATTTTTACATCGATAGAAGAATAACCGATATAAGAAATAGTAAGCACATCGCCTACCTTACCCGGAACGGAGAACTCTCCATTAAAATCGGTTATACCACCGGTTGTTGTACCCTTCACAGCAACGGATGCTCCGATAACGGTTTCACCCAATTCATCGAAAACTTGTCCCTGAATCTGCTGCTGTGCTAACGCTCCTAAAGGAAATGATAAAAGGAGCAAAAGAAAAACGAAGCTAATCTTTTTCATAAGCATTCTTTCATGATATTAAAATTTACTGTTAACACATCTCTTTGCATCGGCATTCCCTGCCAAATGCACCGCAAATGTAGAAGTATCAGCTCCGATAAATGTTCAATAATCACTAATTTTTAATCCAAATCTATCTAAAACACCTTGTTTGAGGGTTTTAAGGTATTAAATTCTTATGTCTGGAAGGTATGTAAGTACGTGCACTTGGAAGCCCTTAAGGTTTTTGAGGCTTGAAGAATTGGAGGTGAGTCCCTAAAAAACAAAGGTGGGGGTCACAGTTTGACCTCCACCTTTTTATTAAAACACTTTTGCTGTTTCAACCAGCAGTTCTCAATTAAGTCTGATTAATTCCAGTCTTTAGCACCTCTTTCTTTCAACTGCTTTGTAAACGCTTCCGCTTTTTCCAAAGCCGCTTTCTCATCGGCTTCCGAAGCATAAGCATGCTTATAGCCTTTCACCTTATTCCAGTCACCGCGAGTAAAGTCGGGGAAGGCTACCGGAGCACAGTTATGATCCATTGACAATTCGCCTAACTCTGCCAGACAGCACCATTCAGCCAAATCGTACACGTCCATATCAAGTGGCAATCCGTTCTGCAAGCAATAAATCAAACGACTGTCCATAATAAAGTCCATACCTCCGTGACCTCCTACTTCTTTCGCTGTTTTTCCGTATTTCTTCAAAATGGGGTGCTGATATTTTTCAACCAATGCTTCAACTTCCGACTGAGGAAGGAATCCGTGCGAATTTAAATTATCTACCTTCGGAGCTACACCCGACGCTGTCATCTGTTCAGCATCGAGAGCATACCCTTCTACCGGATATTTATTGGCAAAGCCTTTAGTACCTGTTAATTGATACAAACGGTTATAAGGCTGCGGAGTCATTACATTATGCTGTATTTCAATCACTTTACCGTTTTCAGTACGAATCAGGGTAGTGGTATGGTCGCCATTGCGGAATGCTTCACAAGCAGTTCCGGTTCTTTTTTCGACCAACTCCTTGCCGACTACAGACTTCGTATCCATTGCCACCAAAGTCTTCATGCGGTCACCACGATGAATATCTAAAGCCTGAGCTACAGGACCTAATCCATGAGTAGCATACACATCGCCACGATGCTTCATATTATAATCTAAGCGCCAGCCCAACTTATCGTTTTCACCCGTTTTCCAATAATAGTCCCAGAACTGACTTAAATTATGAATATAAGCTCCCTGAGCACGTACCACTTCACCGAATACGCCTTGCTGCGCCATATTCAATGTATTCATTTCGAACCAGTCGTAGCAGCAGTTCTCCAGAATAAAGCAGTGCTTACGTGTTTTTTCACTGGTATCAATCAATGACCAGCATTCTTTCAGATTCATAGCAGAAGGAACCTCAATTGCTACATGCTTTCCGTTTTCCATGGCACACATGGCTACCGGGAAATGATGCAACCAGTCGGTTGCTACATATACCAAGTCGATGTCATCGCGTTTACATAATTCTTCATACCCTTTCTCACCACTGTAAACAGCTGCCTTAGGCATTGAAGCTCGCTTTAAGTATTTCTGACATGCTTCGGCTCTTTCTTTTTCATAATCACAAATGGCTACGATTTCAACTCCCGGTATATGGGTAAAACGTTCCACCGCACTTACTCCACGCATTCCTACACCTACGAAACCTACTCTTACAGCTTCCAACTTAGGGGCAGTCATACCCAAAGCACTTTCTTGACCTGCCGGACGCTCCGGACTTTCAACTACAATCGTCCCGTTGTCCCAACTCCAAACAGTTCCTTTTTCCGTTACCTGCTGGCCGCCTTCTTGCTGAGCTGTACAAGCTCCTAAAAACAGACATATGAATGCCACCAGAAAAGCAAGATTCTTCATAAATAAAAGATTTGATGATTAAATTAAAAAATAATTTCTTTATTACAACAAGGCAAAAATACAAAAATAAAAACTTATACGCAAAATAAATAAAAAATTTAATTAGCATCTGCCTCAAAAATATTTTCCGCAAACAGGCGACAAGGTTTCAGAAACGAAAGCTTTTTAAAGCCTAATCAACTAGTCAACTGATACCCAGTCAACTTATAAAAAAGCCTTGTCAGCCTGAAAAAACAGATAAAAAAGTACAGAATAGCGATTTTTGGAGTTTTTTTAGCAGAAATAGAACATCATTTTCTAATTAAATCAGCATTTTTGCATAGTGAATAGTAAGTATCTGTTCACCCTTGTTATAAAACAAAACAGCTTTCACCTTAAATCGAATCTGTCTAATCGCAACCCGGTTATACTGTCGGTTTTCATGCAGTGAGACTTATAAAAATACTCGGTCAACAAATTAAAAACATATAAAATATCGTATCATGAAAACGATTCAGTTACTTTACTCCATGGCTGGTGTTGCCGCTTCAGCACCGCTATTCTCTTCCTGCCAAAGCAAGAAGGCAGAAGAACCCAAACCTTATAACATTGTTTATATCATGACCGACGATCATACAGCCCAAATGATGAGCTGCTATGATACCCGTTACGCAAAAACCCCAAACTTGGATCGTATTGCTGCCGACGGAGTTCGGTTTACCAACAGTTTTGTTGCCAACTCACTGAGTGGTCCCAGCCGTGCTTGTATGCTTACCGGGAAGCATTCATGCGCCAATAAATTCTATGACAACTCTACTTGTGTATTCGACAGCGCACAGCAAACCTTCCCTAAATTGCTGCGCAAAGCCGGCTATGAAACTGCCATTATCGGAAAATGGCATCTGGAAAGCCTGCCTACCGGATTCGACCACTGGGAAATAGTACCCGGACAGGGTAATTATTATAATCCCGACTTTATTACAATGGAAAATGATACCATCCGGAAGAAAGGCTATCTCACGAACCTCATTACCGACATGAGTATTGACTGGATGGAAAATCAGCGCGACAAAAACAAGCCGTTCTGTCTGCTTATCCACCATAAGGCTATACATCGAAACTGGTTGCCGGAAATCAAAAACTTACCGCTTTACGAGGACCAGACGTTCCCACTGCCGGAAACTTTCTACGATGACTATGAAGGACGCCCGGCTGCTGCGGCTCAAGAGATGAGCATCTTAAAGGATATGGACTTGGCATACGACTTGAAGCTGCTGAAAGACGGAAAAGAATCGCGTCTGAAAAAAAGCTACGAAAATATGCTGAGCCGAATGGATCCGGAAGAACGCAAACAGTTTGAAGACTTTTACAAACCCATTACAGAGGAGTTCTACAAACAGAACCTCAAAGGAAAAGACTTGGCTGAATGGAAATTCCAACGATATATCCGTGACTACCTGAAGGTGGTGAAATCACTGGATGACAACGTGGGACGTGTGTTGGATTATCTGGAAGAAAAAGGGATGATGGATAATACACTGGTGGTTTATACTTCCGACCAAGGTTTCTATATGGGCGAACACGGATGGTTTGACAAGCGATTCATGTACGAGGAATCTATGCACACTCCTTTGATTATGCATCTTCCAAAAGGTCTGACCGCCAAAGGAGATATTACAGAAATGGTACAGAACATCGACTACGGACCTACCTTCCTGGAACTGGCAGGTGTGGAGGTTCCCGAAGATATGCACGGGGTTTCACTGTTGCCACTGCTGAAAGGGGAGCATCCTGCCGACTGGCGCAAGGCACTGTATTACCACTTCTACGAATATCCGGCAGAACACATGGTGAAACGTCATTACGGCGTACGTAACGACCGCTACAAACTGATTCATTTCTATAATGACATTGACCACTGGGAACTGTATGATTTGAAAAATGATCCGAATGAATTACATAATTTATATGGTGAAGCAACTTATGAACCGGTTGTAGCAGAAATGAAACAGCAGATGCTTCAGTTGCAAGAACAGTATAATGACCCTGTTCGTTTCTCACCGGAGCGCGACCGTGAATAAACAGAATTAAAAGCATTTCAAATAAAAAACAGACATGATAAAAAATGACATGATAAAAAAATGGGCAACATGCTGCTTGATAGGAATGACAGTCGGACTTTCCGGCTGCCATTCTTCACAAAGCATGGATGACCAAGTGATTATACCCACTCCGCTGGCAATGGAAAAGACAAACGGATCGTTTACTTTTAATGCTCAGACGGTGATTGCAGTGCCGAGTGAGAATGAAGTGGGAGTAGCTAACTTATTTGCCTCTCTGTTTACCGGAGCTGCAGGATTTACCCCGGAAGTGAAAGTAGGTACAGAAGGAAACATTGTATTGGAAATCAATGATGCACTGAAAGAAGATGCATACGAAATGACGGTGGAAAGCAGCCGGATTACACTGAAAGCAGCAGATACCAAAGGGTTCTTCTATGCTTTGCAGAACTTACGCTTAATGCTACCAGCCACTATCGAAGGTAAAACAACCAGTCAGGCAGACTGGACGGTTCCGGCAATGACCGTGCGTGACGAACCTCGCTTCGGCTACCGCGGATTTATGTTAGACGTAGCTCGCTTTTTCATGCCGAAAGAAGATGTTTTGCGCATGATTGACTGCATGGCAATGCTGAAACTTAACCGCCTGCACCTGCACTTGAGCGATGACAACGGATGGCGACTGGAAATCAAGAAATATCCTCGCCTTACTGAAGTGGGAGCCTGGCGCGTGGACCGTCCCGGTATTCCCTTCCCCGCACGACGCAATCCTACCAAAGACGAAAAAGCAACCGTAGGGGGATTCTATACACAGGAAGACATGAAGGAGATTATCCAATATGCCACCGAACGCCAGATTGATGTTATCCCTGAAATCGATATTCCGGCGCACTCGAATGCGGCTTTGGCTTCTTATCCGGAATATGCCTGCCCAGTAGTAAAAGAGTTCATCGGAGTACTTCCCGGACTTGGAGGCAGAAACGCTGAAATTATTTTCTGCGCCGGCAAAGAGGAAACATTCCGCTTCTTACAGGATATATTGGATGAGGTGATGGCTTTGTTCCCTTCACGCTATATGCACTTGGGAGGAGATGAAGCAACCAAAACCAACTGGGAAAAATGCCCGCTTTGCCAGCAACGCATCCGCAAGGAGCATTTAGCCAATGAAGAAGAATTACAGGGCTATTTCATGGAACGCATGAGTGCCTACGCACGCAGTAAAGGCAAAGAGGTGATGGGATGGGATGAACTGACCAACAGCAAATTACCCAAAGATGCTATTATTTTCGGATGGCAAGGTATGGGAAATGCTGCCTTGAAAGCCGCCGCCCAAGGACACCGCTTTGTGATGACTCCTGCCAAGGTAGCTTACCTGATTCGCTACCAGGGACCGCAATGGTTTGAACCGCTGACGTACTTCGGAAACAATACACTGAAAGGGTTATTCGATTATGAGCCGGTACAAGACAGCTGGAAGCCTGAATATGAAAACCTTCTGATGGGATTACAAGCCAGTATGTGGACCGAATTCTGTTATAACTCAGACGATGTGTTCTATCTGGTATTTCCCCGTCTGGCTGCGTTAGCTGAAATTGCATGGGTACCGAAAGGAGAACGAAACTGGGAACGCTTCTTGAAAGGACTGGATAACTATACCGCACACTTAAAACAGAAAGGGGTGGTTTATGCACGCTCTATGTATAATATCCAACATAAAGTATCTCCCGACAGCTTCGGTAAGCTGGAAGTGAATCTGGAATGTGAACGCCCGGATGTAGAAATACGCTATACAGTAGATGGTTCGGAACCTACTTCTGCCTCTACCCTTTATACGCAACCTTTCGGCTTAACTGAAAGCACTACGGTAAAAGCAGCTACCTTCAACGGAGACCGCCAGATGGGAAAAACCTTGATTCTTCCTGTTGAGTGGAATAAAGCTACTGCCAAGCCTTTGCTCAAAGCAAATGCCGACATGCAGATTCTGGTAAACGGCTTGCGGGGAAGCTCTCGGCAAACCGATTTTGAATGGTTTACCGGAGGAATGAACAAGCCTGTATCGTTCACCATTGATTTACAAAAGAACGAATCGATGAAGAAATTCACGGCGGGATGTATCACCAACTATGGTATGGCTGTACATAAACCTCGCAGCATGAAAGTAGAGGTTTCAACCGACAACCAATCATTCACTGAAGTGGGAACTTGCACGTTTGCCGATAAGGACATTTATAAAGAAGGTACCTTCATTGACAATATCACAGTTGCATCGGATGGCACAGAAGCACGCTTTGTGAAGTTTACTTTCGAGCCTTCCGGAAACTGCCCGAAAGACCATAACCGGCCAGGACAGGCTTCACGCTTCTATATCGACGAAATTATCATAGAATAAACCTCATAGCATACGCGGATAAACGATTTTTTTCTTATCTTTATCCGCGTAAACTTTTTAAAAACTAAAACGAATAGTATGACACGCAGTATTCTTATTTTTGTGATAACCTTACTGATCGGCGGACTGCAAAGCGTTTCCGCACAAGTGGGTTTTGCCAAAGACAAGCTTTACAACATCTTCCCTGCATCACAGCCGGAGAAGGTGATTGCCTATCAAAAAGGGGATGCGAAACCGATTCTGGTTGCCCCTCGTGCCAAAGACAAGTTCCAACAGTGGAGCATTACCGACTTGTCGAGCAGTTTCCGTTTCATGAACCCATTCGATAATCAGGCCTTGCATGCCCGTACAGATAACTCTTTGGGCGTTACCGAGAACAACGGCTCAGATGAATCGCAACTGTGGACCGTGAAAAAAAACGGAGAAGTGTATCAGATTTTTCCGACTAACAGCCCGGAACTGATTCTGGCTTGTAACCGGGAAGGCAAACTGATATTACTTGCCAAGAAAAAAGCTGCCAAACTGCCGGAAACATTCTTCCAAATCAAAGCCAGCAACATGCCGATACCCGCAAGTATGCTCTACAATCTGGCAGACCGTCCCAAAGTATACTGGGAAGATGAAACCCGCTTTGCTGAAAATAAAGAAGACGGACATGCCACTTATTTGCCTTACCCAAATGAACAAGCTATGGTGGACGACCGCGCCTTTTATGACACACCGTGGGTAGCTAACCGGAGCGAAAGTTTCCGCTCACTGAATGGCGACTGGCGCTTTCACTTTGTTCCCGAACCGTCGCAACGCCCGACTGATTTCTATAAGGAGGACTATGACGTATCAGGCTGGGCTACCATTCCGGTTCCATCAAACTGGGAAATGCAAGGTTATGACCGCCCGATTTATGCCAACGTAGAATATCCGCATGCCAATATTCCTCCGTTTATCGATGCCCGCCGAGGCTTTAATGATGGAGGCAAAAATTATGGAATCAACCCCGTAGGCTCGTATGTACGTACCTTCGAAGTTCCCGAAAACTGGACGGGCAAACGTACGTTTATCCACTTTGGCGGTATCTACAGCGCAGCATTCGTTTATCTGAACGGAAAATATGTGGGATATACACAGGGAGCAAACAATGTAGCTGAATTCGATATTACCTCTTACTTGAAACGGGGTGAAAACCGTCTGGCGGTACAGGTGTTCCGTTGGAGCGACGGCTCGTATCTGGAGTGTCAGGATATGTTCCGCATGAGTGGTATCTTCCGCGATGTTTATCTCTATAATACACCTCTTGTTTCAGTACGCGACCATTATATTACAGCCTCACTTGACAAGCAGGCAGCTTACCGAAATGGAACCATGAAAGTTCGCCTTGCCTTAGATAACCGTGACCGCCTGAAAGGTACTAAAGAGGTTATGGTACGCTTGTTTACTCCAGAAGGAAAGTTGTTGACAGAAGCTGCAAAAAATATCCGCTATACGGATACACAGACTTTAAGCACAGCCGAGTTTGAATTTCCTCTGAATAATCTGACCTTATGGACAGCAGAAACCCCTGAACTGTATACAGTGCATGTGGTACAACGGGCTGCCGGCAAAGACGAAATGGCTTTTTCTACTAAATTCGGATTCCGCGATATTGAAATCCGCGGTTCGCTGGTTTATATCAATGGTCAGCGTGTCTTCTTCAAGGGAGTAAACCGCCATGACAGCCATCCGCTTTACGGACGTGCCGTAACTACCGAATCGATGCTTCAGGATGTTTTGCTGATGAAACAGAATAACATCAATACCATCCGTACCTCACATTATCCGAACGATGCGAAGATGTATGCCATGTTCGACTATTTCGGCTTATATACCATGGATGAAGCCGACTTGGAAGACCATGCCAACCAGTCAATCAGCGATATGCCTTCATGGATTCCAGCATTCGTTGACCGTATTGACCGCATGATATTGCGTGACCGCAACCATCCTTCAGTCATTTTCTGGAGCTTGGGTAATGAAGCCGGCGGCGGAAGCAACTTCCAGGCTTGCTATGATGCTGCCAAGAAACTAGACAGCCGCCCCGTACATTATGAAGGCACGCGCGATGAAAAAGCGTACGGAGGAAACCGCTTCAGTGACCTTTACTCAAAAATGTATCCCGGAATGAAGTGGATGGATGAGCATGTCAACTCATTCGACAAACCGATGTTTATCTGTGAATATGCTCATGCCATGGGGAATGCCATCGGCAACTTGAAGGAGTATTGGGAAAGCATCGAATCGAGCACCTCTACCATCGGTGGAGCTATTTGGGACTGGGTAGACCAAGCCATCTACGAACCGAATGAAATCAAGAAGGGGATTTACCGCCTGCATACCGGATATGACTTCCCCGGTCCGCACCAAGGTAACTTCTGTTCAAACGGTATTATTCCTGCAACCCGTGAGGAATCGCCGAAACTGAAAGAGGTGAAGGCGGTTTATCAGTATGTACACTTCGGAAACTGCGACATCAACCCGAAAGGAAAAGAAGTAACCGTACATCTTTGCAATACATACGATTTCCTTTCACTTGACCACTTCTACCTGCGATGGAATGCAGTGGTTGACGGAGTGGAATTGCCTGCCGACAGCATCAACTTATCGGCTGTGGCTCCCGATGACTCGTTAGCCATCAACTTGAAGCTGAACGGAATCACCGTGAAACAGGCTGCCAAGAAAGGACAGGAACTGATGCTGAACGTAGCTGTCTGTCTGAAAGAAGCGCAGCCATGGGCTCCTGCCGGACATCTGTTGTCGCATTACCAATATACACTGAATGAAGGAACAGCAATGGCTAACCGCCCGTCAACAATAAAAGGTAAGTCTACTTACCGCGTAGAAGAAAACGAAAAGGAAATCGTGATAACCAACGACTTACTGAAAGCGGTGTTCCAACGCTCAACCGGACGCATGACAGAACTGGTAATGAACGGGGTATCTTTCCTCAGCCACGGCGAAGGATTTATCTACGATAATCACCGTTGGATTGAAAACGACCGCTTCACTCAGACTGCAAACGGACTGGAGGAAACTGGTACTTGCAGCGTTTCCGAAACAGACGGAAAGGTAGTTGTTACTACAGGACGCAAAGGCTCGCTCTGTGGAACTGATCTTGTTTATACCTTCTTGCCTAACGGCACCATGGAACTGAATGCCCAGTTTACACCGGTAGCTAATCAGTTACGCCGTTGCGGGCTGGTATGTGGCGTGAACTCGGCTCTGAATCAAGTGGATTATTATGCTTATGGCCCTTGGGAGAACTATTCCGACCGCAAAGAAGGCTGCCAAGTAGGCCGCTATGCCACTACGGTAGAACAGATGGATGAAGCTTATGTGAAACCTCAGTCTATGGGTAACCGTGAAGGCTTGCGTGAACTGAAACTGACTGATGCTTCGGGCAAGGGTATCTGCATCCGTACAGAAGGAAACGTTTCTTTCTCTGCCTTGCGTTATACTGACGAAGACTTGATGAATACCAACCACATGTGGGAGATGAAAGCCCGTCCTTACACGGTTCTTCACCTCGATGTAGCCGTTCGCGGAGTAGGTAACGCCAGTTGCGGACAAGATGTGGATACACTTCCTGTATATCAAGTATCTCCACTGCCGTTAAGTTATAAACTCCGCTTTGAACCTTGCGGAAAATAAAGAGATTTAACGGAAGGTTTTGAATATCAAGAAGGAGGTATATCGTGATGCACGATACGCCTCCTTTTTTTTCGATACTACCTCAAACACTCTCTCTGAAAGGCGGTAAAAAGGAACAACACGTACGCCTTTTGAATTGATATTGAGGTAAAACGCAAGGCTCTACATTATTCTATGCTTTTTTTCATCGTATTCAAAAGAAACCATTATTTTTGTAATTAACAAACGCTTACAGAGGCAACTCGATTTCTCGGTATAGATATGAGGGAATTACTTGTGTCAACGAGGGAAAAACCAGAGTATGTTCGGGTGGATAAAAATAATCTTAGAATATATATAGAAAAGTTTGGTTATGAGTAAGAATATGATTGATTTTGTCACATACTGCATCGGTAATCTTGCTCGACGCTTAAATTTAAGCGCAGGAGAAGTATATCGGATGTTAAAAGATTCGGGAATCTTGAATGAATACATTGTCCCAAGTTATGATGTACTTCATACTTTCAGCAAGGAATATCTGATGGAAGACCTCACCGAATATATGAGGGAGAAAGGAGTACTGGCATAATGAAAGTGTTTCATGCATCCACTTGCATCATAGAGAAACCTGATACATTGCATTCTCGTCAGTTTCTTGATTTTGGCCCCGGTTTCTATGTTACAACTATATATGACCAAGCAGAAAAATATGCTGCCAGATTTGTGAGACGAGGGAAACAAGCCCTTCTCAATATTTATGATATGGCGGACGACCTCTCAGCGTGGAACGTAATCACTTTTGAGAATTATGATGAAGCCTGGCTTGATTTTGTTACAGAATGTAGAACTGGACGCGTTGTAGGTAATTTTGATATTATCTTCGGCGGTATAGCAAACGATAAGGTGTTTCGAACCGTTGACCTCTATTATGCGGGCGATATTACCAAGCAGGAATGCCTCAAACGCTTAATATATGAGAAACCGAACAATCAGATTTGCATTCGTAACCAAGCAGTATTGGATAATTGTTTAATCTTCAAACAGAGCATATCTTTATGAAACAACCTCATGACGAAGCTTACCACGCTATTCTAGAAGCTAAGTATTCACGCATTATCTCTGAAATTAGCGAGATGCATAATATTCCTGTTGACCAGGCAATGGATATATTCTATACCTCAGAACTGCTTCCTTTACTGGAAGATGGCGTGGCAGACCTGCATTGCAGAAGCGATAAATATCTTGCTGAAGAAATTTGGAGAGATTTTCAAGAAAGGAAATAAAATAATTATATATGTGAATTCTTTTTCAGTGCAGAACAGCTATTCCGGAAAAATCTCTTTTATTTTGTCCTTCAAGGAGTTTTTCCCGTAACCACTCCATTTGTCCAAGACTTTTCCTTCGGGTGAAATCAACACATAACATGGAATGCCATAAACCCGGTAAGCTATTTTCAAACCCGGATTCGATTTACCAAGCTGGTTCCACTGATAACCCTTCAGTTTTTTCTTGAGAACAAATTCTTTCCAAGACTTCTCACCGTCATCGCTGATACCCACTACTGCCAGCCGGGAAGCATATTGACGGATGATTTCTTCCATTTCGGGAAGAGAAGCTACACAAGGGCCACAGCCGCTGCTCCAGAAGTCAAGCAATATATATCTCCCTTTCAGTTCGGCCAAGCGATGCAGTTTCCCGTCTATATCGTAGAGGTCTCCGTCCACCATTTCATCGCCCACTTCTACCGCTTCAGGCAGATGAACATAGCTCACGATGACTTTTCCCGAAGGGGTCTGCCTGTCGGCATCCGCCATGCGGGCAACCGCTTTCAGCAACGACGGAACTACGGGGTGATCGGGATTATACTGAAGGATGGGAGCATATCTTTCCACGCAAGCAAGCCACCAAGGGGTGACGGGCAGCCGATTAAGCACATCCATCTCCTTGACAATAATCTGTTCCTTTACCGGATCCGTTTTCTGACGGAGGGAGTCAATCTTCTGCCGGGTCATCTGGCTGATAGAATCATTTCCCCGATTTCTACGCAACAAGTCAAACCACTGCTCTTCTTCAATCAACTCCTTCCCTATGGTCTCCCAATCCGAACGTGTGGCATCCAGCAAAGCATTGACATACTGCTGCTCCTTCACCTCGTTGTCATACCTCCATGTCTTGAAGTTACACCCCTTGCCTGTAACGGAAGTATAACTGCCCGGTTCAGTCCATAGCTCTACCGATGTACCGGGAAATTGCGAACCACGCCCCTTAAAGTAATATTGCGTGATGCCGGAAATGGTATCTCTGAAAGAGAAATGTCCGTCGATGACGGTATCAAACGCGACCACTTTCAACAATTGACCGTCAGGCTTATACAGCTGAACGATACAGCTGTCAGACAATCCTTCTATGCAGCCTTCTATGATAAATTCGTCAGGTTCCACTTGAGGGTGGCTGCTACATCCTGCTATCAGCAAAATCACCGATAATAAAGTTGTCAGTTTCTTCATGTCACGTCACACTTAATGATACTTGTATTTTATCCGCTTGCCTTTTAAGCCAAATACAAGCAGATATTCGGCATAAAGATAGCATCCTATTTTCGTTTATACAAACGATAAACATTTAAAGATAAAAACAGTCTTCTGTTTTATCAATTCCTTCCATGATATTCCATCTTTTCCTGCATGATTTCTATAGCCCACTATTATGGGTCGTATAACTCACTATTATGGGTTATATAACCCACTATTATGGGTCGTACAACTCATAATAGTGGGCAGTAGAATTTCTCATGAGAAAACAAGGAAAAGATTACGGGAAAAGGATGTTAACCCAGCAGGAATTTGGCATTATCCGGAGATTAGTGTCAATTTTTTCAAAAAGCACTACCAGAATGAAAACAAAACAAGCGTGTAGGACGGTGTAGTTAAAATCCTTTACCTACACTGCGTCCTACACGCTTTTAACTTATTTATTCAGAATGCCTTAACCCTCAAAACGTGTAGGGTGCAGGCAATTTTCGTGAAAACATGTTTAGAGGAGGCAGTTTGCCACCCATACAGACGGCTTTATGCCTTACGCCGACGATACCAAGGCAAGCCGATGGCGAGCAATACACCCACTGCAAGCAGTGCCAACGCCGTAAAGGCTATTCCCTCGGTCACATGAAGCGATTGCGGATCGAATACAAACTCAACGGTATGCTTTCCTGCCGGTACATTCATCGCACGAAGCACGTAGTCAGCACGTCCATGCTCTACCTCTTTACCATCAACATAGGAACGCCATCCCGGATAATAGATCTCTGAGAAAACTACCGTTCCTCCTTTTGCCGTATTCACTTCATAAGTCAAGGCATTAGGCTTATATGCTTTCAGTGTAATGGCATTCAAACTATCAGCAACAGAAGACTTCACACAGCCGGCAAACCGCTTGTCAACCACTACCGTCCGTGCCAGGTCGATAGAACGAAGTGCTTCTATTTCCTCATTGGCATTGTCCACATACTTCACTTCATCCACAAACCAGGCATTGCCCAGAGCATACGGATTAAAGAGCGGCATGGTCTTTCCCCCCTGCAACGGGAAGATATAATAACGTGTATTCAGCATATTCAAGACCGGAGTCAGTCCGGCACCCAACTGATTCATATCTCCTCCCACTTCGGGAAGTTTTTTAAACAAGGAAGTGATTTCCCCTTGAATATGTGTTTCTATCAGCTCTTGATAGCGGCGAAGCTTCGCAGCATGATACCCCCCGATGCTTTTATGCCAATAAGCTGTATTGTTTTCATTGAATGTATTTACCGATAGGTTCAGCACACGGTAATCAAGCGATTTGTCTTTCAGAATTTCCTTGTCGGTTTCCGTCGGCTGAAGGAAGGGTTGCATCTCCGTCCCTTTCGCCACAAACTGATCATCGTAAAGGTAACGCTTATTCACACTCCACATATCTGCCAGACAAAGCACAGTAAGCAAACCAACCAATAGTGAAGCTCTCAATTTCCCCGCTCCATACATCCATACCAAAGCTACCCCCAATAGAATAATGAAAAAACTGCGCCATGCATCAGAGGTAAAGATGGAGCTGCGCACTTTTTCCAAATTAACCAGAATCGGAGCAAGCTGGTCGGCAGAAATGGCTTGTTGTAATGCACTCAACTCAGCCGAAGATACATACGACGGAAAGAAGAATGAGGGTGCAAGGGCAAATAACAATGCCAGCCCTCCCGTAAGAGCAAAACTCCCATAAAAAACTTTTGCCTGTTCACGTATCAGCTGCGGACGCTCTATCACCTCTTTCAATGCCATGACTGCCAACAGCGGAATGGTAAATTCGGCAATCACAAGAATGGAAGAAACCGCACGGAATTTACTGTACATCGGAATATAGTCAATAAAGAAATCGGTCAGTCCCATAAAGTTATGTCCCCATGAAAGCAAGATAGAGAATAAGGTTCCTCCAGCCAATGCCCATTTCATCGGACCTTTTACCACAAACAGTCCCAAGACGAAAAGAAACATCACAAAAGCTCCTACATATACCGGACCCGATGTTCCCGGCTGTTCACCCCAGTACTGCCCCAACTGGCTGTACAAACCACTATACATCGGATTGGCTTTCTCCATTGCTTTCTCGTTCTGTGCTAAAGGAACTGAAGCTCCCCCTTTTACATTGGGAACAAGCAATGAAAAGGTTTCTCCGATACCATAGCTCCATTGTGTAATATAACTACGCTCCAGTCCGCTATCCGTCTGGTCGGCTGAATTTGCCTTTACCAGTTCACTCTTTCCACGCATACTCTCTTTGCTGTATTGATAGGTATGATACAGATTAGAAAGATTGATGCACACACCTACCAGTCCGGAAACCACCAATACCGCACTTGCCTTCAAGAAACGAGGCATTTGCTTTTCCTTCCAAGCCGAAACACCGTATGCCATAGCCATAAACAGCATGACAAAAAGAAAATAATAGCTCATTTGAGGATGATTCGACATAATTTGCAATGCCACGAACAAAGCAGTTACTACAGCACCCCACAAATATTTCCCACGATACACCAATACCATACCGGCAATCGTAGGTGGGATGTATGCCAACGTCACAAATTTCCAGATATGCCCGGCAGCAATGATAATGAAGAAGTACGAAGAGAATGCCCAGATTACCGCACCAAGCGTTGCCATCCAGACCTTAAAATTAAAAGCACGGAGCAAGATGTAAAAGCCCAACAACATGATAAACACATACCATACATAATCAGGCAAGAACAAACGATAAATTTTCTGTACCACATTCAGTGTATCCGAAGAATCATAACTTGGCGACATCTGATAAGTCGGCATTCCACCGAAAATCGCATTCGTCCAACGCGTACGTTCACCTGTAGCTTCTCTATACTCCTGCATTTCGCGCCCTGCACCGATACCTGCTACGGCATCATGCTGAGCCAAAATCCGGTCCTCTGTTACCGCCGGGAAGAAATAAACAAACGCAATCAATGCAAAAAGCATAATTGCAACCATATCGGGAAATATTTTCCGAAACTCTTTCATAATGAAGTAGTTTATTAATTATTAATGTTTTCAGTAGGCAAAGATAACACAATACCGAGTGAAAAGTCGTAAATTTGCCGTTAGTTTATTTGAGTTTTTCAGTTTTTATGATTCTCAAACAAAAGATGGGATGCTTTTAGACAAAAGAAAAGATATACATAATATAGTGAAGGCTCAAGAACTAAAACATGGAGTGCTTTTAGACAGAAGAACAAAAAGACAAATATCCATTTAGAAGAAGGCTTTACGACTATAAAGCTAAGAAGCCAAGAACCATAAACTAAAAAACTCAAGAACTTATAAACTTATAATTTATAAACTCAAGCCAATGAAAATAGGAATCATCACCGCCATGTCTTCAGAACAGAAACAACTGGCAAGCCAACTTGAAAACAAAACAGAAAGAAAAGAAGGTCCATTTACCTATATAGAAGGATCTATTAAAAACAATACCATTGTATTAATGCAGTGCGGCATCGGCAAGGTAAACGCTGCAGCCGGAGCTGTAGAGCTCATACGTAACTTCCAACCCGATTGCATCATCAGCACCGGAGTGGCAGGAGGTATTGACACTTGCCTGAATGTTATGGATGTAGTGGTGAGTAAACAAATTGTATATCACGATGTATGGTGCGGTGAAGGAAATGCTTACGGACAGATTCAAGGACTTCCTACTTTCTTCCAAGGAAATGACACCCTATATAATTGTGCACTCTCATTAGACACCGAAACCGCTATCCACGGCGGACTCATTTGCACGGGAGACAAATTTATTACAGACCGTAAAGAACTGAATGATATCAAGCATAATTTTCCCGAAGGGCTCGCTGTAGACATGGAATCTGCTTCCATAGCACAAGTATGTTATTTATACCAAGTTCCTTTCATCAGCTTCCGCATCATCAGCGACACACCGGGAGCCGACCAACACTTTGAACAGTACCAGAATTTCTGGGGGGAAATGGCAGACCGTTCCTTCCGGGTTACCGAAACCTTCCTGAAAGCACTTCCGGGAAAGATTTAAGTAGCGTTTTAAGGAAACAAGATTCTGAAATGATTATCCTAAGGTATTCAGAACCTTACCGACTCTAAAACTTATAAACTTAAAAGCTTAAGAACTCAAACTTACAACTTATGAAAAAAATACCAAGTTTCACCATTGACCACATCCGTTTGTTACGCGGCATCTATGTATCACGCAAAGATACCGTTGGCAATGAAACTGTAACAACATTCGACATCCGTATGAAAGAGCCAAACCGCGAACCGGCTTTAGGACAAGCAGAAATCCACACCATGGAACACCTTGCCGCTACCTTTCTCCGCAACCACCCTATATGGGCAGATAAAATCATTTACTGGGGACCGATGGGTTGTCTCACCGGAAACTATCTGGTCATGAAAGGCGACCTAACCTCACATGACATTGTTCCCTTGATGCAGGAAACCTTCCGTTTCATTGCCGAGTTTGAAGGTGATGTTCCGGGGGCTACACCAAAGGACTGCGGAAATTACCTGATGATGAACCTTCCGATGGCTAAATGGGAAGCTGCCAAATTCCTTCATGAGGTACTGGAACAGCTTACGGAAGACAATCTTGTATATCCTGCCTGAAGGCACAAGATAACCTGATGACTAGTCAGCTAAAAAAAGCGGGTCGCTTTCCCCGAAGGAAGCGACCCGCTTTTTTGTTTGTTGCAGCAAGTAACAAATTACTTACGCAAGCCAAGCTCTTTAACGATAGCACGGTATCTTTCGATATCGCGGTCTTTCAAGTAGTTCAACAAAGAACGACGTTTTCCTACCAATCCAGTAAGAGCTCTTTCAGTGCTATAATCTTTTCTGTTGAGCTTCATGTGCTCAGTCAGGCGAGAAATACGGTATGAAAACAATGCAATCTGAGATTCTGCTGATCCAGTATCAGTGTTAGACTTTCCGTACTTTTCAAAGATTTCTTGTTTTTTAGCTGCGTCTAAATACATAATTTTGACCTTTTAAAATGTATAAATTTGATTTGCGGTTGCAAAGATAGGGATAATCTTTCAGATAGCAAGCGATTTACAGAAAAAATCTCTTGCTATCGTAACAAATAATATGCAGAAAAATAGTAACTTTGCCAACAAATCTATAGGTATAAGTATGCAAGACATTAGAAACATTGCCATTATTGCCCACGTAGACCACGGAAAGACTACACTGGTGGACAAAATGATGCTGGCGGGACATCTGTTCCGCAATGACCAAACCAATGGTGAACTGGTGTTGGATAACAATGATTTGGAACGCGAACGCGGGATAACCATTCTCTCGAAAAACGTTTCAATCAATTACAACGGTACGAAAATCAATATCATTGATACTCCGGGACACGCTGACTTCGGTGGAGAAGTGGAACGTGTGCTTAACATGGCCGACGGATGTATCCTGCTCGTTGATGCGTTTGAAGGTCCCATGCCTCAAACTCGCTTCGTATTACAGAAAGCATTACAAATCGGACTGAAGCCCATTGTGGTTGTGAACAAGGTTGATAAGCCTAACTGCCGCCCGGAAGAAGTATATGAAATGGTTTTCGACTTGATGTTCAGCCTCAACGCCACTGAAGACCAATTGGACTTCCCCGTACTTTACGGTTCTGCCAAGAATAACTGGATGGGTACAGATTGGAATACACCGACCGACAGCCTCGCTCCGTTGCTTGATGCCATCGTTAAATATATTCCTGCTCCTAAACAGCTGGAAGGAACTCCCCAAATGTTGATTACTTCACTTGACTACTCTGCGTATACAGGACGTATTGCCGTAGGACGTGTTCACCGGGGAACCTTGAAAGAAGGTATGAATATCACGCTTGCCAAACGTGACGGTTCAATGGTGAAGTCAAAAATCAAAGAAGTTCACACCTTTGAAGGATTAGGCCGCAAAAAAGTAGAATCGGTTTCTTCAGGTGATATCTGCGCCATCGTAGGTATTGACGGATTCGAAATCGGTGATACGATCTGTGATTTTGAAAATCCGGAAGCATTGCCTCCTATCGCAATCGATGAGCCGACCATGAGCATGCTCTTTACCATCAATGACTCACCGTTCTTCGGAAAAGAAGGTAAATTCGTGACTTCTCGCCATATCCACGACCGCTTGATGAAAGAGTTGGATAAGAACCTTGCATTACGTGTTCGTAAAACAGAAAACGAAGACGGAAAATGGATTGTATCTGGACGTGGTGTGCTTCACTTGTCTGTCTTGATTGAAACCATGCGTCGTGAAGGATACGAATTACAGGTAGGTCAGCCGCAGGTTATCTTCAAGGAAATCGACGGAGTGAGATGTGAGCCGATTGAAGAACTGACAATCAGTGTTCCTGAAGAGTTCTCAAGCAAAATGATTGATATGGTTACTCGCCGTAAAGGTGAAATGGTTTCCATGGAAACACAAGGCGACCGTGTCAACATTGAATTTGATATGCCCTCACGCGGTATTATTGGTCTGCGTACCAATGTACTGACAGCATCTCAAGGTGAAGCAATTATGGCACACCGCTTCAAAGAATACCAGCCGTTCAAGGGAGATATTCCTCGCCGTACTAACGGTTCAATGATTGCTATGGAAGGCGGAACTGCTTTTGCTTATGCTATCGATAAATTGCAAGACCGCGGTAAGTTCTTTATCTACCCGCAAGATGAAGTCTATGCCGGACAAGTGGTAGGTGAACACGTACATGAAAACGACTTGGTTATCAATGTTACCAAATCGAAGAAGCTGACCAATATGCGTGCATCTGGTTCGGATGACAAGGCGCGTATCATTCCTCCGATTGTATTCTCTCTTGAAGAAGCGTTGGAATACATCAAAGAAGATGAGTACGTAGAAGTTACTCCCAAAAGCATGCGCATGCGTAAGGTTATCTTGGACGAGATCGAACGTAAACGTGCCAACAAGAACGCATAAGTATCCTATCAGATACTGATCTATAAAAAAAGTCCCTTTGACTCTCAGAAGTTTCTCTTCTTTGAATCAAAGGGACTTTTCCTTTGATATGTACTTACTCACGGTAAACCAATCCGTTCGTATTCATCCGCTGCATATATTGCTGAATAATTGATTTCAGCTGCTTCTCCATCGCTTGACGAATATCCTGCGGCATAGTATCTTTCACATCGTTCTCCATCAGCAAATCTGTTCGGAAACGATACGCATGAATAACCTTCTCTCCGTCAAACTGAATCAGATAGTCACCTTTCAGGAACTGATAAACTCCACTTCCATTAATATAGTTCACTGCAAACTTATCAGCTGCGGGTGTACGAAGAATATCCTGTCCAAAACCGATATAAGGACGATCGTATCCCAAAAGACCCAAAACGGTAGGCATAATATCTATTTGCTCGGCAATCGTTACAGAATCTCTTTTAGCCAACTCCGGCATACCCGGTGCATAAAACAAAATAGGAACTTTATAGGCACCCAAATCGGTTACATACTCCGGATGCTCATTCATACTTGCATGGTCAGCAGTCAGCACAAAGAGCGTATTTGCATACCAAGGCTGCTTCGATGCCGATGCGAAGAAGTTACGCAACGCATGATCTGTATAACCGATACACTCATGAATAGGATGGGTACCCTTCGGAAATACATTCTTATAACGTTCCGGCAAAGCATACGGATTATGCGAAGTTGCTGTAAACAGAGAAGTCACAAAAGGCTGCTTGAACTCCGTCATACGGTCGCAGTAGAACTGCATGAATTCTTCATCCCAAATAGCCCATGTACCGTCAAAGTCATCATCACCATTATACTTCGGGTCTGCATTATACTCCGTACGTCCCCAATAACTGTCAAAGCCTACCGAATTGGCAAATGCCTGAAACCCCATCGAGCCATTCATCGCTCCATGAAAAAATGCAGAATAATATCCTTTATGCTTCAGCTCTCTTGCCAGACTGGATACATCATTGAGTGAGGCCGGAGTAAGAAAGAACGGCTCTACAAAACTTGGGATAGACGAAAGTACAGAAGGCATTCCGTCGATACTTTTCCGACCATTGCTATATGAATACTCGAACGTCAAACCTTTAGTCAGCAGCGAATCAAGAAAAGGGGTATATCCTTTATAGGTTCCCCCATCCAAATGAGAATTAAAACTTCCGACAAACTCCTTGCTGAAACTTTCCACTATCAGCACCACGACATTCATCGGACGGAACTGTGCAGAGTCGGCTGGAAGAATGAGCGGATCATAAACGGTTCCGGCTTCAGCCTCCGGCAGATAATCAGGAATGATAAAGGCCTTCTTTCCCAACGTGCGGAACATAGAGAAAGGAGTATTGAGTACCAAGCAAGCATCCACCGGACGGTCGGCATACTGATTGGCATTACTGATGGTAATGGGGCGAGTGGCAGCCGTCATCCCTCCACGCATGCCGAAAACAACAAACGGGATGGCAACCACCAGTGTAGCTGTTTGCATCAGATAATAACCAAGCTTATTCTTTACCGGATACGACTGGGGAGCACGATACAATTTATAGAGCATATAAGCCAGTGCCGCTGCCAGCAACACCAAGTACCAGTTAACAGCAAATTCTTTCAGAAAAATAGAAGTCAGATTACTGCCTCCCTCATGACTAAATTCCTGAAAAACACTCATTGTAGTGCGGCGACCGGAAAAGCGGAAATAAACGCAATCTATCAGATTCGTTATCAGGAAGAGTGTATTAACAACTGTAAAGACCCATCGCACCCCTTTATAAAAAACCGGATGTTCTTTCCAGTGAAACGGAAAGAGAAACAGCAGGATAAACAGAGCATTGCTATACAAGATAGCCGTCGTGTCAAAAATGACTCCTGCCCCAAACAGCCCCGACATATAACTGAAATCAAGTTTTTCACTGAAAATAGAAAGATTAGTCAGCAAAAACGCAAGCCGGCAAATAGAGTAACATACATATACAATCAGTAAATTCCATGCCAGTGAAAGTACATTCGAAAAAATAGGTTTCTTTATCATGACTTCTTATTTTTTGAGGCTGTAAAGTTAGTTATATTTTCCCAAACCCTATGATATACAGTTCTAATTTATATCTTTGCCCCACAAAGACCAATCTATTCAACAAGATGAAAAAGAAAACCCTTATCAAGCTAAGCATCACTGCAGTTATCCTACTTGCATTAGGATTCTGGATAAACTCACGATGGAATGCATGGTTTAGAAATCCCCCCGAACCATCTTATACCTCACTCTCCTCGCCGGGAAGAGTACTTCTTACATTCGGAACCGAAGATGAACTGTCACGCAATATCAGCTGGGAGTGCGACTCGGTTGTTCTTCCTTCCTTTGTGGAGTTAGTCGATAGCCAAGCAGAAGACACCTTGCAGATTCAGGCACAAGGAGAGACATTCCGCTCCCGAAACGGAAAAGCGGCCTATTACGTAGCCCGGTTACGTTCCCTTCTTCCCGATCGCTCTTATGCTTACCGTGTGTGCAGCGGTGGAAAATACTCCCCTTGGTACAACTTTAAGACCCAAAACCAAGTCACACGAAATGATTATTCCTTCCTTTTCGTAGGCGACGTACAAGACAGTATCAACGGAAAATCAAATAGCTTTCTGAAAAAAGCATTACAGAAGCATCCGGAAACCGAGTTCCTCGTCTTCGGAGGTGACCTGACTGAACGCCCTATTGATGCCTATTGGGGAGAAACGTTCAGGGGACTGGATTCCATCGGACAATATTATCCCATTCTTACCGTAACGGGGAATCATGACTATCTGAAATATCCTATCCGCAAACTTGAACGCAGATTTTCATTGATTTTTTCTTATTTCCTTGATTCGATGATTGGGGAAAATCAAGTCTATACTTTAAAGTATAACGACATGCAGCTGTTCTGTCTGGACAGCAACCGGGAGTTTTTCTATTTGTGGACGCAGCGGCAATGGTTAAAAGAACAATTGGAAAAGAGTCAGGCACGATGGAAAATAGTCGTACTTCACCATCCTATTCATTCCATCAAAGGAAAGTATAATAACCTCATTCAGCGGACTCTGTTCGGCTCAGTCATAGAAGAATTTGGTGTTGACATGGTATTGCAAGGACATGAACATGCTTACGGACGCATGACTAACCATACCCAAACGGGAATACCCACTACTCCTCTCTACACGGTAAGTCATTGCTCTCCGAAGACATATCGTATTTACTTCGGAAAAAGATTTGATAAGTTTGGTATTGCAGGAAAGTATTATCAACAGATTCGAGCTCATGGCGATACACTGACCATGAATGCTTATGACGCACTGACCGGAGAACTGTATGATGCACTCGATATTATCAAAAACGAAAACGGTACAACTCTGACGGATAACGGCAAACATATCCCGGAAAACCTATACTTCAAGCCGAATCCCCATGATAAAAACGACCAGAAATATCAAGAGTTGATTAACGCTTATAAAGAGCGAAAAGGAATCAACTAAAAACTATTAAAGGAAGACCTGCCTAAAACAAGTCTTCCTTTAATAATTTAGTAAACTTTTCTGCCCCTCGATCCGAACTCAAATGATTCCCGTCGTAGAAGTCATCATCCATGAATCGTGTATCCCCCAAATAATCGTGATAACTTACGTTATCCCAGCGGGCAGCTACCTCTTCCACCGCCTTGTAGATAAGTTCCAGCTGCTTCTTATCTGCCAGCTTATAATAGGTAGGATGAACAGGCGGCAAAACCAAATAAAGACGGATACCCCGGTCATGACATAACTTTGCCACTTCATGCATACGCTGAATATTCGCACGATATAACTCACCGTTTGTATCTGCTAGCATAGGCTTATGTTGCCCTCGCACTAAACGAGGTATTTCTTCCAGCCAGTCGGCCTCCTTGTTCGCACAATCATAGCTATGATCTACCCCGAGTGAATCACAAGGCATCGTCGATTTTCCCCGAATATAATACTTTGACCACTTACGCAGAGACAAAGAACCTAAGTTAAGTAATTCTGTATTATGAAACCAATCTCCTTCACGAGCGATGTTCATATAAATCTTGTGATTTATAATGCTACTTTCATCCACCTCCTCACTATCATCGCTCCACAACGAATGCACACAAATCCCCCATATCACATTCTTCAGAGAAGGCAAATCATCAACATATCTTTCAAATAAAGCTTGATTAAAGCGAAACCACTCCCCTGAAATTGCCAAATTATAGGTGCTATCCGACAAACATACCGGATTCACACTACAGTTTACCACCGAGCTCCCGATAATCAAGGTCTTTATTTCCTTTGCATGATTCTCCAATAAGCTCCGTTTATAGGCAAGAGGATTCGGTACCTGCCTTAACATATACTCTATTCCTCCCGCCAGCAAAATCAGCGACAAGGAAAAAATGCCTACATAGATAAGAAATTTCTTCATGACATTCTCTTCTTAGAATTGGAAATAAATAAACTCCTCCTGCTGACCGGCAAGAAGGAAGGTTGTGATAAATACGATATAGTAAATCGCCCAACGAACGGCACGATAGCGGAAAATACCTTTTTCTTCTAACTGTAGACCGAACTGTTTCTCTCGCTGCAGCCATTCAATAACTAGCAAGATACCGATGTAAATCAACGGGTCTTTTCCATGAGCCGGCATCGTAAAATGGAATTTAGTAACCATACATACCATATAATCCCAAGCCTGATGAATCGTTTCTGCCCGGAAAATAATCCAACCAATTACCGCAAGGAAAAAAGTAACCACCATCTGCACTGCCTCTTTCCACGAAGGAAATAGTCTTCCCTTTGCCACCCCATCTGTATATTTCCGGTTCTGCCCTAAAAGCAATAAGGGAAAAAATAGAAACGCATGATAAGCTCCCCAACAGATAAACGTCCAGTTTGCCCCGTGCCAGAAGCCACTGACTAAGAAAATAATCAAGGTATTACGCATTACCTTCCACTTCGCACAACGGCTTCCTCCCAAAGGGAAATAGATGTAATCACGAAACCAAGTGGTCAGCGAAATGTGCCAGCGACGCCAGAACTCAGCAATATCGCGTGAGAAATAAGGATAGTTAAAGTTGCGCATCAAGTTGACCCCAAATAAACGGGCCGTACCGATTGCTATGTCGGAATAACCGGAAAAGTCGCCATAAATCTGGAATGTAAAGAAAACTGCCCCCAACAATAAATGAGAACCCTCCAACACCTGATAATCGGCAAAAATCTCATTCACCGCAACCGCACAATTATCTGCCACGACCATTTTCTTAAACAGTCCCCACAAGATTTGCCGCATTCCGTCCACCGCTTTCTCGTACGAAAAACTTCGTTCTTTCAGAAACTGAGGAAGCAGATTCGTAGCCCGTTCAATCGGTCCTGCCACCAGTTGCGGGAAAAAGCTGATAAAAGCAAAGAAAGCCACGACATCATGAGTGGGCTTCATCTTATGCTGATACACATCTATCGTATAACTCAACGCCTGGAAAGTATAAAAACTGATTCCCACCGGAAGCAAAATATCAAGAGTCACCCAATCAATCTCCCAACCGAAAGCACGCATCAGCACCGACAGATTTTCACCGAAGAAATTAAAATACTTAAAGGTGCAAAGAATACCCAGATTCAGTATAATATTACCGGCACTTATCCATTTCTGCCTTTTGCGGTTGCCTTCATAGCGTTCCAGACAAATTCCACTCAAAAAACTGCAAAACGTGGTCAGCGCAATCAACAAAAGAAAACGCCAATCCCACCAGCCATAAAAAACATAACTTGCTATCACCACAAACAAGTTTTGCCAGCGCAAGGGCTTAAAGACAAACCAGTAAAGCAGAAACACAATGGGCAAATACAGCAAGAACTCAAACGAATTAAACAGCATTGTTTTTTTATTAAGTTAGGTTTTAGAATTGTCCGCTAGTCTTAAAATAACGCTCCATCACCATCAGTTGAAGCAACTCCTCACGCTCCTCATTCCGGAACTGTGAAACATACTCATGCGCATGTCGAATTATCTCCTCAGCCTCCTCCGGATGATGGATATAATAATGAAGTTTCTCCTCAAAATCAGAAAAATCATCTTTCACTTCCACATAATGATAATCAGGTTTCAGCGTTCCTTCCATAAACCAAGTTTCACAAGTGGGGCGTGTCATGACAGCCAATGAATTAGACGACATTACCCATTTCAAGTTAGATGCCACATCATTTCCTTCCAGTGCAATGATAAATTTATAGTCCAAGTGCTCACGAATGGTCTTTTTCGGTGCCATCCATTCCTCCGGACAGCCTTCATTCCGCCCTACAACCCCACAGTCGCATAACGGATTGCCGAAAAACTTTTCCAGAAACAACGTACGCAAGCGGCTTTGACGAATCTTTCCACGAAAAATGACGCAGTCTTTCTTTTCACGGAACGGCTTCGTATCATGTACATACATGAAGTGACGTAACTTATCCAATTTCAGCACCACTGAGTTCTGATTATCCGAAGCAAGCAGACGACTTTTCACCACAGTCGGAACTTCCGGAGTAAAATACACGTCACCCGGACAGAAGTTCCACCTCAACCGAGGCGGAAACCAACGTGTTACATCATGCTGGTCAAAATAATACGCCGTATGAAACATCTTTCTACGATAAGCTCCAATCGCTCCCGTATAATGAATCCAGCTCCGGTCACGCGTCAGTTTATCTTCCTCTGCCATCTTCCACGGCGAAGTAATACGCATGTAGTAATCTACCCGCTGCTGCATATATGCATAGTCAGGACGTTTACGCGCCTTTGCCAACTTTTGTTTCAGCCGAGAACGATAATATGCATCCGGTATGAGCAAACCGGCAAAATTTTTCAGGAAATCAAGAAACTTAATCGGTTTCCCGCTCCGCATTTTATAAAAAATATGATCACCCATCAACAAGCAAGTTTTCAGTTAAAAAGCAATGTTTCAAGCAAAGATAAGTCTTTTATACCAATATCTTTATATCTTTGCAGAAATAGAATTCTTAAATCCTCCACTGAAGCATGATACATATTGCCTGCAACATTGACAGCAATTACGTACGCCACTGCGCCGTAACGCTTGTTTCACTCTTTGAGAACAATAAAGAAGAAAGATTTACCGCACATATCATCGCACGAGACTTATCTGAAAACGATAAAAAGACGCTTAACCAACTTGCCGCCCGCTATCAGAACCAGATTTGTTTCTATGAGCCGGATATGTCCTTATTAGAAGGATTTACCATACGCAAATTCAGCAAGCGTATTTCGATGGCTACTTACTACCGGTGCATCTTGTCGGATTTGTTGCCGCAAGACATTGACCGGGTGCTTTATTTAGACTGCGATATCGTTGTGACAGGAGATATCCGTCCCTTCTGGAATACACCGCTCGATAAAGTAGGCGTAGCAGCTGTAGAAGACATGGGTTGCCGAGAGCCTCAACGCTACGAAATCTTGAAATACCCCATGGAAGATTCTTATTTCAATGCCGGAGTCTTGCTGATTAATCTGGATTACTGGCGTAAGCAGGACGTATCTCATGCCTGCATTGATTATTTCCACAAATACCCCGAACGAATTTTGTTTAACGATCAAGATTTACTGAACAGCATTCTCCATCAGCACAAAGTGCTGGTTGACCTGAAATGGAATGTGCAGGATGCCTTTTACCGCCGCCCTAAACAGATAAATGAGGCATGGAAAAAGAAATTCACCGACACGCTGCTTCATCCGGTTATTTTACACTATACCAACCGTAAGCCGTGGGATTATGACAGCCAGCACCCGCTGCGGGAAGCCTATTTCCGCTACCTCGACCTGACGCCATGGGCCAATGAACGCGCGCTTCATCATCCGATGAACCGCATCAAGCGCTTCTTCCGCCTGTTCCCGTTTTATGTAGGAATGCGAAAGCCTAAATATATAAACCTAAAAGAAATAGATAGACCTACATGAAAACCCTTGTAAAAGTAGTCATCCCTTTCTATAAAGCAAACTTAAAAGACTGGGAAAGCGCAGCACTGAAGCAAACAATGAACGTACTGGGCAGTCATCCTATTGTCTTTCTGAAACCTGAAGGACTGGCTATTGATACCTATACTGATTTATATCCACAAGCCGAGACAATGAGTGTATCTGCCGACTGGCTCGGCACGCACAGGGGCATAGCCGGATATAATGAGATGATGATGTCGAAGGCTTTTTATGACTTGTTCTCCGACACTGAATATATCTTGATTTGCCATACCGATGCCTGGATTTTCCACGACGCACTGACCGAATGGTGCCAGCAAGGCTATGATCTCGTTGCAGCTCCCTGGCCGATGCGCCCACGTTACAATCATTTCCCTTTCAAGCAGTTCCTTCAGTTAAAAAAGATGTTGTGTACTCCTTCTCACGGCATTTCACGTCTGCAGATGTATGGAAAAATAGGAAACGGAGGATTATGCTTACGCAAAGTTGCTGCATTTAGCCAAGCCTGCGAACGGTATGCCAAGGAAATTACCTATTTCAACAGCCAACCTGACTCCATGCACAATGAAGATATTTTCTGGGCATTGATTCCTCAGGATTTTCACTATTCCAGTGTAGAAAGTGCCTTACAGTTTGCTTTCGACCTCAAACCGCGCGTATGCTATCAGTTAAATCACAACCAGCTGCCTATGGGCTGTCACGGATTTAATCACAAAAGCCGAATCAAGTTCTGGGAGAAGTTTATTCCCTGCATCAAGGATTGCAAGGAGTGGTAAAAGCAACTTTATCAAACGCCTAGACAAGTTCATCAGAACATCAAAGCGTTTAAAACAAAACGCCTCGGTGTTTACATGAAAATGTCGAGGCATTTTTTATATGCCATTACAGCCGATCCCTTCTCCAAGTAAGCAAAAAAGGACAAACCAAGCGAAACAGCTGGTTTCTCCGCTCTAAATAGTAATCGGACACATCAGAATGAAGCAAATCTGAGAGTAGCTTATATAAAGCATTTCTGCTTTCTTCACCTAATGAAAGCCATTTCACTTTCCGGTATAAAAGTCCATGCCGCAAGCGTCGTTTATAAATAGATAAAGCCGGTAACTGACTTTCCATATAATGAACAACACGAATATCTTCAGCCACCCCCTTTCCTGACACACGTGAGTTGACCGTGACTTTCTGGGTGTGCTGACGAAAATAATTTAACTTCCGATAGACCTCTATCACTTTTCCCTGCATGGCCATTTGAAACCAAAATAACCAATCTCCACAATAACGCATCGAAAGGAATTCAGAATGAGCTAAATTTACGGCAAACTCGCGGCGGAACAGAATGCCACTGGCATTCATCAAATAATTCCTCCAATATAGATTATGCTCAGCAAATTGAATTCCGTCAAACGAAGCATATTCTTTTTTCTCTGAGCCCCTCTTCCAATGATTGATATCACGATTACTCACATTCCCATTTTCGTCAATCAATGAAGAACCAACATAACAAGCTGCCGTATTTTCTTCTTTTTCTGCCAAACGGACACAGGTTTCCAAGAACTGACAATCAGCCACATCATCAGCCTCAGCAATCCAGACATATTTTCCACGAGCCAAAAGAATACCTTTCATCCATTGCTGAAAAGGACTTCCTGTATTCTTGTCATTAACCACTATCTGCGATACATGTGAATTATTTCGATACTGTTCCAACACTTGCACACTGTTATCAGTAGAAGCATCGTCCAATAGTATCAGCTCAAAGTTCTTAAATGTCTGATTTAAGATAGACTCCAAACGTATCGGCAAATAACGGGCGTAATTATAATTAGGTACTACTACACTGACTTTTATATCTTCCATCATTCTATCGCAATTGAAATAACTCATCAATCTGTCTGTAAAACTCCCGCTTCTCACCCATAATTCCTCGTTTATATGGTTCAAAAGCTTTGCTATGGCTATCATAATCAGTCAACACCTCTCGAATACGGCGAATAATAACCTCTACAGAAGTTTCTGATTCATCAAATTTATATGAACAGGGAATAGATATGTCTACTTCGTTAGCGGCTGCTCCTTGCATGCCTGTAATAATACAGCAACCATTTACTGCCGCCTCACGGGGAAGACGATCCATTCCAGGATGATTTCCAAAATCAATATAAAGCATACTGGTAGCAAAAAGATACTGCAACTCGGCACGCGACAGATTTTGCAAAGGAATAAACTTCAAATCGGGAGCAACTTTAATCAGCTTTCTTGTGAATTTTATTCCCTTCTTTGGATTATATAAAATATTGGGTTCTCGCTTTTGACAGGCCGACTCCGACACAAAGGCTGTATTGATATAGTCTTTCAGCGGATATAATTCTACCACACCCCGATGCTGCAAATGTAAATTGGCATACTCTGACTGATAAGCATGGATATAAGCCTTCTCTATTGCTTTTTTTATGGAGAAAGCAGGCTTAACCGTCCACTGTAGTTTAAACAGTCGCATCAACCGGTGCCACAACTGTTTCATCCCATATATCTTAGAATAAGAATAGATTTCATAAAGAGGAATATGTTTTTTTTCTCTATGATAATAGTTATCAACACTTAACCACCATAACACAATCTGAGATGCTTTATAATAAGCGCTTACATGAAAACATATTTCAGGAAGAACCAATACCGACCCGAAAGCATCATCAACCTGTGTTGCAGTCACGATATTATACTTATTATAAACTTCAGGAATCCGAGCAAAAGGATTTTCATAATAATAAATATATGCCTCAAGGTGTTGATTCCTCAAATAATCGACTAACTGATGCAATAACTCTATACCTCCTGTTGTCTTTCCCCATGGAGAAAACACATACACTTTCGATATGTCACGTAATTTTTTCATAGCTCATTTCTTTATTTTTCAGCCAACTCTTCTTTCCACTTCAGCCACATTTCCTTCGTACGTTTCCAGCGTTTATGCGTCCAAAGCCAGTATTCAGGTTTTTCCTTGATCTGCTCTTCCAGCATACGCGCATACATATCGGTCAGCTCATAATCGGGATACTCTTTCGGATGCAAGGTCATACATTCAAATGAAGCCCGGTAATGACCGCGCCGCACCCGTTCCACCTTTACATAATAAAGTGCCGCATCTACCTGCTTAGCTATACGCTCGGCACCGATAAAGAAAGAAGTGTCATGATGAAGGAAGGTAGTCCAGTGATTCATGTTCTCAAACTTGGGAAGCTGGTCGGAAATAAAACCTATCATCACCGGTTTTTCCTGCTTGCGAAGCGTAAGTATACGGCGAAGGGTATCTTTCATCAAAATAGACTCCCCGCCAAACTGATTACGTAATTTCAAGAAAAGCTCATCGAATGCTTGGTTATAAATCCGATGATAAATCTGCCCGCAATGTATTTCTGGCACCCAATAAGCAAGCGATGCAATGTATTCCCAGTTGCAGTAGTGCCCCAGATAAAGAAAGCAGAACTTTTTGTCTGCTCGTGCCAAGTCATCACGCACTTTATCCAAGCCCGTAAACTCCATGCGCCGCATCATCTCGCGCTTCGATATTGAAAAGAGTTTGATTACCTCCATCAGATAATCACAGAAGAAATGGTAGAACCTCTTTTCTATCGCCCGTAATTCGGCTTCACTTTTTTCAGGGAAACACTCATGCAAGCTTTTCTCAACTACTTTACGCCGGTATTTCACCACATAAAATAAGGGAAGAAAAAGCACATCAGCAATCACATAGAGCAGTCTCAGCGGAAGCAAAGACAAAAGATATAAGAAAGCAAATAATAAACGATATATGAAGTTCATTCGATGAAGAGTTACATTTCCGGACAAAGCTACAAAAAACTTTTGAGTTTAAAGGTTTTTATGCCGGCAAGTTGTTCCCCCTATAATCTGTCCGCCTCCTTAAGAACCAAAAAACTTATACACAATGAAGTTTCCTAACAAATTTTCCACTATCTTTGCGGAATACAAGAAGTTACATCGCATAATATGAAAGAATTCTTCCGCGTGATGGGGCGTTTTGTTTCGCCTTATAAAAAATATGTAGGTTGGGCTGTGGTGTTAAACCTGCTTTCAGCTATCTTCAATGTGTTTTCATTTTCGTTACTTATCCCGATTCTGAATATCCTGTTTAAAACCGGTGCACAAGACCAGACGTATCAGTATATGGAATGGGAATGGACGGTTGACTCGCTGAAAGAGACAGCTGTGAACAACTTTTATTATTATGTCAACCAGCTCATTGAAAGCTTTGGTCCTGCTACTACCCTGCTGTTCCTCGGCTTGTTTCTGGCTCTGATGACTTTCCTGAAGACAGGCTGTTATTTCGGTTCTTCGGCTGCCATGATTCCGCTCCGTACCGGAATTGTGCGTGACATACGCCGGTTGGTTTATGCCAAAGTGATGTATCTGCCGCTGGGCTTTTTCTCTGAAGAGCGAAAGGGAGATATCATTGCCCGCATGAGTGGTGACGTTTCTGAAATTGAAACCTCCATTACCAGTTCGCTGGATATGTTGCTGAAAAACCCGATTCTTATCATTTCTTATTTTGCTACCTTGCTTATTATCAGTTGGCAGCTTACCCTGTTCACCATCCTTGTCTTGCCTACCATGGGGTGGCTGATGGGAAAAATAGGAAGAAAACTGAAACGCCAGTCGCTCGAAGCGCAAGGAAAATGGAGTGAAACCATGTCGCAGCTGGAGGAAACGCTCGGAGGATTACGGGTTATCAAGGCGTTCACTGCCGAAGAGAAAATGATTAACCGCTTCAACAAGTGCAGCGATGAATACCGCGATGCTACCAGCCGCGTATCTACCCGTCAGGCTTTGGCACATCCCATGAGCGAATTCTTGGGCACAGTATTGATTGTGTTCGTATTATGGTTTGGAGGCTCATTGATTTTGGACAATAACTCTTCCATCGATGCTTCTACCTTTATTTATTATATGGTTATCTTATACAGCATCATCAACCCGCTGAAAGACTTCTCCAAGGCCAGCTATATGATTCCGCGCGGATTGGCTTCAATGGAGCGTGTGGATAAGATTCTGAAAGCTCCCAATAACATCAAAGAAAAGGAAAATCCTCAGCGGCTTTCCGGACTGAAAGAGAGTATTGATTTTAATCACATTACTTTCAGCTATAACGGACAGTATCAGGTGCTGAATGACATCAGCCTGCGCATCCGCAAAGGAGAAACCATCGCATTGGTGGGACAAAGCGGTTCGGGCAAATCTACACTGGTTGATTTGCTTCCCCGGTTCCACGATGTACAAGGAGGGGAAATCCTCATTGATGGTACCAATATCAAGGATGTTTCCATCACGGACTTACGTTCACTGATAGGCTATGTAAACCAGGAGGCGATTCTGTTTAATGACAGTTTCTATAACAACATCACGTTCGGAGTGGAAAACGCTACGAAAGAACAGGTGATTGAGGCAGCCAAAATTGCCAATGCGCACGACTTTATCATGGAAAGTGAACAGGGATATGATACCAATATAGGCGACCGGGGATGTCGTCTTTCAGGTGGACAGCGCCAGCGTATCTCCATTGCCCGTGCCATTCTGAAGAACCCGGCTATCCTCATCTTAGATGAAGCCACTTCAGCTCTTGACACAGAGAGTGAACGCTTGGTGCAGGAAGCATTGGAAAGGCTGATGAAAACCCGTACCACTATTGCCATTGCTCACCGTCTTTCTACCATCAAGAATGCCAATCAGATTTATGTGTTATACGAAGGCAAAATCGTGGAACACGGAAAGCATGAGGAATTGCTTGCCAAGAATGGTTATTACAAGCGCCTGAACGATATGCAAGCATTGTAATGAAATGCTACTGTTTATACTAACGGCTCTGCCTTGTCGTTAGCAACGACAAGGCAGAGCCGTTAAACAATATTTTAACCCTACAAAGAAAGAGGCGACAGGATTGCATAATCCTTATCGCCTCTTTCTTTGTATACTGAGTCTTTCAAGCTCACCTGCTTACTTCTTGCGCTTGCTCCGCTTGGCCCATCCTTCTTCCATGCCTCCCAAATCATCCCCGAAAGATGCGTTATCTTGCTGGAAGAACTGTTTCCAGTCGTCTTTCTTTTTAGGTCCGCGAGCTGAAGTATAGCCTCTTTCTTCACGGCTTAGCTTTTGCTTTTTTTCAGCCTTTGAAGCGGCAACATTCTTTCCATCTTTCGAACGTTTCTTTCCGCCTTTATCGCTCTTGCCGTTATTTTCACCAGCCACTTCTACTACCACACGACGTCCGCCATTCAGCACCACCTTGTTCAGTGCCTTCATCACCTGCATGGCCTGCGGCTCAATGATTTCAAAGAAAGAGAAATTCTGCATCAAGTCAATACGACCAATCTGAATACGCTCTCTCTTCATGTTACGGTTTATCAGTTCGATAATCTGATTGGCATAGAAACCGTCTGTCTTTCCTAAGTTCAGGAACAGGCGGGTATAACCTTTTTCAGCTTTTCGACCTGCCTTTTCACGGTCACTGCCACGGTCTTTACGTTCTTTCGAATCGCTGCTCTTTTCACCCTGCTTAGGCTGCTCTATTTCAGGCGCATTCTTATAGTAATCAAGGAAACGGTTGAACTCCATCGACACCACTCGCTTGATGAGGTCTTCTTTGCTCAACCATTCTAACTTACGGTAAATACCCGGCAAGAAAGATTCGATTTCTTCCTCATCTACTTTTACCTTTTCTATATCATCGATTACCTTAATGAGCTGCTGTTCACAGATTTCTTTTCCTGTAGGCAGCACTCCGATTTCGAACTTCTTCTTTATGATACGCTCAATCTCACGCATTTTTCCTTTTTCACGCAAGTTGATGATGGCAATCGAGATACCTGTTTTCCCGGCACGTCCGGTACGCCCGCTACGGTGAGTATAACTTTCTGTATCATCGGGAAGTGCATAGTTAATGACATGGGTCAGGTCGTTTACATCCAAGCCGCGGGCAGCTACATCGGTTGCCACCAGCAACTGCAAATGACGCTGACGGAACTTCTGCATAACCAAATCACGCTGTGCCTGACTCAACTCACCATGCAACGAATCTGCGCTATAGCCATCCTGAATCAATTTATCAGCAATTTCCTGCGTTTCTTTACGGGTACGACAGAAGATGATGCCGTAAATTTGAGGATAGAAGTCCACAATGCGCTTCAAGGCAAGGTATTTATCTTTGGCATGTACTGTATAAGCAATGTGATGTACATTCTTGCTTCCTTCATTTTTTGTTCCGATGGTGATTTCCTTTGCATCGTGAAGGTAAGTTTTGGCAATACGGGCAATTTCCGGACTCATGGTTGCCGAGAACATCAAGGTATTGCGGTCTTGAGGAACTTGTTCCAAAATCGCATTGATGCTATCGGTGAATCCCATATTCAACATCTCGTCGGCCTCATCCATGACGACGTCACGAATGGTTTCCAGACGAGCAACTTTCCGCTCCATCAAATCAATCAGACGTCCCGGAGTAGCAACTATAATATGAACCCCTTTCTTTAAACTGCGTATCTGGCTTTCAATGGAAGAACCACCATATACAGGCAATATCTTAAGGTCGGTTATATACTTGGAATAATCTGTAAGATCGCCCGCTATCTGCAAGCAAAGCTCACGTGTGGGGCAAAGGATAAGTGCCTGAGGCACTCGTTTTTTTACTTCAATTTTCTGTATCAGCGGCAGACCAAATGCGGCTGTTTTTCCGGTTCCGGTTTGTGCCAGAGCCACTACATCGTTACCGTTTCCCAACAAATAGGGTATCACTTCTTCCTGCACAGGCATGGGATTCTCATATCCCATCTCTTCAATCGCCTTGCGTATTTCAAGGGAAACTCCGAGTTCTTCAAATGTCTTCATTTATTTCAATATCTAATTCGTTGCAAAGATACAGCATTTTATCGGGTTTTCCGGTATGATGTCTCTCCGATTCGTCTATATTTTTTCTATTTTCACACACTAACCATCCTTTCTATATTCCAGAATATCTCCCGGCTGGCAGTCGAGTTCCTTGCAGATAGCTTCCAAGGTGGAAAAACGCACGGCCTTTGCCTTCCCGGTTTTCAAAATGGAAAGATTGGCAGGAGTCAGGTTTATCCGCTCGGCAAGCTCGCCAAGCGAAATCTTCCGCTTGGCCATCATCACATCTAAATTCACTATAATCGGCATTGTTTTTTCTTTTTATATTCAACTTCTGTTCAAATAGTCAAATCATTCTCTTGCTTGATGCGTACAGCTGCCACGAATATTTCGGTGAGCAGAATCATTACTCCCCAGTCGGCCCAACTTCCGTCGAAAAACGAAGAGGTCTGGATGGCATATCCTGGAATATGGAGTTGGGAGACTGCTTCTACAGAATACAGCCAGTCTAAGAAATGCGTGGCTACCGCAAACAACAGGGTAGAATAGGTGAACCACCTGATACGGCATATATTGGCATCGGTAAACACATCCTTGCGGAAGACTGAAATAATCAGACGAATAAGGCTATACATACCATAGATGCCTGCCAGCCCGACAATCGCCAACAATATAAGAGAGAGGATATGCTCCGACCCTTGTACAATATAGGTCATACATTGGGTAAAGCCTGCCGGAACTTCCTTCCCTACGATGGAATTATACACTTGGATTGTGCTGTCGGGAAGAACAGTCACTTCCACAGGAAACAATTTGCCCACCAAATCACTTGTCTTTTCAACGGCAAACACCGAGTAATCTTCTTTTGAACCATCCCAAAAGCCGGTTAAGAAATCAAATAGTATAAACAACACGGCAATCAAGCCGATAATCTTCAAATCTTTCATCGTATTCTATCTTTTAAAATTATAAAACCTCTTTCTTCGCAATATACCATACGCAGGCTATGGTAACAGCAAATCCTATAACGGCAAGCGTAACCGCTCCGGTCTCTCCCAACAGTCCTACCATCGTGGTATCGGCCTCGTTTCTGGTAAAATGGAAAAGTACAACCGAAAAACTATTGTTGACAAAGTGCATCACAATGCCCGGCAACAGGCTACCTGTGCGGTAATACATCCATCCCAACACTAAGCCGGTGATGAAAGCGAAAGGTATCTGCACCGGATTTCCGTGAATAGCCCCGAATATCAGCGAAGCTACAACAATACCCCACCAAGGATTTGTCCATTTCTTCATCAAGTATCCTTGAATGGCACCGCGAAAGAGAATTTCTTCGAATACCGGAGCCAACAGCGCAATGGCGAAGATACCCCACGGATTGTCAAGCATGACCTCGAAAAGTTCTTTCATCGTATCGGGAACCTCCAATGCTTCCAGCATATAATTGCTCCAACATCCCATAGCCAAGATAAGCACTACGGAAACCGTCATCACCGATACGGAGACAGGAGAAAGGGTCGTATGGTTAAGCTCACAATATCTGCCCCAAACCAAATGAAGTCCATAGGCTATGTTTGCCAAAATAAGCACATAAATGCTCAGTTCAGTAGCAGCACCGCTTTCTGTCGGGAATTGAAAGCCGTTGAATGCCATCCAGATACCTGTAACAACGGCGGTAACGCCTAGATTATAGGCGAAATAATAAAGCAGAAGTTTGATAACACGTAACATAATGTTCAGAGTTTAAAGGTTAATAGTATTTCAATATTTATTTATCGTTTTTCGATATGCAAAGATAAATACATCTTTTTAACATGCAAAGAAAAAAGGAAAATATTTATTGTTATTCGATAATATTTATTCCTTTTATGCTGCATCACATAAAAGCCATCTTAAAATCAGACCTTGCCATAAGTGAATTGACCGGATGGGTTGTTATATAAAAAGACTTGAGCAACGAACCTGCCTATAAGGCAACAAGGCAATACGCTCTCCAGACAGCTCGACCCCAAAAACACGTATGCTTGCAGTCACTAATTTGTATAACCCTTTATTATTATATCATGGTAAAACAACTCTTATTATCTCTCGCTCTTGTAATTTTCATTGTGAGCGGCTCATCAGCCCAAACCCTGCATTCGCCCGACGGAAACTTGACACTCCATTTCCGGATGACCGACGGGAAAACTCCCGTATATACCCTATTATATAAAGGCAAAACCATTGTCAGAGAAAGCAGGATGGGCTTTTCCATCCGTCCCTCATTTGAGTTCGACCGTAACTTCAAGCTGGTTTCAACACAAACTTCGGAAACCGATACCACTTGGCAACCTGTCTTAGGGCAATACAGCAAGATACGCGACCATCACAAAGAAATGCTTGTCAAGCTGAAACAGGAAAAGACCGGATGGGAGCTGAACATCCGTTTCCGCTTGTTTGATGACGGACTGGGATTCCGCTATGAGTTCCCCGTACAGAAAGATTTGCGGAATTTCACCTTAAATGAGGAATGTACCGAATTCCGGCTGACCGGAAATCATAAAGCTTTCTGGCTTCCGGGTGATTACGACACCAATGAATATCCTACAACGGTTTCACTTCTTTCGGAAGTTGAAAGCCTTATTGATAGCGTACGCAAGGAACCGCTTGCCGCCAAGTCATTTACACCGAATCTGGCAGTACAAACTCCGCTTATGCTGAAATCGGAAGATGGATTATATATTAACATTCACGAGGCTGCCTTGGTAAACTATCCGGCTATGCAACTAAATCTGAATGATAAAACATTCATGCTCAGTGCACATCTAACTCCTGACAAAAACGGAACCAAAGGATATATACAGACCGGAAGTGTAACTCCGTGGAGAACGATTATCGTAAGCGATGATGCACGCGACATCTTGGCCTCGAATCTGATTCTTAACTTAAACGAGCCCTGCAAACTGGAAGATACGTCATGGATTCATCCGGTTAAGTATGTAGGCGTATGGTGGGAATACTTCACCGGACAAGGTTCTACCTGGGCCTATACCAACAATCAGGACATCGTAATTGGAAAGACAGACTATACACAAGAAAAACCCAACGGGACGCACGGAGCAAATACGGCTCATGTGAAAGAATATATTGACTTTGCTGCCCGCCACGGTTTTGATGCGGTTTTAGTGGAAGGTTGGAATGAAGGATGGGAGGCAAACTTTGCTTATATCAAAGAACATATCTACAGTTTCACCAAACCTTATCCAGACTTTGACGTAAAAGAACTGCAACGCTATGCTGCCGAAAAAGGAGTGAAAATTATCATGCACCACGAAACCACTTCATCGGTTGCCGACTACGAGCGTCAGATGGAAGATGCCTTCCGCTTTATGGCAGAGAATGGATACGATGCAGTAAAGACCGGATACGTGGGTCCTATTATTCCACGAAGCGAACATCATGACGGTCAATGGATGGTAAACCATTACTTACGCGTAGTGGAAACAGCAGCTCGCTATAAAGCCATGGTCAACTCACATGAAGCTGTACGCCCCACCGGATTATGCCGTACGTATCCTAACTGGATTGCTCAAGAATCAGCTCGTGGAACCGAGTTTGAATCGTTCAACGGAAATACACCCGAACACGCAACCATCTTACCTTTCACCCGACTGATGGGAGGACCGATGGATTATACCCCAGGAATTTTTGAGGGAGACTTGTCAGTATATGGCAGTAATCCGGCTAAATTGAGTTCCACCTTGGTCAAGCAACTGGCTTTATATGTTACCATGTACAGCCCGCTTCAGATGGCAGCCGACTTATACCAGAATTACGAGAAATATCCTGACGCATTCCAATTTATCAAAGATGTGTCAGCCGACTGGGATGACACCTATATTCTGGAAGCAGAACCGGGCGATTACCTCACCATAGCTCGTAAAGCGAAAGGAAAGCAGGAATGGTATATCGGAGGAATCACCGATGAAAACGCACGCGAAGCCGTGATTGACCTAAGTTTCCTCCCTGCCGGAAAGAAATATCTGGCTACGATATACGCTGACGGGAAAAAGGCAGACTGGCGCACCAATCCGAAAGACTATGCCATTTCAACCCGAAAGGTTTCAAGCAAAACGACTCTGAAACAAAGACTTGCCCCCAGTGGAGGAGTGGCTATCAGCATAAAAGAAATAAAATAAACGCTTTATAAGTTTCGGTCTTCAGCAGAAAAGTCTGTTTTCCAAACAGCCGGTCAAGCAACGGGGAAGCAAGGTTCTTAATCCATTTTCAAGACCTTACTTCCCCGTTAACTCATATATTTACTGATCCTCCATCAAGCTACTTGGTGTAATATTAAAATGCTTGGTAAAGCAGCGGGTAAAATATTTCGGATCATTAAAGCCCACCTCATAAGCAATCTCGGAAATATTCATTTCCCGACTGACCTTATTCTTCAACAAAAGTTCACGAGCCAGATTCAACCGGTAATTACGCATGAACTGTCCTGCCGACTGCCCGGTAAGCGATTGCATTTTTTTATTCAGCAAGCTTTTACTTATTCCCATAGCTTCAATAAAATCACCGACCTCAAAATCTGATTTCTTATAATTTTCTTTCACCACTTTCATTGCCTTATCAAGGAATTTTTTATCGCCTGATTCTTCCTCAATATTCAATGATTCAGTATTCATGTCAATCGAGAACTTCTGTTGGAAGCGTTTACGGTTTTCCAGAATGTTAGAGATACGAGCCAGAAGCAAGTTCTCATCAAAAGGCTTCAGCAGATATGCATCTACGCCCACTTTATAACTTTCCAAACGAGATTCATCGGATGTTTTCGCGGTAAGCATCAGGAAAGGAATATGCGAAATGGAGAAATCATTCTTCACTGCACGCAGGAACTCCACTCCGTCCATCACTGGCATCATTAAGTCGCTGATAATAAAGTCTACATCATAGTTCTTTAGAACCTGAAGCGCCTCCTCTCCCTGTGAAGCTTCAAGTACATTATAATATTCACTTAAAATCGAACGAATATAATCGCGCATATCCTTATTGTCTTCCACAACAAGCATGGTCATTTTATTGTTCTTCATCAAGTCAGTACTCAGTTCTTCATTTTCTTCCGGTATGGTTTCACCCACCTCTGCAGAACGTTCAACAGGAAGCAGGATACGGAATGAAGACCCTTTTTTCGGATTATTCTTCGCATAAATATCTCCACCCAGCGAACAAATCAACTTCTTACAGAGATATAATCCGATACCTGTTCCACTTTGCCCGCTTACAGACTCAAGTGTTTGATTATCCGACTGATAAAAACGATTGAATATACGGTCAATGTCCTCCTCTGGGATTCCTTTTCCCGTATCACGAACTCCAATAAACAGTTTCTCTTCCTGAGTTTCCGTATATAAGGTACTTACATAAACCAAAACCGCCCCACCCTTGGGAGTAAACTTCAATGAATTGCTCACCAAATTAGTCAAGACTTTTCTCATTACATCCTCAGCAAACATCAATTCCGGCTTCGGCAAATGGAGAAAAAGACGGAAAGTGATGCCTCTTCCTTCTGCATAATCAGCAAAAGGAAGCATCAGTTCTTGCATAAACGACAAGAGGTTTCCCTGATTCATGACTATTTTCATTCGCCCTTCCTCTACCTTGCGAAAATCCATTAACTGATTAACCAGCGAAAGAAGATATTTGGAGTTACGCTCAACCAAATGCAACTGTTCGATAACCTGCGGATTGTAGCTTAATTTCAACGCACGCTCAATAGGACCTATAATTAAAGTCAGCGGTGTGCGGAACTCATGCGTAATGTTAGTAAAGAAACTCAGCTTATCCACCGTCAGCTCTTCAACCTTACGAGACATTTCCAAAATCTTGTTTTTCTGGCTGGTAATCTTTTCATTCTGATTTTTCAACAATTCATTTTGCAGTGAAAGTTCCTGCGTCTGATTAGAAAGCAGTTTCTTTTGCTCCTCTAATTCATGCGTACGCTCTTCCACCATCTGATGCAAAAGCTCTTTCTGCTGTTTGAGTACACGGAACCGCCAGAGCAAAATACGGTAAACCGTAAAGGTAAGGATACACAACACAAGTAAAATAAACCAAGCAGTCTTATAGAAATAAGGCTGTACCACTATACTCAATTCATCATTCTGCACTGTCCAGTTTTTGCCATCCGGAGTATAATGCAGTTGAAATATATATTTACCCGGACGAAGGTTCGTATAAGTAACCGAATGCTGACTCATCGGAGCCACTGTCCATTTATCATCAAATCCCTTTAAACGATAAGAGTAACGTGCCAAAGCAGAAGGGTTATAATCTAAAGCAGCAAAATCAATAGAAAGAGATTTATCACGCTCATGCATTACCAACTTCTTGTCATCCGCTTCAAGTATTTTGCCGAAACTATGCAGGCGCGTATATACCAACGGAAAAGAAGACACAATTTCAGCACGTGGCAACAAACGTATTTCAGCCAATCCGGCTGTACCTCCGGCATACAATACCCCAGAACGAGAACCTCCGGTAGCATTCCAATAAAACTGATTTCCTGCCAAGCCATCATGCGTCGTATAATTCTGAAAGTTCTCTTCTTTAACGAAGAAACAAGACAACCCATTGCTTGTTGTTATCCATAGATGACCTTCATTATCTTCCCAAATACCACGTACACTGTTATTGACCAGCCCGTTCTCTACCCGATAGGGTTTAAAAGAGCAGGACTTCCCATCATCTATAATCTGATAGAATCCATTACCATTGGTTCCTACCCAAAGTTCGCCATTCTTTCCTTCATATACAGAAGTTACACGCTCAACTAACTTATCAGAAACATCATCAAACTTATGACTATATAATGTATATTCAAAATTACCTCCGTCATGACTATGTAAATCCACTCGATACAGACCAGCCGAAGTTCCCATCCACAGGATACCATTCTTAGTAATACACCCGCCCAAAGAACCTACAATCTGCTCCTTCCGTTTTCCCTTAAACGGATCAAGTACCTCACCTGTCACCGGATTATAAGTCAATATTTCCTTGCTGGAACCAATCCATAACAGATTATTCACCGTATCATACAGTAATACCCCGATAAAAGACTGCTCAAGACCCGGAGTATCAGGAGTAGGAATGTGATGAAACTTCCTGTCGGTTAAATTTTTTCGGTTCACCCAGCCAAATCCGCCTCCCCAGGTTCCCACATAAATTCGGTCTTTAGCATCAGAAGCCAATGCACTGATGGAGTTATGGCTTAAATAAGCAGGCGCAGCGGTGGTATAATGTTCAAAACCCTTCTTCCCTACTCTGCGCAAGTTTAATCCCCCCTCAACGGTTCCTACCCAAAGCATTCCATCTTCATCTTCAAGTATCGAATTTACCAAATTGCGCGAAAGACTTGCAGGTTCTTGCAGAGAATGAACATTATTTTGTATTTGCAGGCGAGAAAGAAGCATCTTGCTCAATCCACCTACTTCAGTTCCTACCCATACCATATTCTCATCAGCCAACAAGCAATTAATAAAATCACAATTCAAGCCTATCGGCTGGAAAGCACTTTCATCTAGTTGCTGGATACGGGTAAAGTCATCGGTCACCGCATTATACAGATTCAGCCCTTTCAGCGTTGCAATTACCAGTGTGCCGTCGGGAGTCAATGCAATGTCTGTAATATAATTCTGTGTCAACGTATTAGCCTTCGACTCTTCACTTTGGTAATGTTTTACTACATCTGAATTAATATTATACCGATACAGTCCGTGATTCGTACCAATCCACAAATCATTCTGCCAATAAAACGCACACAGCATCACCCCATTCGGATTCATCTGCAAATTCTCTGAAGCCGGCTGTGGCTGTTGGGGAACAGTAGAAGACTCTTTGATACGGCACAAGCGACCTAAATAATCAAACCAGATATATCCGTCAACTTCACAAAAAGCCAAACTCCGGTTATACAGATACAAATCACATATTTTCACAATCTTCTCCACTTCGCCATTCTCTGTAAACGAAAGTTTATATAAACTATCGTCTGCCCCCAACCAAATATTTCCTGTTGAAGAACAATAAACAAAAGTGGAAGACTTCACATTAAACGAAGCAAACTTATCCCCCATTTCTTGTGGGTTAACCAAGCGTAAATGTTCAACGTCCATCACGTCAAGTCCCCGCTCACCCACCATCCATATTCTTCCAAACCGGTCTTCACAAAACTTCAACACAAAGTTATTCTTCAACCTCACCCCCTTAGAAGAAGCATTAAACGTGAGAAACTCATATCCATCGTATCGGGTCACCCCATCCCCACCGGTAGAAATCCATAAAAAGCCACGGCTGTCCTTCATCAAATCTTCTACATAATTCTGCGGAAGACCATTCTCCATGGTCAGATGAGTAAAAAGATAACGCCCCTCGCCCGACTGCATATATGCATACAAGTTCGGACTGACCCATATAAAACAAAGCACCAGTAAAAGGCAACGAATATTCATAATCAAATTTTTTATGCAACAAATATAGAGTATTCACCCCATCAGAACAAATTCATTTCTTGCAAAATAGCCGTTAGTAGCTAAATGTCCACCAAAGAAGATTAATTGTCCACCTCATACTGATAAATCTCTCTTATTTTTGCAACTAAAATAAGCCATTCATACCGGTTTATAGAAGAGGTTAGTTAATTGTATTACTACATCAGGCAGGCTCCATAGCCTTGCCTAATGTATAATACAAAAATCAATCTGAGTATAATTTTAAAAAAAAATATCATGAAAAACATTCTTTCTCAACTGAAAACTATCTTATCTTGTCTGGTTCTGACAATCGGAGCAACCGCAATGTCTGCTGCTCAAAAAGATACCACCTTCGTAGCCAAAGGCAATCCTATAGTAAACTATAAATACTTGGGAGACCCCGCCGCTCTGGTTCACAACGGTACAGTCTATATTTACGCCGGACATGATGAATGCCCCGCTCCCGAACAGTATTATCTGATGAATGAATGGTGTATCCTTTCTACAAAAGACATGAAGACTTTTACCGAACACGCCTATACATTTAAAGCAAAAGAGTTTAAATGGGCAAAAGGAGAAGCATGGGCAAGTCAGGTAATTGAACGCAACGGCAAATTCTATTGGTATGTCACCGTAGAGCATGCCACTATTCCCGGCAAATCAATCGGAGTGGCAGTCGCTGATTCTCCGGTAGGACCCTTCAAGGACGCACGAGGCTCTGCTTTAATCACAAATAACATGACGACCCAATATACTTCCATCGGATGGGATGATATTGACCCTACTGTATTTATTGACGATGACGGACAAGCTTATCTGTTCTGGGGAAATACACAATGTTATTATGCCAAGCTAAAAAAGAATATGATTGAATTAGACGGTCCGATTATGCCTATCTCACTTCCACGCTTCACCGAAGCACCCTGGATACATAAACATGGCGACTGGTATTATTTGTCGTTTGCATCTGAATTTCCCGAAAAAATATGCTATGCCATGAGTAAAAGCATCAATGGTCCTTGGGAATACAAAGGTATATTAAACGAAATAGCCGGAAACTCGAATACAAACCATCAGTCAATCATAGACTTTAAAGGAAAATCATACTTCATCTATCACAACGGAAGTATCAATCCTCACGGATGCGGTTTCCGACGTGCCATCTGCATTGATTACTTACATTATAATCAAGACGGAACAATGAAACGCATGCAAATGACAACGGAAGGAGTCGTTAAATAAATATTTTTATTATTTTTGTCACATATTAAATTAAAAAATAGAACCATGAACAAACACTTAGCATTTCTTTCAGCGTTGGCATTATCTGCAGGTATGAACCTGAATGCCCAGGACGCAAACAACATGGTCATTCAAGCCAATAAAATAGGGGCTGAAATCAAACCGACCATGTACGGACATTTTTTTGAAGACATCAACTATGGTGCCGACGGAGGTTTATACGCAGAACTGATCAAAAACCGCTCATTCGATTTCCCACAAAACTTCATGGGATGGGATATTTTCGGAAACGTAACTTTAAAAAACGACGGTCCGTTTGAACGTAATCCGCACTATGTAAGCCTTGGCGATCCGGGACATGCACACAAGCGCACCGGCATTGAAAACAAGGGTTTCTTCGGAATCGGTATTAAAGCCAATGAAAAATACCGTTTCAGCGTGTGGGCACGTGGCGAAAACCAGAAAATCAATGTAGAATTGATTAACAATGCCACCATGGGCGAATCGCAGGTAATTACCTCACAGGAAATTGCCATCAACTCAAAAGAATGGAAGAAATATGAAATCATCCTTACTCCGGGAGAAACACAAGCGAAAGCTCACTTGCGTATCTTCCTGGCTTCTCCGGGAAACGTTGATTTGGAACATGTTTCTCTGTTCCCGGTAGATACTTGGAAAGGACGTGAAAACGGCTTGCGAAAAGACCTGGTACAAGCTTTGGTTGACACCAAACCGGGTGTATTCCGTTTCCCAGGCGGATGTATTGTAGAAGGTACTGACTTGGCCACTCGCTATAACTGGAAAAACTCTGTTGGTCCGGTAGAAAACCGTCCTATCAACGAAAACCGCTGGCATTACACCTTCCCTCACCGCTTCTTCCCTGACTATTTCCAGACTTACGGTATGGGATTCTATGAACTCTTCCTCTTGGCTGAAGACATGGGAGCAGAACCTCTGCCTGTATTGAGCTGCGGATTGTCATGCCAGTTCCAGAACAGTGACCCGAAAGCACATGTATGTGTAAATGATTTGGAATCTTATATCCAAGACGCACTCGACCTGATTGAATTTGCCAATGGAGGCACTGATACCAAATGGGGAAAGCTTCGTGCTGAAATGGGTCATCCCGCTCCGTTTAACATGAAGTTTATCGGTATAGGAAACGAACAATGGGGTCCTGAATATCCGGAGCATCTCAAACCGTTTGTTGAAGCAATCCGCAAGGCATATCCTGACATGAAAATCATCGGTTCGTCTGGTCCGAACTCTGAAGGACACGACTTTGAATATCTGTGGCCGGAAATGAAGAAACTGAAAGTAGACCTTGTAGATGAACACTTCTATCGCCCGGAAGACTGGTTCTTGAAATCTGGTAACCGTTATGACAATTATGACCGCAAAGGTCCGAAGGTCTTTGCCGGTGAATATGCTTGTCATGGAGCAGGTAAAAAATGGAATCATTTCCACGCTTCATTGCTTGAAGCTGCCTTCTTGACCGGAGTAGAACGTAATGCTGATGTTGTTGACATGGCTACTTATGCACCGCTGTTGGCTCACGTAGAAGGATGGCAGTGGCGTCCAGACTTAATTTGGTTTGACAACCTCCGCTCGGTTCGCTCTTGCAGCTGGCATGTGCAGGCTTTATATGGTCATAACAAGGGAACAAACGTAGTTCCGTTGACAATGAACAAAAAAGCCGTAAGCGGTCAGGAAGGTCAGAATGGTCTGTTCGCAAGTGCAGCATGGGATGAACCTACCCAGACTTATATCGTGAAGATTGCCAATACTTCCGACAAAGCTCAGAAAGTAAACTTGGAATTCAAAGGACTGAAGAAATCAGTTAAATTAGGCGAAGGAAAATGCATCACCCTTCATTCAGATAATCTGGAAGCAGAAAATACATTGGATAACCCGAACTTGGTTACTCCGAAAGAATCTTCTGTTCACATCGAAGGAAACATCTTGAATACTGAAGTAGGAGCTATGACTTTTGCTATCTATAAATTCAAGAAGATGTAAATCCGCCTTATAACTACCAAACAGAACAGGCTGCCTCAGTTTTGAGACAGCCCGTTCTTTTATTTTCTTCTCCCAGTCCGTTCTGTTTTGTTAACATATTATAAGGAAAGTGTTTCCAAATCAGAAACAAACCGTAAGATTATTAATAGATGTTATAAAACAGCTTTTTCACGCCTAAATCCTTGCAGGTTTCAGAAAAGTCCGTACCTTTGCACTGTGTTTTTCATAGTATTAGATTTAAGGTTAACAAAGGTTGGAGTACAGCGGTACTCCTTTTTTTTTGCCCGTAAATAAACAGCCGTTTTCAGTTTACTCAATACTTCGGTAAATTTTTACCGAAAAATTAAAAGTTAAACAACAGATTCCAGCTGGAGTTTTGCTTTAGAGATGGAAAGCAGCATGCAGGAATCACCAACTGTCAGTCAACCGACTTCAGGAAGTTGGATTTTCACTTCAATGCGTCGCTTGCAGCTATCAACTTGGCCAAAGCGGCGTGTAAGAGACTCGGAATAACCTATTCCATATCCTCCTGCAAGTCCTTCATACACAATGCTTATATGCTTGAACGATTTATTTGCGTGTTTGGGATTAGCCCAGACCCGCAAGTTATTGACAAACTTTTCAAAGAACTCATTTTATTTACTGCTAGAGCCGCTTAGGCTTGGCTATTTTTTAACGAACTATTGTCTTTTTCTTTATTATAAAACTTGAAAAGTTTTTATTGACGCCCATATCTTGATGTATCTACTCCTGTATTTTCAGGTAATTCTTTATTCTTTCCAAGATTGATTGTTAGGCGGAGCATGGCTGTACGTGTGTTATAACCATTCAGAATACTTTCTTGTCCATTCGTTATAACTTTAAACTCTCTTGGAGTTGCTTTTCTTAATATATTATCAAGACTTATGGCAACAGACAAGCGATTTGTGGGATTCCAACGTACATCTGCATCAAGAGCAAAGGTATCTGATAAACGATATATTCCCTGAATAGCTGGTGCCTGATAACGGAAATTTGCTTCCACAAAAAGATTACCCCATTTTTTACCTAATGGTATCTTATATGTGTTATTTAAAGAAGTAGCCCATACCCATTTTTCATTATTAAATGAAGAACCATAAAAATCACCTATTTTGTCCTGCATTCGCAATACATGAAGAGCTATACGTCCGTTATAGTTCCCAAAACTCATCGGATGCATGATACTTAGATTATTAAATAAGGAAAAATCATAATTTTCATAACGGTAGACGGTTTTTCCTGTACCTGCATCTTGATGAGGTATGTTGGCAAAATAGTCCGGAGTATAAGTACACCCCAAAATAAAAAACCATTTTTGGTGTAAAATGAACATCAACGAAGCATCATAAATACGACTAGGTTTTAATTCAGGATTTCCTGTTTCAATGGTGCGTTCATCAATGACGGTTGTTTCTGGACTGATAGCCCAAAATGATGGGTATTGCTTTTGGCTGATAAGCTGAAACTGAAGAAAATTACTATGTCCAACTGGTAATCCAAGTGTAGCGGTTGGAAATAAAGCAAATTCATTCCAAAGAATTGTATGTTCATCTGTAAGTATGTTATTTCTAGTAGACTTAATATATTCTCCACGGATTCCAAGCATAACATTCAGACGTTTAAATGCAATAAAATTGCCTTGTACATATATAGCTTCCAAATTTTCCGTTTGGCAATCATAAGTCATTTGCTCTACGCCTGTTATCTTCATATTTGAACGATTATATTGATGTGTAAAACCAAAAGAGAGTGATGATGTTGAGCTGAATGTAAAGGCGACACTGTCCAGAATTTTGTGTAAATGGAAACAGGATTCAGTTGTAAGTTTGTT
>X85_Domestic_Dog__coassemble_272_pt1 | contig 91749 bp, 83 predicted proteins | sample X85_Domestic_Dog__metabat2_high_PE_009 | metagenome-assembled genome bin X85_Domestic_Dog
ATGCACTGTTATCGAAGCTGGTCCTTGTGTGGTTACTCAGATTAAGAGTGTAGAAAAAGATGGCTATGCAGCTGTTCAGGTAGGTTTCCAGGACAAAAAGGAAAAACATACTACAAAACCGTTGATGGGTCACTTTAAGAAAGCTGGAGTAACTCCGAAGAGACACTTGGCCGAGTTCAAAGATTTCTCACAGGAATTGAATTTAGGTGATACTATCACTGTAGAATTGTTTAACGATGCAACTTATGTAGATGTAATCGGTACCTCAAAAGGTAAAGGTTTCCAGGGTGTTGTTAAACGTCACGGATTTGGTGGTGTAGGTCAGACTACTCACGGTCAGCACAACCGTGCTCGTAAACCGGGTTCTATCGGTGCTTGTTCTTACCCTGCAAAAGTATTCAAAGGAATGCGCATGGGTGGTCAAATGGGTGGTGACAGAGTAACTACTCAAAACTTACAGGTATTAAAGGTAATTCCTGAACACAACTTGCTTTTGATTAAGGGTTCTGTTCCGGGTTGCAAAGGTTCAATCGTTATAATTGAGAAATAATGGAAGTTAACGTATTAAATATTAAGGGTGAAGATACCGGAAGAAAGGTTGCTTTGAACGAAGCTATCTTCGGAATCACTCCGAATGATCACGCTATCTATCTTGACGTAAAACAGTACATGGCTAATCAGCGCCAGGGAACTCACAAGTCTAAAGAAAGAAGCGAAATCAGTGGTTCTACTCGTAAATTAGGCCGTCAGAAAGGTGGTGGTGGTGCACGTCGTGGTGATATCAACTCTCCGCTGTTGGTAGGTGGTGCTCGCGTATTTGGTCCTACTCCGCGCGATTACTGGTTCAAATTGAACAAGAAGGTAAAGGCTTTGGCTCGTAAGTCTGCTTTGTCTTACAAGGCTCAGACAAACAACATCGTAGTAGTAGAAGACTTCGTATTTGAAGCTCCTAAGACTAAAGATTTTGTAAATGTTGTGAATAATCTAAAAGTAGCTGGTAAAAAGCTGCTTATGGTTTTGCCGGAAGCAAATAAAAACGTATATTTGTCAGCTCGTAATTTGGAACGTACCAATGTAGCTATTGCTTCTGCGCTGAATACATATACAGTATTGAACGCAGAAACGCTTGTTGTTACAGAAGGCGCGCTGAAAGCTATCGAGGAAACCTTAGTTAAATAATTAAAGGAGGCTGAAGTAATATGGGAATGATTATTAAACCGTTGGTTACAGAAAAGATGACGGCAATATCTGAAAAGTTCAACCGCTTTGGATTTATTGTTCGTCCTGAAGCTAACAAATTAGAAATTAAGAGCGAAATCGAAGCTTTGTATAACGTGACTGTTATTGATGTAAACACTATCCGTTACGCAGGAAAGAATAAGAGTCGTTATACTAAATCAGGTCTTATCAATGGACGTACAAACGCTTATAAAAAAGCGATTGTTACATTGAAAGAAGGTGATACTATTGATTTTTATAGCAATATTTAAATAAAAGATGGCAGTACGTAAATTTAAGCCCACTACACCGGGGCAGAGACACAAAATTATTGGTACTTTTGAAGAAATTACTGCATCGGTACCAGAAAAATCTCTTGTATATGGAAAGCGTTCTACTGGTGGTCGTAACCACGTAGGTAAAATGACAATGCGCTATATCGGTGGCGGTCATAAGAGAAAATTCCGTATTATCGATTTCAAGAGAAATAAAGACGGTGTTCCAGCAGTTGTAAAAACAATCGAATACGATCCAAACCGTTCGGCACGTATCGCATTGTTATTCTATGCTGATGGAGAAAAAAGATATATTATTGCTCCTAATGGATTGCAAGTAGGTAGTACTTTGATGTCTGGAGCGAATGCGGCGCCTGAGATTGGTAACGCACTTCCGCTTGAAAACATCCCTGTGGGTACTGTGATTCACAACATTGAATTGCGCCCGGGTCAAGGTGCTGCTTTAGTAAGATCGGCTGGTAACTTTGCTCAGTTGACTTCTCGCGAAGGTAAATATTGTGTTATCAAATTGCCTTCAGGTGAAGTAAGACAGATTTTAAGTGCTTGTAAGGCTACAATCGGTAGCGTTGGTAACTCAGACCACGCTCTGGAATCTTCAGGTAAAGCAGGTCGCTCTCGTTGGTTAGGTCGTCGTCCTCACAACCGTGGTGTTGTTATGAACCCTGTTGATCACCCGATGGGTGGTGGTGAAGGACGTCAGTCAGGAGGACACCCGAGATCACGTACAGGCTTGTATGCTAAGGGCTTGAAGACAAGAGCACCTAAGAAACAGTCTTCTAAGTATATTATTGAAAGAAGAAAATAATAACAACTGATTAATTAAGAATTTATGAGTCGTTCATTAAAAAAAGGTCCATATATTAATGTAAAACTGGAAAACAAAGTGCTCGCAATGAATGAAAGCGGCAAAAAATCAGTTGTTAAGACATGGGCTAGAGCTTCAATGATTTCGCCTGATTTTGTTGGGCATACAATTGCAGTTCATAACGGAAACAAATTTATTCCTGTTTACGTTACAGAAAACATGGTAGGACATAAGTTGGGAGAATTTGCTCCTACTCGTACTTTCCGTGGTCATGCTGGTAACAAGAAAAAATAACAGGACACTTATTTGAAATAAAAAGTAATAAATAATGGGAGCAAGAAAAAAAATATCGGCTGAAAAAAGAAAAGAAGCCCTTAAAACCATGTATTTTGCTAAATTGCAAAATGTGCCCACCTCTCCGCGTAAGATGCGCCTCGTTGCTGACATGATTCGCGGTATGGAGGTTAATAGAGCGCTTGGTGTTTTGAAGTTTTCTTCAAAGGAAGCTTCTGCAAGAGTGGAAAAACTGTTGCGCTCTGCTATTGCTAACTGGGAACAGAAAAACGAACGCAAAGCTGAAGACGGCGAACTTTTTGTAACTAAGATTTATGTTGACGGGGGAGCAACCTTGAAAAGAATGAGACCGGCTCCGCAGGGTAGAGGTTACAGAATTCGTAAACGTTCAAATCACGTGACTTTGTTCGTTGATTCTAAGAATACTAATGATAAAAATTAAGAGTAGATGGGACAGAAAGTTAATCCGATAAGCAACCGTTTAGGAATTATTAGAGGATGGGATTCTAACTGGTACGGTGGCAAGAATTATGGTGACGCTTTGTTGGAAGACAGCAAAATTCGTAAATATCTGAATGCCAGACTTGCAAAAGCCAGCGTTTCTAGAATCGTTATTGAACGTACTCTGAAATTGGTGACAATTACTGTATGTACTGCTCGTCCGGGTATTATCATTGGTAAAGGTGGTCAGGAAGTTGACAAGTTGAAAGAAGAGTTGAAGAAGATCACCGATAAAGATATCCAGATCAACATTTTTGAGGTGAAAAGACCTGAACTTGATGCTGTGATTGTTGCTAACAATATCGCTCGCCAGGTAGAAGGCAAAATCGCTTACCGCCGCGCTATCAAGATGGCTATTGCTAACACAATGCGCATGGGTGCTGAAGGTATCAAGGTTTTAATCTCTGGACGTTTGAATGGCGCTGAAATGGCGCGTTCTGAAATGTATAAAGAGGGACGTACTCCGTTGCATACTTTCCGTGCTGACATCGACTATTGTCATGCAGAAGCATTGACTAAAGTTGGTTTGCTGGGTATCAAAGTATGGATTTGCCGTGGAGAAGTTTATGGAAAGCGTGAATTAGCTCCTAACTTTACTCAGAGCAAAGAAAGCAGCCGTGGTGGTAATACCAACAATGGTGGAAAAAATTTCCGCAGAAAGAAAAACAACAATCGCTAACGAATTTGAATTTTAGGAATTATGTTACAACCGAAAAAGACAAAATTCAGAAGACAGCAGAAAGGCAGCGCTAAAGGTAATGCTCAGAGAGGTCATCAGCTGGCTTTTGGTTCATTTGGTATCAAGTCATTGCAGACAAGATGGATCACTGGTCGTCAGATTGAAGCTGCTCGTATTGCTGTAACAAGATATATGCAGCGTCAGGGTCAGATTTGGATCCGCATTTTCCCGGATAAACCTATTACTCGTAAACCGGCTGACGTACGTATGGGTAAAGGTAAAGGTTCTCCGGAAGGTTTCGTAGCTCCTGTAACTCCGGGTCGTATTTTGATCGAAGTTGAAGGTGTATCTTTTGAAGTAGCAAAAGAAGCTCTGCGTCTTGCAGCACAGAAACTTCCTGTTACTACTAAGTTTATTGTTAGACGTGATTACGACGCAAGTCAAAATGCTTAATGGATATGAAGATTGCAGAAATTAGAGAAATAGCTACCAACGAATTGGCAGAAAGAATTCAAACAGAAGTTGCCAATTATAATCAAATGGTTTTGAATCATTCGATCTCTCCGCTGGAAAATCCTGCACAGATTAAGACATTACGCAGAACAATTGCGCGTATGAAAGCAGAATTGCGTCAGAGAGAACTTAACAAATAATAATGGTCCTCATGGAAGCTAGAAATTTAAGAAAAGAAAGAACTGGTGTTGTTATTAGTAACAAAATGATAAGACCATTACTGTTGCTGCTAAGTTTAAAGAAAAACACCCTATTTATGGTAAGTTCGTTTCTAAAACGAAAAAATACCATGCTCATGACGAAAAGAACGATTGTCAGATTGGCGATACTGTTCGTATCATGGAAACTCGTCCTTTGAGCAAAACTAAGAGATGGAGATTGATTGAAGTTATCGAAAGAGCTAAGTAATTATGATACAAGCAGAATCCAGACTTACAGTGTGTGACAACAGTGGTGCGAAAGAAGCTCTTTGTATCCGCGTTTTAGGCGGAACAAAGAGACGTTACGCCTCTGTTGGGGATGTTATTGTAGTTTCAATAAAAAGTGTTATCCCCTCAAGTGATATTAAAAAAGGTGCAGTATCTAAGGCCCTGATTGTACGTACTAAGAAAGAAATTCGTCGTGCTGACGGTTCTTACATTCGTTTTGATGATAATGCTTGCGTGTTGCTGAATAACGCAGGTGAAATTAGAGGAAGTCGTATTTTTGGCCCGGTAGCAAGAGAGTTGCGTAATGCAAACATGAAAGTGGTTTCACTTGCACCTGAAGTACTTTAATTTTGTTAAAGATTTAAGTAATGAGTAAATTACATATTAAAAAAGGCGATACAGTTTACGTAAACTCTGGTGAAGATAAGGGTAAAACTGGCCGCGTGTTGAAAGTTCTTGTTAAAGAAGGACGTGCAGTGGTAGAAGGTATCAACATGGTATCTAAGAGCACTAAACCCAATGCAAAGAATCCTCAGGGAGGTATTGTGAAACAGGAGGCTCCTATTCACATCTCAAACTTGAATCCGGTAGACCCTAAAACAGGTAAACCGACACGTATTGGTAGAAGAGAAAGTTCTGATGGAAGAACATTTGTTCGTTATGCTAAAAAATCAGGAGAGGAGATTTAATAATGAGTAACACTGCAAGCCTTAAGAAAGAATATGCAGAGCGTATTGCTCCTGCGTTGAAGAATCAGTTCCAGTATACTTCGTCTATGCAGATTCCTAAACTGAAAAAGATTGTTATCAATCAAGGTTTGGGTATGGCTGTAGCTGATAAGAAAATCATTGATGTTGCTATCAATGAGTTGACAGCAATCACTGGTCAGAAAGCTGTAGCAACTGTTTCTCGTAAAGATATTGCGAACTTCAAGTTGCGTAAGAAAATGCCTATCGGTGTGATGGTAACTTTGCGCCGTGAAAGAATGTATGAATTCTTGGAAAAACTTGTTCGTGTTGCTTTGCCACGTATTCGTGACTTCAAAGGAATCGAAAGCAAGTTTGACGGAAGAGGTAACTATACTTTAGGTGTTCAGGAACAAATTATTTTCCCTGAAATTAATATCGATAGTATTACTAAAATTCTTGGAATGAATATTACCTTTGTAACATCTGCAGAAACAGACGAAGAAGGTTATGCTTTATTGAAAGAATTCGGATTACCGTTTAAGAACGCTAAAAAAGATTGATAAGATATGGCAAAAGAATCAATGAAGGCTCGCGAAGTAAAAAGAGCTAAACTGGTAGCCAAATATGCTGAGAAACGTGCAGCGTTGAAGAAAATTGTAAATACAGGAGATCCTGCTGAAGCTTTTGAAGCTGCTCAGAAATTGCAGGCTATTCCTAAGAACGCAAATCCGATTCGCTTGCACAACCGTTGTAAACTGACTGGCCGTCCTAAGGGTTATATGCGTCAGTTCGGTATTTCACGTATTCAATTCCGTGAAATGGCTTCAAATGGTTTAATCCCGGGCGTTAAAAAAGCAAGCTGGTAAAATACTTTTATTTTTAAATATTGTCAGGGTAGTCCTGATTAATTTAACAATCAATTAATATGACAGATCCAATCGCAGATTATCTCACAAGATTGAGAAATGCAATTAGTGCTAAGCACAGAGTTGTAGAAGTACCTGCTTCAAACTTGAAAAAGGAAATTACTAAAATCCTGTTTGACAAAGGTTACATTTTGAACTACAAATTTGTAGAAGATGGTCCTCAAGGTACTATCAAAGTTGCTTTGAAGTATGATGCAGTTAACAAAGTTAATGCTATCAAGAAACTTGAAAGAGTATCTACCCCGGGTATGCGTAAGTATACTGGCTACAAAGACATGCCGAGAGTAATTAACGGATTAGGTATTGCTATTATATCTACATCCAAAGGTGTGATGACAGACAAGGAAGCTGCTGCTTTGAAAATCGGTGGTGAAGTTCTTTGTTATGTATATTAATGTAGGAGGATAAGCTATGTCAAGAATAGGTAAATTGCCCGTTAGTATTCCTGCTGGAGTAACAGTTACTCTGAAGGATAACGTAGTAAACGTTAAAGGTCCGAAAGGTGAGTTGAGCCAGTTTGTTAATCCTGCTATTGAAGTGGAGATTGCAGATGGTCAGGTGGTGTTGAAAGAAAATGAAAACGCTATGCTTGATAACTTGAAGCAGCGTCATGCATTCCATGGCTTGTATCGTGCTTTGATTCATAACATGGTTGTCGGTGTTTCTGAAGGTTACAAGAAAGAGTTGGAACTTGTCGGTGTTGGTTACCGTGCTTCAAACAATGGTAACATTATTGATTTCGCTTTGGGTTATACGCATAATATCTTTATGCAGTTGCCTCCTGAAATCAAGGTGGAAACTAAATCTGAAAGAAATAAGAACCCTCTTATTATATTGGAATCTTGTGACAAACAGCTGCTCGGTCTGGTTTGTTCAAAAATACGTTCTTTCCGTAAGCCTGAACCTTACAAAGGAAAAGGTATTAAGTTTGTTGGTGAAGAAATTCGTAGAAAGTCTGGTAAGTCAGCTGGCGCTAAGTAATTCACATAAAATCGTACAATTATGACAACAAAAATAGAAAGACGAATCAAGATTAAATATAGAGTACGCAATAAGATTTCAGGTACCGCTGAACGTCCGCGTATGAGTGTGTTTAGAAGTAACAAGCAAATCTATGTTCAGGTTATTGATGACTTGAACGGTAAGACATTGGCTGCTGCATCTTCTTTGGGTATGGAAGTAATGCCGAAAAAAGAACAGGCTGCTAAAGTTGGTGAACTGATCGCTAAGAAAGCTCAGGAAGCTGGTATTACGACTGTCGTATTCGACCGTAATGGTTACTTGTATCATGGGAGAGTAAAAGAAGTAGCTGATGCTGCTCGTAACGGTGGACTTAAATTTTAAAGAATTATGGCAGTTAATAATAGAGTTAAGATCACTAACGATATAGAATTAAAAGATAGATTGGTTGCAATCAACCGCGTTACTAAAGTTACAAAGGGTGGTAGAACTTTCAGTTTCTCTGCTATCGTTGTTGTTGGTAACGAAGATGGTATCATCGGTTGGGGACTTGGTAAAGCAGGTGAAGTTACTGCTGCTATCGCTAAGGGTGTAGAATCTGCTAAGAAAAATCTGACCCGTGTACCTGTTTTGAAAGGTACTGTTCCCCACGAACAATCTGCTAAATTTGGTGGTGCTGAGGTGTTTATTAAACCCGCTTCTATGGGTACCGGAGTAGTAGCAGGTGGCGCTATGCGTGCTGTTTTGGAGAGTGTTGGTATTACTGATGTTTTGGCTAAGTCAAAAGGTTCTTCTAACCCGCACAATCTGGTAAAAGCTACTATCTTGGCTTTGAGCGAAATGAGAGATGCTCGTATGGTTGCTCAGAATAGAGGTGTAAGTATGGAAAAAGTATTTAGAGGATAAGGAGGAAAAACATGTCAACTATTAAGATTAAGCAAGTAAAAAGTAGAATTGGTGCTCCTGCTGATCAGAAGAGAACTTTGGATGCACTGGGACTTCGTAAACTGAATCGTGTGGTTGAGCACGAAGAAACTCCTTCAATTCTGGGTATGATTGAAAAGGTTAAACACCTGGTTGCAATCGTTAAGTAATATATTGTTAATATTAAAGGAATTTACAATATGAATTTAAATAATTTGCGTCCTGCAGAAGGTTCTGTCAAAACAAGAAAAAGAATTGGTCGTGGTGCTGGTTCAGGTTTAGGTGGTACTTCTACTAGAGGACATAAAGGAGCTAAATCTAGATCTGGTTATTCTAAGAAGATTGGATTTGAAGGTGGTCAGATGCCGCTTCAGCGTCGTGTTCCGAAATTTGGTTTTAAGAACATCAATCGCGTAGAATATAAGGCTATTAACCTTGATGCTATTCAGAAGTTGGCTGAAGCTAACAATCTGACTAAGGTAGGTGTTAATGAGCTGATTGAAGCTGGTTTCATTTCGGCTAACCAGTTAGTGAAAGTTCTTGGTAACGGTAGTTTAACTACTAAGCTTGATGTGGAAGCAAATGCTTTCTCTAAGAGTGCAGTAGCTGCAATCGAAGCCGTTGGTGGTAATGCAGTAAAACTCTGATTCAATGAGAAAATCTATTGAAACATTAAAGAATATATGGAATATTGAGGATCTGAGAAAGCGGATCCTCATTACTATATTGTTTGTTGCAATTTACAGATTCGGTTCGTACGTGGTTCTGCCAGGTATTGACCCCAACATGTTGTCAAAGCTGCATGAACAAACGAGTGAAGGGCTTCTTGCGTTGTTGAATATGTTTTCTGGTGGTGCATTTTCTAACGCATCAATCTTTGCATTGGGAATTATGCCTTATATCTCTGCATCCATCGTGATTCAGTTATTGGCTATTGCTGTGCCGTATTTCCAGAAACTTCAGCGGGAAGGAGAAAGTGGACGTCGTAAGATTAATCAATATACTCGTATATTGACTATTATAATCTTGATTTTTCAGGCTCCCTCTTATCTGATTAACTTGAAAATGCAAGCTGGACCAGCTCTTAATGCTTCATTAGATTGGACTTTCTTTATTATTACTTCTACCATTATTTTGGCAGCGGGTAGTATGTTCATTTTGTGGCTTGGTGAGAGAATTACAGATAAGGGAATTGGTAATGGTATTTCATTAATCATTATGGTGGGTATCATTGCACGTCTTCCACAATCGTTCTCTGGCGAGTTTGTTTCTCGTCTTGCTTCTCCGGGGGCAGGGGGTATCATTATGTTCCTTATCGAATTGGTATGTTTGCTGGCTGTGATTGCAGCCGCAATTATGTTGGTTCAGGGCGTGCGTAAGGTGCCTGTACAATATGCTAAGCGAATCGTTGGAAATAAACAATATGGTGGTGCAAGACAGTATATTCCGTTAAAAGTGAATGCTGCCAATGTAATGCCGATTATCTTCGCTCAGGCTATCATGTTTATTCCAATTACGATTGTTGGATTCTCTAATACTGAAACCGCAAGTGGTATAGCTGGTGCTTTGATTGACCATACTGGCTTCTGGTATAATTTGATATTTGCAATTCTAATTATTGTATTTACTTATTTCTATACCGCCATTACGATTAATCCAAACCAGATGGCAGAAGATATGAAGAGAAATAATGGTTTTATTCCGGGTATTAAACCGGGAAAAAGTACAGCTGATTACATTGATACTATCATGTCACGCATTACTTTACCTGGTTCTATCTTTTTGGCTATTATTGCTATCTTGCCTGCATTTGCTGGTGTATTCGGTGTTCAAGCTGAGTTTGCTCAATTCTTTGGAGGTACATCGCTGTTGATTCTTGTTGGAGTCGTCCTTGATACTCTGCAGCAAGTTGAAAGTCATCTGTTGATGCGCCACTATGATGGACTTTTGAGTTCTGGAAGAATTAAAGGGCGTTCAGGAAATGTAGCTGCTTATTAAAATCGTCTCGAATGATATTTCTTAAAACAGATGATGAAATAGAATTGCTTCGACAGAGTAATCTCCTTGTTGGGAGAACTCTGGCCGAAGTTGCTAAGCTGATAAAGCCGGGAGTTACTACGAAACAACTTGACCAGGTGGCTGAGGAATTTATCCGTGACCATGGAGCAATTCCAACCTTCAAAGGATTTCCTAATCCTTATGGTTCACCTTTTCCAGGTACACTTTGTACTTCAGTGAATGATCAGGTTGTCCATGGTATTCCAAATGACACGCCTCTGGAAGACGGAGATATTGTGTCGGTAGACTGTGGAACATATATGAATGGTTTTTGTGGAGATTCTGCTTATACATTTTGTGTAGGAGAAGTAGCTCCGGATGTCCTGAATCTTTTGAAAGTTACAAAAGAAGCCTTATATAAAGGAATTGAAAACGCTGTTCATGGGAAGCGTCTGGGCGATATTGGTTTTGCAGTCCAGCAACATTGTGAGAGTCATTCTTATGGAGTGGTCCGCGAGTTTGTCGGTCATGGAATTGGCAAAGATATGCATGAAGAACCTCAAGTACCCAATTACGGTAGGAGAGGGACAGGCACAATGCTGAAAAAAGGAATGTGTATTGCCATTGAGCCTATGATAACTTTGGGCAACCGTCAAATTTTGATGGAAAATGATAATTGGACGATACGTACCCGTGACCGCAAGTTCGCTGCTCATTTTGAGCATACCGTTGCAGTAGGTTTAGGAAAAGCTGATATATTATCATCATTTGAATTTATAGAACAGGTTTTAGGAGATAAAGCAATTTAATATGGCAAAACAATCCGCAATAGAACAAGATGGAGTTATCGTTGAAGCATTGTCAAATGCAATGTTTCGTGTTGAGCTGGAAAACGGACATGAGATAACTGCTCATATTTCCGGCAAAATGAGAATGCATTACATAAAAATACTACCCGGAGATAAGGTCAGAGTGGAGATGTCTCCTTATGATTTATCTAAAGGAAGAATTGTTTTTAGATACAAGTAAAAGAAATATAAGATATGAAAGTAAGAGCATCATTAAAGAAACGTACGCCGGAATGCAAGATCGTTAGACGTAATGGCCGTTTGTATGTTATTAACAAGAAAAATCCTAAGTATAAACAACGTCAAGGATAATTTATTATTTTTGCAAAAAAAATAATTAGTATATGGCTATAAGAATAGTTGGTGTAGATTTGCCTCAAAATAAGAGAGGCGAGATTGCGTTGACATACGTATATGGTATCGGACGCAGTAGTTCAGCAAAAATTTTGGATAAGGCAGGTGTTGATCGTGACTTGAAAGTTAAAGATTGGACTGATGATCAGGCTGCTAAAATCCGTGAAATCATTGGTGCTGAATATAAAGTAGAAGGTGATCTTCGTTCTGAAATCCAGTTGAACATTAAACGTTTGATGGATATTGGTTGTTACCGTGGTGTTCGTCACCGTCTGGGTTTGCCTGTTAGAGGTCAGAGCACAAAGAACAATGCTCGTACACGTAAGGGAAGAAAGAAAACTGTTGCAAATAAGAAAAAAGCTACTAAATAATAATTGTTAATATGGCAAAAAAAACAGTCGCAGCTAAAAAAAGAAATGTGAAGGTTGATGCTAATGGACAGTTGCATGTTCATTCTTCATTCAACAATATCATCGTTTCTTTGGCTAATAGTGAAGGCCAGATTATCTCTTGGTCTTCTGCAGGTAAGATGGGATTTAGAGGTTCTAAGAAGAACACTCCTTATGCAGCACAGATGGCTGCTCAGGATTGCGCTAAAGTAGCGTATGACCTTGGCCTGAGAAAGGTGAAAGCTTACGTTAAGGGTCCTGGAAATGGACGTGAATCTGCTATCAGAACAGTTCATGGAGCAGGAATTGAGGTTACAGAAATCGTTGATGTAACTCCATTGCCTCACAATGGTTGTCGTCCTCCGAAAAGAAGAAGAGTATAATAAAGATAACCTTATTTGGATGTAACTTGATTTGGTTAATTTGGATTGCAATTCCTTTCTGTAATCGCGGCTGCAACAAATTGAGTTCATTAGTAACAATTAAATTTAAAAGAAAATGGCTAGATATACTGGACCAAAAACAAGAATTGCACGTAAATTCGGTGAAGCAATCTTTGGAGCAGATAAAGTTTTGTCTAAGAAAAACTATCCTCCTGGACAGCATGGAAATAACCGTCGCAGAAAAACTTCTGAATACGGTGTCATGTTGGCTGAAAAACAGAAAGCAAAATATACTTACGGTGTGTTGGAAAAACAATTCCGTAACATGTTTGAAAAGGCTGCAGGTATGAGTGGTATTACCGGTGAAATCCTGTTGCAGAGCCTTGAATGTCGTTTGGACAACGTAGTGTTCCGTTTGGGAATTGCTCCTACTCGCGCAGCTGCTCGTCAGTTGGTTGGCCACAAACACATTACTGTAGATGGTAAGGTAGTAAATATTCCTTCTTTCTCAGTTAAACCGGGTCAGTTGGTAGGTGTTCGTGAAAGATCTAAGTCTTTGGAAGTTATTGCTAACTCTTTGGCTGGTTTCAATCACAGCAAATATCCTTGGTTGGAATGGGATGAAAACTCTAAAGTAGGTAAGATGTTGCATATACCTGAAAGAGCAGATATTCCTGAAAACATTAAAGAACACTTGATCGTTGAATTGTACTCTAAATAATAATTAATTTCATGGCGATATTAGCATTTCAAAAACCTGATAAAGTATTAATGTTGGAAGCGGATTCCAAATTCGGAAAATTCGAATTCCGTCCGCTTGAGCCCGGTTTCGGTATTACCGTAGGTAATGCTTTACGCCGTATTCTTCTTTCTTCATTGGAAGGTTATGCAATCAATACAATTCGTATTGAAGGTGTAGAACATGAATTTGCAACCATTCCCGGGGTAAAAGAAGATGTTACTAACATTATCTTGAACTTGAAGCAAGTTCGGTTCAAGCAAGTAGTTGAGGAATTCGAGAATGAAAAGGTAAGTGTTACCGTTGAGAATTCTACTGAATTTAAGGCAGGTGATATTGGTAAGTATTTGACCGGATTTGAAGTGTTAAATCCTGAATTGGTTATTTGCCATTTAGATTCAAAGACAACTCTACAGATGGATATTACGATTAACAAAGGTCGCGGTTATGTTCCGGCTGATGAAAACCGTGAATTCTGCACTGATGTAAACGTAATTCCCATTGATTCTATTTACACTCCGATTCGTAATGTGAAGTATGCGGTAGAAAATTATCGTGTAGAACAGAAAACAGACTATGAAAAGTTAGTTCTGGAAATTACGACGGATGGTTCCATTCACCCGAAGGAAGCGTTGAAAGAGGCTGCTAAAATATTGATTTATCACTTCATGCTATTCTCTGACGAAAAGATTACGCTTGAAACAGCAGATGCTGATGGCAATGAAGAATTTGATGAAGAAGTATTGCACATGCGCCAGTTGCTTAAGACCAAATTGGTTGATATGGACTTGTCAGTTCGTGCTTTGAACTGTTTGAAAGCTGCTGATGTGGAAACATTAGGCGACTTGGTACAGTTTAATAAGACCGACCTGTTGAAGTTCCGTAACTTTGGTAAGAAATCGCTCACTGAGCTTGATGATTTGCTCGAGAGTCTGAATCTTTCGTTTGGAACAGATATTTCTAAGTATAAATTAGATAAAGAATAAAAAATGAGACATAATAAAAAATTCAACCATTTAGGTCGTACTGCTTCTCACAGAAACGCAATGTTGTCAAACATGGCATGTTCTTTGATTAAGCACAAAAGAATCACTACGACTGTTGCGAAGGCTAAAGCTTTGAAGAAGTTCGTTGAGCCGCTGATTACAAAGTCTAAAGAAGACACTACAAACTCTCGTCGTGTTGTATTTAGCAACTTGCAAGATAAGTTCGCTGTAACTGAACTTTTCAAGGAAATCTCTGTAAAGGTTGCAGATCGTCCGGGTGGTTACACTCGTATCATCAAGACTGGTCACCGTTTGGGTGATAACGCAGAAATGTGTTTCATCGAATTGGTAGATTACAATGAGAACATGGCTAAGACAGCTGCTAAGAAAGCTACTCGTACTCGTCGTTCTAAGAAATCTGCTGCAACTGAAGCACCTGCTGCTGAAGCAACTGCAGAAGCTACTACAGAGGAAGCCCCTAAAGCTGAATAATTCTGTAAACGCTATATACTTGAAAAGGTGTGTCTTTGGACACACCTTTTTTTATGTTCTTGACTCAAGTGACCGCTCAGTTTTTCTATAGATGAGATTGTCAGTTCTTGCGCCCGGTCACTACGGCTCTAAGTACGGGCGTGTGATTTTGACTGCCGGTCACTTCGCAAGAGATAGGTTTACGGTTCCTGCCAATGCTACGGCTTGGCTAAGCCTTTACGCAATCTCATTGGCTGCCATTCCTGAAAACGGAAAATCGGTGGCTCAGGCAGTAAAGAAGGGTAAAATTCACTCTTGCATCTGGAAACTATGAGTTCAGGGTGTAGAGGCTATAAATGTTATTTCTTTTTTTCCTCAATAAACACTTTCCCGTTTCGTTTCTCTATACGAGTAAAGCTCCCTTCTGGATTCAGGTTGAAGGGAGTAACCTTTTCAGTGCGGTTATCCACTATCATTAACATGCTCTCCTCGTCAAAGCGGGCTATTTGGAATTTAAGGTCTGACTTATCCAGGGTGCGGTTTAGCAGCAGGCTGTCGTTGATATAGACAGAAATGCTATCACCGGCAAAACTACCGGTCAACTCTATAGTATAAATTTCTGGAAAAACCTGATTTTGTTCGGGCAATTTGTTTTGGTTCCGAAAACTTAAATATAAGAAGAGACATACAATGAAGAACACCCCGAATGCCAGTATGCCATTGCCAATCATAAATTGCTTATTGCTGTTTATGCTTTTTTTATCCATCAGAATCTGTTGTTTTAAATGAGTTTAGGTGCAAAGTAAGTTATTTTTTCTCTGATTAATAGGTATCATTCTTGTTTTTTCCTACATTTGTCGGAAATATAAATGGAATACATCTTGAGTAGGTAAGTTTTTCAGAGCTTCAGCACTTGCTAAACTTACAAACTTAAACTAAAGAACTAAATACTTATTATGCAGAAAAACTTAGTAATAGTTGAGTCCCCGGCAAAAGCGAAGACCATTGAAAAGTTTTTGGGAGAAAGCTATAAAGTGCTGTCAAGTTACGGACATATACGTGACTTGCATAAGTCGGATTTGGGAATTGACATTAAAAACCATTTCAAACCCTTATATGAGATACCCGAAGATAAAAAAGCTTTGGTTAAGCAGTTGCAGGGAGAAGCGAAAAAGGCAGATATGGTATGGTTGGCTTCCGATGAAGACCGTGAGGGAGAAGCTATATCATGGCATTTGTATGAAGTTCTTAATTTGACACCAGAAAAAACAAAGCGTATCGTATTCCATGAAATTACAAAGACGGCCATATTGAGAGCGATAGAGAATCCGCGAGGAATCAATACCGATTTAGTCAACGCACAGCAAGCACGCCGTGTCCTTGACCGTCTGGTGGGTTTTGAACTGTCGCCTGTGTTGTGGAGGAAAATCAAACCTTCTCTTTCCGCAGGTCGTGTTCAGTCGGTTGCCGTCCGTTTGATAGTAGAGCGTGAACGTGAAGTCCATGCTTTCGTAAGCGAACCGTCTTATCGTGTAACGTCTGTGTTTGTTACTGCCGAAGGGGCAGAGCTTCGTGCAGAATTGGGAACCCGTTTCAAGACAAAAGAAGAAGCTTTGACTTTTCTTGAAACTTGTAAAAATGCTACATTCACCATTGAAGATGTGGCGACTCGTCCTCTGAAAAAATCACCCGCTCCACCTTTCACCACTTCTACACTTCAACAAGAGGCAGCTCGTAAATTAGGATATAGTGTGGCGCAGACAATGTCAATAGCCCAGCGATTATATGAAAGCGGATTGATAACTTATATGCGTACAGACTCAGTGAATCTTTCTGACTTTGCATTGGCTGCCAGTCGCGAGGAAATTCAGAAGCTGATGGGTGAAAAATATGTATATACCCGTCATTTTGCAACAAAGACAAAAGGTGCTCAGGAGGCCCATGAAGCCATCCGACCTACTGATATGAGCAATAAAACGATTGAAGGAACGATGCAGGAAAAGCGTCTTTATGATCTAATCTGGAAACGTATGCTTGCTTCACAGATGGCAGATGCAGAGCTGGAGAAAACAACTGCTACCATATCAATTAGTCATAATGCTGGTCAATCGCAGCGTGCGCAAGATACCCCATGTTGCAGTAGTCAGGCTGACAAATTTACTGCTGCCGGACAAATGGTGGTATTCGATGGATTTCTTCGGGTGTATAAAGAATCATATGATGAGGATACTGAGCAGGAAGACGAAAGTCGATTATTGCCTAATATCACTATAGGGCAGGTGTTGACTCGCAAAGAAATCACAGCTGTACAGCGTTATACTCAGGCTCCTGCACGCTACACGGAAGCAAGTCTGGTCCGTAAGTTAGAAGAATTGGGTATTGGTCGTCCGTCTACTTATGCTCCAACTATTTCCACTATTCAGAATAGAGATTATGTGGTTAAGGGAAGTAAGGAGGGAACAGAACGTCCTTATGAGGTTCTTCAGCTGATAGAAAACAGCGTAACAGAAACGGTTCGTACAGAGATGACCGGAAGCGAAAAAAGTAAGCTGTTGCCTACTGACGTGGGAATCGTGGTAAATGACTTCCTGATAGAATATTTTCCGACCATAATGGACTATAACTTTACGGCTAAAGTAGAGAAACAGTTTGACGAAGTGGCAGAAGGAGAATGCACATGGACCGATATGATGGAAAACTTCTACGAAAACTTCCATCCACTGGTTGTTGAAACGTTAGAAGCTAAGAATACGAATAAAGCAAAAGGCGAACGTATCCTTGGAACCGATCCGGTAAGCGGGCGTCAGGTTTCAGTTAAAATAGGCCGTTATGGTCCCGTTGCGCAAATCGGCTTGCAGGAAGATGAGGAAAAGCCCTTGTTCGCTCCTCTGAGAAAAGAATTTTCATTGGAAACCATCACACTGGAAGAAGCACTTGAACTTTTCAAACTGCCTCGTACGTTAGGTGAATGGGAAGGAAAAGCCATTCATGTAGGAGTGGGCAGATTTGGTCCTTATGTACGTTATGATAACCAGTTCGTTTCTATACCCAAAGATAAAGATCCGTTGGAAGTGACATTTGAAGAAGCTCAGGAATTGATACAGGCCAAACGGGATGCCGACGCTAAAAAGTTAATCCGTGAATTTGCGGAAGAACCTGAACTGAAAGTGCTTAACGGACGTTTCGGGCCTTATATTTCTTACAAGAAATCAAACTATAAGATACCGAAAGATGTAGAGGCACAAGATTTGGATGTAGAAGCATGTATGAAACTTATTGAGCTGCAGGGAAAGAAAGCTGAGCTTCGTAAGCCTAAAGCTGTAAAGAAGAAATGAAACGTATTTTTTTAGTTGGTTATATGGGCTCGGGTAAAACAACTTTAGGGAAAGCTTATGCCCGTATAAACAATTTGGAATTTATCGATCTGGATTGGTATATAGAGGAGCGCATGCATAAGACTATCAGCGAACTGTTTGCCGAGAAAGGTGAAGCAGGCTTTCGTGAGTTAGAGCGAAAGATGCTTCATGAAGTGGGTGAATTTGAAAACGTAATGGTAGCTTGTGGAGGAGGAACTCCTTGTTTTTACGATAACATAGACTATATGAACAGTGTGGGCGATACCGTATTTTTGGATGTATGCCCTGCTGTTTTATTCCGTCGCTTGAAAATAGCGAAATCCAAACGTCCGCTGTTGGCAGACAAGACAGATGAAGAACTGATGTCTTTTATAATAGAAGCATTGGAAAAACGTTTGCCGTATTATACACGAGCTCGTTTCCAATTTAATGCAGAAGGTTTGGAAACCAGCCGGCAGATAAGTGAATCTGTGGAACGTTTAAAGAATTTATTGGTTAATTAATCTAATATTCATTCGTTTTTTATGTTGTGAAATGAGAAAATGGCGTATTGAAGATTCAGAAGAACTCTACAACATTACGGGGTGGGGTGTTTCGTACTTTAGTATCAATGACAAAGGTCATGTAGTAGTAACTCCGCGTAAAGACGGTGTAGCAGTCGACTTGAAAGAATTAGTTGATGAGCTACAATTGAGAGACGTAACAGCTCCCATGTTGGTACGTTTCCCGGACATTTTGGATAACCGTATCGAAAAAATTTCGAAGTGCTTTGATCAGGCTGCCGAGGAATACGGGTACAAAGCGGAAAATTTTATTATTTATCCGATTAAGGTGAACCAGATGCGTCCTGTCGTCGAGGAAATTATCAGCCATGGAAAAAAATTTAATCTGGGACTGGAAGCAGGGTCGAAACCGGAACTTCATGCAGTCATAGCGATTAATACCGATTCGGATTCGCTGATTATCTGTAATGGATATAAAGACGAAAGCTATATTGAATTGGCTTTGCTGGCTCAAAAGATGGGAAAACGCATTTTCCTGGTAGTGGAAAAACTGAACGAGCTCCGCTTGATAGCAAGAATAGCTAAACAGTTGAATGTGCGTCCTAATATTGGAATCCGTATCAAACTGGCTTCTTCGGGTAGCGGTAAATGGGAAGAAAGCGGAGGCGATGCCAGCAAGTTCGGATTAACATCGAGCGAATTGCTGGAGGCTCTTGATTTTCTGGAAAAGAAGGAAATGCAAGATTGCCTGAAGTTGATTCATTTTCATATCGGAAGTCAGGTGACAAAGATTCGTCGTATTAAAACGGCATTACGTGAGGCCTCACAATTCTATGTCCAACTTCATCAGTTAGGATTTCCGGTAGAATTTGTAGATATTGGCGGTGGTTTGGGAGTCGATTACGATGGAACCCGCTCTTCTTATAGTGAAAGCAGTGTGAACTATTCTATTCAGGAATATGTGAACGACTCTATCTCAATCATGGTCGATGCCAGCAACAAGAATAATATTCCTCATCCGAATGTAATTACAGAAAGTGGCCGCTCGCTCACAGCTCATCATTCAGTGCTGATTTTTGAGGTACTTGAAACAGCTTCTTTGCCGGAAATGGATGAAGACTTTGTGGTGAGTCCTGACGCTCATGAACTGGTTCAGGAACTTTATCAAATTTGGGACAGTTTGAATCAGAGCCGTATGCTTGAGGCTTGGCATGATGCACAGCAGATTCGTGAAGAATCTTTAGATTTGTTCAGTCATGGTATTGTGGATTTGAAAACCCGTGCACAGATAGAACGGATGTATTGGTCTGTCTGCCGGGAGATTAATCAGATGGCTTCCGGATTGAAACATGCTCCAGATGAATTCCGCAAGCTCGACAAACTGCTGGCTGATAAGTATTTCTGTAATTTCTCTTTGTTCCAGTCTTTACCTGATTCATGGGCTATTGACCAGATTTTCCCAATCATGCCTATCCAGCGTTTGGACGAACGTCCTGACCGTACTGCAACTTTGCAGGATATCACTTGTGATTCTGACGGTAAGATTGCAAATTTTGTATCTACCCGAAATGTATCACATGATCTTCCGGTACATTCGGTCAAGGCAAAAGAGTCGTACTATATCGGAGTCTTTCTGGTAGGAGCTTATCAGGAAATCTTAGGCGATATGCATAACTTGTTTGGTGATACCAATGCGGTTCACGTAAGTGTGAATGACAAGGGATATTCGATTGATCAGATTATTGACGGGGAAACCGTAGCTGAAGTACTCGACTATGTTCAGTACAGCCCTAAAAAACTGGTTCGTACATTAGAAACTTGGGTTACAAAATCAGTGAAGGAAGGAAAAATTTCGTTGGAAGAAGGTAAGGAGTTCCTGGCGAATTACCGCTCCGGACTCTATGGATATACTTATCTGGAGTAATAATTAATTAAATGAAGATGGAGAAACTTACGATTATAAAAGTGGGTGGAAAAATCGTAGAAGATGCAGAAAGTCTAAATCATTTGCTTGCTGATTTTTCCGCAATATCCGGTCATAAACTGCTGGTTCATGGCGGAGGTCGTTCTGCTACTAAAATAGCTTCTCAGCTGGGTATAGAAAGCCAAATGGTGAATGGACGCCGAATCACCGATGCCGATACATTAAAGGTGGTAACAATGGTTTATGGCGGTTTGGTCAATAAAAACATAGTTGCAGGTCTGCAGGCGAAAGGAGTCAATGCAATCGGACTCACAGGCGCAGATATGGATGTCATCCGTTCTGTGAAGCGTCCGGTGAAAGATATTGATTACGGCTTTGTAGGCGATGTAAAGCAGGTAAATGCTCCGATGCTGGCCTCTTTGCTTCATCAGGGGATCGTTCCGGTTATGGCTCCTTTGACTCACGATGGGGAAGGACATATGCTGAATACCAATGCCGATACCATTGCAGGCGAAACAGCCAAAGCTTTGGCAAGCCTGTTTGATGTCACATTGATATATTGCTTTGAGAAGAAAGGAGTTTTGCGCGACGAAAACGATGACGATAGCGTAATTCCGGTTCTTACTCCAGATTTATTCAGGGAGTATGTGGCAGAAGGAGTGATACAAGGCGGTATGATACCGAAACTGGAAAATTCATTTTCTGCAATAGAGTCCGGAGTATCCCAAGTAATCATAACGCTGGCCTCTGCCATTGATGGAAAATCAGGAACAATCATAAAAAAATAATAAAAAAACGACGGGTGGGTGTAACTTTTAGGAGACTCACCCGTCATTCTTATAGAAGCGATGCAAAATATCAGTTTTCGTGATGATATACTTCCTTTAAAAGACAAGCTGTTCAGGCTTGCGCTTCGTATTACGTTGAATCGTGCCGAGGCGGAAGATGTTGTGCAGGATACACTGATACGCGTATGGAGTAAACGTGAAGAATGGGTTGGCTTGGAATCGGTTGAGGCCTATTGTATGTCGATAGCACGAAATTTGGCAATAGACTGTAGCCGGAAAGCAGAAAACAGGAACTTAGAGCTTACACCGGAAACTCAAGAGCTTCCGGATATGATGACCCCAGATTGCCGGATGGAGCAGGATGAGCAAATTCATCTGATTCATCGGTTGGTCAATCAGCTTCCGGAAAAGCAACGCACCATTTTGCAGCTTCGTGATATTGAAGGAAAAAGTTATAAGGAAATAGCAGACATCATGTCCTTGACTGAGGAGCAAGTAAAGGTTACTCTTTTTAGGGCACGTCAGCGTATCAGATTACAATATAGTGAAATAGATAAATATGGATTATAAGTACATCGAACAACTCTTGGAGCGCTATTGGAACTGTGAGACTTCTATTGAAGAGGAACAGATTCTGCGGGCTTTTTTTCGTCAGAAAGAACTGCCGGCTCATTTACTCCGCTATAAATCTTTGTTCGCTTTTGAGGATATGGAAAGCATGGAAGGTTTAGGAGAAGAGTTCGATGAACGTATCTTAGGACAAATTGAGCGTCCGGTGGTAAAGGCACGTCGTCTAACCGTTCATACACGCTTTATGCCTCTGTTTAAGGCAGCAGCCATGCTCTTGCTGATATTTACATTGGGTGGAGTGGTGAAACACTCGCTGGCAGATTCCGAAGGAGGTGTCGTCTATGTATACGATCAGTTTGAACGTCGTTCTGTTGATCCGCAGGTGGCTTATGAAGCCGATACCATAAAAGCCTCTCTGAAAAATGTACCTGTTAATGCAGACAGGGAAAGAGAAGCTAAGAGATAGAACATTTTCATTTGCTTTTATATATATAGTTAGTACTTATCTTAGAACAGAATATGTGAGGCTGTGAAGTTTCAATTCTCTCAAATTAAATATTACTAACTTAATACTAAAGAAGGGTTACTGCGTGAGGCAGTAGCCCTTCTTGCTTTGTTATTTGTGGGGAAGAAAAATGTCTAAGCGTTTTGCATCGGATACTTAGGCATTTCCTTTAGAACGACCTGAAGAATTTGTGCCCGTGACTCGGTGGTTTTTCTCCTCCAAGTCACGGGCACAGTATTAAAGTTTATAAGAATCGGTGCTTATTTCAGAACTTTATGCAAGCGAGTTAAAAAGTCATCTGCTTCGGTCATGCTGAGGCAGAGTGGGGGAAGCAGACGGATTACATTGGTCCCGCTTACTCCTGTGAATACCTTTTGCTCGAATAACAGGCGCTGGCGGATTTCTTTGATTGGTTGCTCAAATTCCATTCCAATCATCAATCCACGTCCACGTACTTCTTTGATTCCTTTAAACTTCTTAAGTTCTTCAGATAAATGCGCTCCAACTTTAGCAGCATTATCTACCAGTCCTTCTTCTTTCATTACGTCGAGTACGGCGATAGCAGCGGAACAGGCCAAATGATTCCCGCCGAAGGTGGTTCCTAGCTGCCCGTAAACGGGTGTGAATTTAGGACTGATTAGCACTCCGGCCATAGGGAATCCGTTGCCGATTCCTTTAGCAACCGTAATGATGTCCGGACGTATGCCGTTATACTGATGGGCAAAGAACTTACCGCTGCGTCCGTAACCCGACTGGATTTCATCAAGAATCAGCACCGTATTTGTTTCTTCACATGCTTTTTGCAAAGCCTGCATAAACTCAGTGTCGGGTAATTGAATTCCTCCTACGCCCTGTATTCCTTCGATGATGACTGCACACACATCCCCTTTAGCAATCTCAGCCTTCATAGCCTCGGTATCATTTAAGGGAAGATAAGTTACATGTCCGTTATCATTAATCGGAGCAATGATTTTAGGATTGTTTGTTACTTCGACGGCCAGTGAAGTACGTCCGTGAAAAGCCTTGGCAAATGAGACAACCCGTGTACGTCTATTGTAGAAAGACGCCAGTTTCATTGCATTCTCATTGGCTTCAGCTCCAGAGTTGATGAGGAACAACTGGTAATCGTCATACCCGGAGATTGCTCCCAAACGGTCAGCTACCTCTTGCTGTAATTTATTGATTACAGAGTTTGAATAAAATCCAAGGGTAGCCACTTGTTTGCTGATGGTTTCCACATAATGCGGGTGAGCATGTCCGATAGAGATAACGGCATGTCCTCCATAAAGGTCAAGATATTCTTGTCCTTTGTCATCCCATACATGGCAACCTTTGCCTCGTACGATGTTTACATCGAACAGAGGATATACATCGAATAGTTTCATGGTTTTAAATGAAAAATTAAGAATGAAAAATGAAGAATTGCTATAGCCTTAGTGCTTTATTTTTTCATTCTTTAGATTGTCTTTTACGGTTTTTATAGATGATATGAGGAGAGCTACCAGCTCTCCACAATCTTTTTCCATACTTTCGAAGGCATTCTTGCCGATGTAATTGGAGTCTTTTAGCAGATTTAACCAATAGTCGGTTTCGTTAGCCTCTTTTAGTGCAACACTGAGCTTGTTGATGAAGTCGGAACGACTTTGTGCAAATTCAGATTCTCGAATAAGAGCTCCTACAGCCGTGCCTGAACGAAGAATTTGTTTGCTTAGAATATATTCTTGTTTTTCTTTTTTAAGAAACTCACTCATGTGTATGATTCGTAAAGCGAAGTCATAGCTTTTGAGGTGTAGCAGAGAGTTTTTCCTATTTCGTGTATCCATGAAAATTCCTCATTCCTCGTTCTTCATCCTTCATTAAAATGCACTCGGTTTCAGCATCAGTCCCACTGTCTCTTCCAAGTTAAACATGAGGTTCATATTATGTACTGCCTGCCCGCTTGCGCCTTTCAGCAAATTGTCGATACATGAAACAATCAGCAACTTGTCACCGTGTTTTTCCAGATGAATCAAACATTTGTTGGTATTTATCACTTGCTTCAGGTCAATATTCTTTTCCACGATGTGTGTAAAAGAATCTTCAGCATAAAATTCTTTATACATCTTGACGATTTCTTCCAATTCTACTTTCGTCTTGATAACTAAGGTGGCAAAGATACCGCGGGCGAAGTCACCTCGGTAGGGAATAAAATCAATATCAGAGTCAAAGCTGCTTTGCAGTTGCTTCAGCGACTGCTTGATTTCAGGAACATGCTGGTGAGAAAATGGCTTATATACGCTCATGTTGTTGTTACGCCAACTGAAATGGGTTGTAGCCCCCGGTTTAACTCCGGCTCCGGTGCTTCCGGTAATGGCATTCACCATTACGTCTCCGTTCAGCATCAGGTGTTTGGCCAAAGGCAGTAACCCTAACTGAATGCAAGTGGCAAAACACCCCGGATTAGCCACATGCTTGCTCTTGCAGATGGTACGGCGGTTTAACTCCGGAAGTCCATATACAAAGTCATGTTCGTCACTTTTGATGCGGTAATCCATCGAAAGGTCTATGATTTTCAAGTCTTCCGGGATGTTGTGGCTGTCCATGAACTTTTTAGTATCCCCGTGTGCGGTGCAGAAAAACAATACATCAATAGAGTCAAGAGGCAGTTCATCTGTAAACACCAGTTCTGTTTCACCATACAGCCCTTCATGCACATCGGTGATTTTATTTCCAGCATTACTTGAGCTGTTGATAAACTTGATATCCACATCAGGATGATTCAAAAGCAGGCGAATTAGTTCGCCTGCTGTATATCCTGCTCCTCCAATAATTCCTACTTTTATCATACGTTTTCCTCGTCTTTATGGTTGGCATAATAAGCACGGAGCGGGGTAGAAAGCACTTTGATGAAGCCTTTTGCATCCTCTGCCGTCCATCCTTTCTGCATTTCTCCGTATTCACCGAATTTATTTTTCACTAAGTCGTCTTCAGAATCAACACCTACGGTAGCAAAAGAGTAGGGGCGAAGTTCCAGAATAGCCGTACCGTTCACGTTGCGCTGCGACTCCTGAAGCATGGCTTCAATGTCGCGCATTACAGGCTCTAAGTACTGGCTTTCATGAAGGAACATACCATACCAGTTGGCAACCTGATCTTTCCAGTACTGCTGCCATTTGCTCAGTGTATATTTTTCCAGAAACTTATGTGCACCGATAATCAGCATCGGAGCAGCAGCTTCAAACCCTACACGTCCTTTGATGCCGATGATGGTGTCGCCCACGTGCATATCGCGTCCGATACCATAAGCTGCGCCGATTTCTTCTACCTTCTGGATTGCTTTGATCTTATCATCGAAAACCTCTCCGTTGACAGCATATAATTCTCCCTTCTTGAACTCCAGTTTTAACTGCTCACTGCCCGTTTTGGTAACCTGTTTCAAGTAAGCACTTTCCGGAAGGCCCTGAGCAGAATCTAAGATTTCTCCTCCGCAGATAGAAGTACCCCAAATACCCACATTATATGAATATTTCAATTTAGTGAAATCAGCTTCAAAGCCGTGTTCTTTTAAGTAGTTGATTTCATACTCACGGCTCAATGCCATGTCGCGGGTTAGCGTAATGATTTCTACTCCCGGAGCCATAACAAGGAAAGTCATGTCAAAACGCACTTGGTCATTTCCGGCACCAGTTGAACCGTGTGCAATGGCATGTGCGCCGATTTCGTTGGCATAGCGTGCGATAGCCAATGCCTGGAAGATTCGTTCAGAGCTTACAGAGATAGGGTAGGTCCCGTTACGCAATACATTACCAAACACCATGTATTTCAAGCTCTTTTCGTAGTATTCCTGCGTTACGTCCAAGGTGATGTATTTCACAGCTCCCAGTTTATACGCATTTTCTTCATTTTGTTTTAACTGCTCGGGGCTGAAACCGCCGGTATTTGCACAGGCAGCATATACTTCATAACCTTTTTCTTTTGCCAGATACATCACAGTAAATGAGGTATCCAAACCGCCGCTGAACGCAACGACAACTTTCTTCTTTTCTTCCATATTCGTATATCTTTTTAAGGAAACAGGGTGATAAGCCGGTTCCTTTTATTAGCTGAGTAAGTTTTCTGTTAGAAATTATTTATTTTATCATCTGTATGCAGTGCCGGATCGTAAAGCATGGCAGTGCAGATACAGAATTTGCGCTTTTTCGTCATGAGGATTTCATGGTTGATACATCCTTCACATCCTTTCCAGAAGGATTCGTCGTCTGTCAACTCATTGAATGTAACCGGAACGTATCCCAACTCGGTATTCATTTTCATGACAGCTGCCCCCGAGGTCAGACTGAATATCTTCGCTTTAGGCCAGCGCAGGCGTGCCAAGGTAAATGAAGCATGTTTGATGCGTTTAGCCAGTCCGCATCCTCTATATTTAGGATGTACAATCAGTCCGGAAGTAGCCACATATTGCTTGTTCCCCCAAGATTCAATGTAGGTAAATCCGGCAAAATCATCACCGCATAATGCTATAATAGCCTTTCCTTCCTTCATTTTTGTTGCTACATACTCATGTGTACGTTCAGCGATACCTGTTCCGCGAACTTTTGCAGCTTCTCTGATAGTGGTTAATATTGTGTCAACGTAAACCTCGTGTGAGGCGTCGGCTACCATAACATCGATTTGTTTAGTAGTATCCATTTCTTTATATGTCTTGTTTTAGAAGTTTATATTTGGAATAATTTGAGAAAGCGAATGTTTGACACTCTCGTGTGAGCACCCTTCACGGACAATCAGCATGAGGGTATCATCGCCGGCGATAGTACCGATAATTTCATGAAAGTTATGCATGTCAATATCGTAAGCCAGACTGCTGGCATAGCCGGGGCGGGTTTTGATGACCGCTATGTTTCCTGAAAATTCAATGGAGATGAATCCGTTATGCCGTAACATTTCACTGGCGCTTTGCGGGTCGGTCATTCGTTTATACATAGTATTATTAGGTAATACATAAACATAATTCCCGTTCATGCTGGCGGCCTTAGCTACTTTGAGCTGCTTTAAGTCGCGTGATAAGGTGGCTTGTGTCAGTTGAAATCCCTCTTTGGAAAGTTCCTGCAAGAGTTCATCCTGACTTCCTATCTCTTTGCTTGAGATAATCATTTTAATGGAATCAAGTCTGCTATTCTTGTTCTTCATCTGTATAATTATTCTTTATTGACCGCAAATTTACAGTTATATTTTGAATTTTATGCATAAAAACAAATATTTTTATCCGTATATTCTAAAAGAATGTAAAAAGAACGAATAAATAAACATTTATTGCTTACATTTGTCCTCATAATAATAAAGGAGAGCAGATATGATAGCAGATAATAAAGACCCGATGGGAGCCGCCATTTATGATTATTTCCGTTTTGGGAAAGCCGGAAGACTGCGCGTCTTTTCTTCACAGTTCGATGAAGATGAAATTCCGGTAGAAACCCTTTTTCGTGTGTATGAAGATATGCCCTCTGCGGAACAGACCGCATTGCAGCTGGCTCAAGGTCGTATATTAGACGTAGGTGCCGGAAGCGGATGCCATTCGATGGCTTTGCATGAGATGGGTAAAGAGGCGTTGGCTATTGATATTTCTCCACTGGCGGTAAAAACCATGCAGGAGCGTGGTCTGAATGCTCGTCTGCAAGATTTGTTTGACCCTTGTTTCTGTGAGCGGTTTGATACGATTTTGATGTTGATGAATGGTTCGGGGATTATAGGGAAACTTGGACGTATAGGCAACTTTTTTCAGCATATGAAGTTACTGTTGAATCCCGGAGGATGTATTTTGATGGATTCTTCTGACTTGAAATATTTGTTTGAGGATGAAGACGGAAGTTACCTTATTGATTTGGCGGGTGATTATTACGGAGAAATTGATTTCCGTATGCAGTATAAGCAGATAAAGGGAGAACCCTTTGACTGGCTGTATATTGACTTTGAAACATTGGCATTTTATGCAGCGCAGTATGGGTTTAAGGCTGAAAAGATAGAAGAAGGAGAGAATTATGCTTATTTGGCAAGGCTTTCTTTGGCTTGAATTTGCTTAATTGATAAGAAATGAATAAAAAAGTGGGCTTAAATTTTGCAGATTCCAGAAAAGTGTATATCTTTGCACCGCAAATAAGACAAATGCCCAGATGGCGGAATCGGTAGACGCGCTGGTCTCAAACACCAGTGGATTCACTTCCATCCCGGTTCGACCCCGGGTCTGGGTACAAAGATAAAAGCTAAGTAATTGATAATTCAATACTTAGCTTTTTCTTTTGCTTGAATTTTCCCCACATTTTCCCCACACGTGCAAAAAATATAGCAGTAAGTCTTTATAAGTTTGTCAAATCAGCTATGTATTAGTGAGAATATCAGAACTTCCTCTTAGAGTTATTAACAGTTTTTTCCTCGTTGTTAATAACTAGCAGTTGCAAGCCTTTCTTGTAGGGTTTCGAGGGTGGATTTCTAATTCATTTGCTTTGGTTATGAGCTTGTTAAGCGTATGGTAAAAACGCCTAGGCGTTTCGGTTGAAACGTGGCGGCGAATGCAAGAAAACATGGCGGTGTTCATCCTAAAACGCCGCCATGTTTTCTTGCATTGTTTTAAGAGGCTGTTATTGTGTAAAGCAGGTTATGCTATTTTGTGTTTCGTGTTTCGTGTTGAACCCCAATAGACATTACTATATTCCAAGTGCACGTATGGGGTGTGAAAGGTCAGAAAACAAAAGTAGGAAGAAAACTTTCGTTTTCCTCCTACTTGCTTATTTGTGAAAATCAAAAGGATTTTCGTTTTTATTTTTCAGCACGTCCACCTGCTTGGATAGGCCAATAGATGTTCTGATACAAATTACTGTTGTTTACATCACGGTCGGCAGAACCTGTGCGAATATCAGTAATTCCAAGAGGGTAGAGGTAATAAGCTTCACGCCAAGTATATCCATCGCGCAATTCGTTTGTTTCCAATGTACTAATGCTATACGGACGCACATATTTACTTAACTCTTTCATAGACATGTTTGCATTGGAAGATCCGTCGGCAATGAGCAATTCACGTTCATCTTCTTTGTCATTGGGATCTGTTTTGAAGTTTTTATACATGTCATCCCAAAAGTTCACGCCCTCTGGAATCCACTTGCTTGTGATAAGACGGTCGAAAGAACGCCAACGTATCAAGTCTGCAAAGCGGAATCCTTCACTGAATAACTCTTGCATGCGTTCACGGCGGATGTTATAGAGAGTCTTATCTACCTGCTGTGTACCAGAATAAACTCCGAAGTCATTTTCTTTATTTAGGTCGGTAGCTGCAATGGTTTTTTCGAAATCATCGCTTACGCCAGCACGCTGACGTATTTTCTTCCAGTAGGCTTCAGCTGTAGCATCCAGTTTTCCGTCTTTTTCATAGCAAGCCTCCATGTAGTTCAGCATGGCTTCTGCCACACGGAAGGCAGGACATGCATTGGTACCTTGCTGGTCGTCACTCTTTCCTTGGCTGTAGTCATAAGAATAGTATTTACGAGACTGGTAACCAGAAATCATACGTGTTTGCTGTTCTATAGAAATTAAGTTTGGTAATTCAAACTTTTTACCCACCTGTTTTCCAGCATCAGGATCTGAGAATACTAGAGTGTTTTCACCCCAAACGAAAAGTTGCAAACGCAAGTCTCTGTCGGCTTTTACGTCGTCAATGGTTTTATCACCCTTATATTGATATTCGCCTCCAGTAGCATAGATAGGTAAACCATCTTTCATCAAGAATGATTCAATGAAAGGACGGGTATATCCGCTTCGAGCACCCAGTCGTGAACGGTAAATAGCATTGTGCTTGATGCCCAAGTCAAAGTTATATTCTTTCCAAAGCAATACTTCAGGAACATCTTTTAAGCTAGGTTGGCTGAACATTTCAAAATAAGGATTCCATCCCTCTATCTGACCGATTTCTGGTTCCAATTTACCATTATTCGTTGTCAGTTCAGTGTTGCCTATTGCTATTATCGCTGCTTTCATTGCTTCGTCAAAGAAGAAGTCTATTTCAGCCTCAATATTGAAGTTCTTTCCTTGGTTATAAGCCATTTTAGCGCCCGGCCAGTTTGTATCACCGGGAACACGTCCAGAACCTTTGTGGTATTTCTCAAAAGTAGCTTCAAATAGAGCGACGCGTGATTTCAGAAGAGCTGCTACTTGTTTATTGACTCTTTGTCCTTTAAAGTGGTCGCGGTCATATAGGCGATCCATGGCTCTGTCCAAATCTTCCAAGATAAAACGAGCTACTTCGTTACGCGGTGCACGCTTGCTATTTTCAACAATTACTTCGTTGTTATCTTCCAATACTTTGGTAACGATGGGAAGATCACCATATAAAGCTAACATGCGATAGTAAGTCAGGGCACGGAAAAAATAGCCTTCTCCAATATAGTTGAGAATTAACTCCTTGTCTCCTTCTATTTCACCGGCCTCCAGTCTTGCTTCTGCCATTTCCAGGAAATAGTTAAAAGCACGAACACTTCCATACCATCCTTGTAGCTGCTTTCCGCCAGCTACTTCCCATTTGTCGGGAACAAAGAGCTTCATACTTCCACCGTCTACTACTTGAATATCCGTATTTCCATCAGAGCGAGCTATTCCATCGTTATAACCACCGCCATGAAACATAGCATCGCTAAATGGATTCTGTAATTCACCATAATAGTTAATCATGTAAGCTCCCAACTGGTCGGCAGTTTGGTAAAAAGACTCAGGGGTAATCTGGCTTACAGGTTCAAGGTCGAGCAAGTCATTGCAGGAGGTTGTTGTCAACAAAGTCCCTCCAAACAAAAGGCAAGCGCCTACATTTTTAATATTTAATTTCATAATAATTTTCAGTTAACAAATTTAAAAATTCAAGTTTACACCAACAGAAATAGTACGCTGCAAAGGATAGGTTTTACCACTTGTTCCATAGCCGTCGTAGCTTCCAAATGCTTCAGGGTCGTAAACACTTGACAGTCCTGTAATAGTAAACAGGTTATCGCATGACAAGTAGATACGGCAGTTGCTGATACCGGCTTTTTCTGTGATATGCGTCGGTAAAGTATATCCTAACTGGATATTTTTGCAACGTAAATAAGAAGCTTTCTGCATATACGTATCTTGTGCTCGCTGGTTTTTAGTATCACCAAAATAGGGTTTTGGATAATAAGCACCGGTATTTTCCGGACTCCAGTAATCCATGTGCTCTTCAAAGCAGGCAGCTTGCCACATTCCAGAACCTGCGCCCCAGAAATACGGGTCACCTTCACCAAATACCCAGTCACGTTTCAATACTCCTTGGAAAAATACAGCGAAATCGAAACCTTTCCATGCTGCGTCTAAGTTCAAGCCTATGCGGTAGCGTGGAGAATTGTTACCGATACGTCTCAAGTCACCGTGATTTTCCAAGGTGTTGGCACCTGGATTAACTTCACCTTCACCGGTCAAGTCTTTATATTTCACGTCACCGGCTTGCCATTTGCTTCCCCAGTTAGGTTTGTTGGCTGATAACCACTCCTTCATTTCTTCATCGCTTTGTGCTAGTCCTACACTGGTATATCCCCAAATTTCTCCTAACTCTTTGCCATTGTAATAGCCGTTAATATTTTGGTTTCCAAATTCACCGTCAAAGGGGTAAGAAATAATTTTAGACTTGTTGTCAGAAAGATTGAAGCGAACACCATATTTGAAGTCCTTAATCTGGTCACGCCAGCCGATTTCCAATTCCCAACCACTGGTACGCATATCACAGTTATTTGTTTTCGGGGCATCTGTTCCTAGCATAGAACCCAATACAGGAGCTGGGCCAATCATATCTTTCGTTGTTCTGCGGTACCAGTCGAATGTAGCAGTCAGACGGTTGTTAAAAGCTGCTAAGTCAAAACCAATGTCCCAGGTTTCTACTGTTTCCCAAGTCATAGTTGAGTTGACGATGCCTGGTAAGCCTGCAGTATTTACACGTTGTCCATCGATGAGCCAGCCACTATTTGCCGTACCTGTACCCTGCAGCTGATAGAATGGATACCAATCCCAGAAACTGTTATAGTTTGAACTGGTATTACCTAGCTGACCCCATGAAGCACGGAGTTTCAAAGTTGAAATAGCTTCACTTAGTGGTTTGAAAAATTCTTCGTGGGCCATGTTCCATCCCAAAGAAACTGAAGGGAACCAAGCCCAACGGTTGTTAGAGAGGAAGCGTGAGGAACCATCATAGCGGATATTAAACTCGGCTAGATATTTTCCGTCATAGTCGTAGTTTAAACGTGCAAAGTAACCAGCTGTTGCACGGTTCCAATAGCTGTCTCCTGTTTTCATATTTTCTTGTACTTGGCTCAAGAAGGGCTTATTGGAAGTCGTAAGTTTATCACCACTTCCCCACAAGTTATCTTGATCGTAACGTTCATAGTTCACGCCAGCCATAATCTTTCCGTTATGCAAGCCGAAGCTACGAGTATAGTCAGTATAGACATTGACAGCATAGTAGTTCTGGCGGAATCTGTTGTCATGTACATTTGAAACAGTTCCGTATCCTGAATCGCGTAGATATGAATTTCCATCAATATCATAAGAGTAAACAGGTATTTTGCTGGTGGTCTTCTTTTCATTTGAGGTACGCATTGCACCCTCTGCATAGATATTCCATCCTTCTAGCGGAGTGATAGTAAGCTTCAGCTGTTGAGTGAACCAATCCTTATGTTCTGCAGTAACACCACCTTCTTCCAGCTCGGCTATTTCCATACCATCCATCCAATGTCCGTTAGGGTCTACTGTTGGGCAGGTCGGCCAGCGGCGAGCAATGTTGTGGAAGAATAAGCCGGTCAGATACTGAGGCTTCTCATAGTCAGTACGAGTCCATTTAGTATTGTAATCTAAACGAACCCAAGATGCAAGTTCTGCTCCGATTTTGCTGTTCAATGTATAACGGTTTAGCTCATCGTGTCCGTGTCGAATTAAACCATTTTGTTTCAAGAAACTACCACTTACAGACCATGTGAATTTTTCAGAACCTCCGCTTAAACTGATATTATGTTGTGTAGAAGGTACATTTTTTTTGTAGAACTCGTCAAACCAGTCGGTATTTGCAAAGGCACCACCATAGTTGTTCCATTTCTTGTTGTTTAAGTTGGCTGTTGTTCCATAATACTCTGGTTGAGTTGGGTCATTAAATTCTCCACGCTGGTATTTCAAAATTTTCTCCATCTGTTCTTCTTTGAACTGAGCTTGACCTCCCGCATTGATAGAAGCAGCATTGAAGTAAGTGGCAAAACGATAAGAGTCTACCATGTCCGGTGTTTGTGTAGCTGTACTGAAGCGTACGTCACCTGAGTAATTAACTCTCACTTTACCAGCTTTTCCGCTTTTTGTGGTAACTAAGATGACACCAAATGCAGCTCTTGAACCATAAATAGAAGCTGAAGCAGCATCTTTTAAAACAGATACGCTTTCTACATCGTTGGGATTTAACGTGTTCAAATCACCTTCGATTCCATCAATCAATATCAAGGGCTTATCTGTTGAACCGTTTCCGATAGAACCTGTACCACGAATGTTAATATTCATTCCTGAGTTCAAGTCACCACCATTTCCTCCTACTGTTAAGTTCAATCCCGGAACTGCTCCTTGTAATGCCTGTGTGACGTTAGCTACCGGGCGTGATTCAATGACTTCAGATCCTACCATGCTTACCGCACCGGTTACATTGACTTTCTTTTGTGTACCATAACCCACAACAACTACCTCGTCAAGTATTTCCGAGTCTTCTTTGAGAGTAACATCCAGGGGAGTTCCATCCCATTTCACTTCTAATGTTTTATACCCAACAAAAGAGATTTTAATAATACTTCCTTTTGAAACGTTGGAAAGACTGAATTTACCATCTAAGTCGGTAATTGTTCCATTTGTTGTTCCATCTACTACTGCAGATGCTCCAATAACAGCTTCTCCGTTTGCATCTTTTACCACACCTGTACATGTCCCGTTCTGTTGTACAGAGTGCATTTCCATTGCCGCTGCAGAATGGGCTGCGTAAAGGTATCCAGCTGGTAAGCTAGAACATATCAGCATGGCGCTGATAATCTTTTTTCTCATAAAACTAGTATTAAGGGTTAGTTAATTATATGGATGAAAGGGAGAAACCTTTCATCCACAATTTTAATTTTATAATTTCTTGAATGTTTTCTTGTAGAAATAAAGTATATGCCTTTCTATGTTATTATTTATTAAGAGTTTTATCGTTCTCTAGTTATATATTTATATAAAACCAATTCGTATTAAGATTTATGTTTTTTGAATTTGTTTTGCAAATTTATATATAATATTTAAAAACCCTAATAAAATTCACTAAAAATAATTATCTCTTCTAAAGATGTGGTGCGTAATAACTCAATATTTTATTAAGGAATGCCAATTCTAAGAGGTTCTGGTAGTAAATAAAATGACTTCTTTGAAAAGTCTATTACATACTTGCAGCTCTGTATTAACTCCTGACACACTCTTAAATTATTCAAGCATATAAGCATTGTGAATGAATGACTTGCAAGAAGATTAGCTTTCAGAAGTCTGTTTATTGATGGCTAGTAATTTCAGCATACAACTTGTCATCTCTGAAGCGATGGCGAGAATATTTACATAACTGCTTTTGTAAAAACTAGTTTTTTAGCGCCAACGTAGGGATATCAGTTTTTTTTCATGTACGATTGCGAAGCCCTGCTTTTTTATAATGGATTTTGGGAAATGTGATGGAATAGTTTATTCATGCTTAAATTTCTTCTGCTTATAATAACTTAAGCCTGTTACTGTCTGCTTTTTGATTATATCTCCGTGTTGGTAAACAGTAAAAGCCGAAGCTCTTCTTTGGAAGAATGAACTTCGGCTTTTAGTGAATTTTAGAGTGTTGTTTCGTAATACGTGGTTATTCTTACGAGATAAAAATCCATACAGCGGGGTATGCTGTCAGAACTTATTGCAGTTCCCCGGTAAAAGTGGTTACACTTTGTGGCAAAAATTCCAAAGTACTTCCTGTAATTGTACCTTCCGACCATTGTTTGTCGGCTGTGGTAATATAATTTCTCAGCGAACCTTTTACAACTTTACCATTTTCAAGCAGAAGCTGAGACGTCAGCTGCCTGTCGGTGGGATTGACCACAACGATGGTGAACTGGTTGCCATAACGGAAGGACGAAACTTTTACTTCTTCAGGAAGTCCGTTCGGCTGGTTGCCCATACCTCGGCTTCCACGTGGAATGTAACGCGTATAGTTTCCAAACGTGTCGTATCGTTTGGTTTTGATGAAGCTGCCCTCTTGCTGATTCAAGACGATCAGACTTTCATTGGTCTTGGTGGGTTGTGCTCCCAACCACCAGATAATGGCACTGACTTGTGCCTCCATCAGATACTCATGGAAAGCAGTAGCCCAGCGCAGCCCATCCTCCATGGAAACATCCAGCGGGGTGATGTCACTTATTTCGGTAACCCACATCGGAATATTCCGTTTTGAAGCCTCTTCAAAAGGAACGATGGGAGTGCGTCTTAATTCTGCCGGAAGTGGAATTGTATCGGGTAATACATAACCATGTCCGGCGGCGATGATGTTCTTTTCAGGCATATCTGCATGAGTTTGCAGTACGTTGTTGACAAAATCGGCCGAGGAAATCATTTTGAGCCGGTCGAATACGGTTGACCATGCCGGGTTTTCACCAAACAGCACCTTGACTTCCAGGTTCCGTTTTTGCAGGGTAGGAAGCAGGTTATGCTGGATAAAGTCGCCCATCTCTTGAGGAGTCCATAAACAGGAATTCCAAGGAGCCGCATATCCCGGCTCATTGGAGGGTGAAACTGCATAGATGGGAATTCCGGCTTTGTTATACGCTTCACAGAAATCGGCTAAGTAGTCAGCATAATGCTGATAATGTTCACTTTTCAGCTTTCCTTGAGATGCCGGATACAGTTCGGTTGCCCGATTCCCGTCTTTCATCCAGGCAGGAGGACTCCAGGTAGAGAAAGTAAACCGTACTTCCGGATACTTCTGCTGCACATGCGAGGTGAGCCAAAATTGTCCCCGGCGCAGTAAATCATTCCGTTCTACTTTCTCGGGGTGCTGAGCCACGTGTAAACTGGTGTCGGAAGCAGTGGCAAAGTCTGCTTGAAGTTTACCGGTGGCATAGTGGGGAAAAATCTCTCCCCGGAGGATGTTGGCATTTAATCCGTCAGGCGCGAAAAGCGCATCAAGCACTTGCTCCCGTTTGGGAAAAATGAATACATCGTCTGCCCAATCTGCTTCGCCCACGCCAAATCCGTCGATGGTTTGGCGCAAGTCGTTGCATCGGAGGGTGATGGAACCGGCAGGTTGTGCAGGGAGCGAAAGCACTCCCTGCAGCATGCCACATGCCAGTATTAATTTTGCATATCGCTGAAATTTCATACGCATTGTTTTTTATTGAACCGAGCCGACATAGGTTACCACGCTCATAGCGGGAACGGTAATCGGATACATGTTTGATTCATCTTTAGTTATTGTACTTTCTTTCCAGTTCTGTTCGGCATCTGTGATGTAAGCCTTTAACTCCCCGATTGGTCTGCCGCCTTTCACTTGGATGGTAGTTGTGATTGGTTCTTTTGATTTGTTTACTGCCACCATTACATATTCCCGGTTGTTTTTGAATGCGGTCAGTAACAGTTTCCCGGTAGTAGAGATAGGCTTGTCGGTACGGATTTGCTTGCTGCCTACTTTTACGTAGCGCGTGTAATTGCCATACGTATAGAACCGTTTCGGAATCTGGAAGTTGCCTTGTTCCAGTTTGATGAGGCTTTCATTTGTATCGGTATATCTGGCTCCTGTCCACCAGCATACAGCATTGACATGCGCATTGGTGAGGTATTTATGGAAGACCTCTGCCCAATGGATAGCGTTATCCATAGAACCGTCATAATTGTCGAGCGCAGAGCTGATCTCTGTCAGCCATACTTTCAGCCCCTGGTCTACAGCCTTGTCATAAGGTACGATAGGGAATTCATAAGGAATGCGTGGAATATTATATCCGTGACCTGCTGCAATATCAGCATATTTAAGTACATCAGGATTAGCTTCCATTACGTTTTCTGCATACTTCTTGGCTGAAACTACATTGAATGTTCCGAGTACCAGTGTGGACCATTGAGCCAGTTCTCCGAAAATGATTTGCGGGTTTACTGCCTGCTTTTCGAACGTTGGTCCCATGTAGTTGGCTATAAAGTCGGCAAGCTGTTCGGGCGACCATTTACATGAGTTCCAGTTCGCCTCGTAGTTTGGCTCGTTGACCGGTGATATGGCATAAATATCCATTCCGGCCTCCTTGTAGGCCTGTACGAACTGAACCAGGTAATCGGCAAACATTTGGTAATATTCTTTTTTCAGCGAACCATGTGAAGCAAAGTTATCTTCAGTGATGTAGCCGTCTTGTTTCATCCATGCGGGAGGACTCCAGGTACTGAAGAACAGCTTATCTACATGATATAATTGTTTGGCTTGTTGAGTAACCCATAGTTGCCCTCTTCTTTTCAGTTCATTGGCTTCAGCTTGCTGGAAGTACGGGTCGCCAAGCGGCATGTCTGTTCTTACATCCGTATCAAAAGAAGTGTCTCCTTCCTTCATCCAGTAATGCGGGAAAATCTCTCCACGGAGCATACTTATATTCAACCCATCTTTGCCGAAAAGTAAATCCATGACTTCTTTTCTTTTGGGATGGGTGAAAATATCGGCGGCACAGTCGGCTTCAGCTATGCCGAAGCCGTCTAATTCCTGTCCCTCCTCATTCCATTCTATCACCACATTTTTTGTGAACAAGCCGCGTGTTTCGGCAGTTGGTTCATCCTGGGTCATAACCTCGGGCTCATCTGTTTGTGAGCAAGAGAAGAGCAGACCCAACAGGGCTGTCAGATAAAAAGCCTTTTTCATAATGTTGTTTTTTAAGGGTTATAGTTCACTGTTTAAGTGTTGTCTTTGGATTACTTGGCTACGTCCCACCAGATACGGGTGTTCAAGTTGTCGGCTCCCTGTTGCTGTACAGCCTGCTCAACGTTTGCTTTGTTGATGGTATATTCATCAATGGCATACGGCAAGCGTCGGGGTATCTGTCCGTTGCTTTCATTGCCGGCATAATGGGTAGGAGTCAGTTTAGGATATCCACATCGACGCCAGTTGGCATAACTTTCATACCCATTCATGAAGGTAGTAACCCAGTATTCATTACCCAGTACCTCTAGCTTTTCTTCTTGCGAAGCTGCATTTGCGAAAAGATTCTGTGCCAGATAGTCGTTTACTTGCTGTTCGGAGATACTCACGCTGTAAGCCTCTTTCTGTTCCTGCATGGAGAGGCGGATGGCTTCTTTATAGAGGGCTTCCGGGTCGCCTGCTACCCAGTTGCGCAGAGCAGCTTCAGCCTGAAGCAGCTTACTCTCACTCGGCATAAGCAGCAGGGTAGGTGCATCTTCGCGCAAGATTACGTTCGTATTGAAGTTTGAGTAATCTTCAAGTTTGCCGGTATAGTCAGAATTGGTACTGATGGTATTTTTATCATAACCGTTAGGAAGACCTTTCTGGATACTCGGGTCGGCGTTGCCGTCTTTCAGCGAGCAGAATACAGCGATACGAGGGTCATTGGTAGCTTGCAGATGATTCATGAAGGTCTGGCTAATTTTCACCTTTCCCTGTCCGATGTAGTCATCTTTCTGGAAGCGTAAAGCCACCGGATTCTTGTCTTCATCGCGTCCGCCGGCAATATGCTTCACCCGGCACATATCTTTTGCTTCACTCATGATACCTCCCTCGATGGCTGCCTTAGCCGTAGCTGCAGCTAATTCCGGTTTTACTTTGCTCAGGCGCATTCCGAGGCGGAGCAACAAAGAGTTACCGAACTTTTTCCATTGGTCGATGTCGCCGTTATAGAATAAGTCGCCTTCAATAGCAGGCTTATCGGCATTGAGCAGGCTGATACCTTCTTTTACCTGATCTATCAAATCGGCGTAGATAGATTCCTGTGTATCGTATTTCGGTTTGTAGATATTCTGACGGAATCCGTATCCAGCTTCAGTATAGGGTACATTTCCGTACAAGTCGGTCATCCGTTGAAAGAGGAAGGCTCCCCAAATCTTGGCTACTGCCTGCATGTTCTGGTATTCAGGTTTCTGTGCAGCCTGGTATTCCATTTCACGCCAGTTCTTGATGGCTGTACTGTAAAAATCAAGAAAATATGAAGTTGAGGGAGCCTGCATCATATAATACTTGTCGCCCACACCTGCTTCGGTACTTTCCAACGAAGCGGTTTGCTGAACCATCATCATGCAGCAGCCAATTTGCATATTTTTGGTATGGCCGTCTACGCTTGTATTCAGTTGGGTATAGGTTAACAGCGGACCAGGAGTAATGACCGTGCTTTCATTAGGATTCAAGTTTTTTTCCTCAAAATCGCAGGCAGTCAGACACATGCCTGCAGCACAAAACAATGTTGCTTTTAAATATCTTGTTAACATAGCTGTCCGTTTTTAAAATTTCACATTCAAGTTAAAACCAATGCTGCGAGTAGCCGGCATTCCGTATGACTCAAATCCCTGACCATTGCCAATGTTCAGCATGGCTTCCGGGTCAACCAAAGGAACATCGTCATAAATGTTCCAGAGGTTACGTCCTACGATGGCTAAAGAAAGAGCAGACATACCCAGTTTCTTAATCCATTTCTGCGGGAAGGAATAGCCGAATGAAAGTTCGCGAAGTTTCACAAAAGAAGCATCGTAAACAAACTCCTCAGTGATTCCTGCCATAGCCATGTAATACTTCATGGCGTCAGCTTTTACATCATTCGGTGTTACTCCGTCGGCTTTGACGCCTTGTCCCAGTACACCGCCTTCACGTCCGGGTAAAGTGCCTGCATGGCGACCGAAGCTGTACATGTGTGCATTAGTCATGGAATAGATGTCGCCGCCGATTTTTGCATCGATCAGGAAGCTTAATGTGAAGCCTTTATAATTAAAACTGTTGCTGAAACCTAAGGTGTATGGAGCAACCGATTCACCCAGTTTTTTGATACCACCTTTCATGGGAAGACCATTGTCGTCGAACATGATTTCACCTTTATCGTTCCGTTTGTAAGATTCCCCTTTAATGATACCGTAAGGTTCGCCTACTTCGTGATAGATGAAAGCCGGACCGCAGTTGTCACCGTCATGACCGGTACGGGCTGTTTCCAGGATGAACTCATTGATATCGTCGGTAATTCGTTTTACTTCACTCTTGTTATAAGAGAAGTTTAATGAACTGTTCCAAGTAAAATCCTTTGTTTTGACCGGAACGGCAGTCAGCAAGAGTTCCACACCATGATTATGCACTTTACCTGCATTGATGCGAACGCCTTTATAACCAGAAGCAGAAGAAACTCCGGCATCTACGATATCGTCTTTGGTGTTACGTACGTAATAAGTAAAATCAATACCGATGCGGTTATTGAGGAAGCGGGCATCCAAACCGATTTCATAAGCATTCGAGGTCAATGGTTTCAAGTCAAGGTTCGGTACGATGGATTGTCCGATATAGCCGATAGGATGACCGAACATTTTCTGATTGAATGCGTAAGTCAACCCCAAGTTATAAGGACCTACGGCACCACCTGACTGTGCCCATGAACCACGAATTTTCAAGTAAGGAATCCATTCGGGCATGTTAAACGCTTCACTGATGATGAATCCGGCACCTACTGAAGGATAGAAAATATGGTTCGAACTGTTCTTTCCTTTGTATGACAAAGCAGAGAACCAGTCATTTCTCCCGGTCAGTGTCAAGTAAACCATGCTTCGGTAAGAAAGTTCCAGCTGACCAAAAATAGAGTTGATATAGCTTTCCGATTTAGAGGTGCTTCCGCTTGTTACGGTATTACTTCCCATGGCTTCAAAACCGGGCTGTATGAATCCTTGTCCGGCAGCAGTGGTCTGGTTATACCAAGTTCCCATGGTGTTCCATCCCAAGAAAGCATCTACACTGAACAGGTTGTTGCGGAAGGAATTGGTATATCCCAAGATAGCTTCGGCATTGAACTCACCGTTGTATATAGAACTGCTGGTGATTGATCCGTCGTTATCTACCGCTGTTCCGTAGGGAACGATGTTTTCGCTGCGGCGGTTAATCATATCGCCTCCGAATTTTCCGCGCAGATACCAGTTCGGAGTGAAGTTATATTGTGCTTCGATAGAACCGATTACACGGTCTTTGCTGTCTTTGTTGCTGTGGTTATAGGCAATGAAGTAGGGGTTGCCGATATAAGTCTGGCCTGTAGGTAGGAATTCCATTCCCTTGTCATCCACTCTTTTTTCCAGCAGGCGTACATCGGTGTTGGGTGAAAGCATGAATAAAGTAGCATTGGCATTCGAGGTCAAGTCGCCTAATCCCGGACGGTTTTTGGCGCGTTCGCGTACATACATCACGTTTGCTTTGATGGTGAGATGCTCGTCAAGTTTAGACTGTACGTTCAAGGTGATGTTGTTACGTTCCAGTTTCGAGTTAGGCATGATGTCGTGGAAGCGTTGGTCACCGGCAGCTATACGGTACTGTACTTTTTCTGTACCACCCGATACGGCCAGGTTGTTGGTCAGCGCCCAGGCATTCTGGTAGAAGTTCTTGAAGTTGTCTTTGCCGGAAGCGATATACGGGCGGCGTACGCCATCAAACTGCATTATGTCTTTGCCGTCTAACTTACTTCCAAATGACAACATATTGATTTGTGAAGCCAAACTCGGGGCAATTTTTTCTATCAATACCGGGAGCATGGATTCTGGGTAGCCTTGTTGCTGTATCTGCTGCATAGCTATGCCATAAGCCATCTGTTCGGCATTGGCACCGTTCGAGCCGGCTCCATATTCCCATTGCAGGTCATCGTTTTTGAACATGATTTGTTCGTTGGTATAAGAAAGGTTATACTCCACTTTCACTTTGCCTACCGAGCCGCGTTTGGTTGTGATGACAATGGCACCGTTCGAAGCGCGAGAACCATACAGAGCAGCAGCTGTTCCACCTTTCAATACAGACATGCTTTCAATATCTTCACTGTTGATTGATGAGATACCGTCACCGCCGTCAGTACCACCCCACATGCCAGTCTGTCCGTAGTTGGTGTTATCCATCGGAATACCATCGATGATGTATAAAGGCTGGTTTGAACCATTCAGTGAACCGTTACCGCGGATGATGATTCGGCTGGAACCCATTACCCCTGAAGCCGGTTTTGATACATTGACACCTGCCACTTTACCTGCCAGACCTGTTGCGAGGTTGGCTACTTTCACGCGGTTCATGTCTTCACCTTTTACTTCGGTTACGGAGTAAGCCAATGCTTTCTTCTCTTTGCGGATACCTAAGGCGGTTACCACAACTTCATCCATTGCTACATCGTCTTCTTTCATGGTGATGTTCAGAGGTTTGCGCCCGGCTTTCACTTGTACCGATTCATATCCAATGTATGAAATGGTCAAGACCTGTCCTTCTTCTGCCTGAAGGCTGAAGTTTCCGTCCATATCGGTAATGGTACCGGTAGCAGTTCCCTTCACTTGGATGCTGGCTCCAATAATGGCCTCTCCACTGCTGGCAGAAACCTTTCCTTTTACAGATATGGGTTCTTTTTTCGTTTCTGTTTGTTTTTGCTTTGTTTTACTGCTGACCAATACCGTATTCCCCTTACGCTCAAAGCGCAGTTGAGTCTGCTGGCTAATGGCATTAAGTGCTTCGCTCAGAGGTGCTTTTGAAAGATTTAAGCTAACCGGAGGCTCCTGGCGAATCGTTTCATGGTCATAGAAAAACTTTATTCCGATTTGTTTAGTGATTTGTGTAAAAACTTGTTCTACATTCTGGTCTTTCACTTGTAAGGTTAAACTGCTTTCGTTTTGTGCATAGGTCTGTAGAGAAATAACAGATAAGCATACGAATAGTAAAAAAGCAGCAAAAGGAGAGTAGTGTGTGCCTTCCTTTTTTAGAATAGAATTCATATTCATAAGGCTGTGATTTAATGGTAAGATTTAGGTTGTAAAAGCAGCGGATACGCTGTCAACTCATCGGCTGGAGGCCGTGGCAGTGTATCGGATGAGATAAAAGCTTTCCTGAGTTAAACTTTTACTTCTCTTGGTAATTAGGGAGATGATTTCATAGGCATTCAGGCAATAAAGGTTGATATTTATTTATAAAATGTAATTTGATTTCCATCCTTTTCGTAGTTGATACCGCAGATGTAGTGTAGTGACTCCAGAACCGACTCTAAGCTTTGGTTATCATGCTCGCCAGAGATGAGATTCTCAAATACTTCTCCTTGGCGGAAAGATATTTTGCAATGGTATCTTCGTTCGAGTTCTTTTGCCACATCGGTCAGTGGGGTTTGATAAAAATGCAAAGCCCCATTGCGCCATGCTGCTACTTTATTCTCACTTCTTTTTAACTTGCTGTATTCACCCGACTGCTTGTTCAGGTAGATTTGTTCTTGTTTTTTCAGCCGGATTCGGTCTTCGGGCAAAGTTACTTGTACTTTTCCGTTTTCCACTTCTACCGATTGAACCTGGTCATGAGCATATGATTTCACATTAAACTCTGTGCCTAATACTTCTACTTGAAAATCAGAGGTCTGAATTAGAAAAGGCTGCTCAGGATTTGATTGGACCTTGAAGTAGGCTTCTCCAACGAGTTGTACTTCTCTTTTATCTCCGATAAACTGGGAAGGGTATTCTAATTTTGAGCAGGCATTTAATATGATTTGGCTGCCGTCGGGGAGGGTCAATTCTTTCTTCTCCCCGAAGCCGGTTGTTGCTTGAGCTACTGTGATGTGTTGGATATCCCATTGTTGTTTCATAGTAATGGCTCCCCAAATCACAAGAATAGATGCAGCGATACCCGTAGCCATATAGAGTATCCGCTTGGTGAATGAGCGTTTTTGAGACTGCATACTTTCAAGCAGGTGCTGAGCTTCTTTCTTATACTGCTCTTTGATTTGGTCTGAAGGTTCGGGCAATGATAAGGCTTCCTCCCAAACTTCATCTGCCAAGTCGTCCAGAATGCCCTCTTTATCGGCACGCAGTAGGCTTTCAGCCATTTCTTTTGCTTCATGACTGTTATAGGCTCCGTTCAGGTATCGGCGTATTTGCTGTTTATCTTGATTTTTTTCCATCTTCTTATCTGGTTTGCGATTTTATAATAAATACACCGCTGTAGAGAAGATGGGGGGATGAATTAACCTTTTTTAAATATAATGAATAAAAGGATGGTGAGTAAGTTGGAATTGACTTTACCATATTTGATGAGGTAGTGTCGGATGGTGTATAAACATGAAGTAATATGCTCATGAACTGTATTGACTGAGATACCTAACTTTTCAGCTATTTCTTTATAAGAAAGCTGTCCTTCCCGACTTAACCGGAAAACTTCCTGCTGCCTGGGTGAGAGAGCCTCGAATGCTTTTTGTATGATATCCTTCAAGTCTTGTGAGAGAAGTTCGTTTTGTGTATCTTCTGTATAGTCAATAGCATTTTTTAGCAGATGCTCTTCCAAAAGCTGTTGATGCTCCATGCTGCGAAGCTGGTTAAGAATTCGGTTTTTGGCAATGGTGTATAAGTAGGCAGAGAAAGGCTGGTCGGTTCGGATGAACTTTCGGCTGAGCCAGACATGAAGGAAGGTTTCTTGTACTATGTCTTCGGTATAGGCAGACGATTTTAAGAATTTGAAAGCAAAGAAGGTGAGCTGTGCTCTGTATAAACTGTATAATTTACAGAAAGCCTTCTCATCTCCTTCTGTCAGTAGGAAAACAAGTTCCTTCTCGCTGATGTGACTATTCGGTTTCATGTGATTTTAGTCCTAGTATAGTAAGGTGTTATAAGGGTATGCAAATGTAGTGTTTTATTTGGGAATACAAATAATAGACCTGATTTTTTAGAGCCCTTGAACTGTTAATATGTAAATAGAAGATATTCTTTTCTCTATGCAATATAAAACCTTAGGATGGTGAATTGCTTTGTACTCAGTAGGAAGTATGTCGTTTTGTCTCAGTTGAAACAATAGAGCTGTTTTTTGTCTTACTAATTAAAGGCTGTTTTTTCGATTGCTATTTGGCAGATGGCTTAAATGCTTTGCTTGCTCATATCGGGTTTTAGCACTATCTTTGAATTTTATTAAAAAAAATAGCATTAAAACAAACTCTATATATGAAGCAGCGGGTAGAGGAAATTGATTTCCTGAAATGTATATTTATTTTGCTGATGATTGTATTTCACCTGCGTTATATAGGTGATACCTATCCGTATGTAAAGTCGTTGGTTTATACCTTCCACATGCCGGCATTTTTGATTATTTCGGGTTATTTGATGAATGTGCAGAAAACGGCTTTTCAGTTTCTCCGTGCGATGAGATGGATTTTTGTTCCTTATGCATTGATGGAAACAGGTTATGTGCTGATGTCGGCTGTTCTTCCAGTGCGCGACCATGTAGCTGATTTAAGTTTTTTGCTGTGGGCTGACAAGTTATTTCTTCATCCATTAGGTCCTTATTGGTATTTACACACGTTGATGCTCTGTGGAAGTACTTATTATTTGGTTAATCGGTTTAGTTGTTTGTGGAGAACTAATTTGGCAGTTTTGATTGTTTTGGCATTATGCTATGCCGGTTGGTCTTGCGTAGGTATTTTGTCTTTGCCCAATGCACTTTATTTTACAGCCGGAGTTGCTTTACGTCGGAGCCGACTACAGTTTCTTGACTTTTTCCGTCCTTCGGCTTGGGCAGTGATTCCTTTCATTCTGTTGGCTTTATCACCCAATAATTTAGATAGGGCACTTCCTGAAGGAATTTTACTTACTTATCTTGCTATGAGTATCGGACTGACTTTGGTGAGATATCTTTCAGAGACAATAAAACAGACTTGTTGTTATATCGGAGAACATACTTTTGTTCTTTTGATTTTTTCTCCGATATTCACAATGGCGGTAAAGCCTTTGGCAAATGTCTTTGCTTTCGATTCATCAGGAATGTTGTTCTTGACAGTATCTTTGTTAATAACTCTTATAGGCTGTTTTATATTGGCATGGGTTATTGATTATTTGCATCTTTCTCCTTATTTTTGGGGGAAGGAGCGAATGATGCAGCCTTTTCCTAAGTATCATGCCAAGATGACAGATAATTAAAATATTTCTCATGCAGAGGATTTTTGGCATTTGGTTTGTTTATATTAAAGAAAGGACATTCTTCAAAAAGAGAAACGCGAATATCCGATATTAATGTATCATTAAAATTATATAGCTATGATTTCAGAAAAATTACAAAAAGCGATTAACGATCAGATTGTTGCCGAAATGTGGTCTTCAAACCTTTATTTGTCAATGTCGTTCTACTTGAAGAGCGAAGGATTCGACGGCTTTGCTCACTGGATGCGTCTTCAGTCGCAGGAAGAGTTAGCCCATGCTTATGATTTGGCTGATTATCTGGCGAAACGTGGCGGTGTGGCTAAGGTTGATAAAATAGATGTGGTTCCACAAGGCTGGGGCAGTGTGCTTGAAGTTTTTGAACACGTGTATAAACATGAATGTCATGTTTCTGAATTAATTGACAGTTTAGTGAACGTAGCTGCAGAAGTAAAAGACAAAGCTTCTCAGGATTTCTTATGGAGCTATGTTCGTGAACAGGTGGAAGAAGAAGCTACCGCACAAGGTATTGTTGAAAAGTTGAAACGTTGCGGAGACCATGCAGGTATTCTGTATATGGATGATAAATTAGGTTCTCGCAAATAAAGTATCTGTAGGAAATAAGAAAATGCTGCTTCGTATTGCGAAGCAGCATTTTTTTATATCTTTGCTCTCATAATGATTTATAACAGAGAAATAGTATGGGAGGTATTTGGTTACGAGGTTTAAACTGGTGTCGGCGTTTCCGCCATCGTTGTGGTTATGGGGTACATTCGCCTTCCGATTTCTTCTTGATTACGTTCGTTATTTATGAACAAGCTCCATACTATGCTTTTGCATCGTTGCATCATTTGCGCAGAGTAGTAAGTCATTTACCCCATTATCGTGAAAAAGTTGACCGTTTTCTATTTCGTTTAGCTAATTATCTGCAGCCGGTCAACATCGTAGAGGTGGGAACAGGAAGTGGTTTGACTACCCGTTATATTGCAGAAGCTTGTCCGAAATCGTCTGTCCTAACCATCTCCGATATGCGTGAAGAGTCTGTGGAGCGTATATTCTCTTCTCAATCTAACATTACCTATTTGTCGGGAAATGCAGTAGATAAGATGGAACAAGTATTATCTACGGCAAAAGCTCCTCTTGATCTGATTCATGTGGCTGATATTCCTGATTATAGAGAGGTAGTTGAAAAGATTCTTCCATTTGTTCATGAACGTACTTGTCTGGTTGTAGCTAATCCTTACGGGAGTGAAGAGAAAAAACGATGGTGGAAAGAGGTATTGCTTGCAGATCAACTGGTGAGAGTAACATTTGATTTATATGATGTGGGCTTGGTCTTCTTTGATAAGAAGCGAGCTAAGGAAAATCATATTGTGAACTTTCTTTAAATTGATATATTATGAAAATGAGTAAGATTTATACCCGAACAGGTGATAAAGGAACGACTTCGCTCGTAGGGGGAGTGCGTGTGTCAAAAGCGGATGCCCGGCTTGAAGCTTATGGCACCATCGACGAACTGAATGCGTGTATAGGGTGGCTGATGGCGGTAAGTCCGGATGAACAATCGAATGAGTTGTTAAAAACCATTCAGCATAAACTCTTTTCTATAGGCTCTTATCTGGCAACAGACCAAAGTAAAACCGAGTTGTGTATAGAAAGCAAGGTTGCAGATTCAAATATTCTTCGTTTGGAACAAGAAATAGATGAGATGCATACTTATTTACCCGAATTGTCGGGCTTTATTCTTCCCGGTGGCTCGCAGGCGGCAGCTGCTTGTCATGTTTGCCGTACTGTATGTCGGCGTGCAGAACGTAGAATCTATGCCTTGGAAGAAATGGGTGTGGAAGAAATAGATGATAATGTGAAGCGATTTGTAAACAGATTGTCGGATTATTTGTTCGTATTGAGTCGAAAGTTAAACTATTTAACGAAGTCGGATGAAATTTATTGGGATAAGACTTGTGAGTGAAAGAATTTATTATACTTTTGTGGCTCAATAAATCAAGATGTTAAACTTTAAAAACAGATATAATATGTATTGGACATTGGAATTGGCCTCAAAGCTGGAAGACGCTCCATGGCCTGCGACAAAAGATGAACTGATTGACTATGCAATGCGCTCAGGTGCTCCTTTGGAAGTTATTGAAAACCTTCAGGAAATGGAAGATGAAGGTGAAATATACGAAAGTATTGAAGATATTTGGCCGGACTATCCAAGTAAAGAAGATTTTTTCTTCAACGAGGAGGAATATTAATAGCCTTGGAATAGGTTGAATAATTAGGCTTCAGCGCAATGAACAAAAATAACTTGTTTGTTGCGCTGTTGTTTTTTAAGGATGGCTTAGTTTCATTTTGATTTCTCTGTTTGCAGATTTCGGGAGATTTTGCCATATTGCAGAAATTATGTAAAAGGATAGCATAAGAATATTGACAGATGAAATCAAAAAACATGGCATCAAAAGTTGATAGCCTCTTGAGATCACTTGATAAGAGGAAACTGGAAGAATTTATTAGGGCAGAATGTGAAAACAACGTGCAGGTTTGCAATCGTTTTCTTGCATTGGGTGCTGATAGAAGATTGGTTTCTAATCCTGGGCGGTATTCCTCTCTCATTGAAGGGTTGATAGAAGATTATAGCCGTCATGGTTATATTAGTTATCGAGATAGTTTTGAGTTTAATGCAAGTGTGAATCAGATACTTGAAGAAGCAGATGAAGCCATGAACTATCAACAGTGGAATGTGGCTGTAGCCATATTGACAGGTGTTGCCGATATGGCGGAAAAAATCCTCAACAGTGGAGATGACAGCGCAGGGGAACTTAGTGGAATAGTTGATTATTGCTTTGAGAAATGGTCCTTGCTTATTGAAAAGGAACTGCCTGATGAGATGAAGTCTGATTTATTCAAACTGGCATTGACCCGATTTAAAGAGAAAAATTTGGTTGGCTGGGACTGGTGGTGGAGTTGGATTCAATTTGCCGTTAGTTTGGCAAATACTCCAGAGCAGCAAGGTGAAGTACTTTCTGCATTAGATGAAATAAAAAAGCCTCATGAGGATGATTGGAGCCAGAAATATGCTTATAATCAGGCTCAGCTATATAAACTGAAGATGATGGCTCGCTGTGGTACATCAGAAGAGCAGCGTAAGTTTATGTATGACCATATTGAGAATGAAGAGTTTCGCCGTAAACTCCTTCAGATGGCATGGGAGGAGGATAATTTCGATGAAGTGCTTCGGATAGCAGTGCAGGGCATTGAACAGAATGCAGAGCTGGAAGGACTTGTTTGTGAATGGAAAGAGTGGGAGATGAAAGTATACCTTCAAAGAGAAGATACGACTCAGATTATTCGTCTGGCTCGTGATTTTTTCTTAAGAAACAGGGTTCGGTTTGGCGAATGGGAAGGTGTGGACTTTTCGATGGAGGCGATGTATTCGTTGATGAAAAGTAAAATAGACCCAATAATCTGGGAAGACTGGGTAGAATCATTAATTACTGATGCAGATGGGAATCAAATTTTACTCCTATACATGTATACTCAAGAGAAAATGTGGAGTAGGTATATGGAATATCTTCGGAAATATCCTTTACAGCATCTTTTGGAGGAGACTCCCAAGCAGGTTTTCGAATGCTATAAAGACGAATTCATTAAGTTGTACGTTGGATGTGTGGAGAACCATTTTCGGAGAGCATCAGACCGTTCTTCCTATCAACATGGAGTTTCTATGTTGAAAACGCTTATCGGCTATGGAGGTCGTCGGGAGGCCTATGAAATAATTGAGCAGCAGAAAGCACGCCGCCCCCGGAGACCGGCTTTGCTTGATGAACTGTCGAAAGTTAAGTAAATCGCAGTGATGAATTGTTCTTTTATCCTGTTTGTAGAGGCAGGTTGATTAATCAGACTGGGTAGTATGGCTCGCCTTTCACCCGTTTTCACTGAACTTATATTTTGTAGAATTGTTGTTTATAATGAAGTAGAATGATGAAAAAAATCTTATTCCTTATGTTGGCTGTATTTATAGTAAATACAGCATGTAGTAGTAATGTGTCAAACAATCAGTCAGAAATGAATAAGAAGATGGATATAGCAGAAAATGCAAAAGTGGTACATCTTACCAAAGCCGATTTTTTGGCTAAAGTTTATAACTACGAGAAGAATCCCAGTGAATGGAAATATGAAGGCGATAAACCGGCAATCATTGATTTCTATGCCACTTGGTGTGGACCCTGTAAAATGATTGCTCCGATTCTTGAAGAACTTGCCAAGGAATATGACGGGCAGATTGTGATTTATAAGATTGATACGGAAAAAGAGCAGGAATTGGCTGCCGCATTTGGTATTCGTAGCATTCCTACCTTGCTGTTTATACCGAAAACAGGAGATCCTCAAGTAGCTCAGGGAGCTCTTCCTAAGGCTACTTTGAAAAAAGCAATCGATGAGTTCTTGTTAGGGAAAAAGCCCTAATTAAACGAAAAAGTTAGTAGAACAAATAAAATCCCGGTAAAAGGAAAGAGTCCGGTACAATACCGAACTCTTTCTATAACTGGATAATGTTTAACACGTCCAACTTTTTGGGGTCACTTCAGTCTCGGTTATTGAGACATAAAGCTTGTACCAAGGAAGAAACTATTGTGTAAGAATCTCGGTATAGAAGCGCTTCACGTCGCTCCATTTATAGAAGGGGAAGTGGGAGGTCTGAACAGGAATACTTGCTTCTTGCTCGTTTAACAGAAATTTTACCAGAATATCTTTCGGATTGCCTTTGTCCTTTTGATAGAATACTATTTGTATGTTTCCTGCCATAGGTACGATTTTATAGTCAGACCATACTTTGTATACTTCTTCTGGAGCGCTGACTGCTACATTACAATTGTTTAATCTTAAAATGGCTGCCAATGGAATTACATTTCCATCATGCCCGAAACGAAGGGTAGCAGCTATTTCTGGATTGGAAATGGCTTGTTCTGCGCTTTCTATGATATTGCTGAGCAGTGCTTTAGCATTGGCTACTACGATACCTTTTCCGTCAGCATGATTGGCATTACCTACGTAGAAACGGTAGTTGTGGCATTGCCATAAATCGAGTAATTCGTGCTTTTCGAATAGGTCGTAAAAAGAAACTTGGGTTTCCATATTTTGCATATCGCTAGCTATTGAATATAGTCCCCATATAAGCTGACGCGGGTTGACTTGTTTGCGAATAAAGTGCTTGTCGGAGAACAAAGTAGCCATTAGTCGGTCAGGCTTTGTGTGTTCTTCTTTAAATTTTCGGTATTCCTCCACCCAAGGACCTGTTTCCCCATGTGTAAAGCAATTGGATTCATCGGTATGAAAGTTCAGATAGTCCATGTACTTGGGGCTTGCTTCGTAGTAAATATCCAACTTGGGATTCATATTTTTAAGCTGATCACCAAATGCTACCATGCTCATGGCACAGCGTAATACTACAGTAGAACGGGCAGAAACTTGGCGTCCGTTCTTGAATACTTCTGGATAGGATAGATACATGCGTTGGGCGATACCTTGATGTTGACGACGGCCTAATGGAGTTAAATCTCCTCCGTGTCCTTCGGCTTCCAACCATATTTTAAGAAGTCGCTGGTATACATCTTGTCCTAAAGGAGTAAGTGCATTGCTTTTTTTAGCTTTGGCAAATAGGTCGATAACCCATTTATAGTCCATATCAGAGATGAGGTATCTTGAACCATGTCGTCCGTAGTGACTGATATAAAAAGGAGAATATCCTTTTGGGGGGATACTTTGCGGTTGCAGATTGTGAACAGGATAGGCATAATAGACTCCTGCAGTTTTCTGAATATCATCAAACATCTCTTGTGGTGTAGTCTGCCCCATAAAAGGCAGACTGCACGACAGAAACAGAGAGGTTAGTAAATATGTTCTTACTTTCATTGGTTGTATCCTTCGTTTTGTTTTAATGTGGGGTTGTTTACAAGTTCGCTTGCAGGGATAGGAAATAATTCATATTTATCGTCTACATTAGAGCCGAATCTTTCTCCATTTTTCCAGTCCCAGTTATTGTTTTTAGTGTATTTGTTGAAACGGATGAGGTCTGTACGGCGAATGCATTCGCTGGCTAGTTCACGTTGACGTTCGGCAAGAAGGAAATCTAAATCTAACTGTTGGTCGGTGATTACTCCTGATACATCGGAACGGATGCCGGGTTGTGCATATTCATCTGACATATATGCTCGTTTACGAATCTCGTTTACATAGTCGAGCGCTTCGCTTCGTGGTGCCTTGGCTCCTCTCAGAATAGCCTCTGCTGCCATTAAGTAGGCATCAGCTGTACGGAATAAAGGGAAATCAATAGAAGTATACGTATCTCCTGAAGCACAAATCTGATCGTCTTTGGTTACATTTCTCCATTTGATATATCCATATCCGCAAGTAAAGGTACTGGTCATTTCATTGTTTTCATTCCATGTCTCTTTTACTTGACCGTCTAACGCTGTCATAAACTGGGCACGTTTGTCTTTCTTTTGATTTCCCCATGAATCGCTGGGATTAAAGATTACGTCGTCTCTGTCAAAAGCATCAACAAAGTTGGTTTTAGAACGTACATTACCCCATCCTTTAGAACCTACTCCTGTTTGGTAAAGCTTATCCATTGGACCGTTGACAAATGCTTTTACGTAGAAGTTTGTACCGGCAGAACTTTGTGCGTGAATTCCGTCTTGTACTAAGGGCCAAATGATTTCCTTACAAGTTTCGTTATCGGCAAGAAAAATTTGGCGATAATCGTTCGCCAGTGGATAATGACCGTCGTTGATTACCTTTGTAGCAAACTGATAAGCTTCTTCGTATTTGTTTTCGCCAATCCATGTCTCAGCATTCAGATACATACGTGCTTGTAGAAACCAGTTGGCTACTTGGTCTATGCGTCCATATTCGTTTTCTCTAGGTTGTACCAAGTCTTTTTCTATGGTTTGCAGTTCCGAAATGGCATAGTTGAAAATCTCTTTGCGGCTCCATTGTACGGGAATATCTTTTACTCCTACTTTTTCATCAATATAAGGAACGGCACCGAAGAAATCGCATAGCATAGAGTAGCAATAAGCGCGGATAAAACGTGCTTCGGCTCTGTAGTGCATATAGTTGTTTTTCAGTGCTTCGTATACACCTCTTGATTTTAATTTGTCTTCTGTACATTCGCGAAGAAATTCATTGGTATAGGCTATTGTCATATACAACCGTTGATATGTCCACTGGATGACAGAGGCATTGGATGCATCCCACTGTAGATTTAAGCATTTACGAAGTCCGTTCGAAGAGGAAGGCATCAGAAAATTATCTGTATTCAGTTCTTCCAGATAAAATAGCAGTCGCGTATATCCGGAATACCCTTCGTTAGCTCCTTCAAGATCTCCGTCTCCACCATCTCCTCCTTTTTGACCAGTTAAAATCAGAGATGCATAACATTTTGCCAAAACTCCAATGTATCCTTCAGGGGTGCTATACACTTTCTCTGTAACTAACTGGTTTTCGTCTAAAGGCATTGTGTCCAAATCGTTGAAGCAAGAGGTTAAGGGCAGACTCAAGCTAAATATAATGGATAAGCTAAGTAATATCTTTTTCATAATTTTTAAGATTACGTGATTTAAAAAGTAAGGTTGGCACTGAATGAATAAGTTCTTGGGCGTGGATAAACTTCTCGGTCAATACCACTATATATTTCAGGATCAATACCTGAATAACCTGTAAACACTGCTACATTCTGTACCCCGAATGTCAAGCGCAAGGAACTGGAGTTATTCCACAATTTCGGGAAAGTGTAACCCAGCGAAATGTTGTCAATACGGAAGAAAGAAGCATCTTCAAGGAAATAGTCTGAATACAACTGTTGTGTTTGAAATCCAGTATCTTTAGTAGCTTGTAAAATATTCGAGTAACTTCCTTGATCGCTATATACCGATTGTACATACTGGTCGGCGGTTACGAAATTATACATATAGTTTCCAAATGAGCCGTGTCCGCTGATTGCAAAATCCCAGTTCTTGTAACTGATTTGTGTATTTAATCCTAAGTAAGAGGTAGGTAGTGCGCTTTTCCCTGTTGCATAACGGGTCTCTGTTGCAGAGATGCTTCCATCTGGTTGGATATATTTTCCTTCTATAGGCCTTCCCGCATCATCGTACGCTTGTTTTGCTAGATAGAATGTATAAGGACGTTCTCCTACCATAAAAACCTGTACTTTTTTTCCGGTACCGGAAATGTCTCCTGTTTCGACGAAGTTATTGGAAGAGTCGATCATATTCAGCTTGGTAATTTTAGAGTCGTTCCATGTGTAGTTCATACCTACTGTCCATTTCCAGTTCTTGGTATTGACTGGTACGAAATTGATGGAGAATTCTGCTCCCTGATTATCCATTGCACCAATATTAGTAGTCAATACCGGAGCATAGTTTGTACCAGATATTACATTGATAGTATTGAGTAAGTCTTTGGTATGTCGTTTGTAATAATCGATAGAACCATAAATTCTGTTGTTCAGGAATCCATAGTCTAGTCCTACATTCCACGTGGTAGTTGTTTCCCACTTAATGTCCGGATCATAGCCATTGGGGCGATAAGTATGATACCATATATTTCCAAACTGATACGATGATTCGGGGTAGGATACATTGAAAGTAGTCATATATGGATAATCATTTAGAATATCTTGTTGGCCGGTCTGTCCGTAGCTAACACGAAGTTTTAAATCGGTCATTATTTCTTGCTCCTTGAAGAATGTTTCTTCGCTCACTTTCCATCCTAATGCTACTGACGGGAAATATCCCCAACGATTGTTTTTGGCGAATCGAGAAGAGGCATCGGCACGTAAGGTAGCTGTGAGCATATAACGGTTATTGAAGGTATAGTTCAATCGCCCATATAAGGATAGCAGATAATATTCTGTTTCATAATGATTGGGGGAGAACAACTCTTTTCTTTCCGGTGAAAGGGTGGTAGAATTAAACTTCTTCCAGAAATGCTGCCAGCCGTAACCTCCCATCAGGCTAAAACTGTGCTTGTCGCCGAAATCGGGTGTATAAGTCCCGTAGAAGTCAAGTAGTGTATTTCTTTTTTTCTGCTTTCCGTCGAACATAAGTCCTGTACCATCTTTCATATTGGACGTATACATCATTCCTGCTAATTGGGGTACATCTTTATCTTGTTTACTTTGTAAGATATCGTAGCCCATGTTTAAAGTAAAGGACAGATCTTCCAGACTGTGTACTTTATAATTGATATTAGCATTACCGATAGAACGGATAATGGCATTATTATCTTTCTGAAGTTCAAGTTGCGCTACAGGATTGTCTGTCTGTATAGCCATAGGAGATTCCCCGTTCATCCAAATGTAGTATCCTAATCCCGGGTCTGTGGAAGCTGTAGCACTTCCGGTTTTTACCGGACGAGTAGGATCGTACCGAAGGGCATTTCCTACTACGCTGTTATCTACTTTGCCGTTACTTTCGTAAGAAATTTTTAAATTGAGGTCTACACTCAGATGGTCGTCAAAAAACTTGGGCGATAGACCTCCGTTGAAAGTAATGCGTTGATAGTCGTTGTTACGGATAATACCTCCTTGATTGGTGTATCCTACCGAAGCACGGAATGGGGTTTTGTCTGTTATTTTACCGGAGACCGACAGATTGTGCTCTTGTGAAAAGGCGGTTCGGTAAATCTGATCCTGCCAATCAGTGTCGGCTGTGCCAAATTCCGGATTGGCTGGCACTCCAGTGACTGTAGGTGCAAATACTTTGAATTCATCAGCCGACAGTACATCCAGTCTTTTTGCGGTAGTGCTTAAACCGAGATTCATAGAGTAGTTGATACGGGGTTTGCTTTCTGTCCCTTTTTTAGTGGTAATTACAATGACACCATTGGATGCGCGAGAGCCGTAGATAGCAGTTGCTGAGGCATCTTTTAAGATAGTGAAAGTTTCAATATCATTAGGATTGATGGCACCAATCACGTTACCACCTCCCTCTATGGTAGAGTTGTCTACAGGAACACCGTCTATTACAATCAGCGGATCATTGGAGGCAGAGAGGGAAGCACCGCTACGGATACGAATGGTAGCGCTGGAACCTGGTGCACCCGAACCAGCGACTACATTTACTCCCGACATTTTTCCTACCAGTGCGTCTTGTGCAGTGGCTTGCAGTCCTTTATTGAAATCATCCGGTTTGATAGCTGTTACGGAACCAGTGGCATCCGATTTTTTTACTGTACCGTAGCCAATTACGACTACATCATCCAGCATCTCTGTATTTTCTTTTAGTATAATCTTCAGCTCTTTACCGATAGCCGTAGTTTCGTAGTCTTTGTATCCGATGTAGGCTATCCGGATGATTGCGTTCTTATCAGGAACAGATAAGGAGAAGTTCCCGTCGAAGTCTGTGATGGTTCCCGTTGTAGTACCTTTTACTACAATATTAGCTCCGATGATAGGCTCATTGTTTTCATCTACTACATGTCCTTTTATTATTAGATTTTGTGCAAAAGAACTTGCACCTAGAACCAAAGCGCATAAGAGTGTAGTACACCGTTTGGAGCGAAATGGCAAGTTAAGCTTGTGTTTCATAATACGCAATGTTTTTAATAGTTATTATTTTTCGGAAAAAATTACTGAAGTACTGTATTTAAATTCATACTATTAATTTTAAAGTTACTAAATCTTCTATTCTGTTATGGCTTTTTGAGGATGATTCCGGTTCGTAAGTTTCATGAGAATCTGATAGCTAACAGTTTTTACTTTATTTCTTTGATAGAAATAGCATATCCGCCACCAACGGCAGCTTTCAGATTCAGCTTGGTTTTGCTGGTTACTTTTTTCTTGGTGATGGTATAGGCTTGCGGGTTCTTGTCCCAACTTGCATCTTTGGCATCAGCATAGATTGTTGCTTCATATTTCTTGCCTGCGTCTAAGAAGTCAAGGCCCAGTTTTGAAGTATGACCATTATATCCGGCAGTACATCCCACAAACCAGTCGTTGCTGCCTTTAGCACGGCGGGCAATGGTTACATATTCTCCCGGCTCTGCTTCCAGATATTTGCTTTCATCCCAGTCGATGGCAACATCTTTAATGAACTGGAATGCATCCATGAATCGTTCGTAGTTCTCCGGGATATCGGCAGCCATTTGCAGCGGGCTGTACATGGTAACATACAGTGCCAGCTGACGGGCAATGGTAGTGCGAACACGTGATTTATTGTTCGGGTTCATCTTACTGCAGTCGGTTTCAAAAATACCCGGAGTATAGTCCATCGGACCACCGATGAGGCGGGTAAACGGAAGGATAGTAGTATGGTTTACGTTGTTTCCACCGAATGATTCATATTCAGTTCCGCGTGCCGATTCGTTTCCGATAAGGTTCGGATAAGTGCGGCATAAACCTGTGGGGCGAACTGCTTCATGTGCATTGACCATAATTTTATAATCAGCTGCTTTTTTTACTGCATAGAGGTAGTGATCAACCATCCACTGACCGTAGTGATGTTCACCGCGTGGAATGATGTCGCCTACATATCCGCTCTTAACCGAGTTATATCCGTTATCTACCATAAACTGATATGCTTTATCCATATGGCGCTCATAGTTTCTGACAGAAGAAGAGGTTTCGTGATGCATCATCATTTTGATGCCTTTTGAGGCTGCATAGCGGTGTACTTCTTTTACATCGAAGTCAGGGTAGGGAGTGACGAAATCAAACACATAGTCCTTGCTCTTGCCGAACCAGTCTTCCCAACCTTGATTCCATCCTTCTACCAGAACGGCATCAAATCCGTGCTGGGCGGCAAAATCGATGTAGCGCTTTACATTGGCTGTGTTGGCTGAATGTGTTCCGTTAGGTTTTGTCTTTGTATAGTCAGTCTGTCCTAATTTCACACTCGGCACATCATTCGTGTAGGCCCAGGTTCCTTTATTGGTAATCATGTCCCACCATACACCGATATACTTCACTGGGTGAATCCAAGAGGTATCTTCAATTTTACAGGGTTCATTCAAGTTTAAAGTAATGCGTGAGGCTAATATATCACGTGCATCATCGCTGGCAATGACGGTACGCCAGGGCGAGGTACAAGGAGTTTGCATATATCCTTTATCCCCTTTGGCGTCGGGAGTCAGCCAAGATTCGAAAATCATGTTTTTATCATCCAAGTTGAGGCTCATGCACGCATAGTCTTTCAGTGCAGCCTCATGCAGGTTAATATAGAGCCCGTTATCGGTTTTCATCATCAGTGCAGTCTGAACGCCTGTAGGAGAAAATACATGCTGTGAAGAGTTTTCGGTAACGGCGGTTTTCATTTTTTCGCGGATTTCAGAGAGGCGAGAAGTGGTATAGTCATACTCTTGTGTGTCGTAGTCGCCCGGAATCCAGAAAGCTGTATGGTTACCAGTCATGGCAAATTGTGAATGTTCTTCCTTGATGATAAAGTAATTCAGATTCTGTTGTTGCGGGAACTCATACCGGAAGCCTAAACCATCATTGAACAGACGGAAGCGGATGACCATTTGTCGGGCGGTCTCCGGTTGCTCTAACATTACTTCCAATTCATTGTAGTGGTTTTGAATGGTACTTTCTTCGCCCCATACCGGATTCCAATTCTCATTCAGAGAGGCTGTCTTGGTTTCTTTAATTTTGAATCCGGTCATTAGATTCGTACGGGCATCTACACCTTCTTTCTGTTTCATCTCCGTCCACTCAAATCCGATTTTCTTTTCCGGATCTTCTCTTTTAAGTTCCAGCCCCAAGGTACTGGGTTTGATTACGGCTTGATTTTTGAACGAGAGTTCGTATTCAGGAGCTCCATTTTCGTTCAGACGAAAGTTCATGGTAAAGTTTCCGTTGGGCGAAACCAGTTGCTGAGCACTGGCTGTGACGCAGTAACATAAAGCTGCGAGGGAAAGCATTTTCTTTATATTCATAGTTTTCAGGTAAAAAGATTATAAAAAAGTTGAGGTTAATTGCTTTGAAAATGGTTCTTGGTGTGTTTGCAAGCAAAGTTAAGTTTCTTGCAATTCACTTTTCTTCTTAAAAGAGAAAATATAAATGGTTATGTTTTTAATTTGTTGATAAATAATCAGTTGTAAAAATTTTAATTTATATAAATGTAAATAGGTTAGAAAGTTAGAATGAGCGTTTCACGGGGATTAAGACTTAATTTATCTGTGAGTTTTATTGTTTTCTCACTTAAAAGGTCAGTGCTACTGTCCGAAGGTAATACTTCACGGTACGGAGTAAGCTCCAGTTCTTGAGAAGAATTGGTTCCGTTCATGAAAACCACTACCGACTGTCCGTTATATTCACGCTGATATACATAGACTCCTTGTCGGATGGAGAAGTGCTTCATATTTCCTTTCGTGACAGCCAGGTTACTTTTACGCCATTGAAGCAACTTGCGGGTATAGTTGAATGCTTCATTTTGCAAAGCCGTACGTCCTTTTTCTGAAAAAGCATTTATTTCGTCTCCCTTCCATCCTCCGGGAAAGTCTCGGCGAAGCGCACCGTCTCCATTTCCTTTATTGCCACTCATCAGAATTTCGGTTCCATAATAAATCTGTGGAATCCCGCGTGTGGTAAGCATGAAGGCTAACGCTTGTTTGTAACGGGTCAGGTTGTTTGCTTTATCTTTGTCAGATGCAAAGCGGGATGTATCATGATTATCCAGGAAAGTCAGCAGTCCCATAGGGTTGGCGTAAACTAAGTCTTGAGAAAGATAGTCATACAAGCGGTACAGACCACCTCCCCATTCACCGGTTTCTTCATCGAAAGCCTGATTCATCAGTCCTTGTAGAGGAAAGTCCATGACGGTGGGAAGATAAGAGTTTTTCGGAGCAGCTATTTTGCTGTCTTTCTGCCAGTACGCAATCTGTACATTACTATTCAGCCATGTTTCTCCCACGATGTTGAAATACGGGTATTCCTCATTTACTTCTTTACACCATTGGCTCATGAAATCAAAGTCGGCGTAGGGGTGAGTGTCTTGGCGTATTCCGTTGATGCCGGCATATTCAATCCACCAGATGCTGCTTTGAATCAAGTAACGTGCTACGTGGCGGTTACGTTGGTTAAAGTCGGGCATGACAGAGGCAAACCATCCGTCGGTAGCAATCCGGCGTTCATAGTTGCTGGCATGTATATCCATGACGTTTGCCGTTTTAAAAGAAGTTTGAACGTAATTGGAGCTGAAGTTAAACCATTCTTTTGAAGGCTTGTCGGCAAACAGGTAGTTTTCGTTACCGCAGTGGTTGAATATCATGTCCATAACCACTTTCAGACCTTGACTGTGTGCCTGTTTTACCAGTTCTTTAAATTCTTGATTGGTGCCGAAGCGACGGTCTATCTGATAATAATCGGTGATAGCATATCCGTGGTAAGATCCTTCTTTCATATCGTTTTCTTGAGTGGGATTGAGCCAGATGGCAGTAGCTCCCAAGTCGGATATATAAGTAAGGTGGTTTGCAATACCTTGCAAGTCTCCTCCATGGCGGGCATAGAGATTGTTGCGGTCGGTCGTGCTTTCTTTCATGCCCTTGATGATGTCGTTTTCTTGATTACCATTTGCAAATCGGTCGGGCATAATCAGGTAAAGTACATCTTCAGCAGTGAAACTTTTAATGTCTTCTCCTTTCCGGACTCTGGCTTTCAGTTCATAAGGAATTTCTGTCAGTTTCTTTCCTTGTTTAAGACGAATGGTAAGAGTCTGTGCATCGGCTTCTGTCAAATCGAGATACAGCAACAAGTAGTTAGGGTTTTCTTGCTTTACCACTTCTTTGAGTATAACTCCTTTGCCTGTCAGAGTTACATCAGCATTGCTGATTTGTTCCCCATATAGCAGAATCTGTAATTCCGGATTTTTCATTCCTGCCCACCAAAACTCTGGGGCTGTTTTTTTAATGATACTGCCCTGTGCGCCGAATACGTTCAGGCAAGTTAGTGCGAATACGAATAAAAGCCATTTATGTTTCATGATAATAAAGGTTTAAATGTTTTTCACCGCAAAAGTAGATACTTGCCGAAAGTTTTCTTATCTTTGGAAATAAAATATAAGTAATAGAAAAAGATAAACCTTTGTTAATTAATACTTTTTCTTGTTAGTTGTATCTGATTTATATAAATGTTTTAGTGCCCTTCTTTATTAGTGAAGAGCCTTTTTATAATGCCTTTTTAGCTGGATGGAAATATGAAAAGAGGATTTTTTCTGTTATTGATAGGCTGGATGGTATGCCATGTTCTTCCTTTGCAGGCAAAGGATGCTTCCTACCGAAAGTCGTTGGAGTCACTCGATGAGGTAATCGGTGAGAAAGCTCGGTATCAGGCTGAGCGGGAACAAACCATCAGCCAACTGAAACTGTTCCTTTCGAATGCTCCAGATGCCGTGGAGTCTTACAAACTGTGTGGAGAACTCTTTCGGATTTATCTGCATTTCCAGGCAGATTCTGCCCTTTATTACTTAAAGAGGAAAACCAATTATTGGGAGAAGATGAACCATAAAGACCTTAACCCGGATTTGGTGATCAATCGGGCAGAAGTGATGGGACTAATGGGAATGTATAATGAGGCTTTGCAAGAACTGCGGAAACTCAATGTCGACGAGCTGAGTGAAGAAGCGAAACGATATTATTATAATACGTTTCGTACGTGTTACGGCTGGCTGGCAGATTATACCGTAGAGAAACAGTCTAAAGCTCAGTACAGGAAGCTTACCGACTGTTACCGTGACTCTATTCTCATGGTTTCTCCTCCGGGGACAGACCGGAATATTGCTCAAGCAGAGAAAACTTTGCTTGACAAGAAGCCGGATGAGGCGGTTGCTATTTTAACCAAGATGCTGTCAACATCTATGGATATGCAGCAGAAAGCTTATGTTAATTTTACGTTGGCTTCAGCTTATGAGGCAAAGGGAGAAGAGGATATGCAGATATTTTACTTGACACAGACTGCCATCATTGATTTGAAGATGGCAGTACGTGAATATGCCTCTTTACAAAAACTGGCGCGCTTGATGTATGAGAAGGGAGATTTGGAAAGAGCCTATCGCTATCTGAGCTGTTCTATGGAAGATGCTGTGACATGTAATGCTCGTTTGCGCTTCTTGGAGGTGACAGAATTTTATCCGATTATTGACCGTGCCTATTCAGAAAAGGTTATGCAGGAAAGAAGGATGGGCTGGATACTCTTTCTGAGTGTAAGTATATTGGCTCTCTTATTGATAGTCTTGGCTATTTACTTGTATTATGGAATGAAAAAACTGACGCTGATGCGTCGTAATTTATCGGTTGCGAATAAAGAACTTAAGGTAGTAAATGAGACACTGGAGCAAACAGGCAAAATCAAAGAAGTATATATTGCCCGTTATCTGGACCGCTGTGTGAGCTATTTGGATAAACTGGAGCAGTATCGCCGCTCATTGGAAAAACTGGCAATGGCATCGCGTATGGAGGATTTGTTTAAGGCAATTCGTTCGGAACAGTTTTTGCGTGATGAACGTAAATCCTTTTACAGTGAGTTTGATAAGTCGTTCCTTGAGCTTTTCCCAGATTTCATTGCTGACTTTAATGACTTGTTGGTTGAGGAGGGCAAGATATATCCCAAACCGGGGGAACTCTTGAATACTGAGCTGCGTATATTTGCCTTGATTCGTTTAGGGGTGACCGATGCTAACCGTATTGCTCATTTCTTGGGTTATTCACTTGCTACCGTTTATAATTACCGGAGTAAAATCCGCAATCGGGCAAAGGGGGATAAGGAGCGGTTTGAACAGGAGGTTATGGAATTGTAGCCTTTGTGTTTTTGCTGACTGTCTTTGTCTTTCCGGAAATAAGAAGTTTGTGTTTTCATGCTGATGAATTTTATAACCCACTATTATGGGTTATACGACCCACAATGGTGAGTTATACAACCCACTATTATGGGTTATACGACTCACTATTATGAGTTGTAGAATTCCCGGTTATAAAAAGGTAAACAGTTGAGGGAAAAACCGGTTCTCCATCAAGCCATTTTTGCTTTAAAGGCAAGTGCATACATGCGCATTTGCTTTACCATAGCAAGCAGTCCGTTGCTTCGGGTAGGTGACAAGTGCTCCTTCAGTCCGATTTTTTCAATGAAATAAAGTTCCGAGTCTAAGATTTCATCGGGAGTATGACCTGATACTACTTTGATAAGTAGTGTGATGATTCCCTTAACGATGAGAGCGTCACTTTCTGCCTGGAAAATTATTTTGCCATCATCAGTTAAGTCAGATTGCAGCCATACCCGACTTTGGCATCCGTCAATTAAGTTCTGTTCTGTTTTATATTGGGGAGCAAGCGGCTCTTGCTCATTGCCTAAATCAATCAGTAACTGATATTTATCCATCCAGTCGTCAAAGTTGCTGAATTCTTCGATAACCTCATCTTGTAATTCGTTAATTGTTTTCATTATCGTTTTCTTTTGTTTATTTTTCATTATAAATTACTCCCAATACCGTTTGTCCTACAGCTTGAAGAGTCGCTTTTTCAATATGTTCCATATTATCATTCAGAGTGTGCCACGTCGGATTAAATCCCGTGTTCCCTTGTAAGTCATAGTGTATGATGTCTACGCATGGAATCTGGCGGTATTGGTTTACATAAATGTGGTCGTCAGTTACTTCCCCTCCGTTTTGTTTGATAAAGTAATTGCCATATCCCAGTTTGTCTGCCATCTTCCATATCTTTTTCATGGCATGATTTGCTGTTCGTTTTGAATAGCCTTCGTAGTAAAAGGTAGCATTTTCTCCTCCTACCATGTCCAATAAGATACCATAGCGTGCCTTGTAATCGGGAACATGTGGAATACGTCCCCAGTATTGCGAACCTAAACACCAGGTATCCGGCTTGTGCATTCCTTGGTAAAACTCAGGAGTGCCATAATCTTCTGCATCGAAAAAGGCAATGTCAATGCCAATGGCAGGTGCTTGTTTCTGAACTTGGCGGGCTATTTCAAGTAATACACCCACACCGCTTGCTCCGTCATTGGCACCGTCGATAGGGCGGTGATGGTTTTTGTCCTCATCGTGGTCGGCATACGGGCGACTGTCCCAGTGGGCGCATAAAAGAACCCGTTTTTTGCTTTCGGGATTATAGGCTCCGATGATATTACGGGCTTTAAGTATGGTGCCGTCGTATGCTACCAAATCAGCATATTGGTTATATACTTTAGCCCCGAAGCGTTCCAGCTCTGCAGCCAAGTATGTGCCACAGTCTCGGTGAGCTTGGGTGTTGGGAACGCGTGGTCCGAAGTTGACTTGGCTTTGTATATATGAGTAGGCACTGTCGGCTGAAAAAGTCGGTGGATTTATAAATGCCTCTTCATTATCCTCTATTGTAGTTTTGCTACTGGCCTTGGAACTGTTCCCGCAGGATATTAACCCTGCACCGAGGAAAAACACGGTTACAGCCGAAATCTTCTTGAATATATTCATGATATATATAATAGGTTGGTTTGTGCGCAAAGTTAATATTTAAACATGGAGACGCAAAAGTGCGCTTCGCTTTTTCACGAACTTTTTATAACTTTGCATCCTGTCATCTTTGATGGTATAAAGTCTCTTTTGAAGTTTTCTTTAGGAGGGAATTGGGATGACAGTTTTTCTTGAGTAGAGTAAAATATGAAGAAAATTACAAAATAGTGGTCTGTGTCTCTAAATTCATAGGAGCGCAGGTTGTTTTGATAGGGTAATTTCTTATATTTAGTTCTGTAAGTTAAGCGTATGTTTGTTCTCGGGGTCGGGACAGCAGCATACATTTGTTTTATAATCTTTCTTTACTAGTATTATGAAGAAATATATTCCGCTCCTATTATTTGTAATTGCATTCTTTTTTTCTGCAATATATTCTTTTGGGAGTGAAAGTGATAAAGGTGTCTGCCTTTCTTTTATAGATCAAAAAGACGGTCTGTCGAACAGTGCTGTTCTTTCTTTTTATAAAGATGACAAAGGATTGATGTGGATAGGAACGTATGATGGTCTAAATTGTTATGATGGGAATAAAATGGAGGTCTTTCGGACAGACTTTTCTGATGAAATTACTTTTAATAATAATGTAATAGCAGATATTGTATATGCTGGGAATAATCAGATATGGGTCTGCTCCTTTCACGGGGTTTCACTGATGTCGTTATGGAGCCATAAGGTACTTTCCAATTATTCAATGACTGAAGACTTTAAACTTTATTCCAACTCAAAAGGAAATACATGGGTCATTGATGATTCTTGTGTCTATTATTTTAACAGATGTGAGAATCGATTTATAAAAGCATGTTCAAATCCGAATATAAATCCTCAGTGCGCCACTGCTTATGTGAGTGAGAATGGAACATTCACACTTATAGGAAATGGGCAGACCTCTTCTTTTTCGTGTATGGTTTCTTCCTTTGACAAAGATTCTGTATCTACCCGTACGAGCGTTTTCTCACAAGAAATCCATATGAAACCTATTACTCATTCTTTTCGTCAAAAGGATATCTGTTATTTTCTAGATGAGGATTGTAACCTTTATTTGTACGACTGGGTGAGAAAATCAAAGATTCTGATAACAAATGCTGCATCCTTAGTTGCAAAATATGGAAAAATATCTGGTGTGGCTTCTTTTTATGATGACCTTATTGTTTACTTTCATTCTCAATCTATTGTGCGCTTAAAAGCTTCAGATGGATACCGGGATGAGCTGCTCAAACGGAATGTACGTATTTTTTGTACCTATGTTGATACACAATATGGTATGCTGTGGATGGGAACAGATGGTCAAGGGGTTATTTGCTTGACCCGTGAAGATGGTCCGGTGAATAATATTCTTTTGTCAAGCATTTCTCCGAATCTTTCAGGGCAGGTTAGAGGATTACTTACTGATTCTTGTGGTACATTATGGATTGGGACAAAAGGAGATGGCCTGCTGTCTGTTCCTGAATATACTGCTGGCTTGGATGCAGGGCGGGTTAGTGTATATACTCCGGGGCAAAAAAGGACAATCGAGGAATATAGTCGGGAAAATGATTTTTACCCGGTTTTTAGTCTTTCAAATAGTCGGTTTTTTGATGGATTTTGGGTGGGTATGTCTGACTCGGTGCTTCATTATTATTCTCGAAAAAAGGATAAAATAATATCTCTAGATACGCCTCTGGATGATAAAGCTGTAGAGATACATGGCATATATGAGCAAGGAGACTCAGTGTTATGGGCCGCTACAATAGGGGGTGGATTGAAAAAAGTGAAGATACACTATGAGGACGGATATCCAATGGTGCTGAAAAAGAAGAACTGCCGTTTCTTTTTTAATCAAAGAGAATTGCTTAGCTTGTCATCTCTATGTGCGTATAATGATTCTATTTTGTGGCTGGGAACCCGTGGAAGTGGTTTGGTTTGTTTCAACTTGAAAACGGAGGAATATACGGTTATTTCACTAAAAAGAATACTTGAAAAATATGTCGATGATATATTGTCTTTATATCTTGATAAAAAGACCTCAACTCTTTATGTGGGAACCACTGCCGGAATGGTTTCCATTGCATTGAACCAGATGTCAGATAAATATGCATATGTGGGACGTGAAAATGGTTTGTTTAATGATATGATTCATGGCATTGTGGCTGATGATAATGGGATTCTTTGGCTCGGAACGAATAAGGGGCTTGTAAAATATAACTCAGTTAACCAGATGTATTATACTTATTACTATAGCCGAGGTGTAGAAGTTGCAGAATTTAGTGATGACGGGTATTATGTATGTCCTTATACAGGTAATATGTTTCTAGGTGGGGTGAATGGGTTGTTATATGTTGACAATAAAAAGGTAAGAAAGCCTGATTTTTATCCTGATATCATTTTGCGAGATATTTCATTTGGATATGTACGGCATTATTGGACAGAATTTTATGATAGTTTGTTGAATGGGATTGTTCTTCCTAAAGGGAATCATACATTTTCATTAGAATATGTAGCTCCTGATTATACTTCAAAAGATATGGATTATTCGTATTTGCTGGAGGGGTATTCAAAAGACTGGAGCAAATTCTCGCGTGGAAATGAAGCATTCTTTTCTGATATACCTTCAGGCAACTATGTGTTTAAGGTCAGATATAAGAAAGATATGCTTGATTCTACCTGTAAGGAATTTTCTATCCCTTTGATTGTCAAAGGGGAATGGCATTGCTCCTGGTGGGTATATCTGATGTTTTTATTTTTAGTGACTATTGTTTCCATTATTGCATATCGATTGTATAAGAGGCATTCAAAAAAATCGATGGAGAGTAAAAAGCTGAATCTTTCGGAGCAGGCAGACATGAAGTGCATCACTAATATTGATGATATTAATAAGTCGTCGTACGATCAGATTGTAGAACGTTTTGGAGATGAGATAAAGGAAGTGTTAACCATAAATAATCTTGAGCAGGCTGACTTTTTGCTTAAAGTTGTTTCTCTTATAGATACGCATTTAGAGATGGAGGACTTGAGTATTTCTTTCCTTTCAGAGAAATGTAATCTTAGTACGCGTCATTTTTATAGAAAATTTAAAGAGTGTATTTTGATATCTCCTATTGGTTTGGTGAAAAAAATGAGAATGGAGAAAGCAGCTTTTCTTCTGCAGACAACAGATTTGAGTATTCAGGAGGTCATAGAAAAAGTCGGTATATCCAGCCGTTCATATTTCTATAAAGAGTTTGCTGCAAGATTTGGAGTTACTCCAGGTGTATTACGTGGAAATGCAGTATCGAAATCAGACGCGAAAGAAGATAAAGAGTGTCGATAAAGTGTCTTTTACGGGAATTAATAGGTGTACTTTATTTTGACACAATTTATATAATTATTTGAGTAATAATATATTATTGTGTTCTTTATTTCGCCTTGATGTCTGTTATCTGCCGTAGTTCAGTATAAGATGCATTTTGTCTATTCAGAGAAAAAGTTATCTTTTCTTAATGGCTATTTTTGTCATAGATGAAAAAAAGTTGTAGCTATTATGATTAAGAAAAGTCTTTTTTTTGCGAGTCTGATGGTCTGTTTGAGTTTGCATACTTTAGCTCAGAATGTTGCAGATTATGTTGATCCTTTTATAGGAACAGAAGGAATGGGGCACACTTTTCCTGGAGCTTGTGTGCCTTTTGGTGGTATCCAGCTTAGTCCTGATACGGATACTATTCCTCATAATATAAATGGACAGTATCAGAAAGATGTATATGCCTATTGTGCGGGTTATCAGCATAAGGACCCGACGATTGTAGGCTTTAGTCATACTCATTTAAGTGGAACAGGGCATTCTGATCTTGGGGATATCCTGATAATGCCTGCAGTTGGCGAACACCAGTTGCGTCCTGGGCGTGAAGAGTTTCCGGATGAAGGTTATCGTTCTCGGGTGGATCATCGTACGGAATACGCATCGCCTGGTTATTATGAAGTTCTGTTAAAAGATCATCAGATTAAAGCTTGCCTTACGGCAACCCAAAGAGTTGGGGTTCATAAATATATTTATCCTGAAAAACAAGATGGACATATTATATTAGATTTAAGTCATGGAATTTATAACTATGATGGAAAAGTTCTGTGGGCTAATTTAAGAGTTGAAAATGATACTTTACTTACCGGCTATCGCATTACGAATGGCTGGGCACGTACTAACTATACCTATTTTGCTATTTCTTTTTCTCAACCGATAAAGTGCTATGGATACCGTGAGTATGGAAAAGTTGCTTATACCGGTTTTTGGCGACGTTTGAAAATGTCGGAAAATTTTCCGGAAATGGGAGGGAAAAATATTGTCGCTTTTTTTGACTTTGATACTCGACATAATTCGGAATTGGAGATAAAAGTAGCCTTGTCGGCAGTAAGTACCAATGGGGCTCTAAAAAATCTTAGGGCAGAGGCTGAGGGTAAATCATTTGAGGATATCAGATTACAAGCCGCAGATTCGTGGAAAAAAGCTTTAGAGCTTTTTGAAATAGAAGGCTCTGAGAGTCAGAAAAGAATGTTTTATACTTCTTTGTATCATACCATGATAAACCCTTCGGTATATATGGATGTAGATGGGCATTATAGAGGAGTGGATCACAATGTTCATGTGGCAGACGGCTTTACAAATTATTCCGTTTTTTCAGTGTGGGATACTTATAGGGCAGAACACCCTTTATTGAACCTTATTTCTCCGAAGGAAAGTAGAGATATTGTGTATTCAATGATTGCTCATCAGAATCAAAGTGCCCATAAAATGTTACCGATATGGAGCCATATGGGGAATGAAAACTGGTGTATGAGTGGTTATCATGCTACATCTGTCTTGGCTGATGCGGTGAAGAAAGGAGTTGTTAGTTGTTCGGATTCTCTTCTGAAGGCTATGACCGAAACTGCAAATGTACCTTATTATGATCATCAAGATGAATATCTGGAAAGAGGTTATATTCCTTACGAAAAGAGTTCTACAGCTTTGTCGTCTACCTTGGAGAATTGCTATGATGATTGGACGATTTATCAGACAGCTTCCGATTGTAAGTTTGGTGATATTGCAGAGGCTTATTATCAGCGGGCATTGAATTATCGAAATATTTTTGATGACAAAACGGGTTTTGCTACTCCTAAATACAAGGATGGAAGTTTCAAGAAGAATTTTGATCCTCTGCAGACGCATGGTGAGGGATTCATTGAAGGGAATTCATGGAACTTTTCATTTCATGTTCCCCATGATGTAATGGGTATTATGAAGTTAATGGGGGGGGATAAGAAGTTTATCAATCGCTTAGATGATTTATTCTCGATGGATTTTCCGGAAAAATACTATGAGAAGAATGAAGATATTACGAAGGAAGGATTAATAGGAGGATATGTACACGGCAATGAACCAAGTCATCATATTCCATATTTATATGCATGGACCTCTCAGCCTTGGAAGTCTCAGTATTGGACACGTGAAATTATGAACCGCAAGTATCGCAGTGCGATTGATGGATTAGGAGGAAATGACGACTGCGGGCAGATGTCGGCTTGGTATATTTTTTCAGTTATGGGGTTTTATCCGGTATGTCCGGGTACCGACCAATATATCTTGTCAGCTCCGTATTTGCCTTATCTGAAATTAAATCTTCATAATGGTAATGTGCTTCAGATAAAAGCTCAGGGTGTAAGTGATGAAAATCGCTATGTCAAGCAGTTAAAAATCAATGGTAAGGTCTATGACAAGATTTATGTAACACATGAGGATATATTGCGGGGAGGAGAGTGGGAGTTTATCATGGATTCTAAGCCTAATAAAAAAAGAGGTTTAGGGCTGGAAAATAAGCCCTATTCTTTGTCGAACATAAAATAACTATTGTAATACTTAATAAGAAAAATATTATGAAATTCAAATCGTTTGTTTGTCTTTTCCTGGCAACAGGAATAATGAGTTGCACCGGAAATTCCGGAAAAAATGCCGGAGCAGATAATGCTGTAGGCGGAAAAAACTTGTGGGAAGATTATTTCGTAGGTAATATTCTTTTTAACGATGAAGCCCCTGAAACAGAGGGGTCGAAGATTTATCATACTGTGATTACTGACCCGAACAGTTACATTACAGAGCAGGCTCGTGAAGTCTTGTCTACTTTGTATTTTTCTCCGGAAGACAGTATTGTATCGGTGGATACCTTGCGCTATTATTTAAGAGATGTGAAAGGCATTTCTGCCAAAGATGGTGGAAATGGTAATGTCTCTATTTTTTATAGTACACGGCACATAGAAAAGGCCTTTGCTGAATGCGATACAGCCAATTTCTATTTTGAAACAAGAGGAGTTTTACTTCATGAGTTAACGCATGCTTATCAGCTGGAACCTCAGGGTATTGGAACATATACTACTAACAGAGTGTTCTGGGCTTTTATTGAGGGTATGGCAGATGCTGTTCGTGTAGCCAATGGAGGATTCAAGCCAGATGCAAGACCCAAAGGAGGTAATTACATGGATGGATATAGAACTGCCGGCTATTTCTTTGTTTGGCTGAGAGATCATAAAGATAAAGATTTTTTGCGCAAGTTTAATAGAAGTACCCTGGAAGTAGTTCCTTGGTCGTTTAATGGAGGTGTAAAGTACGCATTGGGTGAAGAGGCTGATATTGATAATTTGTGGCATGAATATCAGCTTGCCGTAGGTGATATCGTTGAATAGTAAATAAGAGAAAGGAAACAAGATGATCAGATATTGTTTGTTGGGAGTTCTGTCTGTCTTCTTCATGAAAATCAATGCATCTTCAGAACGCTTGGTTGATTATGTAAATCCTTTTGTGGGTACTGAAGGCTACGGAAATGTATATCCCGGAGCTCAAATTCCATTTGGAGGTATTCAGATAAGCCCAGATACAGATGCACATTTCTATGATGCGGCATCTGGATATAAATACAATCATACTTCTATTTTAGGTTTTAGTCTTACCCATCTCAGTGGTACGGGCATCCCCGATTTAGGTGATTTCTTATTTATCCCAGGTACTGGTAAGATGAATCTTACCGCCGGAACAAGGGAAAATCCGGATGGAAGCTATCGCTCGTCTTATTCACATGATAGAGAATGTGCTTCTCCAAACTATTATGCTGTTGATTTATTGGATTACGGGGTGAAAGCTGAAATGACAGCTGGACTTCGTAGTGGTATGTTCCGCTTTACTTATCCTCAATCGGATAGCTCATTTGTCATGATCGATATGAATCATACTCTGTGGCAATCTTGCGAATGGGCGAATGTAAGATTGGAAAATGACTCTACCATTACAGGATATAAGTTGGTGAAAGGGTGGGGCCCTGAACGCCATGTGTATTTTACAGCTGTTTTTTCAAAGAAGTTTGCTGATTGTCGGATTATGCAGAATGGAGATCCTGTTATCTATAGTACCAAGCGTTTCCGTAGTGCATATGAGGCATGGGGAAAAAATTTAATGGTGTGTGCTTCTTTTAATACAAAGGAAGGAGAACAGATTGTAGTTAAGACAGCAGTTTCTGCAGTCAGTACTTCTGGGGCGAAACTGAATATGGGTGAACTTGATAATCTTTCTTTTGAAGAACTTCATAAAAAAGGAGAAGCACTTTGGGAAAAAGAATTGAGCAAATATCAGGTGTCAGGTGATAAAAAGACGAAGGAGACTTTCTATACCTCAGCTTATCATGCCGCTTTACATCCCTTTATATTTCAAGATGCTGATGGCTCATTCAGGGGACTTGATAAAAACATTGAAAAGGCTGAGGGCTTTACTAATTATACCACGCTTTCGCTTTGGGATACGTATAGAGCTTTTCATCCTTGGCTGAATTTGGTGAATCAGGAGTTAAATGCCGATATAGCCAATTCCATGTTGGCTCATTATAATAAAAGCGTGGAGCAGATGTTGCCTATCTGGTCTTTTTACGGCAATGAAACTTGGTGTATGATAGGTTATCATGCAGTTTCTGTTTTGGCTGATATGATTGTAAAAGGTGTACAGGGATTCGATTATGAAGAAGCTTATCAGGCAATGAAAACTACAGCGATGAATCCTAATTTTGATTGCCTTCCTGATTATCGGGCTCATGGATATGTGCCTTTTGACAAGGAAGCGGAATCTGTGTCAAAGACATTGGAATATGCATACGATGACTTTTGTATTGCGCAGGCGGCGAAAGCCTTGGGTAAACAAGCAGACTATGATTATTTCATGAATCGGGCCATGGGATATCAGACATTGATTGATCCGGAAACCAAATATATGCGTGGACGTGATTCGCAAGGTAAATGGCGCACTCCTTTTACTCCTATTGCTTATCAAGGACCGGGGTCGGTTAACGGTTGGGGTGATATAACTGAAGGATTCACTATGCAGTATACTTGGACTGTTCCTCATGATGTACAAGGATATATCAATGAATGCGGAGCCAAGGTTTTTGAACAACATTTGGATGAACTCTTTGTTCTGGAACTTCCCGATGATATTCCTGGAGCACATGATATCCAAGGACGAATAGGAGGGTATTGGCATGGAAATGAGCCTTGCCATCATGTGGCTTATTTGTATAACTACCTTGGTAAGCCTTGGAAGTGCCAAGAGAGAATCAGAGAGATTGCGCGTAAATTTTACGGAAATACACCTGATGCATTGAGTGGCAATGACGATTGTGGGCAGATGTCGGCATGGTATATGTTTAATTGTTTGGGATTTTATCCGGTAGCTCCTTCCAGTAATCAGTATGCCATCGGATCGCCGTGTGTGGAAGCTCTTACTGTGAGGTTGAGCAACGGAAGGGAAATAGAGATGACTACAGAAAACTGGTCGGATGAAAATGTGTATATCCAGAAAATGTATCTTAATGGAAAGCTTTATCCTAATTCTTATTTGAATTATAGTGATATAAAAGATGGTGCTAAAATTCATTATATTATGAGTGATAAGCCTAATTATAATCGGGCAACTTCAATTAAAGAATGCCCAACTTCCGTTTCCATGAAAGGGAAAACAAAGAAATATATACCTGTTAACTAATTTATTAACTTAAAAAATACGAAAAACATGAAGAAAAAACATCTACTGAAACAAGACAGACCTCTTGGTTTGCAAAGTATGTGTACAGCTGTTTTGTTATGTGGTGGCTTGTGTGCTTCTCCGGTAGAGGCTTTCGCTGTTAATGCTACCAATCTTGGTATTGAGGAAACCATGCAAACTTTCAAAGTAAGAGGTATGGTAGTCGATAAAGAACAAATTCCAGTTATCGGTGCTACTGTAATGGTAGAAGGAACAACTAAGGGGACTATAACCGATCTTGAAGGGAACTATGAATTAGAAGTGCCGAGTAAGGACTGCCGTCTTGTTGTTTCTTATATCGGTTATACTACTCAAACAATTAATGTACAAGGGCGTTCAACAATAACTGTGACTTTATCAGAAGAAAATTTTAATATTGATGAAGTGGTTGTTGTTGGTTATAATACGGTGAAAAGAGGTCAGATTACTGGTGCCGTTGATATGGTGAAGAGTGAAAAAATAGCTCAGCAAACTTCTGCAAGTTTGGAGGATCGTTTGCAGGGGAAGGTTGCCGGTTTGATGATTTCTTCGGGTTCAGGCCAGCCGGGAAGCTCTGATGTAAAGATTCGTATTCGTGGTACAGGATCTATTAATGGTTCGAATACTCCTTTATATATATTGGATGGGGTAATGATTGAACCAGCTCAGTTTGCTTCATTAAACAACAATGATATCGCTGATATTCAAATTTTAAAAGACGCTTCAGCTACAGCCATATACGGATCAAGAGGTTCAAATGGTGTGATTGTTATAACAAGCAAGCGAGGAAGAGAAGGAAAAACTCAAGTAAATTATAATCTGCGTCTTGGAACTTCACTGATGCGCGATCCTAAAACGCGGATGATGACAGGAGAAGAAAATCTCCTTTATCAACAGTATTGTGTGGAAGCTAATCCTGCTTCTAATTCATTTCCTATGATGCAGATTTTAAGAAAAGAGGCAGAAGGAACCGCTACGGCTGATGAGTTGGCGAGATTGAGTACTGCACGTCAGACTAATACAGACTGGATGGATGAAATGACTCAGAATGGTTTCACTATGGAACATCTTATTTCATTAAATGGAGGTAATGAGAAAACGAAGTTCTTTGTTTCAGGTTCTTATCTGAAACAAGATGGAATTTTGGTTGGATCAGGTCTTAAAAGATATTCTGGACGTGTAAATATTGACCACAAGTTAAATAAGAGGGTTGATTTTGGAGTAAGCGCTAATATCGGTTATACAGACTCTAAATTTGCAGATCCTGATACAGGGGAAGGACGTAATGGATGGAGTAATCCTTTCTTTACTGCTTTGTTGGCTTATCCGTATGAAGATCCGGAGAAATGGTATAATGGTGACAATCCTACATTGATTACTAAATACTATGATCGACAGAAAGGGCTTCTTCGTCTTGTAGGTTCTGCTTATGTAAATGTGAAAATTGCCGATTGGCTAAAGTTTAAAACAAACTTTGGTATGGATTACTACGGACGTAAAACTACTACTACATTAGATCGGGAGCATCCTAAGGCTGTTAAAAATAAAGGTTATATGTCGCAGTCTACATCTGATATGCGCCGTTATACTTGGACAAACACATTGAACTTTAACAAAGTGATTAAAGATGTGCATTACCTGTCAGGGGTTGTAGGTTTTGAAATGTATGATGGAGTATATTCAGGCTTTAATCAAACTGGGTATGATCTTGATAAGTTTATGAACCAGTCACCGGCTGGTATTGGAGATAAAACAGGCGCATCAGATTTTCCTCCAAGTATTGGTGGTAGTAAGACCCACAGTAACTTAATTTCTTATTTTACACAGTGGAATTATACATTTAATGATCGATATAATGCTTCAGCTAGTGTCCGTTATGATGAATCTTCTAAATTCTTGGGTAGTAACAAGGGGGCTGCTTTTTGGTCAGTAGGTGCTGCTTGGGATATTAGCCGTGAAGACTTTATGAAAAAATTCAGAAAGGTAGATCTGTTAAAATTGCGTATAAGTTATGGTACTACAGGTAATCAGGATGGAATTTCTGACTTTGGAACTCGTAATGGTTATTTGAAAAATGCATATAATGGAGTTCCTGGTTACTATCATGGTATTTTAGGAAATAAAGAGTTGAAGTGGGAAACATCTAAGCAATTTGATTTAGGTACAGATGTTCACCTATTTGGCAATCGTTTGAATTTGGCTGCAGACTTTTATATCAAGAGTACTAAAGATTTGTTGATGTTTAAACAGATTTCGCAGACTTCTGGATTTGGAAGCATTCAGACAAATGCAGGTTCCATAAAGAATACAGGTATTGAATTGTCTATAAGTGGAACCCCTATTCAAACTCAAGATTTTGAATGGACTATTGGAGCTAATATTACTTATAATAAAAACGAGATTACAGATTTGGGCGTATGGGCAAATAAGGACAATCGTTTTGTAGATGGTGACTTATTGTATGAAGTCGGAAAATCGTTAGGTACGTGGTATATGGTTGAACGTGATGGCGTTAATCCTGATACTGGAGAAGCTTGGTTCTGCGATCAAAAAGGAGGGCATACTGAAAATATAGATGAGGCACCGAAGGTAGATAAGTTTAAGTCATCGGAAGTTCCTGTCTTTGGAGGATTTGATACAAGTTTGAGCTATAAGGGATTTACTTTGTCTGCAAACTTTACTTATGCGCTTAACTATTACATTATGAATGCTACCCGTTGGTATGTGGATAATCATAATTTTAACGGAAACAAGCCTGCTTATATGCTTACGATGTGGAGAAAACCCGGTGATGTGACAGAGATTCCTCGTTTCGATGCGAAAAATAATCCAAGTCCATGGTCTTCTCAGTTTCTTGAAAATGGTTCGTATCTACGTCTGAAGACATTGCGTCTATCATGGACTGCCTCACGTAACCTCCTCGAAAAGATGAAAGTTTTCAAATCATTTAATGTGTTCTGCCAAGGTGAGAATTTATTCACCATTACAGATTATTCGGGAATGAATCCAGAAGTAAGCGGAAGTATAGATTATATGTCTTATCCGGTTCCGATTTCAATAACTTGTGGTCTTAATGTTAGTTTTTAATCTCATAAAATAAAAAATATTATGAAGCGTTTTTCTAAATATATAATGTCTCTCGGGTTGGCTTTGGCTACCGTATCTTGCAATTATACGGATTTGGATCCTACAGATCAGATAGATGATGGAATGATTTTTACATCAGTTGATGCTTTAGAGCAAACGGTTATTGGCTCTTATGGAAGAATGTCTGTAAGACAGGTGCTTAGTATCTCAGAGGTTTTATCTGATGACGTGATAAAAGGTGGACAAAATGGAGGTGCAGGAGATGATACATTTCAATGGACTTATACTACAGCCATTGGTGATCATTCTGCTTTGTGGTCAAGCTTCTATCAGGTGATGAATGAAGTAAATCGTATATTGAAAGGAGCTGAAGGAGTAATACCAGTTGATAAGGCGGAGGAAATCCGAAAAAATAATAGTGTAGGTACGGCTACATTTCTTCGAGCATACAATGCTTTAGAACTCTTGATGTTCTTCTCAGATATTGAAAAAGGAGATTCGTATGGTATTCCTTATACAAAAGAGCCTATAGTGTTTGAAACACCAGGGCGTAATACTGTGAGCGAATGCTTTACTTATATGCTTCAAGATTTGGAAACGGCACGGCCTTTGCTTTCTCAGCAAGAAGTTGATGATCCCTGCTATGTGTCACAGGTGGCTGTAGATGCACTTCGCGCTCGAATTTATCTTTATATGCACGATTATGAAAATGCTTATAAATACGCAAGTGATGTTTTGTCTGCTGTTCCCGTGTCAGGTAAAGAAACTTATGCTGCTATCTGGACTGATGAATCGAATGCTGATATTATATGGAAGTTGGCAAGAAAACCTGGAAATGAAACGATTGGAACTATATTCTGGTCAGCTGATAATAGCAGCGCTTTTGAAGCTTCAGAAGAATTTATCAGCTCGTTTGATGAGGGGGATATACGCAAAGACATTTTTACAGGAAAAGGTCCGGATAGAGAAGGTGTGATAGTCAATAGGGTTAACAAGTATAAAGGAACATCGAATGTAGGGTTAGCTGATGGTAAAATGCTTCGTGCTTCTGAAATGAAATTGATTCAAATAGAAGCAAAAGCAAGAACTTCTGATGGATTAAGCACAGCGAATGAGCTGCTTAATGAATTCCGGGCGTTGAGAATTGCAGGTTGGACTAATCATAACTATTCAACCTCTGAAATTCTTGATGAAATCTTGTTGGAGCGTAGAAGGGAACTTTGTTTTGAAGGACATCGCTTCTTTGATATGCGCCGATTTGGTAAAGATATGGTTAAAAATATAATAAATAAAACCTTAGAAAAAGGTAATCATCGTTGGCTGCTTCCTATTCCATTAGCAGAGCTTCAAGCCAATCCAGTTATTGCTCAGCAACAGAATCCGGGGTATAGCAATCAATAATATTTATTTTTGATATTATTTATATGAGAAGTTCCAGCTTGTTTACACATATTGGTTATGATGAACAAGCTGGATTTCTTTATGAAGGTAGGGGAGTCTTGTTGCAGTATAGTCTAAAAGGAATTTTAGGTTTGCTACTTCTATTATTTTATTATCTTTGCAAGAAAGCAATCTAAATACTGTATGAAGCAACATTTTTATTATTTTATATTGTCTGTAGCATTCCTTTTTGTAAGCCTTCGGTCGGGAGCAGCAACGAATAATGAAGTGGAGAAATTATTGGCTAAAGCCAAGCAGGAGTTGTATTCCAATCCCCGTCAATCGGCATATTGTTCATCAAAGATTCAGGAGATAGCTTTCTCTGATGATCAGCGTGTGCGCGCATTTTTGCTTTATGCACAGGCAGAGGAAATGTTAGGTGATTTTGATGGCTGTCTTCAGGCTTTGTTTAAAGCCGACAGACTGATTTCAAAGACCGACACGCAGTTAAGAGGAGCATTATACAATCAAATGAGCGGAAGTTATTGCTTATTGGGTGATTATACAAAGGCGATAGAGTTGAGTGATTTGGCTATCAACCTGTTTAAAACTGAAAATGATTCTGTTAATCTGGCGCAGGCTTATAACAGTCGTGGTATTATTCATTCACATTTAGATGAGTATGTGCAAGCCGACCGTTTTTTTATGCAGGCATTAGAGATTAACCGGAAGTATAAAAATTTGAAGAAGATAGCTGCAAATTTAAATAACCTTTGTCTGTATCCGGGTGATTTGCCTACTCAGATACGTTGGATTAGCGAGGCAATTGTGATTAATCGAAACTTAAATGCCACATGGTCATTAAGTGAGAACTATAATAATTTAGGACGCTTGTATTATTATCAAAAGAAATATGTACAAGCCGTTATTGTTTTGAATAAAGCTTATCAGTTGGCATCAGGAATTAGTGCTAAAGGGTTAATATGCGATAATTATGAATATCTTTCTTGGGTTTATGCTGCAACGGGAGAATTTAAAAAGGCTTACGAGAAACAGGTTGCCCTTTATGCTTTGAATAAAGAGATACAAAATGTAACAAAGCTGCGTAATGTGGAGCAGAACGTAGCAAGGGAGCGCTTGGAATACCAGCATCAGGAGAATCTGCGTAAAGAGCAGGAGTATGAAATTGCTCAGTTAAGGAGGAACATTGTTTTGGTACTGGTTGTTGCGTGTTCGCTGGCCATTATTGGATGGCTTCTTCATCAGCGTGTGAAGCGTAAGAAAAAACTGCAATTGATAAATACGCAATATCGTTTGGAACAGTCTGAACATGAAGTAGCGAAGTTAAAAGTGCATCAACAGGAAATGGAACTTCTGCATGTACAGTCGGCTTTGGAAAATAACAAGCAGGAGATGACAAACTTTGCCGTTTTTCTTCAGAGCAGGAATGAACTGTTGGATAAGATACGTGAATTAATCAGGCAAGGCTATAAAATGGAGGGTTCTGAGCTGTTGACTCATCTGAAAAAAATTAATGCTTTTATCTGCCAGCATCAGAGTGGGGACAAGACAGGCAGTTTGACTTTGCGGCATATCGATGAAAAGAATCAGGAGTTTATAGAACGGTTGGTGGAGCGTCATCCGGGTCTGACTCAAGGAGAGCGTCATTTGGCTACTCTGCTCCGGGTAGAATTGTCAACTAAGGAAATAGCGATGTTGTCGGGCACGACTCCTAAAACAATCAATATGAATCGCTATCGCCTGCGAAAGTCTTTGGGACTTTCATCTGAAGATGATTTGGTGGAATATATTCGTTCAATTTGATTTTCAATATCTGTCTTAGCTAATAAATGGAGTTGCTTTAAGCAGCTCCATTTGTATATGAAAAGGCTATTTCTTACTTGGAGGTATTGTGATGATGCACTTTGTTTTTTTACAGACCGAATCGAGAAGTATCAATACCTTTTGACTCTTTTTTCTTAAACCCTCCGAACTTATAGCTGAATGACACTGTCAGATTGCGGCGGTAGTTTGCTACATTCATGTTGAGGTGCTGCAAACCGTTACGCACTTTTGTATTAAGATGGTTGTAACCGTTGAAAAGATCATTGCTCTTCACTTGAATCATGGCTTTATTGCCCGCGAAGGTGTAGCGCAGGGCGGCGTCAATAACTCCGATGGGTTGGATGTAATAGCTTCCTTGGATAGCCTTCGTCTGTCCGAAGGTCGAGACTTCCAGTTTGATATTCGGCTGTTTACTTATCGTGAAGGTGTTTCTCCAGTTCCCGATTCCCGACCATTGTTGATTATCGAAGGGAGCGTCAAAATAGTTGCTTGCCTTATCGTGTTTTAGCAGAAGGGTTAGCATCAGGTTACTGTCCCACCATTCGCCTACTTTGAACGGGACAACGGCAGTAAGTGTGAAGTTTCGCGAGTAGTCCCAGTTTTGGAAATTGTAAATCGATTTCAGCTCATTGGTGTCCAAGTAAACCATCTGTGTGAAATAATCAGGTTGATAGCTGTAACTGAGTTGGAAGATGTATTTCTGTTTTAGAATGTAGACCAATGTAGCAGAATAGTCGGCATAAGGTTTTAAGAAAGCATTGCCGATAGATTGCTGGTAACCATTCAGGTAACCGATAGTGCCGCTCAATGTCCAGTAGTCGGGGTAAGTCTTGTCTGAACTGAATTCCAGTTGGAAGATGTGCGATACGGAAGGCATATAGTTCAAGCTAAAAGTAGGATAAACCGCCCATCTTTTGTAATCCATCATTTGGTAATATTCTCCGGCTACCGATGTGCTTAAGTTCCATTGTTCGTTTAGCTGCTTGCTGAATCCGGTATAGACGCTATAAGTATATTCGTTGATGCGGCTTTTTGTATTGCTATCCACCATGTCGGCACGGTCATAAAGTTGCGTGTTGCGGTCGTTCACATAAGTAAATGAAGCTCCGTAGTTCAGTGTCCATGCGTTGGCAAAGCTGTGGCTTTGGTCAGCATATACTTTCCAGCGGTCGATGCGTTGGTTAGAGGTACTGACAAAGGTGTTTTCTGTTCCGGTTGGAGTCTTGTCGGTAAAATCTTGTGTGTCTTTGCTTGAATAATAAGTATAGTCTGCTCCTGCTTTCAACCCGAATCCAGAGACATAGCCTAAAGCGGCATTATGCATCTGCCCGTTGCTACGGTGATTGTTGTACGAGTCGGTCAGGTTACCCCAAGCTGTCAGATGGTTTGTCCCTTTGGGCGTGAAGTTTGTGGTATAGCTTAGGCTGAGTCGGTTCTTTTCATCGAACTTATAGGTACCACCGACGCGGATCAGATGCGCCAAGTCTCGTCCTTGTCCGTCATCGTAGAGGGAGACATCGTAAACTTGATCTTCCACCGTGTGGCGGGCAAAAAAATCCATTGACTGTCGGCTGTAACGTGAGTGGACGTTATACATAAAGTCGGTTTCCCACTTAGGCGTAGTGTAGACTAGGGTAATCCCTCCTTCTCCTCCGGCTTCTTTCAACTGAGTATAAGTTCCGTTTATCTCTCCCTGAAGGCTACTTTCTTCCGGTTTGTAGCCTTTCAGTACGATGTTGATAGCCGCACCGCGTACGTGGAGCTGCGGAGGTGCGCTGTACATTACCTCTGCGCGTTCCACACGCGATGCCGGCATGCTCTTTAAGAGAGAAATCAGTTGCTCATAGGTCATCGATGAAGGAACACCGTTCAGAATGAGGCTTACCGAACTGCTGCCAGCCAGTGTCAGTACATCGTTTTGCTCAATGACACCCGGCAATTGCTTTACTGCTTCGTAGGCATTGGTTACTAATTTATTTGCGGTAAGTTGGGGCATATCGTAAGTCAGTCTGCCAGATTCTACTTTTACCAGCGGGCGTTCTCCTTTTACCACCACTTCGTTCAGTGCATAATCTTTAGAAGTCAGGGTGATGATGCCTACGTTGCCTCCTGTTCCTTCGTGTTCGGTAGTGTTATAAAGAATATGCTGGAAGATGAGGCGGTAATGCTCCGGTTCTTGGCTGAGAAGAAAACTGCCGTCAGTTTCCGTAATGGTGGCATCCACGAAGGTTGAATCTAAGGTTTGGAGGACAACCGTAGCCCCATCAATCGGCTTGCCTTCAGATGTTGTTACTTTTCCTTGAATGGTTTGTGCCGTAGCAGTTCCGAGCATGGTTCCGAGAAGTAGCAATATGTTCGTTAAAAAATACGTTTTCATATGTTTGATTTTTTAGTTTGATTTTTTTATCTTGTGCGTACAAAAGCAGCATTAATTCGCTATCTTTGGTACTGCAAAAATAGAGAGCCTGTTTTTCTTTTTGGGTTAATGCGACGTTAACGTTACGTTAAGGGTAAGTTTGTAAGCGTTAAGAGCTGATAAGCTTATCGACCTAAAAACTTCAGGACTCAAACCTATCAACTCAAAGACTTGAAAACTCAAAAACTTAAACTTATGCAGATAAAACATATCCGCTGGATAGCTGTCATCGGTTTGCTGGCAATCATCGAACTGCAATATGTATGGCTTGTCAATACCTACAAGCTGACAAAGGAAAGTATCCAAATGAAAAGCGACGAACTTTTGAGGTGCAGACTGCCTCAAACGGCGAAGAAGGTATCCACTTGTGGCGCGAATGGAAGCCTGATGTAATTGTTTCGGATATTGAAATGCCTGTGATGGACGGGTATGAGATGGTGAAACGCATCCGTAAGGTAGATGGAGTCATTCCGATTCTCTTTACTTCGGGAAGAATTTCTCCGAAGGATGTGGTGAAGGGGTATGAACTGGGCGTGAATAATTATATAAAGAAGCCTTTCCTTGCCGAGGAGCTGAATGCACATATCACGGCATTGCTCCGTCTGACGAATGGCATTCGTTCATGTGATGTCAGTTCGGTATATGCAATAGGCTATTTGTATGAGTTTGATGCCGGACAGGCTATCTTGCGACAGAAGAACGGGGAGGAAAAGACTTTGACCGAGCGTGAGACACATCTGATGCGTATGCTTCAAGCCGGAGTGGAACGGAATACAAGGCAAGCGAGATAGGGAAAGGCTATACGCTTGCCCATATCGAGAAGACGCAGAAAAAATTGAAGTATAACTCAATCAGCAGGAATTATGGAAATACCCTCAAACCCAAAGACGGAGGATTACACCTATAAGCAGGAACAGTACAGCCCCCGAAAGAGAAAGGACACCACACCCAAAGTAAATCCGCAGCTTGCGGTAGAACTGGTGTTTCAAGAGTTAAAGCGCGTAGAAACCTATACGAAACGTATAGAGGACGCAACAGCCAAAAAAGTAGAGATAGACAGGGAAAGTCTTGAAAGTGCCGAAAATCGCCTAAAAAACGTATTGGCGGACTTTGAACGGCAGGGAAACAGAATGAAAAACGGCAGCTATGTGGACAAGAGAGTTTCAATGTACTCAATCCTTTGTGCTGTTTTTTCCCTATTGTTCGCCTGTCTGATGTGTTACCTGTGGGTGGATGCATCCAAGGACAGGGATAACTACAAGAGGTATTATGAGTATTTTCAAGAAGTGGATAAAAAAAATGATGGTGGCTAAGACTCGCCACCATCATTTGATGTTATAATTTAACATTTAAGTAATATTTAATATCATCAACAACTACATAGTAGTGTTTTGTTCCTGCTTTATCGGCGCCCATGTGCATTCCTGCAATACAATTAGTGAGAGAATAAACGCATCCTCCACTATCTCCAGCGGAACTTTTGTAATTTGTGACAGTTAAATTAGCAACTGTGTAATCTCCTAAATCATAATCAAAGGTTCCACGATATCCAGTATCTATAACAGACCCTTGTGTCCAAAGGGTTGTGCTTCCGTCTTTTTGTACGTAATCATTAACTCCTAACACTACAGGTGTTGATAAGTTTAAATATTTTCCTCCATATGCAGTTAAAGTTGAAAAATTATATGATGATTGGACGAAAGCTACATCCGTATTACCTCTAATGCTTTGTAAACAAGAACCAATGGTTCCCATACCAGGATATCCTTCAACAAGCATTCCAGTCTCTACAACATGTCCACAGGTAACAAAGCCTTCTAAGCCGTTTTGGGTAGCGGGAAAACATAAAGAGCCTTCACCTCTGCCAGGTACATTGATATATTGACCAGGGTTTAGTTCTTGTGGCGACTTTGATACTGCATCTTCAGGTTTGCTATCTTTTACAGTAGGAGCTATTATTTTACTTCCAACTTGAAATATGATTAAAGGGGAATCAATGACTTTCTCTTTAAACTCATTGATTTTGCTTTGGGAACAATCTTCTAAATCAACCTTTATTACATTCTCTACCATTCCAATACAATAGCCAACCCATCCTAAACTTCTCCTTAATTCTGCATATTTTTCATCAAGGAACTTCTCATCAAGTTTTTGGATAACATCATTTAATGAATTGTAAGAATTTTCACAAAACTCAATCTCGAAATTCGGAGAGGAAATTCTTCTTTCAATATCCAGCTTTGCTTCTTTTGAGAGGGATTTAACAACTTTAAAAACAGGCCTATTCGTCTCTTTGTTTGTATAATATCCTCCAAAGTATTCGGGATATTTAAGCATAGAAAAAGAACGTGCTCTTGATTCGTTTTTTAAAGAATTTAAAAATACATTAGTTAATGCCACAGAACTTTCTTCTATAGGAGTCGAAGAAATGTAATTGCCTTTTGATAAATCATTCACTTCATTGGAGCATGAGGACAAAAGGCTTACAGCAAGTGCTATAAAACATCCTAAAAATAAACGACTTTTTTTCATAACTATAAGATTATATGGTTCTAATGTAAAGGTAAGAAAAGATTGCCAACAAAGAACTTGTTTTTCGATATTTAACATTTACATTTCCTTGAGCTTTCTTTTGATAGCCCCGATAACATAACCTTTGGGGTTTTCTGCCAGTCGTGCGCCTTTCTTCAATTCTCCCAGGAACCCCATGAAATTGGGGATGCGGTTTTGTCCCTCGATAAGGGCTTTCTTGTTCTTGTTGATTTCATCAGACTTGAAATCAAAGGAGAATTTGAGGTAGTCATATACGTTGTTCTCCAGCTGGAACCGTGCCGTAACTTTAGCCATCCGTGCTTGCTCCTGTAGAGCTGGGTCTTCTCTGTCTTCAAAGAAAACAGGGAACAGAGTCCATCCAATAACCTTCTTCCCTTTTTTTTCCTCCTTAGCCACAAACGAATAAGGAGAGAACTTGTCAAGCTCTTTTTTTGCGACATCAATAACCTTTCTGCGAAAGTCGTTTACCCTTTCATATTTACCTTGTAGATTGAATCTTTCCCGAAGCCCGTCAGAACCTTCTAACGGCACAAACAAAGGTGTAGTTTGTCCTGACATGAGTTCATAAAATCGCATGGCATAAACACTTTTGAATTTCATAGCGGTTACAAGTTCGTATTTTTTGAAACCCTTAGTGAAATCAAGCGCAGCTCTCCAAACAGGTTCATAGACATGGAAAGTGGCAACGCCTGTGCCTTTCTTTATTTTGGGATGCTCTATTATGGCTGTATAGAACCAAATCTCATCATCTTCATACTCCGCCCCTTTTTTTGAAAGCGAGGTAAATGCAGCCTTTGCTTTGGCATAGTTATTGTCTGTTTCATCTCGAAGTATATCCGCCACAGGCATAGTGATATTTACACCGCAGTCTGTCGGCTCGATTTTGTGCATGTGGTCTTTGATTTTTACACCTTCTAACCAATGCTGTGCAAACTCTATAAGACGGTAAATAATACGCTTTTCATAGGGGCTGAAATCGTACTTTGCGCAAGTCCATATATAGGACTGAAATACTGCTTTGTTGGGTAGATTCTCACTCATGGGTATTCTTTTAGATTGTTGCGTATGGGTCAAGTTCCTTAATCCGCTTACACAAATAATCGAAGCGTTTCTTTGTAAGCGGTGTGAGTGTATCGAGGTTCTCGCCATCAAAATTCTCTCCAAAGATAATGTCGTCCACCCCTATTCCATGATTGTAGTTCTCACGTACGCAATGTGAGCATAAGGGGGAAGTGGTAAAGCGGGAAATGATTCTTTCGCAACTGTGGAATACGGATGACGACTATTTTGCTTCGCGTAGTCTGGATGTTTTTGTTTCACGTTTACGCAAACTCTTGTCGGAAGATGATTCAGTTCAGATAAAAACGGTAAAAGGAGTAGGATTGGTATTAAAAGAAGACGGAAAGCTTTCTTGAAGTGTATTTGTCTGAGAGAAAGAGCATGTTTATAATGCTTTGATTTTCAATATGAAAACAATGTGAAGCGTGTAGGGCACGTGTAGGGTACCTGTGCGTCCTACACCGTCCTACACTGCGCCCTGCACGCTGTAATCTTTTGTTTGCCTGATGGTTAACCTCAAAAACGTGTAGGGTGCAGGCAAATTTTGCAAAAACTTTTTTTGAGGGGAGGAGAGAACTTTTTTCTACATTCCGTTTGGTTATAGTAATAAATCATTATGACCGTTACTATGACTGAGCTTCATTGTTACTGTGATTTCGGAAGCGATGAGGTGGCTTCTTAAAATGTCAAGGCGTTTTGTTGAATATATCAAGGTGTTTTACGGAAAACATCAAGGCGTTTTTCCTGTAATTTCTCGGATAATGCGACAAGGGTTTCCTGCCGCCAAGACTCCGTCGGGAATATCTTTGGTCACTACGCTGCCGGCACCTATCACACAGTTGTTCCCGATTGTGACACCGGGCAGAACAGAGACCCCTGCACCTATCCATACATTGTTGCCTATGCGGATGGGATAGGCATATTCCAGTCCGGTGTTACGCTGATGTACATCAAGCGGATGTCCAGCCGTGTAAAACCCACAGTTCGGGGCAATAAAGACATTGTCTCCGAAAACGACTTGTGCTCCGTCAAGAATCACACAGTTTACATTGGCATAGAAATTTTCTCCGATGAAGATGTTATATCCATAGTCACAGTAAAAAGGCTGCTCTATCAGAAATTGCTTGCCTGTCCTTCCGAATAGCTTTCGGATGATTGTTTCTCTTTCATCCTTCAGTGATGGCTTTAAGTGATTATATTCATAACATAGGTCTTTGCATGCATTGCGTTCTAAGATTAACTCTCTGTCATAGTTCGCATTGTAGAGTTTTCCTGCTTTTGCCTTTTGTTTTTCTGTTTCCATGGCTGTTTTTTTATTGAGAAGGGTAGAGTACGTTTTGTTTTTGTTTACATGAGGATTAGCTCTAATGAAACGATGGTGAGAAGAGTGTAGACACCTCCTCTCACCATCGTTGGCAAAGTTATGGCCTGCTGAGGTTATTTTTCATTCTTCCTTGAACCAAGAAGCATACATCAGGTATCCGTTTGCAATTTTTTGGTTTAGCTCTTTGCTTTGCTGCGGGTCGACTTTTTTAATGAACCGCGCCGGAACCCCTCCCCAAAGCGTGTGTGGTTCAATAATCGTATGAGCCAACACAAGCGCACCAGCGGCAACAATGGCGCCTTCACCTACGACGGCATGATCAAGAAGGGTAGAACCCATTCCGATGAGGGCGTTGTCTTTTACGCATGCTCCATGCAGGGTTACGTTATGTCCGATGGAAACATCATTTCCTATCTCAACGGTTGACTTTTCATAAAGCGTATGGAGTACGGTTCCGTCTTGAATATTCACACGGTCGCCAATACGGATGCTATTTACGTCACCGCGCAATACGGCATTGAACCATATGCTGCAATCACGTCCCATAATTACGTCTCCGATGAGGGTGGCATTGTCGGCAAGATAACAGTTCTCACCAACTTGAGGAGTAAATCCCCGTACTGATTTAATGAGTGCCATAATAATAGTTGCTTTTTTAATCGGGTGATTATTCAATTGGGGAGGTTGCCTCTTTAAGCCAAGCTTGCTCATCTGTGTTTAGCGAAGCGTTGAGACGGTCATAAACAAGTGAATGGTAGTTATTCAACCATTGCTTTTCCTCGTAGCTGAGCATTTCGGGAAGTATTGCTTCCTTATCAATCGGACATAACGTGAGCGGCTCAAACTTATAGAAAGCACCAAATTCAGTTTCTTTACTTTTTACGATGAGCATGGTGTTCTCGGTTCGCACCCCGTGTTTTCCTGCTTTATATATACCCGGTTCGTTTGTTATAGTCATGCCTGGAAGCAACAAGGCCGGCATGTGGTTCATGCGGAACTGATGAGGTCCTTCATGTACATTCAGGAAATGACCAACTCCATGTCCGGTTCCATGCCCGTAGTTAATCCCGAACTTCCACATAAACTGCCGTGCAAGCACATCAAGCTGTGTACCGCAGGTTCCATACGGAAATTCTGCCATTGAAAGTTCTATAAAGCCTTTGAGTACGAGAGTAAAATCCGTTTTTTGTTCTTTCGTAACAGGGCCTAATACGATGGTTCGAGTAATGTCTGTAGTACCGTCTAAATATTGCGCTCCACTATCTAAAAGCAGTAAGCCTTCAGGGTGTAGCGTAGCATTCGTTTCTTCTGTGGCTTCATAATGAACGATGGCTCCATGTGCTTGATAGCCCGCAATGGTGTCAAAACTAATTCCTTTAAAGTCTTTTTGTTCAGCGCGGAGATTATATAACTTTCGGTCAATACTGAGTTCTGTCTCTTGGCTATTCTTAACCGTGTTTTTTAGCCAAAACAGAAACTTTACCATAGCGATTCCATCTTTTATCATGGCATGGTGAAATCCTTGAATCTCCGTTTCGTTTTTAATGGCTTTCATATAAAGAACCGGTGATTCGTGTCGGATAATTTGATTGTGAGATGCCGCTTGATAAAGCGCATAATTGGTTCCAGGAGTGAGCTGGATGCCTTTTCCTGTATAGTGGTGCAAATCGGCTTCTATTGCCTGATAAGGCTTTACTTCAATCTGGTTATCATTTAAATACTGCTTTATTTCGGGAGTGATTTTTTCCGGAAGAATATATAAAGTGGTTGTCGTATCGGTAATAAAAAGATAACTGACGAATACAGGGTTACAATGTACGTCACTTCCGCGTAGGTTTAAGGTCCAGGCTATTTCATCAAGAGCTGAGAGGAGAATGGCGTCAGCATGATTAAGAAGAATCTGCTCACGTATCTCAGCTATTTTTTCCGTGCAATTCTTTCCTGCATAAGATAGAGGTAAAATAAAAGGAGGATTGAGTGGCAGTGAAGGACGGTCTTTCCAAATTCTTTGGAATGGGTCTTCTGTAGAAACGAGTTGCAACCCATAAGCTTGAAGCTGCTTTTGTAAATTTTCAGCTTCAGCTGTTGTGTTCACCCATCCGTCAATGCCGACTTTATCTCCAGGCGACAAGACGCTTCCTAACCATTCTGCAATAGATGGGGTTTCGGGAAGGCGATCTTTAAATAGCATGATTCCCGTATCTTCTAATTGAGAGGCTGCCTGCAGGAAGTAGCGGGAGTCAGTCCAAAGCCCCCCTGTCTCGTCGGTTATGACAGCCGTACCAGCTGAACCGGTAAATCCTGAAATCCATTTGCGGCTTTCCCAAAATTCAGGGACGTATTCACCTGAATGAGGGTCGGTGCTGGGGACGATGAATGCACGAATTTCTTTTTCTTGCATGAAAGTGCGTAGCAAAGCGACTCTTTCTCTTATTTTATGTTTCATAGAGTGCTATAATTGAAAGTTGAACTAAAAAGCAAAGGTACAATTTCTGTGTTATTTTCAATAAAATATAGCGGAAAGTTTTGTAAATAAAGAAAGTATATGTAATTTTGCGCCGCATTTTAACTGCAAATAATTTAATAACAACATACTTTAATAATTAAAAAAATGATTGTAGTACCAGTAAAAGAAGGCGAAAACATTGAAAAAGCGCTGAAAAAATTTAAAAGAAAATTTGAAAAAACAGGTGTTGTAAAAGAATTGAGAAGCAGACAGCAGTATGACAAACCGTCTGTTTTGAAGAGACTTAAGATGGAACGTGCGGTTTACGTTCAGAAAATGCAACAAGTAGAAGATTAATAATTCTGCAAAATATTTGAATTATTGAATTCTTTTTCATAAATTCGTTGCTGAATAAAAGCGATGTTTCTATGTTGAAGGAATCTTTTTTGAAGTATCTCTCGCTGGAGCGTAATTATTCGGACCGGACGGTTGTTTGCTATGGTACGGATATTGCGAAATTCGAGTCTTACTTTAGGGGAGTGGATGAAAGTCTCGATTTTACTACTGTAGATAGTGATTTGGTCCGAGGGTGGGTTATGGCTCTCATGGATGCTGGTTATGAAGCTACTTCGGTGAATCGGAAACTGAGTTCGTTGCGGGCATTTTATCGCTTCTTGCTTCGAAAGAAGTATGTAAAGACGGATCCTGTGGCGCTGGTTTGCGCTCCTAAAAAAAAGAAACCATTACCTGTGTTCGTTAAAGAGGCTGATATGAATCGTCTGCTTGATGATACGGATTTTGGTGATGGCTTTGAGGGTGTGCGTGATCGTCTGATATTGGAAACTTTCTATTTGACGGGAATGCGGCTTTCAGAGTTGATAGGGCTGATGGATGCTGATGTGGATTTCTTTGCCAAGGTGATTAAAGTGACCGGGAAAAGAAATAAACAGCGTTTGATCCCGCTTGGTGAAGAACTGGAGGGGGATTTGAAGGCCTATCTGGATACAAGAAACAAATGCTGTACTGAGGGTGTAGAGTCTTTTTTTGTCCGTAAGGATGGACGACGGTTGTGCCCTCGTATGGTTTATCTTTTAGTGAGGCGAAATTTATCGAAGGTGGTTACGTTGAAAAAGAAGAGTCCACACGTGTTGCGGCATACTTTTGCAACTTCGATGCTGAATAATCATGCGGAATTGGAGGCGGTAAAAGAATTGTTGGGGCATGAAAGTTTGTCGACTACGGAAATTTATACGCATACAACCTTTGAAGAATTAAAAAAAGTTTATGAACAAGCTCATCCTAGAGCGTAAAGAAAAGGAGGTCTTTATGGAAGTAAGAATTCAATCAATTCATTTCGACGCATCTGAAAAATTGCAGGCTTTCATTCAGAAGAAAGCGGAGAAGCTCGAGAAGTTTTGCGATAATATAAAGAAAGTAGAGGTGTCTTTAAAAGTAGTAAAACCAGAAACAGCAATGAATAAAGAAGCTGGCGTTCGTGTCTTGGCACTGAATACTGAGTTTTACGCAGAAAAAGTAAGCGATACATTCGAGGAATCGATAGACGTATGCATGGAAGCACTTTCTAAACAATTGCTGAAAGCGAAAGAAAAACAGCAAGGGAAATAAAAAAGTTGCGAAAATGTTTTGCGATTAAAAAATAATATCTAACTTTGCAGTCGCTAAGCCACTCGAAAAGTTGAAAAGCAATGTGGCTGCAAAGTTTTGAAATCTTGCCTCTTTAGCTCAGTTGGCCAGAGCACGTGATTTGTAATCTCGGGGTCGTTGGTTCGAATCCGACAAGAGGCTCGAAGAAGGAAACAAACAGAAAGAAGTTAATCTTCTGATCTTTGAAAAAAGTTGGGCAAATACCAGAGTGGCCAAATGGGGCAGACTGTAAATCTGCTGGCTTAC
>X85_Domestic_Dog__coassemble_281_pt1 | contig 64157 bp, 53 predicted proteins | sample X85_Domestic_Dog__metabat2_high_PE_009 | metagenome-assembled genome bin X85_Domestic_Dog
AAATAAATTTCACTGTACGGGTTGTCTATTTCTTTGCAGAACAAGAATATCCCAGCGCATAAAATAGATGCTCCGATACCTATCAGAAATCCGCGTATTTGAGAAGGTGTAGTGAAAATAAGGAATTGGTCATCTGCCCTTTCCACCTTGTAGAAATCGGCAATTTCAGTTGTCAATACGGCAGGGAACGGGTATATGATATGTCCCGGCTTTTCTCTTTTCCCACTCCATATTTTCAATGCTATTAATAAGAATATAGTCATGACTCCTAATAGTGTCAGGTAGATTGTTCCTGATACTAATATGACTAACAGTTTACCCCATATATGCTCAAAAAAACTCATTTTTTTATAAGGAAACTGCATAAGTTCATGAATACCAAAGTTGCCGTACACGAATATTGGAAATGTGCATAATAGAACTAAGATTCCGGCTATAATTCTGATTGTAGAGGGTCGGTCGCTATCTATATCCTTCTCTTTATTTGTTTTTGGTTCCATATCTCTTTCTGTTTTCATTCTACATCTACATTTATGTACAAATTGTTCAAAAATCAAAAGAGTTGTGGCGGGAAGATGTATGTGTACGGTGAATCTTATGCCCTACGATGTATTTAGCACCGCAGTATTTACATTCATGACGCGCTTCCATCAGTCCTTCGGAGAATTCAGTAGGAGATTCCACCACAGTGTATGCTTCTTTCCGGTGTAAGGTGATACCCTGGCAATCCGGACAATATTCATAGAGACCTGTTGCAAGAGGGATGCGCACTTTCACCTTTTCTCCGCAGTCGGTGCAGGTGTACACATGGATGCAGACGGTTTGTAGATTGAGTTCCATTCGTTCCTGTGGGGTGAAGATCCGGGCATCTTTGTTTATCTCCTGTGCCGACATCTCGCGCAGGGTCTCTTTTCCGCATTTCGGGCAAGTGCGGCTCTGGCTGAGTATCTGTTTGCGTAATCTCAGTCTGTACCATAGCATCACAGCTGCAATGGCAGGCCATACGGGAACCAGCCACAGCAGACCGATGAGAGTGCGCCAGGCAAATGCCTGCTCCGTGAGTTGTTGTTCCAAAGCAGTGGATGCCGTCTTGCCTTTGGGTTGCAGGTATTTTTTCAGTCCTTTCCATGTCAGCCAGTTGAGGAGAAGAAGGGAAAGAAGGGAAAGGCTTCCCAATATAAGCAAAGGTAGTGTGGTCATTGTTTGCCTCCTTTCTCGTTGGTTTCTTCGATGCGTCTGTAGGAACGCTCTATGTCTTCTAAAATGTATGCGTCCAGCTTACTGCCGTTGAACTTGAACAGGAAGGCCAGAAGTCCCATATATCCGAAGGTGAACAGGGCAGCACTCAGTACCAGCATCGCCACGTCGCTGAACACTGCTTCGGAAAACAACCAAGTGAAAAGTGTCATCCCTGAAAGGCTGATGCACAGGGTGGATGCAGCCAGCAGGGCGAGTGTAAGGAATGGGATGAGCATCATTCCTATGAGGCTCCGCCACATTTCTTTGCAGAACTTGGGGTGATGACCGGTGAGGGCAAACCCGAAGAGGGAGCAGCCTGCAGCGGTGAACAGCACAACGAACAGTCCGAAAAATGCCCATGCCACCCACTCCTGCCAGGAGCCTGCGGCAAGCATTCCGCCGAGGTCTGTCCAACGGTTGTTTTCATCACATACGATTTGCCATAAGTAATACAGCACAGAGATGAAGCCTGCTGTGGAGAGGATGACGAGAACGGACGGCAGGCAGCCTGTCGGCTTTTTGCGGTACTGACGTATCCGCAACAGTATCAGCATGGAGAACAGCAGCTGGACAGCTATAAGGATATAGAGCCCCGAACCGGTCATTGTTTGTTGTTCCATAGGCATGTGTTTTTAATGGCTTGTTGCCGATTGGTGATGTGGCAAATATAGAGAATGATTCTTTAGTATGCTTATAGATGGATTTATTTTCACCGGAATGTGTTGTAGAATATGTTTGAACTTGCTTTCTAGCGGTGTTCCCGTATCCCACATTTTTGTCATTTTCATGTGATTTAAAATTAGCTTATTATAGCCTGTTTCTTATTTCTTGAACATTTTTCTCTCCAATTTTTGCAACTCCATTGTTGCCTCAATGTAAGGGCCATCTACTTTGATGAGTAAATCTTCAAATTCTTTTTTTGCCCGGAAGAGCTTTACGACATCCTCGCCTTCCATGAACAGTCCGATATATTCGTCATCTGGTTTCCAAAGATACACGGGTATGTCCTTGCCCTTTGATACCATCGAGTTTATCAGAATCTTTTTAAGTTCGTCTTTACCTGTTTCTGCTTTCTGCAGGGCAGGTTTACCATATTTCTGCCTGGCAGTTTCTACCAGTTTTTCGAAGCCTGTTTTATTCATCTTCGTTTCGCAGGCCATCGATATTAATTTGCTTTGTGCATTGGTTATCAAATTCAGTTTTCCAAAATCGGTATCACAAAAAGTTGCTTTCTTGGTAGCAAGACTGTCCATACTTATATAATATACTAAAATCGGATATTTCTCAGTCCGCGAAACATACATGTCTTTTGTGTATTTCACATAGCGATAGTTTACTTCTTTGCGGGTCTCTTTGGGATTATCGAAATCAATATATGGAGAGCAAAAACGTTCCACATTGATGTCATAGTCCGGGTTATCCATGTTGATAATCTGTTTGTCTGATTGTGCATGGGCTGTTGCGCCGAATAAGCATAAAAATGCTGTCAATCCAATGATGATAAGTGTTTTAATTTTCATATTCGTTCATTTTATAATAAATGGTCAGCTCCTGTCTCTCCGGATATTAACCGGTGTATCACCGAGATTCCGCTTGCAGAAATCAGACAGGTAAGACTGGTTCGCAAATCCGCATTGTTCGGCAATCTCCGGTAAGGGAAGGTGTGTAGTCCTCAACAGTTTCAGCACCTGCTCGGCACGTTTTTGCCGAAGCCACTGGGCTACCGGACAGTTAAACAATCTCAGGAATGTCCGACGGAAGGTAACGGTACTGTTTGCTCCGCATAGTTCCGCCAGTTCTTCTGCTGTCTTCGCTTCAGTATGGCATTCCATCACTTTCTGAATGAAAGAATGGTCGGTATGGATACCGAGCAGTTCTTCCGCTTGCAAAACGACTTTACGGTTGATATGTTCGTAGGAGGCATCGAGCAGTTTGAATGATACCTCAATGCCTTCTGCCGGCTCGGAAGTGGAAGGCATTCCGCATTGTATTCTCGCTTCGCGGAAGTAGTAGAGCATTCTGTGGTAGATGGCTTCCAGATGTTCTTCACGATGCCTTTGCAGCAACCGGCATAAGGTCAGTAACTCTTCTACGCAGCAATAATGCGTGTACCATATTTGCAAACGCATGACATAACGGGTGGATTCTGCTTCACCGGCAGTCATGAACAGCTCCAGCCATCTCTCAAGGTCCGGCTGTTCATGGCTAATTGCTTCGGGAAGCCCGTTCATCCATCCGGCAATCATATTCATGAATTCCATGTCCGATGCAAAGGGACGCAGTTGCCGCTCTCTTCTCTCCTCCGGCATATCCTTGGATATGGTCACACAAAGCATACGCAGACGTGCTTCCCGGGAATCGTCCGGTTGCAGGCATGAAAGGAGATGACCGCTTATTGAAAAGCCTTTGTCCATATAGAGAAAATTTATCGTTTTTCAAACCTGAGTGCCACCGTCATGCGGAATGCCACATTTTCCAAATCGTATGTTTCCTCACCCCAGTATTGAGGCTGTGCGGCACTGATGTCGCAAAAGAAACTCAAGATTCCCATGATAAAAATAGTTTTCATGATTTGCATGTTTTTGTTAATATTGATATACTGTATTAGAAACGGCTGGATGAACCTCCGCCTCCGGACGATCCTCCTCCGAAACTGCCTCCGCCACCGCCTGAGCCTCCCGAACGTCTGGAAGAGGTGTTGATTTTCGGTATTGTATAGCCTACCATGTATTCGGCATCGCAATGCATACATCGATGGCGAGCCTCCATCAGTCCTTCTGATGAAGTGGTGGCTTTAATAATAGTCCGATATTTTTCTTCCTTGTGCAGCGTCATGTGCCCGCAGGAGGGGCAGCATTCATAGCCGTCCTTTTCAAGCGGTATCCGGATTTTCACCTCTTCGCTGCAAGCGGAGCACCGGTAGATGCGGATGTATGCCGTCTTCAGTTCTGTTTCTTTGCGTTCGCTTTCAGTCAGCCGTTTCGTATCCTGTATCAACTCGTGCAAAGGAATCTCCCGGAGGGTTTCCCGGTTGCATTTCGGGCATGTCCGGCTGCGCCTGAGGGTCTTTTGTTTCTGTCTGCCGAAATACCAGCAGGCAATACCCAGCATGGCGGGCCACACCGGCACTAGCCAGCACAGTCCGAGCAGGGTGCGTACAGTAAAGGGTTTTCGGGTCGCCAGCAAGGTCAGTGCGGCTTCCGTCCCTTCGTCTTTGGGCGTCATCCTGTGTACCGCCGATTTCCAGACAAACCAGTTTATAAGTATCAGCATCAAGGCGAACACCGTAAAGACCAGGGAAGGGGTGGTACGCCGGAACTTTTTTATCCATGCTTCCGGCGGTGCTGCCTGATAGTCACTTTCATATAGAACTTCTGCCACCGCCTTGACACCTTCAAGCATTCCTGTATTCCAGTCATTTTCCCGAAGATGCGGCACCATGGTTTCCATCTGTATTCTTTTGCAAATGGCATCCGGCAATACTCCTTCCAGACCATACCCGGTCTTGAAGGTGATATCCCGTATATCCCGGGTCAGCAGAATCAGCAGTCCGTTGTCATCTTCCGCCTTGCCGATACCCCACCGGTTGAACAGCGTAACGGCAAATTCATGCGGTTCCTCTTCTCCGATGCTGTTCAAGGCGACAACTGCCACTTCTATGGTCAGTGAGTCCTCCAGTTGTTGCAATATATCGTTGATTTTATTCTTCGTTTCACTGTCCAATATATGGTCAGGGTCGGATACCCAATTGTCCGCATCGTATGTCTTGGGATTAGGTACATCATCGACCGTTCCCCATGCCATCGGGCAGAAACCCACCAGAACGGCTATACAGATTATAAGTTTTCGTATCATATAGTGCCTCCTTTCTCATGATTATTCATATCGACCGGTCTGAAAGAACGTCTGCTGTCCTTTTCATCGTATTTTTTTAATTTCTCGCTGTTCATTTCCAACAGGTAAACGACGAATCCGGAAAATCCAAGCAGGCACATCACACTGAAAAATAAGAGCAGAAGCATCCAGCCCCAGCCGATATCGTCAAACATGGGTGAGGCAAACCTCATGCAGATAACATAGGCAAACCCAAATGCCGCAACCAATATTCCCAATGCCATGACGGGAAACAGCAGGATTATTGCCAGTGTTTTCCATATCAGTTTGCAGAATTTGGGGTGACGGCCTGTGACAGCATAGCCGGCCAAAGAGCAAACGGTGGCAGATACCAGTATCATTATCAAACAGATAAATCCAGCCATCAGCCATTCCACAGGAGAAGCGGCGGCGAGCGACCCTCTGCTCTCTGCAAAGATATTGGCAAACAGTCCTTCATTGATGATAAGATGCCCCAGACTGAACAGAGCGGTGGTCAGAGCAAATACAATCATGAAAATAACACCCGCTGCCAGACAGCCTGACGGCTCTTTGGAGTCCTGCTTCCTTCTCCAGATAATCAGTCCGGTTATCAGAATCTGTAGTACAATCAGGATATATCCTTCCATAGGCTCGGTCACTTAAAAATGACGGGGAGAGTGGTGACAAAGGAGATCGCTTTTCCCTTCCATTTTGCCGGGACATACTTTATGCCGTAGAGGCAGTCGCACACCGCTTTTTCCAATAGCGGATGGGGGTCTCCGTTTATTTTTACGTTGCTGGCAACTCCGTCGGTTCCGATGGTTATTTCCGCCGTCATTCTTCCTGTAATTCCTTGCTCGACTGCCTCTTCCGGCTTCCTGAGCAATTGTGCCAAGATTATGTTCCATTCGTCCGGCATTCCTGTCTGCGGGTTGATGGGCTTGGCTGGCTGGAAATCAGGACTGAAATAATCCACTTCCTCCATTTCTTCCGGTTCGGTCTGCTTTGTATTGTCCGGTGATTTTTCTGTGCACAACCATTCGATAAGTTCGTTGCATCGCTCGCGGTTGATTATTAACCGCGATGCTTCGCCTTCCGATGGGGCAAATACGGTTATCTCGGCAATTTCCCGTCTCTTTTCGTCCGGCATGTAGAGCAATAGACTATCCCCCTGCAAGGCTGTCCTGTAGTGTTTTCCCATCATTCCGGCAGCGTCTGTATCGTCATTTTCCTCAGAAGCTTCATCTTCCATAAAGTGTTTCAAGGTTTCTTCCAGGTTGTTCAGGTCGATGCCTTCTTCTTTCAACCACTCTTCAAACGTGATTTTCCTTGTACTATTTTTCAGAATCTTGTCCAAATCTCCTGTTGTAGATGTTGAAGAGGACGGCTCGTACCAGTTCCCGTCCCTGTGATAAAGGCGCTTCATGCCTTTCAGTTTGTCGAGAGTCTCTGCGTCTGCGGAGATGATGAAGCCGTTGCTGTCAACCTTTTCTATGGAAAAAGTCTTGTTGCCCCAAGTCACCTGCACCGGTTTGTCTCCAAAATCCTTTATGGGTACTGTGATGCGGTCGTATTTCTCAGGCATATAGAAAGACAAGGAGATGTGTCCGCCTGCAATTTCCTGATAAGGGACAGTCAGCGGTATCTGCAATCCGAACCATATATTCAACATGTCTTTGTTTTGGGCATAGTCGCCGCCCTCAAGCAGATAGATATCTTCATCCGGGTGTATATAGACCGGTTTGCCCTGTTTATCCGCCAGATGAAGCTGCAAATCAGTCTCCAGGTCGAAGAAAAGTTCTTTGCAGAACCCCGTGAAGTTCCCGTTCTCATCCTCGTGATAATACTTTTCCCACAGGCCGGTTCCTTGTCGACCACCGAAATATGAAGATACATCTTCGTCTTTGCCCCTTAGCATAAGGTTGAAAAAGATAGGAGAATCCTTGTTCGGCTCTATGAATGCCTTGTCAAAGCACATGAACAGTCTTGACAGGCTCTTTTTAAAGCTCTTGTGTTTGAATTTGTCCGCCCATTTTTCCCAAGGGAGCCTATCCTGTTTGAACTCTTGGCTTTCTGTCAATGAATCAAGTTCGCCGAATGCCGTTCCTGTCTCGAACTGATAGAGCACTTCAAGTTGCTTCATGGCCTCTTTTTTCTCTTCTTCTGTCATTTTCGTCTTGTTTTGTGCCCATGCTCCCAGTACGAAACATGCAAGCAGGACGGTTGATAATAATCTTTTCATGGTGAATGGTGATATTATGTTTATAATCAAAATGATACAGGAATAATGGCAACGGATGCGACGCATTTTCCGTCATATTTTGCCGGCATGAACCTCATGCGGTAGATGCAATCCGTTACAGTTTCGCTCAAAGCCGGATGCGGCGAGCTTGTAATTTCCACTTTGCTGACAGCACCATCTGCCTCAATTACCACCGTAGCCATTACCTTGCCCGTAATGTTCTGCCCGGCAACTTCTTGTGGGAGTGTAAGCATCTGCGACAGTTCAGCACTTAATTCACTCTGAGAGCCAGTTTCTATATTAAGCGGAATGGCAGGCTGGAATCCGTTTTCGGACAAGTCTATTGTCTCCGTATCTTTTTCATATAAATGCCAGTCAATGGCATTGCGCCCCTTGGCCAGTGTCCGGGCATATTCGACACCCATTTTCAAATGTCCCTCCAGATAATCCCTGAAACCTTCAAGCACCCGGTCCTTATCAAGCCGCAATCCGCTGGCCGTTTGTTTTTCAGGAATATCCCACTCGGCACCGGCCCTGTATATTTCAACGGCATCCATTCCGTTCATAAAGACATAACCATAAACTACGTTTTGTCTGTATGCTTTGTTCAATTCTACTTTGATGGCTTTGTTCATAAGACATATCGAGTCGCTGTCCTGACACAGAATCGCATTTTTGAAACGTTCCGTTATATCCGTGGCACTCCTCAGTCCGTCTCCAAAAGCGGCCATGATGGCAGGACTGCTACCCCGGGAAAGTAGCATTGCATCAAACTCCTCTCTGTGAGCTTCTCCTATAAACCACTTATATTCCATAATCCAGCTAGCCTGTGCTACTCCCACTGCATACGAAATCATATCATTAGGTGCCAGCAGGGCATTCCGTTCGTCGGGTGTAAGCTTCATGTTGTCTTTCAGTTTGCGGATTCCGTCCGGGACTGCAGGAGAATCAAATTTTGCAATTGCCGAAGCCAGGGCTTCTGAGTCTGCGACACCGTTGGACACTGCGGCAGAATCTATCCATTCCGGAAGAATAAGCGCATCGTCTGCGTACTCCTGACCCATATAATAAGGCACGTCGTGCATTGCAATGTCGTAATAACGTGCCCTTTCATTGTAGACGAAATCGAGCCATTTATTGTATAAGCTATAAAATTGTCGCGAAGTTTCGTTTTCAGCATGAATACTGCTTCTTACCTGTTTCAGCACCTCGGAAATGGAGGCATCGATATATTCCAGGTCCGGGCCGGAACTTGTAGAGTATGCCCCCATAAGGGCCCCGGAACGGAAGCTGGACCTTTCCAGTCCTGTAATATCTTCAATGCCCTGCAGTTGCTGCCTGAGCGAGGAAAAGTCTTCCAGAATGAGCTCTTTCCAATGCTTTACACCAAAGTCATAGCCGGCATGAATATATGGAGCATACTCTTTCCTGTAAGTCTTCACCTTGACGGAGTTGCGACTGAGCATATTATAAGCCGTCGTATAGCATAAACCATAGACAATAGGGTTCAGATTCCCGGTCTTATCTCCTGGCTGTGGAAATTGTACCTTTGCAGCCATGTTTTCCTCTATTTTCATATTCACTGCCGTATCCTTTGTCTCCTTTACATCAGGCTCATCTTCGAAGAGGCTTTCCCAGATCGGGAGACCTTTTGAATCATACTCATCACCTTCTTCCTCCTCTTCCGCCTTTTTCTGCATGAGCTTCAGTTTGTCAAGTATCCCATTGCATAGAATCCTGTCGGGATTGCAGCTGGCTTTGCTTTCTGTAGGTGTAAATTCCACGGATGATTCGGAAAGGACCCTTTCGGATTCAGGTCCGGCCGGATTGTAAAACAATATTGTATCTGCATACACTCCAGTTTTGTAGTATCTTCCAAATATATCTGCATAACCATAGCCGGGAGAGTTTATACGTCTTTTATATTCCAAAAGTGTTTTTTCCAGGTTTTCAGGGTCAATGCCGTTTTTCTCCATCCATTTCTCAAAAGTATAGTTGCCTCCGTCATATTCCAGAACTTTTTCCAGAGCTTCCCACTCGTTCATTGAAGGATGAGGTTCATACCATATATCATCTTTCTTATACGGATGTCTTATTTGGCTGATTTTATCTTTAATAATGATGTCTGCAGAAATGACAAATCCTGCACTGTCAGCCTTTTCCACATTGAAGTTAAGGTCACCGAAAGATATATGTACCGGTTTGTCACATACATCGTCTGGATTTATTTTCACGATGTCATATTCATCAGGCATGATGAAACGCACATTTGCCGTTCCACTGCTGATTTCAGAAAACTCAGAAGTCAGCGGAATTTCTATGCCGAACCATACATCCGACTCTCCATTGCCTGTGCTTTTCTTTCCCTCTATCGAAAATATGCCTTCATCATAGGTTTCATTATAGGGGTCTATATATACAGGTTCACCGTTTTTGTCTTTCAGGTTCAGTTCTATATCAGTCACCAGGTCGTAAAATATCTTGTTGCGAAACCTGATATATCCACCGTTACTGTCAGTGTATGTTTCGTCCATCGAACCTATTATTGAACCTAAATATTCTCTGCTATGAAAGTTGTCTGAACCTTTGACTTTTCCCCTGAATACCAGTCTGCACATCTTCGGTTCATTTTCAACTGGTTCTACAGATAATTTTTCAAGACAACTGAATAAGTCGGAAAGTCCCGGATATTCATTCCTGTATTTGTAAGCCCATCTGTCCCATGGCATTATATTCAGAACCTCGGCAGGATCCTCTCTGTTGAATAGGCTTCCGATTTCCATCTGGAATTTGAATTCAAGATCCTCCAAAGTCTTTCGCTTTTCTTCTTCTGTCATCCTGTAATTGTTTTGGGCCCATGCTCCAAATACCGTACAGATAAGTACTGCAATTGATAATAACCTTTTCATAAGTAAGTGATCAAAAATATTTTTATATTCAGCATAAAGTATTAATATTGTAAGTATCAGTTCATAAGCAGTATATTTTTGTGTTACCAGTTGTCTAACAAACTTTGTAATAGGACAAATGTCTTATAGACAAAATCAAAGCATAAAAGAACCAATTACTGAAAAAAACGGCAGGAAAATTTCCGGAGGAGAGAAGATGATTATAATATTTTTTAAGGCGGGAATAAGTTCTCTTTTTCTTGATTTTTGGCAGAGTGATTTTTGTACCGGCTGTTAAAACCGGGCACTGTTATGAAACCATACCTTCCGGGACTGTAGTCCGAAGGTCTGATCCTTATCAGCCTTTCAGGAGGCGGAGCGTCTCCGAAGGACGGTTTTATATTAGTTTTCAAGATATTTTCCATATCCTTGCAATCCAATTTTTAACTGATTCCGTAAAAATAGCGAATAATATCAGTTTATTGATATGATTCCTGTTAAATATTACGGATTTCTGTTCGTATTATAAAACCATCCACGCCATATGACAAGCCCGGCTGTTACTCCATGTATTAAATTACCGGTCATATTTTACACAAAAAAAGTGTGAGGACGGTTCATCTATTTGTATTAGAGGCTCTGGTAAAACCCGGAAGCAAATAAAATGAAACAGTACCCCACACCTATATCGCATGACATTTACATACGGATACACGTGTTGAGTGTTACTGCTTAGCCCTGCTTCCATTTGAAATTTACCAGATTTCTAATACAAGGTGTTAGCGAAACACATCAGCTATATATGTCAGTCGCTTGCACGACTGTACAAAGATAGAAAATGTTTTCGGATAAGCAGCATCGGGGTACTGTTATTTTGCAAAAATACAAGTGAAGCATAAAAAATCCTATACAATTTCTGATTTAAATATCGGAAAACTGTTCACTTTCTGTTTTTTTTTACCTGATGAATAATTTTCTTTAATTTATGATACACAGATATGCTCCGGAGTCGCATCAATATATCAATTTGCTAATGAAATATTACAGACTTATTTCTTTACTATTTTTCTTTGATAAGGAAATCCACCTTCAAGGGTACATCGTAAAATCTTTTGTGGTCGTAGAAATGCAGGTATATTGAATCCCATTCAAAAAAATTATCTATTCCATCCGAATATCATTCCCATAAGGCATAGTACAAAAAATGTATATGTTGCCATAGTTTCGGTGCGTGTTTTTTGTACTTGTGTATCAGTAAAGTATCTTTTTATACAAATACAATGTTAATAAACATGTTTTCGTCTTTTTTTATTTTCACATACTGATAGATATTTTTTTCGTTTTATATTTGTAATGTTCGTTAGTAGGATATGGCAATATTGCTTCAATAATTTCGGACGAGTGAATAAATCCATTGATTCTTTAACCAATTTATGCTTATATGAACAAATTACTCCTTTTTTTCATAATCATATTCTGTTTTGGTTGTGTATCTGACAGAAACATAGTGTCTGTCAGGCAGGTGGAAAGCGACAGTTATGTTGTGTTGAGAATGCGTAATGACAGAGCGCACATCCACAGCATACTGTACCCGGTATCTTTTGAATTCAGGAAGAATGTCAAAAAAAATCTATTTTATTGTAAAAACTCGTACTTCGCGAAGAATGATGAGCTGTGCCCCGGAACAGCAGGATGTTACCTGAAGCCGTATGACGGGGACGAGAATCTGAAATCATCGTACAAAAAATTCTGCGGAACCATAAAGTATGTCGTTGACAAGGACGATACCTTGAAAAATATTATGTCGGAATACTACCGGGTTATGCTCGAAGAGAAGAAGGATACGATATACATACCGCTGGAGATATTTAAGGAAAAGCACGGTGAACTGATAAGGGAGTATCTTGACGGAGACTCGATATACCTGCATTTCCACGACCACAAAAGATTCTACGATATACCCTTGAAAATGGAATTCCTTGAATTTGAAGGAATGGGAAAATAATGGAGATATGAATCTGGAAAATCTTATATCGTATAAAAATCAATTCGCATGAAAATCTTATATGTTTCTACATTGATGCTTCTTGCCGGTTGTATGTCCGGAAAAGACATTGTAGCAGTTCGACAGGTGAAAAGACCAGACAAAGCCGTAATCCTCAGATTATGCGATGATAAAACAGCTATCCACAGCCTGCTGTATCCGTTGTCCTATGAAATGAAAAAAAACAAGGATATGGACATTCGTTATCTTGACAATACATTCATGTTTCATGACATAAGACTCAGTTCCGGAACCGGAGGATGCTACCTGGCACCTCAAGACGGCAATAAGAATCTATCTCAATCGTACAAGAACTTTGACGGAGTCATAAAATACATTATAGAAGATAACGGTGCAATAAAGGAACGGCTGGATAAATATTATAAGAAAATGCTTTCAGAAAGGAAAGATACTGCCCATATACCACTGGAATATTTTGATGACAAATTTAATGATGTGATAAAGAACTTCTTTGACGGAGATTCGATATGTCTGCATTTCAGGAAAAGTAAAGAGTTGTATAACATACCACTAAAGGTCTCCTTCGGCCAGAAGCTCCTATCGACAGAATAATAGAATACAAAAAAAATAACAAAATAATGATGAAGACAACTTACATGAAATATATAGGATATGCAATAACGGCAGTAGTCCTGCTGTTGTATGGGTGTGTTTCGGAAAGGGATACAGTGTCAGTAAGACAGGTTGTGAGTGAAAGGCCTATAATATTGAGAATAAAAAAAGACAAGACTACTGTTTTCAGCCTATCATATCCTGTAACTTTTATGTTCAAGAAGAACGACAGAAAAGACATTTATTATGCAGAGAACTCTTATTCATTTCGTAACAAGGAATTTAGTTCAGGTACAGCAGCCTGCTACCTGGTACCAAATGATGAAGACAATTATCTGACTTCATCATACAGAGCATTTGATGGTTCTATACTATATATCATTGACAAAAATGATATCATACAAAAATGTTTGTCAGGATACTATAACAGAATGGTCAGTGAAAAGAAAGATACTATGCATGTTTCACTGAAATATTTCAACAACAACTTTAGAAATATAATAGATAATTTTTTTGAAGGGGATTCAATATGCCTGCATTTCAGAAAGAGTAAAGAGTGGCATGATATTCCACTGAAGGTTTCCTTCAGACAGAAACTCCTATCGACAGAATAATAGAATACAAAAAAACAATAACAAGATAATGATGAAAACAACTCACATGAAATATATGGGATATGCAATAGCGGCAGCAGTCCTGCTGTTGTACGGGTGTGTTTCGGAAAGGGATACAGTGTCGGTAAGGCAGGTGGAAAGCAAAGCCTTCATAGTATTAAGGGCAGGAGAAGGAAGGAAAAATATATTCAGCCTGAAATATCCGCTTGCCTTTGAATTCAGAAAGAATGTCCGCAGAAAAATATATTATTTTGATAGTTCGTACTTTGCGAAGAATGATGAACTGTGTCCCGGAACCGGTGAGTGCAGAATCGAGGCAAATGACAAAGACGAATATCTGACTGATAAATACAAAAAATTCGAGGGAAACGTATTATATACAATTGAAGGAAACGATACAATGCAAAGAACCTTGTCAGAGTATTGCCGGGCTATGCTTGAAGAGAAAAAGGATACGATACACATACCGCTGGAGATATTTAAGGAAAAGCACGGTGAGCTGATAAGGGAGTATCTTGACGGAGACTCGATATACCTGCATTTCCACGACCACAAAAGATTTTACGATGTACTCTTGAAGGTGGATTTCCTTATCAAAGAAAAATAGTAAAGATATAAGTCTGTAATATTTCATTAGCAAATTGATATATTGATGCGACTCCGGAGCATATCTTGGGGTAAACGGTTTGGCGGCGGTAGCCGTTAAACCGTTTGGTTTTCGTTTAACGAAAACACAACTTGCTGTCCGCAGGAGCGGACCACGTTTATCCAATAATTATTGTGTACAAGCCCGTTGTATGGCTATTCTCCTGCGATTTACGGGACATTTCCATCAGATATTTACCAGCAGCTCACCCCATTAAAAGGTGGATGTCTTGCCATAACCATGTGACTTACGCCCATAGTTCAGGAATAAGGGGACGCATATACGAGAAATCTGCCCTTTCCATACCCTATTCTCCGTTAATGGATTATTATTTCTACACATTTGCAAATGAAGAACGGGCATATAGCCGTGTACGACTTATGGTTTTTCTTCATTGTCTCCATTGATGAATTGATATTTCTACACTTCTGCAAATGGGAAATGGACATGTAACTGTATACGCCTTATTGTTTTTTCATCGTCTCCATTAACGGATTGCTACTTATACACATCTGCAAATGGAGAATTTAATATATCTGTATCCGAAAGGGTGCGTGTTCCCTTCGTCTCCGACTATCCTTATTTTAATATCCGGCTATATTGCTATTCTGTGATAGCATTATCAGGATAGCGCATCATACGGCTATATACCAATATGGCTACACTATAATTCATAGCTGTGACGAAGGTGACTCTTCCCATCCGGTAACAGACCATGATACCACGAGAAAAAAACGACAGCCGCAGAACAAAAACGGATGGCAGGAACCATTACGGGATGACAGATCCGACAAATAACCGGAGGTAATCCGGCTGTTTGCTAATCAGGTAAATAGAAAGTCCGATATATGCGAATTCAGGCGATCATCCCGGATGGTAATCTGTCAAAGAGGCTTTTGAGACATTTAAAATACCGATAATAAAAAAACAAAATCAAGTATACGGATGCTGTCATATACCCACAGCCTGCCATACGGCTGTTCCGATAATCATATATGGTTATCTGTGCATCCCGCTATATCCTTATTCCGATAGAAGGACGTATCGTTATCGTCGTATCTCCATGTCCGGTGGTATCATCGCCTTTCCCATCCGGGTCTGTCATGGGTTGGATTCAAATATTTTGGATAAGCTTTTAACCTGATGGTATAGGAACAAAAAGAAGTCTGTAATCATGGTATTTACTCGGGTTAGAGAAGCCACATCTTTTTATTGCCGGACGTCCGGTATTGTTTCATCCATGTGCGAAAAGGAGTTTTTTCTTTCATCGCAACGTTTCTTTCACATACCCAAAGGGGGTCGTGAATCCAGACCCGCTTCAGTTTTCTTTTTCCTCCCCATATGACACAAAACGACTATCCATGACTATTCCTGCCGGTCGTGCTTGCTTCTCATGTTTTCCTTAATCTTCTTCCTTCCGAGGTTATTCCGATGTGACGGTGATGGAGAGCCCTCGTATCCACGTAGGCCAGACCGGTCAGCGAGGGAGGATGAACACCCTGCGCGCCAGCTCCATCATCAGGTCGGGCATCGGGATTTCCGTCATTCGCTTCAGTTCACTGCGGCTGATATGCTTTAATTTAGGTGCTTCTTTCTTCTCGTATGCCGTATCTTTTATCGGGTTGGGCCACAATACTTTCCTGTCTACAGCGATATATATGAGCCGGTTGGGCCAGCACACGCAATGATTCATGTGCCCGTTCCTGCGTCTCAACTCCTTCTTGAGAAAAATCTTGAACGATTCGGCGAACTCCCCGGTGATGTCTGAAAAGGTGATGTCCTTCGTTTTGCGGGATTCGATGAACTGCCTGAGATTGAGCTGTGTGGTTTTCGACTGGCGGTAGGTGGAGTTAATCTCCTTGGAGCAGTTCCTAAGACGTTCGCGTTCCACCTCTTCGGCTTACAAGAGGTATTCCGACACGGAATTGGCATCTGATACTGTGGTCTTGAGCAGTTCGACCGTAACCACTCCCTGGTTCCTCAGCAGGTTCCCATATGCCTCTTCCTGTCGGTTACGGAGGGTGGTAAGGCGGGGGTTTTCTTTGACCGTTGAAAAAATCCGTTTCCGTGAAAAAAGAAAATGGATTCAAGATAAAAACTATTTAAACCAAGAAACTTTATCGGGGAAATTTTTTCTGTAGAAATTTGCTAACGTCAAGAATATCAACTACTTTTGTAACTGAAGAGTTATTTGAGGTTATGCAGAAAAGCGCAAGTAAGCGATGGATTTTCGTCACCTAATCGTTACCTGCCTATTTTCTAAGCTCCGATTACCTTTTGACAATCAAAAGGTTAAAGAAAACTACGCTATTTTTTTTAAAAACATCAAGGCATTTTTTATATGCTTCCGCACACTATCCCAAAGAATCAGGCAGTCAGCATCTTTACAGTTTATCCTTAGTCAGCACATCACACTGATGACGCTCAAGTACTTCCAGACAGCGTGTCATATCATTCGGCTTAATCACTACGTGCGCACGGTCGTTTTGCGCAAAAGCATACATATAATCAATGAAAATCTGCTCGGCAGCCAAATATTCAAGTACCACTGCCAATGAGCCGGGAACATTCTCACAGTCCAGACAAACCACATCGGTTGACATCACGGCAAAATCTTGCTCTCTTAATACCTCCACCGCCTTGTCTACATCTGATACTATTAAGCGTAAGATTCCAAAATCTGCCGTTTCTGCCATACTGAAGGCATGCATATTAATTCCGTTTTTTCCTAACGTACGGACTACATCATTGATTCTTCCGGTCTTGTTTTCCAAGAATACCGATAATTGTTTTATTGTCATAAGGTTGAGTTTTTAAGTTTTTAAGTTGGTAAGTTGTTGAGCTGGTAAGTTGTTGAGTCCTTGTTTTTTTGAGTTTGTGGTTCCTGCACAAAATAAGATGATAGACACAGCAAACTCACAAACTTAAAGACTCAATAACTCAATCAGACCAATACACGTTTGTCGATTACCCGTTTCGATTTTCCCTCACTGCGGGCAATGCTGTTCGGTTCAACCAACTTCACATCTGCACTGATAGAAAGAACGCTTTTCAGCTTATCGGCAAGCATCTTTTTCAAACCGAGCATCGCTCCGATGTCATCCGTAAAATAGTCACGGCGTACTTCCACCTGTACTTCCAGTGTATCCAGGTTGTTTTTCCGGTCAACCACCAGCAAATACTGTGGTTCAAACTCTTTCATCTGTAAAATCACACTTTCCACTTGCGACGGGAATACATTGATACCACGGATAATCATCATATCATCACTGCGTCCCATAATCGGAGTCATCCGTACACTGGTACGTCCGCAAGGACAAACATCATCCATCAGCGAAGTTAAATCTTTTGTACGATAACGCAACAAAGGCATTCCTTCCTTAGTCAACGTAGTAAAGACCAGTTCGCCCTGCTCACCGTAAGGAAGAGGCTCTAAGGTATCCGGATTAATAATTTCCGGATAGAAATGATCTTCATTGATATGCGAACCATGTTGCACCTCACATTCGTATGACACACCCGGACCCATAATTTCACTTAACCCATAAATATTATACCCTTTTACTCCGAGACGTTCTTCTATTTCACGGCGCATATTTTCAGTCCACGGCTCAGCTCCAAAGGCACCGATACGTAAATCTAATTCCGATTTCTTGATTCCCATCCGCTCAATCACCTCTGCAAGATGAAGAGCGTATGAAGGAGTACAGGCAATTCCTGTGATACGAAGATCACGAATCAGACGTACGTGTTTTTCTGTATTTCCGGTAGAAGCCGGAATGACAGTAGCTCCCAAATTTTCTACTCCATAATGCGCTCCTAACCCACCGGTAAAAAGTCCATAGCCATAGCTAACAGAGAAGGTATCATCGCGCGTTACCCCATAAGCTGACAAAGAGCGGGCCATTACTTCTGACCATACAGCAAGATCCCTCCGGGTATATCCCACAATGGTTGGATTTCCGGTGGTTCCGGAAGAGGCATGTACACGTACAATCTCTGAAGGAGGAGCCGCCTGAAGTCCGTAAGGATAATTATCACGCAGGTCCTGCTTGGTGGTAAATGGTAATTTTACAATATCGTCTATGCTGCGGATGTCATCGGGCGACAAGTCCATTTCCTGCATTTTCTGACGATAAAACGGGACATTATGATATACGTAAACAACCAGTTTCTGTAAACGCTTTCCTTGAAGTTCTCGCATCTGTTCGCGAGACATGCATTCTTTACTTGTGTTCCAAATCATAGTAGTTTTTAAGTTATTGAGTTCCTAAGTTTTTAAGTTATTGAATTATGAGTCTTGAAGATGTTTTCATTTCAGGGAATGATCTTCCCGGAAAGCACGCATCCGCTCTTCCAGAACCGGATATAATTCCTCTCTCATACGTGAAGTACAAGCGCGAACCCCCTGCTGGTCACTTCCTGTGGTGGAAAGTGAGATACTGCTCACCCCATAATACATCAATTCACAAAGCAATTCACCTCCGGTCATTCCGGGATAGCCCAACGTAAAGAAGAAGCCATCGCCTACTTGCTGCGTTACATCACGGTCGTACACTATCGTGAAGCCATTTGATGTAAAAATTTCTTTCATACGACGGGCACGGCGTTCATACTCGCGTACATCCTCTACAAAATTTATCTCACCAGCAACCGAACGGTTGAGCATCTCTGCCATTCCATATTGTGTAGTAGCCGTACATCCCGAAGTAATCATATACATAATAGAGGCTATGAAAGTAGGTCCGAAAACCCCTGAATCTTCATAGCGTTTCGCTAAAGCCGGATACTGACTGTCGAACAGCTTATCGGATACACACGCCAAAGCGATACGCTGACCTGCATAGCTGAATATCTTAGAAGCAGAAAGCATCAGAATATAGTTATCGGTATAACGGGCTACAGTCGGTACAAAAGGAGGCTGATACGGACGACCGAACGGATGGCGGAAATCCATGCAAAAATAAGCCTGGTCTTCGAGGACAACTACATCGTAAGCCGTAGCCAGTTCACCAATAATTTTTAATTCTTCTTCCTCCAGACAAATCCATGCCGGATTATTCGGATTAGAATAAACAATAGCTGCTATATCTCCTTTAGTTAAAAAACTTTCCAGTTTTGCCCGTAAAGCTTCGCCCCGAAAATCATGGATATCGAACAACTCCCAACCAATGCCTAAAATACGCAGCTGTGACTTTTGGATAGGAAAGCCCGGATCGATAAAAAGCACCTTGTCTTTGCCGGGAATACGCTGTGTACAGGCAATGAATGAGCCAAAAGAGGCAGCTACCGAACCGGTGGTGGGTAAACAAGCCCGCGGAGATATATCAATATCAATGAAAGCTTTCACAAACCGAGAGGCAGCCTCTTTCAATTCAGGCACACCCGCGGCAGCCGGATATTGAGCTCCCAGACCTTTGTCGAGAGCAGCCTTTTCAGCCTCGATTCCTACTCGGTTCGCCGGCAGTCCGGGAGAACCTTGATCCATGCGGATAAAAGGAATTCCAGTCAACTCCTCCAGCCGGGAAGCAACAAGCAATACATCACCGATTGTAGCATTCTGCAAATCGGCAACCTTCATTTCTTTTGCAACCGAGGAAACGAGTTCCTCACTAAACACTCTGCTCATAAACCGGAAAGATTAAGACGTTTCACAAAATCATATCCCAAATCAAAAGCCCGGTTATTCATTTCAACCACTGCTTCTCCCTTTGATGCAAAAATCCGTCCTACACTTTCACGCAAGGTGGAAGCATCTAAAATCTTCAGGAAAGCGGCTGCGGCTCCTAACAAGATAACATTTCCCGATTTAGGCATCTGATTCTCTTTTGCGAGTTTCTCTATATCCAAGGCTACCACATGAGGCTGCGAATTTAATTCAGCCATCAGTGCCTCTTCATCCGGATAATTCGGAATATTCTTGAATGCAGCCGTAGAGGTTATAATCCATCCCTCTGCCGACAAGTAGGGTAAATAACGCAAAGCCTCCATGGGTTCCAATGAAAGAATCATATCGGCTGCCCCTAAGGGAATCAGATCGGATGATATCGGTGCATCCGATAAGCGGAGATTAGACTGAACGTCACCACCACGCTGGCTCATTCCATGTACTTCTGCTTGCTTCAGTGTCAGCCCCATGCGCGTAGCAGCTTCCCCAATGATTGTAGCAACAGACAAAATTCCCTGTCCGCCTACACCTGAAAGTATGATATCTGTTTTCATTTTTGTTCTGCTCTTTTTTGTTTCAATTTACGGTTTAATGTCTGCATACACTCACGGCGAGGAATAATCACCGATACCCCCTTGTATTCTATTTCTTCACGGATAATACGCGTAATCTCCTCCATGTTTTTAGGCAACGGAACCACTACCCGTACGTGTTCGGACTCTACTCCGAGACCAAGGCAAATCGCTTCAAACTTATTTGTTCCTGCAGAATCCTGTCCTCCGGTCATAGCTGTTGTCAGATTATCGGAAATAACCACTGTAATGTTGGCATGGTCATTGACTGCATCCAGCAAACCCGTCATACCGGAATGAGTAAATGTGGAATCGCCTATTACTGCAATGGCAGGAAAAAGCCCGGCATCTGCCGCCCCCTTTGCCATTGTAATCGAGGCTCCCATATCTACACAGCTATCCAAAGCCCGGAACGGAGGAAGAGCTCCCAAGGTATAGCAACCAATATCTCCGAATATTTTAGCATCCGGATATTCGGCTGCCACTTTATTCAGGGCATCGTACACATCACGGTGACCACATCCGTTACACAAGGCAGGCGGACGAGGAACCAGATTTTGTGCCGGAGCGTAAACCTGCTCTATCTTCATTCCCAAAGCTGTTTTTACATTATCCGGATTTAACTCACCAGTCCGGGGCAAATCACCGGTCAACCGTCCTTTCACCACATAGCGTGACGGAAGTACACCTCTCAATTGTTCTTCCACAAAAGGCTGGCCATCTTCAACCACAAGAATCTCCTTACATGCATCTGCCAACTGGGTTACAGCTTCCACCGGAAGAGGATATTGCGAAACTTTCAACAAAGGGTACGGACAGCCTGTGGGATAGTTTTCCATCACATAATTATATCCGATACCACAAGCTATAATCCCTTTCTCTGCTACTTCCTTCACAGGCAGACCTGTTTTCTTGTTATAAACAGACGTTTCCGACAGTTCTATTAACTGAGGCTGAAGACGGACAACCTCTTGATAACGGCGACGTGCATTTGCGGGGAGCAAAACCCAATCGGATGGCATAGAGGCTCTTTGCGTACAAGCCACCTCGGCAGCACAGTTTTTCACTTTCACTGCCGCACGAGAATGCGCCATACGAGTTACGATACGCATCAGCACCGGAAGCTTCTCACGCTCTGAAAGTTCAAATGCATACTTCATCATATCGTATGCTTCCTGTTGCGAAGAAGGTTCAAGAATAGGAATCATAGCAAACTTTCCATAGAATCGAGAATCCTGCTCATTCTGCGAAGAATGCATCGAAGGGTCATCAGCAGCCAATACCACAATACCTCCATTTACTCCAGTAATGGCAGAATTAACAAAAGCATCGGCGCAGACATTCATCCCCACGTGCTTCATACAAACCAATGCACGCTTTCCTACATATGACACACCCAATGCAGCTTCCATTGCCGTTTTTTCATTGGTACACCAGCTGCTGTGCAGCCCGCGTTCTTTTGCTAACGGGGATTCTTGTATATATTCAGTAATTTCAGTAGAGGGGGTACCCGGATACGCATAGACTCCGGAAATACCTGCATGAATCGCTCCCAAAGCGATTGCCTGATCCCCTAAAAGTAAAAGTTTCGTTGAGTTTTCCATTATATCATAGATTTATTATTGCAAACAAAAATCATCAGCATCAGTTAGTACCGGAAATTTCTTCCGGAAATCTTCCAATACATCCATATCAATCACAGCTTCCGCCCCACAAACTTTATAATCTTCACAAACCGCTATGGTTTTTCCGTAAGGATTAATTACTTCGCTGCCTCCGCAATAAGAACAATTAGGATCTTCTCCCACCCGGTTTACAGCTACCACATAACACTGATTTTCTATTGCACGAGCCCGAAGCAAAGCTTTCCAAGCTTCAATACGAGGAACTGGCCAGCTCGCTACATAAAGGGCTACATCATAATCGCCACGATTACGTGACCATACGGGGAAACGCAAGTCATAACAAATTTGCATCAAAAAACGCACTCCTTTATAAGAAACAATTACCCGTTCTGTTCCGGGAGTAAACTGTTTATGCTCTCCTCCATAAGTGAACAAGTGTTTTTTATCATAAGATTGCACTAATCCATCGGGATGCACAAAATAAAAACGGTTAAAGAATTTTCCTCCGTCTTCTATTGCCACGCTTCCGGCTATCGCACAGTTCCGTTCGGCTGCCACACGTTTCATCCACACCAAGGACTCACTCTCCACCGGTTCGGCAATGCCCTGTGGCTGCGTGCAAAATCCAGTAGAAAACATCTCAGGTAAAACAAACAAATCCACCTCTGCGTACTTCTTCAACATTTCTTCCGCACACTCCAAGTTTTTCTTCGGATTTGCCCAATAGATATCGGTTTGTAAGATTACTATTTTCATGTCTTTCATCGGTTAGGAATGCCCAAAGGTAATAATATTTATGTTAAAAGAAACATTTATACATCATTTTTCAATTATATATTCATAAAATAGGCAAAAAAGAAAAAGAATTACTCCCTTCTATAAAACAAATGTCAGTCATCTATTTGAGCGTCTGACAGCCCGTATAATAAAAGTCTTCGTGAAAACTAAATTTAAGTTTCGGCGCATTCTATCTGAAAAGTACATCGAGAAAACATCTTTTCTACTGAAACTTTTGTATGGCTTAAAGAAATGGCGTAACTTTGCAACTCAAACATATCTATCATACAAATGAACGGAACAACACCTTTCAAAGTATTCTCGGGTACAAATTCGAGATACCTCGCAGAAAAAATCTGCAATAGTTTAGGATGCGAACTTGGAAACATGAACATCACTCACTTTGCCGATGGAGAATTCTCTGTTTCTTATGAAGAATCAATCCGCGGACAACATGTTTTCTTAGTTCAATCAACCTTCCCTAACTCTGACAACTTGATGGAGTTACTCTTGATGATTGATGCAGCTAAACGTGCATCAGCCAAAAGTATCATCGCTGTAATCCCTTACTTCGGATGGGCTCGTCAAGACCGCAAAGACAAACCACGTGTTTCTATCGGAGCTAAACTGGTAGCCGACTTATTGCGGGTAGCCGGTATCGACCGTCTGATTACAATGGATTTACATGCTGACCAGATTCAGGGATTCTTCGACATCCCAGTCGACCACCTGTATGGCTCTGCCATCTTTGCTCCATACATTCAGTCACTGAAGTTGGAAAATTTAGCTATCGCGACTCCTGATGTCGGAGGTTCAAAACGTGCCAGTACATATGCCAAATTCCTTGATGTACCTTTGGTTTTATGTCACAAAACCCGTGAGAAAGCAAACGTTGTAGCTTCTATGCAAATCATTGGAGACGTAAAAGACAAAAACGTAATCTTGATTGATGACATGGTAGATACAGCTGGTACCATTACTAAAGCCGCTGATATCATGAAAGAAGCTGGTGCACGCTCTGTACGCGCCATTGCAACTCACTGTGTAATGTCGGGTCCAGCTTCTGAACGTGTACAAAACTCACAATTAGAAGAGATGGTATTTACTGACAGCATCCCTTACTCAAACCGCTGTGCTAAAGTGAAACAACTTTCTATTGCTGATATGTTTGCTGAAACCATCCGCCGCGTCATGACGAATGAGTCAATCAGCTCACAATACTTGATTTGATTTTTTAATCATAGTATCATATTTCATGCTGTCTCAAAACAGGAAATAGTCTGCACAGACTGTTCCTTGTTTTGAGACAGCCTTTTAAAGACCTTTTCAAATTTCTTTAAACGGAGATATCCTATTTGGCTCAAACCAGTTCTTGCTTAAACCTTTTTTATCAGGCAAGAAAAAACTTAAGGCATACTCAAAAAACGTACTTGATGAAGCTGAACATAAGTTTCCAGTCCTTTAGCTTTCGAGTTCACATCAGCCGATAACCAAATAAAAAAGCCGTAAAATTTATAAATTAAAAGAACTTATAAACTTAACGAATTAAACTATCATTATATGAAAATTCTCTGGCTCGACTTGAACAGTTCTTATGCTCACTCTTCATTAGCCTTGCCCGCACTTCATGCCCAACTGATGGAGGATAATTCCATCGAATGGAGAATGGTTTCTGCCACCATTAATGAAAATCCGGGGATGATTGCCGGAGAAATCTATCGACACCAACCCGATATCATAGCAGCAACTTGCTGGCTATTCAATCATGAGGCACTCATGCATATTCTTTCACGGACATCTGCTTTATTGCCTCAATGCGCTATCATATTGGGAGGACCGGAGTTTTTAGGAAATAATGAACATTTTTTGCGCTGCAACCCATTTGTTACCTGTGTTTTCAGAGGTGAAGGAGAAGAAATGTTTCCTTTATGGGTAAAGAAGTGGAACTGCCCGAAAGCCTGGAATCAAGTTACCGGACTATGCTATATAGATGAAAACGGAAACTATTGTGATAACGGACTGGCCCGTGTATTAGCTTTTGACCGATTAGTCAACCCGGAGCAAAGTATTTTCTTCAACTGGGAAAAACCTTTTGTACAACTGGAAACTACCAGAGGATGCTTCAATACCTGTGCTTTCTGTGTTAGTGGAGGAGAAAAGCCTGTACGCTCTTTATCTATAGAAATGATTCGCACACGCATTGCCGAAATTCACCGCCATGGAATCCGGAATATCCGAGTGCTCGACCGAACTTTCAATTACAACAATCGACGGGCAAAAGCATTACTCCAGTTATTTTGTGAATTTCCTGACATCTGCTTCCATTTAGAAATTCATCCGGCTTTACTTTCAGAAGAATTGAAATCGGAACTATCATACATGCCCAAAGGGTTACTTCATTTAGAGGCAGGTATTCAAAGCCTTCATGAGAATGTACTGTTAACGAGCAAACGTATGGGTAAATTAGCTGATGCTTTAGAAGGCTTGCAGTTTCTTTGTTCTCTCCCCAATATGGAAACACATGCCGACTTGATTGCAGGACTTCCGCTTTATCATCTGCATGAAATATTCGATGATATACGCACTCTGGCTTCCTACCAGGCTGGAGAGATTCAATTAGAATCGCTCAAACTATTACCCGGTACCGAGATGAGACAAAGAGCTGAAGAATTGGGCATTCAATATTCCCCCCTTCCACCTTACGAAGTCTTGCAAACAAGGGAAATCACCCCTGATGAACTCCAGACAGCCCGTTTGCTGTCCAGACTATTAGATGGATTTTACAACACTCCTGCCTGGCAGAACATAACCCGTTCGCTCATCATCGGTCATGAAGATTTTCTGCAGCGATTCCTTGAACACCTTACATCGCTGCATGTTATTGATACCCCTTTAAGCTTGGAACGCCGCGGTATACTATTATATGAATTCTGCCAGACTCACTATCCGGAATATACCCATTCTGTTACCCTGGCATGGATTGAAGCCGGCATGTCACTTAAGAAAAAGCCGGCTGAACGAGTACGGACTAAACATGTATCACTACCTTCGCTATGGGAAACCCTGAAAGGAGTCTACCATGAACGTCTTCGCCTGTGCCGGATAGACGACGAAAAGAATGAATGCAGCTATTGGTATGGATTCGAGACAGATATACAGCAAAGCAGACCTGTATTTAAGGGAAAATCCCCTTTGGCTAAAATTTCAAATAGCCTCTCATAGTTCAAATAAAAATCGTATATTTGCCCCGTTATGAGAAAAATAATTTTTGCAGCAATACTCTTCCTAACCTGTGTGACCCTGTCTGCACAGAATACGATACCCAATCAATATAGCCAGTTCGGAGGTTCAGCCTCCGGCATGGATGGCAACCGATATGACCGAAACGGAAACCCCATAGATACAACCGCAGTAATTGATGCCAATACAATTCCTATCGGATTATTCTCATGGAAAATAGATGAACGTTTGGGAAATATATTTGAAACGCCTGTAGACACCATACAGCATGCATTTCAAAATACCAATGATACAGGAGGACCTACCGGACATTACACCTATCTGGGTAATTTAGGAGCCCCACGCATCTCACATGTTTTCTTCGAACGAAAAGAAACCAGTCAGTTCTTCTTCACCGACCCGTATGATTTTACAGTACGACGTCCGGAAGACATTGTTTATACCAACACCAAATCTCCCTTTACGAACCTTACTTATTACAAGCAAGGAGACGGACGATATGGAGAAGAACGATTCAAGGCCTATTTTGCTGTCAATGTCAACAAACGGTTGGGCTTCGGGTTTGATATAGACTACACATACGGACGCGGTAAATACACCAGTCAGTCTACCGCTTTATTTAACGGAAATCTCTTCGCTTATTACCGAGGAGATAATTACGACATGCACTTTAGCTTCATCAATGAAAATCTAAAGGTTGCAGAAAATGGAGGTATTGCCGATGACCGTTATATCACCCATCCTTTAGAAATGGCAGAAGGACGAAAGACTTATGCCACTTACGACATTCCTATTAACCTGAATGATATATGGAATAAAAATACCGGATACCATGCGTTTCTTACCCATCGGTATAATTTAGGTTTTTATCGTGACGTAACTCAGGAAAACGATACGGTTACTCGCACTGTATTTGTGCCTGTAACCAGTTTTATCCATACAGTAAAAATGGATATGAACCGACGAAAGTATATTTCTTACGACAAAGAACAAAACCAGACCTACTTCCAGAACAACTATCTAGGAAATGACTCAACAGATGTAACGAAGCATTTCTCTATAAAAAACACGGTAGGCATCTCATTGCGTGAGGGCTTTAACAAATGGGCAAAAGCCGGACTAACCGCATTTATGAGCTTCGAACACCGCCGTTTTACCCTTACAGATACTTTAGACGGTACAGCCGGACGCCGTATCCCTACTGACTACAAAGAAAATATACTTTCAGTAGGAGGACAGCTTATCAAAGAGCAAGGTAAAACAATCCATTATAATGTATTGGGAGAAGTAGCCCTGATTGGAGAAGATGCCGGACAATTCAGCGTGGAAGGTCAAGGAGACTTAAACTTTCGCCTATTCGGTGATACAGTGCGGCTAGAAGCCAATGCTTATATAAAAAATTTGAATCCTACTTTCTATTTCAGACACTTCCACTCCAAGCATTACTGGTGGGATAATGAAGACCTTTCTAAAATAATGCGTACACGCATTGAAGGCAAGCTGAATATAGACTGTTGGCGTACCCAGCTGAAAGTAGGAGTTGAAAATATCAAGAATTATACGTATCTGGACAACACTTCCATAAAAATAACCGATAAACAAAATGAAGTTTCTTTTAAGAACAACATAGCTGTACGCCAGCACAGCGGCAATATCCAAGTGTTTAACGCTGCCTTGCGCCAAGATTTTAAATTAGGAATCTTGCATTTGGACAATGAAGTTGTTTATCAGAAATCAAGCAATCAGCAAGTGCTGCCACTTCCTGACCTTGTATTATACCATAACCTCTACATTCAGTTTGGATTGGCAAAAAGGGTGTTAAATATAGAATTGGGAGCCGATGTCAGGTATTTTACCCAATACTATGCCCCCGATTATGCACCGGCTATCGGACAGTTCTACCTTCAGAACCCGGAAACTCGGTTTAAGTTAGGGGGATATCCTTTGGTTAATGCCTACCTTAACCTCCATCTTAAACGCACCCGTATCTTTGTACAGATGTATAATCTAATACAAGGTACCGGAGAAAAGAGTTATTTCCTTGCACCTCATTATCCTTTGAATCCGCGCATACTGAAAGTAGGATTGTCTTGGAATTTCTTTGACTAAATCGCAAAAATAATGAAAACAGTCCGCTATTTACTGATAACCGCTCTCGTGATGATTGGCATTATCTGGCTCAATACCCAAAAAGAGCCACAAGATAAGTTCGCCCAAAGAGATTATGCGGATATCCTTTCTTCCAAAGTGTTAAGGGCGGTAACCGAGTATAATTCCATCAGTTATCACGTTGATGGAGATACTATCAAAGGGTTTGACTATGAAATACTTCAGACCTTTGCCCATGAAAAAGGTATGAAGCTGGAAATAACTCCTGAAATGAGTTTTGAAAAACGGCTTAAAGGAGTATGTGAAGGGCGTTATGATTTGCTTGCAACAGGAACTACCATTACCACAACCTCAAAAGACTCCTTACTGTTTACCCGTCCTATATTGCTGAACAAACAAGTATTGATTCAGCGCAAGCCGAAAGAAGAAAATGACAGCTCTTATATTAAAGGACAGCTTGAATTAGCACATAAAACCTTATATGTAACTAAAAACTCGCCTGCTCTTTTACGTATTCATAACTTGATTGAAGAAATAGCCGACACCATTTACATCCGTGAAGTTGAACTTTACGGAGCAGAACAGTTAATCTCAATGGTGGCGGCAGGAGATATTGATTATGCGGTATGCGATGAATATATAGCCCGTGCCTTTGCACAAAACTATACCAATCTGGATATCAACACTGATATCGGCTTTACCCAATTTTATGCATGGGGAATCGGGAAGCATGCCCCCATACTCAGAGACAGTTTAAATAGCTGGCTACAAGACTATCAAAAGAGTAACTCTTACAAGAAACTATACAAAAAATATTTTTGAGTTTGCGTGCCTTCTTTCTTCTCTCCAACAAGGATTCAAGCGAACTTAAAGGCATAAGCCCTAAAAAGAAACTCGAAAACTAAAAAACAAGATTCATGACACCATTAAAAAAAGTACGCTGGGGATTTATCGGCTGCGGAGAAGTGACCGAGAAAAAAAGTGGACCAGCCTTTAACATGATACCGGGATCGGAAGTTGTTGCCGTAATGAGCCGTGATGAAGAAAAAGTAAAATCGTATGCCAAACGGCACAATATTCCACGCTGGTACACCGATGCACAAGAGTTGATTGGCGACGAAGATGTGAATGCAATATACATAGCAACTCCCCCATCTTCACATGCCACCTTTGCCATCATGGCCATGAAAGCAGGGAAGCCTGCCTATATTGAAAAGCCCATGGCAGCAAGCTATGAAGACTGTGCACGCATCAACCGCATTTCAAAAGAAACAGGCATTCCTTGTTTCGTAGCTTATTACCGTCGGTATCTCCCATACTTCCAAAAGGTACGCCAGCTGGTAGAAAGTGGAGAAATAGGCAATGTCATTAATATACAGATTCGTTTTGCACAACCCCCGCGCAACTTAGATTACAACACTAAAAACCTGCCGTGGCGTGTACAGCCCGACATCTCCGGAGGAGGCTATTTCTACGATTTGGCGCCCCATCAGCTCGATCTTCTCCAAGATATGTTCGGATGTATTCTTGAAGCCGAAGGTTACACATCGAACCGAGGTAAATTATATGAAGCAGAAGATACCATCAGTGCCTGCTTTAAGTTTGACTCCGGACTTCCCGGTTCGGGCTCATGGTGTTTCGTGGCTCATGAGTCTGCAAAAGAAGACCGCATCGAAATCATCGGAGACAAAGGAATGATTTGCTTTTCCATCTTTACCTATGACCCGATAGCCCTTCATACTGAAAGAGGAAGAGAGGAAATTTTGCCTCCTAATCCGCCTCATGTTCAGTTACCTCTAATTCAAGCTGTAGTGGAGCACTTGCAGGGCAAAGCCATCTGCACATGCGACAGTGTGAGCGCAACTCCTACCAACTGGGTAATGGACCGAATTTTAAACAAACTGTAATTTTCAATAAAATACCGGTTGTCTTTCATCTTCCTGAAATAGACAACCGGTACATTTATCTTATCTGTAAATGACTTAATAGCATCCCCCTCCAAGCGAACGATAAAGGAAAGCATGTACTTTACAATAAGTTATATTCAATTCCACTCGTTCTAACTCACATTCCAAATAACGTTCATCAGCCGAAAGTACATCCAAGTACCCTGCAAAACCCGTTTCAAACAATTCATTGGCATTATATATCGAACGATGATGAATACGGCTCTCCTCTTCTTTTAAAGTTCTACGCTTATCAATCTGCCAAGAAGCTGCCAATAAATTAACAACCTCTTGATAAGACTGGAGTACAACCTGATGATAATCAAGCAGTGCTATGCGCTGACGGCTCTTTGCTTCACTCCATAACACACGAATTTCATTCTTCCTGAAGATAGGAGCTGTAATACCAGCAGCAAGATTATATACCAACGATGCAGGTGAATTAAACCACTGCTTCAAATTAAATGCATTAAATCCTGCACCCCCACCTATCAAAAGAGAAGGGAAAAATGCTTTACGGGCAGCCAACACATCCGACTTACTGGCAAGAAGTTCCAGTTCTGCAGCCTTAATATCCGGACGGTAATGAATCCACTGAGCCGGAATACCTGTCTGAGAAGGAAACTCCATCTTACAGACTTCTTCAAAATCAGACCGCAATATTTCAAAAGGCAGCTTACCGACAAGTAATGCCAATGCACGTTCTACTTCTCCGATGCGCTGTTCTGTATCCAAAAGCATCTCTTCCAATTTCAAACGACGAGAGCGAAACTGATCAACAGACAAGCGGGAAACTTCCCCTTCTTTCATTAATTCATTGGTCAACTGGTAAGAATCACGGGCTTTACGAATTGCTTCTTTTAAAATAAACCTTTTCTTATCCAGCCCTACCAGATCATAATATTGAGTAGCAACTTCAGCAACCAGCAAAGTCTGCGCTAAACGCTTGGCTTCTATTGTTTTCATCCAACGAGCCACAGCAGCACGCTTCTTATCAGTCAGTTTTCCCCATACATCAGCCTCCCAATTAAAATTAAGTCCGATATTTATATTTGTATAAGGGTCTGGGATATGCTTGTCACTTGAGAGTTCCGGAGTATTGGTTGTTGAATTTCCCACTCCATCCATCGTATAATCTCCAAAGCGCTCTACACCTCCACCAAGGCCCAACGTTAACTCAGGGAGTAATGCTCCTTTACTCACCCCTACCTGTCCGCGAGCAATAGAAACAAGCTCTATTGCTTTCTGAAAAGAATGATTGCGCACCAGTGCCGTATCAATATACTGCTGCAAATATACATCAGGAAAAAAATCACTTCTTGAAATAGAAGCTATTGATACCGTATCAAAGTCTCCGGAAAAAGTTTCAGGAAGCTCTACTTTTTCCACCGGCAGTAAAGAAGGTGCTTTACAGCCTTCCCACAGCAACATGGCAATAAACAGTAATAAAAAATTAATCTTCTTCATCATCTTCATAACGTACTTTATTCCGACCTAAACAAGTCGATAAGGTTTCAAAAATCAGATATAATCCGGGAACAAGAAAGATTCCAACAAATGTTCCGACAAGCATTCCTCCTGCAGCAGCTGTACCGATAGAACGATTACCCAAAGCACCTGCTCCGCTTGCCATCACCAAAGGAATCAACCCGCAAATAAAAGCAAACGAAGTCATCAGAATAGGACGCAAACGACTCACTGCTCCCGTAATTGCCGCATCAAGTATAGACATCCCCTGATGACGAAACTGATTTGCCATCTCTACTATAAGAATTGCATTCTTTCCTAACAAGCCGATTAACATCACCAAAGCCACCTGAGCGTAAATGTTATTTTCCAATCCGGATATTTGCAAAAACAGATATGATCCGAAAATACCAGCCGGAAGAGATAAGATAATCGGAAACGGCAATAACAAACTTTCATATTGCGCAGCCAACAGAAGATAAACAAATAACAAACAGATACCAAAAATCAAGAGAGTCTGTCCTCCTGAATCTTTTTCCTCACGTGTTACTCCCGACCATTCCACGTCATAACCACGAGGAAGTACCTCCTCACAAATATCTTCTACCACTGCAATAACTTCACCAGAGCTGACCCCTTTTTCTCCTTCACCGGTAAGAAGTGCAGAAGTAAACATATTATAGCGTGTTATCTGGCTTGGACCATAAACACGTTCCATTGTCATAAAGTTTGAATAAGGAACCACATTACCATCATTGTTTTTTGCAAACAGACGATACAAATCTTCCGGATTCATACGATATTCCGGCGAAGCCTGAATCATCACCTTATACATCTGTCCGAACCGTACGAAGTTAGAAGAATAAAAACTTCCGATGTATGCCTGAAGGGTTTCCATCGCCCTATCAAGCTCCACGCCCAACTTGGCAGCTTTAGCCAAATCGACCTTCAACATATATTGTGGAAAGTTTGGATTAAACCCAGAAGTTACTCCTTTAAGGCGCGGATCAGCATTCAATCTATCCACCAAGTTATCAGCCACAGATGCAAACTCATGAAAATCGCCAGCCGTTTTATCCTGCAAACGAAGTTCAAAACCACTTGCATTACCAAATCCCGGAACAGAAGGAGGAAGGAAAAACTGAATATCAGCATCCTTGATATGCGATGTTTTATTTTTATATACCTGCATCAGCTCTGTAACACTTTGTTCACGTTCGCTCCACGGCTTAAGATTAATCATCCCCATTCCGTAACTGGCTCCTTCTGTTTCGGTCATTAAGCTGTAACCAGCCAACGTAGAGATACTTTCTATTTCATCAAGAGGAAGCAAAGCCGCCTGCACTTCACTTAACACTTCCTCGCTACGTTCTACTGTAGCTCCCGGAGGGGCATCGACATTCACATAAATCATTCCCTGATCCTCGTTAGGAATAAAACCAGCAGGAAGAATTAAACTGACTCCATAAGTAGCCAATAAGAATATAAGCAAGGTAGCATAAGTAAATACTTTTCGACCCAAGTATTTATGTAGCCCCAAATGATAACGCCGCTCAAACTTTCCATATCCTCTGTTAAAACCGATAAAGAAACGACGTAGCCAGGTTGCTTTTTTCCTGCCTTTATTACCTACTGGTTTCAATAAAAGTGCACATAAGGCCGGAGAAAGGGTCAGTGCATTTACTCCAGATATAACAATAGCCACAGCAAGAGTCAATGAAAACTGACGATAGAAAATTCCCACTGTTCCCTCCATAAAGCCGACCGGTACAAACACAGCAGACATAACTAAGGTAATAGCAACAATTGCTCCTCCAATTTCTTTCATAGCCTTTACCGAAGCCTGATAAGGAGAAAGACCGTCTTCGTGCATCTTCACATGAACCGCTTCAACCACCACAATGGCATTATCTACAACAATACCGATGGCTAAGACCAATGCAAAAAGCGTAAGCATATTAATAGAGAAACCCAGCATCTGCATAAAGAAAAATGTACCTACAAGAGAAACAGGTACAGCTATGGCAGGAATTAATGTAGAACGGAAGTCCTGCAAAAAAACATATACCACTACAAATACCAATAAAAAGGCTTCAAGCAATGTTTTCAGTACCGACTGAATGGAAGCATCAAGAAACCGCGATACATCATAGGCTATGTTATACTCCATTCCCGGGGCAAAGCTGCTTTCTTTTATTTCCTCCATACGCTGCTTGATATTCTGAATCACCTCACGTGCATTCGACCCAGGACGTTGCTTAATCATAATAGATGCAGACGGACGCCCATCAGTCATTGAAATCATGTTATAATCTTCCGAGTCGAATTCGATGGTTGCCACATCACGCAACCGAAGCAACGAACCATCGGACAATGCTTTGAGCACAATCTCCCCATACTCTTCCGGAGTACTGAATTTTCCTGTATATTGCAAGACATACTGCAGTTGCTGAGGCAGTTTGTCTGAACTGATACCGGTTTTTCCGGGAGCTGCTTCAATATTCTGCCGGCGAATAGCTTCGGTTACATCCTGCGGAACTAAGTTATAGGCTGCCAATCGGTTCGGATTCAGCCAAACCCGCATTGCATAATCACGACTACCCATGATTTCCACCAAGCCTACTCCATCAATACGCTTTAACTCTCGTAAGATATTAATATCGGCAAAGTTATATACAAACTTCTCTGTATGCGTGCTATCGGTGCTATATATATTTAAGTACATCAACATACTGTTGACTTCTTTCTCGGTCACTACACCTGCCCGGATTACCTCCTCGGGAAGCTCATCCAATACAGTCGTCACACGATTTTGCACATTGACCGAAGCTACATCCGGATCTGTTCCAACTTTAAAATATACAGTGGTAAGAGACATTCCGTCATTTGTACAAACAGTAGTCATATACGTCATACCCGAAACACCATTAATAGCTCTCTCCAGAGGAGTAGCAACTGTTTTTGCCATCACATCAGCACTGGCACCGGTATAACGTGCCGTCACCGTAACTGAGGGAGGAACAATATCAGGAAACTGAGTGATGGGAAGCGATACGATTGCCAATGCCCCCAGACACACAATAATTACAGAAATAACAGCCGAAAGAATCGGTCTGCGAATAAATAGCTTAAACATAATACACTCCGATTATTTCTGAACAGGATTCAACTTCAACTCTTTCTTTACCTCCTCAAAAGGAATGGTATCTGTTTCTATTTTCATGCCGTCTCTTACCATCTGTACGCCTTCGTATACAATGGCAGTCCCCTCCGGAAAATCTTGCGTCACGTAATAATTCTGATAACGCTCAATCGGATGAAAGCTTCTTACCTGAGTTTTACTCTCCTTGTCTATCAGATATACATATGTAAAATCTTGAATTTCAAAAGTCGATTTCTGAGGAATCAAGCACACATCCTCCATGTGAGTCATCATACGAATCTTTCCCGTAACCCCATGTTTCAGCAATCCATCCGGATTAGGAAAACGTACACGGAAAGCGATAGAACCTGTTCCACGCTCAAAATCGCCTTCTACCGTTTCCTGACGCCCCCGATAGGCATATACAGTTCCGTCCGGTAAAACCAGTTCCACACTATCACGTTGCTGTAAATTTTCTCCCTTAAGCTGAGCTCTTCTCAAACGCAGGTACTCAGACTCATTCACACGATAATAAGCAAATACTTCCGAAATATCACTCACTGTAGTCAACAAGCTTTCAGGATTCACCAAACTTCCAGTCTTATATGGAATTCGGTCAACATACCCCGTAAAAGGAGACAATATGGTGGTATATGAATAATCCATCTGAGCTCGCTGCATTTGGGCATGAGCCTGTTCCACCCGCATACGAGCCACATCATACTCCCGTTCTGCCTGTACCAGCCGAATAGATGAAAGAATTTGTTTTTCAACCAAACGACTAATACGCTCCATTTCATACTTTGCCATTTCTAATTGGGCTTGTGTCTGCTTATAATTCGACTCGGCTTCTTTCAAAGCTTCAGCATATCCGGCTGCACTTAAGCGGAACAATGGTTGTCCTTTTTTTACAAACTCCCCCTCATCAACCAATACTTCTTCCACAAAACCTTCTACCTTAGGTTTAATCTCTACAAACTGAATAGCTTGCACATCAGCCACATAAGAACGGGGTAAATCAATACTTGCTCCATGAAGCAATGTCACGGGAATTGTTTTATCAGGCGATGCCTGCTTTGTGCCTGCACGCTGGCAAGCAGAAAGCAGTACTATCACGCACGACAGCACTGCAACCTTCTTTAATGAAAGTTTCATACAAATAAAAAATAAAGATTACTATGTGATTTTTAATAAAGAATGCACACTTGAATACTTTCTCCGCCTAAGCGCAGAAAGACACTTAACAAAAACATAAACTGCTAAATAAGCAGCAAACAATAAAACAGGCAGACGCTTGAGATTCTACTGAATAAAGATACGGCTGCAACCCTATGCAAGCGAATCGTTTTCGTACATAGACATAGAGGAGTCAAAAAGCAAAGAAAACTTAAGGATAACTTCACAAACAAACGGAATGTGGAAGAAGGAGTCCGATAAACAGGGTCAGACCAGGACGCATTTTCCTGATTACCTTTTGCTAATGATTCCGGAGCTGACAAAGAATACATCGGCTGAACATTCTCTCTAAAATGTCCCACCATCTCATAGCCATAAGCATCAAACTGTATGAGTACCAGCATAACCATACAGATGATACGAAAAAGAAAAGTTCTTTGCTGCTTATGAGATGACATTTTGTGTTCTTTCAATTTTATTTATAGTTACAAAATTAGTACCAATCAAATAAATATAAAAAAAACTTCCACTATTTAGGCTGTTTTAACAAATTGCTTCTTATTCTTGGGTCACTTTCAGTAAAATGACAATAAACCAAGCAATAAACACCTTTTTATTTGGATATATCAAAAAGACATCGTACTTTTGCCTCAAACAGAAATTAGATACAAAAATGAAACAATCAATGATAAATACATTCTTCTGGTGGCGCCTCTTACAACTTCATAAGTCGTAAGGGAAATCAGTCGTGTGTGTATATACCATTATTTACCAAGATACTATCAAGCGGGCTGTCGTACTTTACGGCAGCCCGCTTTGTTTTTTAATTTACCTAATCCAATTTTAAACATGAAACAAAATACCAATAGAACAATGAAAACTTACCAAATCAATCAAGAAGGTTTTTATGGAGAATTCGGCGGAGCGTTTGTTCCCGAAGTTCTTCAACAGTGCATTACAGAGTTAAAAGAAGCCTACTTACAGGTTTTAGAAAGCGAAGATTTTAAAGAAGAATTCAATCAGCTGCTACGTGACTATGTAGGGCGACCTTCTCCTTTATTTCTGGCTAAGCACTTATCTGAAAAGTACGGATGCACCATTTACCTAAAACGAGAAGACCTGAATCATACCGGTGCCCATAAAATCAACAATGCCATCGGACAGGCCTTGCTGGCCAAGCGTATGGGGAAGAAGCGAATTATTGCAGAAACCGGTGCCGGACAACATGGAGTAGCAACAGCCACCGTCTGTGCCCTGATGGGAATGGAATGTGTGGTTTACATGGGAAAAACAGATGTAGAACGCCAGCATGTCAACGTGGAGCGCATGAAAATGTTAGGCGCAACAGTCCATCCGGTAACCTCTGGCAGCATGACCTTGAAAGATGCCGTGAATGAAGCAATCCGTGACTGGTGTTCTAATCCAGCCGATACCTATTATCTTATCGGTTCAACCGTAGGTCCGCACCCCTATCCAGATATGGTGGCTCGCCTTCAGTCGGTTATCAGTCAGGAAATCAAAAAACAACTCATGGAGCATACCGGACGTGACTATCCCGATTACCTGATTGCCTGCATTGGAGGAGGAAGTAACGCTGCCGGAACTATTTATCATTATTTAGACGACGAACGTGTGAAAATTGTTCTTGCTGAGGCAGGAGGAAAAGGTATTGACACCCTCATGACTGCAGCAACCATCCAGTTAGGACGCTTGGGGATTCTTCACGGATCACGCACTTTGGTCATGCAGGATGAAAAAGGACAGGTCATCGAGCCATATTCTATTTCTGCCGGACTGGATTATCCGGGTATTGGACCGATGCATGCCAATCTTGCCCGGCAACAGCGTGCTACCGTACTGGCAGTCAATGACGATGAGGCGGTACGTGCAGCCTTTGAACTCACCCGCATGGAGGGAATTATTCCGGCACTGGAATCTGCTCACGCATTAGGAGCACTCAACAAAATAAAGTTCCGCCCCGACGACATCGTAGTGCTTACCGTTTCGGGACGAGGAGATAAAGATTTAACCACCTACCTAAATTATTCATCAACGGATATACATGAAATATGAAATAAATCCCTTCTTACATTCCATATTACTATCCGCCATTGATTCAGGCAAACCCTTATGCAACAGCGAATTAATGTTTTTCACAACGTTTTTCCAATGTCATATCACACTATTATACTGAAAATAGAATAACTTAGCACCCCAATAATGCATAACCAAAGGGTTATTCTACTTAAGATACAAAAAAAGAAATCATGAAAATAGTTATCATTGATAATTACGACTCATTTACCTATAACCTGAGTCACCTTGTAAAAGAAGCCGGAGCCGAAGTAACCGTTCTCCGCAACGACCAGTTTCAGATGGAAGAACTGGAGCAGTTTGACAAAATCCTGCTTTCTCCCGGACCGGGCGTACCGCAGGAAGCCGGTCTGCTTCTTGACGTTATCCGGAACTACGCCGGACGAAAACCCATCCTAGGTGTTTGTCTGGGAGAACAAGCTATCGGAGAAGTCTTCGGAGGAAAACTCATCAATCTTACAGAAGTATATCACGGCATCCAAAGTCCGGTAAAAATCATAGCAGCAGATTATCTATTCCACGGACTGCCCGAAGAGATACCGGTGGGCCGTTATCATTCCTGGGTAGTCGATACAGACGGACTGCCCGAATGCCTGCAAATAACTGCTGTCAGCCAAGAAGGATACATCATGGCCCTCCGTCATAAAACCATGGATGTACACGGTATCCAGTTTCATCCCGAATCAGTGCTTACTCCCGATGGGAAACAAATAATCAGCAACTGGCTGAACCATTAAAGTAGAATCCTTACCCCTATTCAATTTATAAAAATGACAAGCAAACATTTACACTTAGAAACCTCCCGCCTCATTCTCCGCCCCTGGAAAGAAACAGATGCAGCCTCACTTTATAAATACGCCCGAGATCCCATGGTTGGAACAAAGGCAGGATGGCCGCCTCATACCTCCGTAGAAAACAGCCTGACTATTATTCGCTCCGTTTTCTCTGCTCCTGAAATCTATGCGGTGGTGCTAAAAGAGACTCAAGAACCCATAGGAAGCATCGGACTGTTGCTCAAAGAAGCTAATGAAAATCAGGAAGCCGAAATAGGATATTGGATTGGAAAGCCTTACTGGGGACAAGGGCTAATACCGGAAGCAGTACGCTGCATATTACAGAGAGGTTTTACAGAGTTAAACCTTATAACGATATGGGGAGGATATTATGAAGGTAATAACCAATCATGCAAAGTCATGAAAAAATGCGGCTTTATTTATCACCACACTGAATATGATAAAATATCACCTTTAGGCGATATACGAACCGAACATTTCACCCGGATTACATCAAATGAATATCTAAATAACAGCATTTTATAAAAAACAATAAAAAAACAGACATTCATTCAGCAAAGACATTTTGTTATTTTACCCCCATACTTCTTTCAGATTCCAACATTTACCACTATCTTTGTGAAAAAATTAAGCCAAGAAAATTATGATTAGACCTGATTATCCTTCCGTTTTGCTAATTTATACCGGAGGAACAATCGGGATGATAGAAAATCCCGAGACCGGAGCACTGGAGGCTTTCAATTTCGACCAGCTTCAAGAAAATGTTCCAGAACTGAAGCGCTTTAACTGCCGCATTTCTTCCTATCAGTTCAACCCTCCTATTGACTCTTCAGATATGGAGCCGGCTCTTTGGGCAAAACTTGTAAAGATAATCCATTATAACTATGATAATTTTGACGGATTTGTCATCCTTCACGGAACCGACACCATGGCTTACACAGCATCTGCGCTCAGCTTCATGCTGGAAAACCTAAGCAAACCCGTGATTCTTACCGGAAGCCAGCTTCCCATCGGCATGCTGCGCACTGACGGAAAAGAAAACCTGATTACTGCCATCGAAATAGCGGCAGCACGGAATCCCGACGGTACAGCCGTAGTTCCGGAAGTGTGTATTTTCTTTGAAAATCACCTTTTACGCGGAAACCGTACCACAAAAATCAATGCCGAAAACTTCAATGCGTTCCGCTCTTACAACTATCCGGCCTTAGCCACCACGGGGATTCACATCAAATATGAATACGACCGTATACGCAAGGTTGACCCATCAATTCCTATGCACCCACATTATGTGTTCGACACAAACGTAATCATTCTTACCCTATTCCCCGGAATACAAGAAAACATCGTACGTATGGTACTGAGCACCAAAGAGCTGAAAGCAGTTGTTCTGAAAACTTACGGATCAGGAAACGCTCCGCAAAAACCATGGTTCATCCAACTGCTAAAAGAAGCAACCCAAAGAGGTGTGGTCATTGTGAACATCTCGCAATGTCAAACCGGCATGGTGGAAATGGCGCGATACGAAACCGGACTTCATCTGCTTGACGCAGGTGTTATCAGTGGATATGACGCCACAGTAGAAAGTGTACTTACCAAACTGATGTTCTTGCTCGGACACAACATGAGCCCAGAGGAAATCAGAAAAGAAATGAGTCGTCCGCTTGCAGGAGAATTCACACGCCCCGAACTGTAACCGAATTGTAACATCTATTTCATAATCACGAAACAAAATAGGGGCATCTTTGCGGAAGATAACAAAAAAGCATATTTTTGTTATTAAACTCATTATAAGATAAGCTCTGATTCCATCGGGAAACAGAGCTGCGTCTATCTTAAACAAAGAAAGATATATGAACGAATTCCGCATTTTAGTTGTTGATGATGAAGAAGACCTTTGTGAAATTCTCAAGTTTAATCTTGAAATGGAAGGTTATCAGGTAGATACAGCCAACTCAGCTGAAGAAGCCTTAAAATTGGAGTTAACCCGTTATGACTTGCTCCTGTTAGACGTAATGATGGGAGAAATATCCGGATTTAAAATGGCGCGCATGATGAAGCAGAACAAAGATACCGCCAATATTCCGATTATCTTCATCACAGCTAAAGACACAGAAAACGACACCATCACCGGGTTCAACTTAGGAGCCGACGATTATATTTCCAAACCGTTCTCACTTCGTGAAGTTATCCTCCGCGTAAAAGCCGTTTTGCGACGCACCGGAAATGTACAGACTGACAATGAGGAAAAACTAACATATAAAGGACTAACCATTGATATCCCCAAAAAGAAAGTAACCATCAATGACGAAGAAATTTCACTAACTAAAAAAGAGTTTGAGATTCTCCTTTTCTTACTTCAAAACCAAGGCCGTGTTTTCTCGCGCGAAGATATCCTTGCCCGTGTATGGCACGATGAGGTCTATGTACTTGACCGCACCATCGATGTAAACATCACCCGTCTCCGTAAAAAAATAGGCGAGTACGGACAGCGAATCGTTACCCGCCTGGGATATGGCTATTGCTTTGAATGCGAATAAACAATATTTCACCTACCATGATTAAACCTGCATATCGCATCCTCTCGTTCAGCCAGAGGCTGTTTTTATCTGTCATTATCCTTTTCCTGACTTTCGCAGGATGTTTTATGGCTTTCCAATATCAACGGGAAAAGGCCTATAAAAGTGACCTGCTGAATACACAACTACAAAACTATAACAACCAACTTTGCGACTTTATAAGCGAACAAGGCGGAGTTGACATAGAGGTCATGCAGCACTATGTCGGTACCCATATGATACCCAACCTGCGCGTCACCCTGATCAATCCCAACGGAAAGGTGATTTATGATAACACCCAAAAAAATTTAAGTGATTTTAAAAACCATTCCTCGCGCAAGGAGGTTCAAGATGCCCTAATGTACGGAAGCGGCTATTCTATCAACCGCTCTTCAGAAAGCATCGTGGGAGAAGAATATTTTTATTCAGCACGGTACTATCCGCTACACCGGCTCATTATCCGGTCGGCATTGCCTTACAACCTCAGCCTGAGTCAGCACCTGAAAGCCGACTCAACCTACCTGTGGTTTGCTTTTGCCATCAGTCTCATCCTGGTCATCGCATTCTACCGCTTTACACGGAAACTTGGTAAATCAATCACAAAACTGAAAGAATTTGCCATGAAAGCCGACCGCAATGAGCCCATTGATGTAGAAATACTCAATACATTCCCCAAAAATGAATTAGGAGACATCTCACAACATATCATTAAAATATACAAACGACTGCACCGCGCAAAAGAAGCATTGTATATAGAGCGTGAAAAACTGATTTCTCACCTACAGACCGCCCATGAAGGTTTAGGGGTTTTTACGAAAGAACGAAAAGAAATCTTGGTAAACAACCTTTTTACGCAGTACATCAATATGATTTCTGACCGTAACCTCAGTTCTTCCGACTCTATTTTTACCATTCCGGAACTGAAGCCGATTGCCGATTTCCTAAACAAAAATGAAGGGAACTATAGCAAAGAAGAAAAAAGACAGTCACTACACATTAATAAAAATGCCCGTTCTTTTACGGTGGAATGTATTATCTTTCAAGACTTGTCTTTTGAAATTTCCATCAATGACATCACACAAGAAGAAGAACAGGCTCGACTCAAGCGTCAGTTAACACAAAATATCGCTCATGAGCTGAAGACTCCGGTAAGCAGCATACAAGGTTATCTGGAAACCATCATCAGCAATCCTAATATTCCACAGGAACATTTGCGGACATTCCTTGAGCGAAGCTATGCACAAAGCAATCGGCTAACCCTGCTACTGCGCGACATTTCGATGCTAACCCGGATGGATGAAGCTCCTGAAATGGTGGAAAAAGAAACGGTGAACTTAAGCCGGATTGTAGAAAATATTTTAAACGAGGTTGCTTTGGGACTGGAAGAAAAACAGATACGTGTCATCAATCTGTTGCCCAAGAATCTGATTCTTTCGGGAAACAGCTCACTGCTTTATTCCATTTTCCGCAACCTGACCGACAATGCCATTGCCTATGCCGGAACAGGGGTTCAAATCACCATCAACTGTTTCCGCGAAGACGAGAAATTCTATTATTTCAGTTTTGCTGATACCGGAGTGGGTGTTCCCGAAGAGCATTTAAACCGCTTGTTTGAACGCTTCTACCGCGTTGATAAAGGTCGCTCACGCAAACTGGGTGGAACCGGACTGGGATTGGCTATCGTGAAAAACTCCGTACTCTTTCACGGAGGAACTATCTTTGCCAAAAACGCCCCCACCGGCGGACTGGAGTTTGTCTTTACTTTGCAAAAGAATGATGCGGGAAGCTCTGCTGCTTCTTGAAACAAGCATCCAACTGATTGATTCTAATCCCCCTCCTGACCGACAGACAGAAAAGCTTTCATCGAGTCAAGAGGGGAATTTTATTTACTACTCTCCCATTACGGTAGCCACCAGTTTTCTTCCTCCCCCATCGTCACGAAACTCACAAAGGTAAATACCTTGCCATGTTCCAAGGTTCAAACGCCCCTTGGTAATCGGTATGGTAAGTGAAACACCTGTCAGTATGCTTTTGGCATGAGCCGGCATGTCATCAAGACCTTCAAGGATATGGTCATAATAAGGTTCGCCTTCTTTCACCAAACGGTTAAAAATCTTCTCCATGTCACTGCGCACATCAGGGTCAGCATTTTCATTTATGCTCAGTGCACAACTGGTATGTTTCACAAAAATATTCAAAATGCCCTGCTGGGGCAATGGCTTAGGCAAATGCTGCATAATTTCAGCGGTCACCAAGTGAAAGCCGCGCCTTTTAGGCGTCAAGGTTAATTCTGTCTGTTGAATCATAAATCAGGTTGTATAAATTTGAATAAACAAATGCAATGAAACGAAAGCAAGTAAGTTCAGTTTCATCTTACAGCGCGTGAATTTACTGCGTTTTCTGATATGACTGCTCTTTTTCAGCTAAAAAACCATCGCATCGCCTCTAGCCGATTGAAAAACACTCTTTTTTTAATCAGCTTCATCGAAAACAATCATCTGCAAAGAATAAGCCAAGTCTACTCATATTCCTATATGCACTTCATATTCCCAGCAGTAGTAAAACCAGGCTCCCTATTCTTTATAGGCTGTTAAACAATTCATTCGTGGGCTAACGATGGAAAACGACATACGGAAACCAATTATTCTTGCGCATATTATAAATAGTTGCTATTTTTGCTCTTGCAGCCAGCTCTCAAAGCAATTACATGGGGGTTGTATCACTAAATGACTCAATTATATTATACTATGCAAAAGAAAAGTCAAGCACAAGCATTTCGGGAGGTACTGACCAGTTGCGGAATCCATTCACTCTATCATTTTACAGATCGGGAGAACCTGGAATCCATTATTCGCTCAGGAGGGCTTTATTCATGGGCCAGTTGCGAGAAAAAAAGTATATCCATCCCTAAATCGGGAGGAGACTCACTATCTCACCTACTCGACAGTAAAGCAGGACTGGAGGACTATGTCCGTGTCAGCTTTACCACGCGGCATCCAATGATGTATGTAGCGATGAACGAAGGACGCATTTCAAATCCGGTCATTCTTCAAATTGACCCGGAAGTAATTGAAGCGGAGGGAGTGTTATTCGCAGACCGTAATGCTACACGTAACGGTGTGCAGATTGGAGCCGATCTGGATGACCTGAAACGGATTCATTTTGATACGGTGAAGGCCAATAAACATTTTGATGTGGATTCGGATGAACAGCCCTTTTATCAGGCCGAGGTATTAATTCCCGGTTTCATTCCTCTGCAGTACATCCGCAATATCGGGAACTTCGGTATTTCCATACCATCGCAACCCCAGCTGTTGCAGACCAAAGAACCTTATACGGCTCAGATTACGCGCAACACACCGACCGCCTTTATCTTCCTGATAGACCATTCAGTCAGCATGCGGCGCAAAACCCAGCTTTATGGAGAAGAGATGACGCTAGCCGAAGCGGCTGCCCGCCTGATCAATCAGCAAATCAACGAACTGGTGCTTCGTTGTGTCAAAGCCAATGAAACACGCCGTTACTATGACATAGCAGTCATCGGATATGGACAAGAAGTGTATAGTGCATGGGGCGGTGAACTCGAAGGACGGGATTTTGTATCTCCGGAAGAGTTGAAAAACAATCCTTACCGTAAAGTCGTGGTCCGTGAGGAAGTCCGTACCCGCCGCGGTACAACAGTCAAAGAAGTGGAGAAAGTGCAGTGGATTGATGCCCGTACGGATGGCCGTTATACACATGTACACAAAGCTTTTGACCGTGCCAAGAACCTGTTGGACCAATGGATGGAAGAGCACCATGAAAAAGACTGCTATCCGCCAACGATTATCAACATTACCGATGGTGAGTTCAACGGAGCTTCCAAAGATTCAGTCATGCAGCAGGCCAATGAACTGAAATCCCTGTTTACCAATGACGGGAATGTCATTTTATTCAATATCCATATTTCTCCCCACAGCGATGCAGCCCAGGTGGCTTGTCCTCTCACCAAGGACGAATTACAAGGAAACTGCTATGCAGAAACGCTCTTCTCCATGTCGAGCCTGCTTCCGCTGCGCTATAATCAAGACATTGCACGTTGTCTGAATGATTACAGAGATGGTCGTCATGTGGCGATGGGAGTCAACGTGGATGCAGGTATGTTAATTAAATTGATGGACATCGGTACGCCGACTAATATTAGTAAGAACCAATGATGAAGACGATAGGACAAAGCATTCCGAAATTTGGAGTAAAAGGGATGAATGAAGATGCCATCCGTTGTGGCAACGGATGGGTGGCTGTTTCTGACGGAGCCGGAGGTGGCGGAGTGTATGCAGACCGTTGGTCTCGTTACCTGGTGAATCACCTGCCTGCTGACCCGATAGCAACAGCCGAAGAACTAGATGCCTGGATTGACGGAATCTGGGAGGCCTTCTATCAAATGTATGAGGAGAAAGCCCGTCGGCAAGGAGGACTGTTACTGGATAAATTCTACCAGGAAGGGGCGTTTGCTACCCTGACAGCCGTCTGGCGGAAATCACCTGCTGTGTGCGAATGGATGAGCTACGGCGACAGTGTAGCGTTCTGCTATAATCTCCGCAACGGAAGCCTGCAACATTCCTTTACCAGTCTCGCAGATTTTCAGCAGCCTCCTTATCTGATTAACTGCAAAGATCCGTTGAGCCTGGAGGGTTTCAGGCATGGCACTTTCCGGACCACTCCAGATTCGGTAGTCTTTGTGGCGAGCGATGCACTGGCACAGTATATACTGCAGCAATATGCAGTATGTAACCGCGAGTTCTATTCCAAGGAAATACAAGAGGTTCTGAATGCACATAACAAGGCGTCAAATCATTTGCAGCAGTTGCTGACTCAGCCTGTCGGCAATTTTGGAAAACAAGTAATCTGCCCGTTGCAACGGCAAGCCATTTCTGTGCGCCGCTTCAAACAGTATGTATATCGGTTGTATCAGCGGGGTTGTTTGAGCCTTGATGATTACAGTATCGCATTTTTGTCAAACTAATCTCTTTCTCATGAATTATCCATTACTTTCAGAATATTGCAGTGCTGTCAAGCAGGCAGCCGACAACTTCGATCAGTTACAACATCTACGCCCAGTACTGGATGCTCAAGGCAGCCTCATCATGAGCAGCGGAAACTTTGCCGTGGTCTTCAAGATGCACGATGACCAGGCAGGTAAGGATGTGGCTGTGAAATGCTTTCTCAAGGAACAGGAGGGGCGTGCAGAGAGCTATCGCTTAATTTCACAGGAGCTGTCGTTCACATCCAGCAACTTTCTCACACCAATTCGCTACCTGGAGAAAGAGCTCTTCGTGGCCTCCAATTCTACAGATGAAGAAGAATTCCCAGTAGTTCTGATGGACTGGATAGAGGGAGAAACGCTCGACCGCTATGTCGTATCGCATCTAAACGATACGCATGCGCTACAAATGCTATCCTTCCAGTTCAGTCGCCTGGCTTCCTGGCTGATGTCTCAACCTTTTGCTCACGGTGATTTGAAACCGGACAATATTCTGGTTCGTACGGACGGCAGTCTGGCACTGGTGGATTACGACGGTATGTTTGTGCCGGCGATGGAAGGACAGCAGGCCCGTGAGCTGGGCAGTCCCGATTTCCGTCATCCCCTGCGTACGGCCGGACTTTTCAACGACCACATCGATGATTTTGCACTGACGGTCATCCTCTTGTCTCTGAAGGTACTTTCCATCCGTCCGTCGTTGTGGAATGACTATGCCGCGGCTGACCGCCTCTTGTTTTCAGCCGCCGACTATCGTGATTTAGGCTCGTGTGCACTGCTGAAGGTACTACCGGAATTATTTACTGACGCCGAGCTGACCCGCATCTATGGTTTGTTCCTGTTAGCTCACGCCAACGGAGAATTGTCAGCCGTATCATTCCGACTGATGAACCTGGCCTTTCCGGAAAAATGCCAAAAAGAGAAACCTTCTCCTTTGAAAAAGCAAGTAGAAGCCCCCCTTGAAATCTCAACTAAGGTGACAGATCAAGATAGAGCTGAAGGGGTCTTGGATGAATGGGGTGTGTTATACAGCAAGGATGGATTAAGACTGCTGAAAGGAAATAAGAGCCTTACAGTGTATACCGTACGAGAAGGAACACGCGTTATTTGTGATAACGCTTTTTCTTTATGCACATCCTTGAAAACCCTGAATTTACCTGACGGAGTAAAAAGCATTGGAAATAATGCGTTTTGGTCTTGCACATCCTTGAAAACCCTGAATTTACCTGCGGGATTAACAAGCATTGGAGATAATGCGTTTTATGGGTGCAAATCCTTAGAAACCCTGACTTTACCTGCGGGATTAACAAGCATTGGAAATTATGCGTTTTCTTACTGCAAATCCTTGGAAACCTTGAATTTACCTGCGGGATTAACAAGCATTGAAAATTCTGTGTTTTATGGGTGCCCATCCTTGAAAACCCTGAATTTACCTGACGGAGTAAAAAGCATTGGAAATTGTGCGTTTTCGAGGTGCAAATCCCTGGAAACCTTGAATTTACCTGCGGGATTAACAAGCATTGGAATTAATGCGTTTTATGGGTGCACATCCTTGAAAACCCTTTATATACCCCAAGGTACCGAATCCCATTTCAAGCAGTTGTTACCTTATTACTATCACTCAATGTTACGAACCCAATAAAATTCAAAATCTTTATGATACAAGTAGCCTCTAAGCGGAAAAAACCGGAAAATATACTGAAGGAATTTCCAAACTCCATCCTGGCAGATGTAACCAGCAATGCTACGGATGGCTTGCGGAAACTTAGCCCCTTTTTCCCGCATTATGATATACCCATACCTTTTACGAAAGGGATGACTGCCACCTGTGTAGAAGCCGTTTGGCAGGGACTGAAAGTTTTTGAAACAGCAGATGTAGATGTGAGTCTGTTCCGCAATGATACGATGAAGAACCTGAAGCGTACCGTACGTCGCTTCGGAAAGCCGTTAGGGCATCGGAAAGGGGTATATGGCACCGAACTGCTGGATTATATTGAGGCACGCAAGCAGATTTATATTCCGACCTACCGCTGGATGCTGGAAAACAAGGTCGCTGATATTATGGAACGTTTACGCATAGCCAGCGAAAGTAAAACCATCGTGCTGTTGGATTACGAGACCAATGCTGATGTAAACAATCCCAACAAACCCCTGTCTCATGCCGCTTTAATTAAAGCCTATATCGAAGGTGTGTATCCTTATGGTGAAACTGCTCAGACTCCCGATTGCCGGAATGGTCAGCTCTCTTTATTTTCCGATTTCTAAGCATATAAAGTCATGCCTTATTCATTATGCCCTGCACAGTACAATCCTGTCAAGCAAGCAACCGACAACTTAGTTACCGATAACCTGCAAGACGCACCTTCTTTGAGTCGCAAATCTTTTATAATTTTCATATCCTAACGGGTACAAACAATAACTTTTCATTTAAAGAAACACTCCATGCTACATACCTTGTCTGTCTCTTCCGATAATCACACCCCTTTCAACCTCCCACAGTTCCTCAAGTACCTGGATATTCCCATCACGCAAGAGTTTGAAGGAACAGAAGGAAACGCCACGTTTTATTATCTTCAACGACCCGATCACTCTACCACCTTCTTCCTGCTGGTTGACTGCGGAGAAGGGACTTATGAAATCGGGATGGATGGAATGGCTTCCTTTGCCGACTATAAATTCTTCCCCTACCTGGCCGACAGCCTGCACCGCTACTTAACGGATACTCCCCTACTGATAGACAACCAGTCGGTGTTCGAAAGATACAATGAAGAATGGATAGCGGAAGCCATCGGTGAAGAAATAGCGACCTTGAAGTCGGTGCTTTCCATCGCTCCACGCTATTACCTGACCCTCCCCTTTCAGCTGCTGAGCTATCTGTCGAAAGAAATGCTGGCTGAAGTGGCAACAGGATTACATTCATCTACCCCACGCATTTACGGATATTCCCAGTTTTTAATGCGCAACCATCGGCTCAAACAAGCTACAGACGAGGAATTTGCTGCCGACCAGAAACTCAGTGAACAAGAAATCATGGTAGATGTACCTCAACATACATCTATCGGAAAAGTCAAATCATGGCAGCTGGACGGTGCGGAGACTTGGGAAAGCTATGCGGAAGAAGACATCAAACGACTCCTTTCATTAGGTGAGCTGTATAAGCAAGGAAAGCCCGTAGACGGAGTGGTACTGAACGATTTGGGAACCATTTACCAAGAAGGTATCGGAGTGAAACAAGACGGGCATCTGGCAGAATATTGGTTCAGGCAAGCCATCGCACAAGGGGACCACCACTATGCACCTAGCAACTTAGGTGATCTTTACCGCAAAGGATGTGCCATGCTTCCCGCTTCACTGCCCCAAGCCCTGCAAGCTTACCTTCTTTCTGAAGATCCTTATGCGCACTACCGGATTGGTCAGGCATACGAAGAAGGATGGACGGGAACTAGCGATATAAAAAAAGCTATGAAATGGTATCGGATAGCTGAGAAAGAAGGGCATCATCTGGCTGTCAAGCGATTACAAAAAGATCTGTAAACAAATTCTTCCCTCTCAAAAACGCCTAAGAGTTTTACCGGATTCGCTTCCGCATTTATAGCAAAACGCCTAAGCGAATAGCCACAAACACTTTGGTGTCTGTAAATGATTTATCTGCTTTTCATCGACCAATTTCTAAACAAGACTGCCAATCTGACATTTTTTCATTATTTTTGCAGTAAATTCCGATTCAATTTGCCCTAGGCACACTATTTGCTGTGTCACGAAAAGACATACACGCATCGAAATAATAAAATAACTAACATATGAATACAAAAGAAAACAATACCCCACAGGAAGAAGAAGTAGTAAAAAATCCAGAAGCGGAAACTGCGCAAACCCAGACGGAAGATCAATCAAACGCACAAGAAGCTCAAGAGGAACTGACTCCAGAACAACAGTTGAGCAAAGACCTTGAAACTGCCCAAGCTATGATTGAAGAGCAAAAAGACAAATACCTCCGCCTGTCGGCTGAGTTCGACAACTACCGTAAACGTACGATGAAGGAAAAAGCTGAGCTGATTAAAAACGGAGGAGAAAAAGCCATTGCTGCCGTCCTTCCTATCCTGGATGACCTGGAACGTGCCTTGGCTAATATGCAGCAAGCCGATGACGTTAAAGCAATGTATGAAGGTATTGACTTGATTTATCAGAAATTCCTTAAAAACTTGAATCAGGAAGGACTGGAAAAGATGAATCCGGTTGGTGAAGCTTTTGATACCGACTTCCACGAAGCCGTGGCACTGATTCCGGCTCAAGAAGAAGAACAAAAGGGCAAAGTTCTCGACTGTGTTCAAACTGGATACAAACTGAATGATAAGGTAATTCGCCATGCTAAAGTAGTTGTGGCACAATAAAATACGGAAACGAAAATGGCGAAGAGAGATTATTATGAAGTGCTGGGGGTTGACAAATCAGCCTCAGCCGATGCGATAAAGAAAGCATACCGAAAAAAAGCAATTCAATATCATCCCGACAAGAATCCGGGCGACAAAGAAGCTGAAGAAAAGTTTAAAGAAGCAGCCGAAGCCTATGAAGTGCTAAGCAATCCGGATAAACGAGCTCGCTACGACCAGTTCGGACATGCAGGGGTAGACGGAGCTGCCGGAGCCGGAGGTTTTGGTGGCTTTGGCGGACAAGGTATGTCTATGGATGATATCTTCTCTATGTTTGGAGATATTTTCGGTGGTCACGGAGGCGGATTTGGAGGTTTCGGTGGTGGAGGAGCTCAGCCTCGCCAACGCAAATTCAGAGGATCTGACTTGCGCGTAAAGGTTAGACTTTCACTGAAAGATATTTCTACCGGCGTTGAAAAGAAGTTCAAACTGAAAAAGTATGTTCCCTGCTCACACTGCCACGGAACTGGCGCAGAAGGAGATGGAGGTGTAGAAACTTGTCCTACTTGCCACGGAACCGGTAGCGTAACCCGCACCCAGCAAAGCATATTCGGCATGATGCAGACCCAAACCGTTTGTCCGCAGTGTAACGGAGAAGGCAAAATCATCAAAAACAAGTGTAAAGAGTGTGGAGGTGAAGGCATCGTTTATGGTGAAGAAGTTGTTACCGTAAAAATTCCAGCCGGTGTGGCTGAAGGTATGCAGGTAACCATGAACGGAAAAGGAAATGCCGGAAAGCATAATGGGGTACCAGGCGACTTGCTGGTTTTGATTGAAGAAGAGAAACATCCTGAATTGATACGCGACGAAAGCGACTTGATTTACAATCTATTGCTCAGTGTCCCAACTGCTGCATTAGGAGGTACGGTTGAAATTCCTACCATCGACGGAAAAGCAAAAATCAAGATTGAACCGGGAACACAGCCGGGCAAAGTACTTCGCCTGCGCGGTAAGGGATTACCTAATATCAACGGCTACGGATATAGTACCGGAACCGGCGATTTACTGGTCAACATCAGTGTCTATATTCCGGAGACATTGACTAAAGAAGAAAAACAACTATTGGAAAAATGGCAGGAGTCAGAAAGTTTCCAGCCTAATATGAGCTTAAAGGAAAAAATATTCAAGAAATTCAGAAGCTTATTTGATTAATTCAAAGGTATTAATAAGATTCACCTGTTTCTCCTCTTACAGTTTTTATTTCACTGAAGAAGAAAACAGGTGATTTTTTTATACCTCACACCTCAACCCAACGGAATCATCAAAAAAAATACCACTCATACAAATCATACTGCATGAGTGGTATTTTATTACGAAAAAGCGAACTGTAAGGTTCAAATACCCAATGACTTTTTAACAGCTTCTACTTTTTCATTAGCATCAGCATCGGCTCCGGCATAGCACTTCGCACAATGCATTTCGCCTTTTATTTCCATATAGAATTTAATCTTAGGTTCAGTTCCTGACGGGCGCACTGATACTTTTGTTCCATCAGCTGTAAAGAATTGAAGAACATTTGAAGATTCCGGCATGTTCAAATCGGTTACAGTACCCTTATTATCTGTTGCCTTCAAAGTCTTATAGTCTTTTACCAGCACAACTTCCGAACCGCCCAGTTCCTTCGGCGGACAAGCACGGAAATTATCCATCATTGCCTTAATTTCGTCAGCTCCGCTCTTACCCGGCTTAACCACGTTAACCGTTACCTCTTTAGAGAAGCCGTATTCAACATAGATTTCCATCAATACATCATACAGCGTCTTGCCCTGATCTTTCGCCCAAGCACAAATTTCAGCAAGCAAAGAACAAGCCGAAACCGCATCTTTATCACGAACAAAATCTTCAGCCAAGAAACCATAACTTTCTTCACCACCGCCGATATATTGTTTCACACCTTCATTCAAACGGATTTCACGTGCAATCCATTTAAATCCAGTATAACAGTCGAACATTTCAATCTTATTCTTGTCGGCTACAGCCTTAACCAGTTCAGTAGTAACAATGGTTTTTACGACAAACTCGTTTCCTTTCATCTTACCCATTGCAATACGGTTCTTGATGATGTAATACAAGAAAATCAAGCAAGTCTGGTTACCGTTAATCAAAACCCATTCACCCTTACTGTCTTTACAAGCCATACCTACACGGTCAGCATCAGGGTCGGAAGCCATCACGATATCTGCATCAATGTCTTTAGCCAGATTAATAGCCATAGAAAGAGCCTCAGCATTTTCCGGGTTCGGAGATATAACAGTAGGGAAGTCTCCGCTCTTTATCATCTGTTCGGGTACACAATGTATATTTTCGAATCCCCACAACTTCAATGACTGCGGAATAAGCATCATACCTGTACCATGAATAGGAGTATAAACAATCTTCAGGTCTTTCTGACGTTTAATTACTTCTGGATCAATAGAAATGGTATGAACCTGACGCAAATATTCATCGTCAATTTCCTTGCCTATAATCTGAATCAGCTCCTTGTTTCCTTCAAATTTAATATCGGCAGCCGAAGCAATCTTATTTACCTCGTCAATAATACCCTTATCATGCGGAGCCAGAACCTGAGCACCATCATCCCAATAAGCTTTATAACCGTTATATTCTTTCGGATTGTGAGATGCTGTCAGAATAATACCGCTTTGGCAACCCAGATGACGAATGGCAAACGACATTTCCGGAGTAGGACGCATATCATCAAACAGATAGACTTTAATACCGTTTGCTGAGAAAATATTGGCAGATATTTCAGCAAACAAGCGGCTGTTATTACGGCAGTCGTGACCTACTACCACTGAAATATCACTCTTTCCGGCAAAACACTTGTTCAAGTAATTCGACAAGCCCTGTGTGGCTGCCCCAACAGTATAGATATTCATACGGTTAGAACCAACACCCATAATACCACGCAAACCACCGGTACCAAACTCCAAGTCTTTATAGAAAGCTTCAATCAAGTCCGTTTTATCTGGATTGTCCAACAAGCGCTTTACTTCTGCTTGTGTTTCAGCATCGTAAGCCGGAGTCAGCCAATTTTGAGCCTTTTCAGTACAAAACTTTATTAATTCATTGTTTTCCATGTCGATATAAAATTAAATTAATACTATTTATTATCTACAAATTTAAGAGATTCATCCTAATATTCCTAACGAAGTGCAAAGAAAATCAGTATAAATCAGTCAAGAAACTTGCAGTTTAAAACGGAAGGTCATCCTTATCGTCAGACGCAGAAAAATCTGCAGGAGCAGCATTGACGGGCGGGAAAGGCATATCAGCCGGAGCTGCAGGAGCTCCCATCGGGGCTACCCGTTCTACTTTCCATGCGCGAATACTGTTAAACCAGCGTCCCTGCCATTCACGCGCATCAATATCGAATGAAACATTCAACTCTTCGCCCACTTGAATATTAAATTGCTGTATTTTATCTGCACCAAATACATCGAAGCACATGCGACGCGGATACTGGTCATGTGTTTCAATTACATATTCTTGTACTTTCCATTCATTTCCATTTTTTGAAACACCGCCTCTCGGCTCGAGAACGGCTATTACTTTTCCTGCTAATTCCATAATTATGTTTTATTTTTTCGGTTACGAATTTACAGCTTTCTAGATAAGTAAACTAATTTTTCAAGTTTTTTTTGCAGAGCTTCTATAATCTTTTCGTAACTTTGGCAGTTAAATAATATAAGCAGCTAGCACTCCAAGATTGATTGGATACACCGATTTAAACCAAAGAAAAAAAGATAATAGGTTCTTGGTTATTTATTACGAATCACAATAAATAAGTACCGGAAAAATAGGGTTGTATCCATCCTAGCCTAACAAAAAAAATAATATTAATCAATATAAAGACTATGAAGTTTATTGTTTCAAGTACTGCTTTATTCAGCCACTTACAGGCTATTAGCCGCGTAATCAACTCAAAGAACTCATTGCCGATTCTGGATTGCTTCTTAATGGAACTGACTGACGGAACTTTATCAATAACCGCATCAGACAGTGAAACCACTTTATGTACATCTATTGAAACCAATGAATACGATGGAGATTGCCGTTTTGCCGTTTCTTCAAAGACCCTGTTAGATGCCTTAAAAGAAATTCCCGAACAGCCGTTGAGTTTCGAAATCAATCTGACCAATCTGGAAATCACAGTGCAGTACCAAAACGGTAAATACAACCTCATGGGACAAAACGCAGATGAATATCCTACTCCACAGGAATTAGGAGCTAATGCTGTAGAAGTGACAATGGAAGCAAATATATTGATGAGCGGAATAAACCGCAGCATCTTTGCTACTGCCGACGACGAATTGCGTCCGGTTATGAATGGTATTTACTTTGATATTAGTGTTGACGACATTACGCTCGTTACTTCTGACGGACAGAAACTGGTACGATGCAAAAATTATGCAGCACATGGAAGCGAACGTGCAGCCTTTATCTTACCTAAGAAGCCGGCTAACTTGCTGAAGAACCTCTTGCCTAAAGAACAAGGCGATGTACAAATCGGATTCGACGAACGAAATGCCACATTTACATTAGAAAACTACCGCATGATATGCCGCCTGATTGAAGGCAGATACCCCAATTACAACTCGGTCATTCCGCAAAACAACCCCTACCGGGCTACCATTGACCGCATGACGTTTATCAGCGCCTTACGCCGTGTGTCTGTTTTTTCATCACAGGCCAGCAGTTTAATCAAGCTATGCCTTTCTACCAACTCGATGAAAATTTCAGCACAAGACTTTGATTTCTCAACCTCCGCTGAAGAAACAGTAACTTGCCAATACGACGGCAATGCGATGAGTATCGGATTTAACTCTTCATTCCTGATTGATATTCTAAATAACATCTCATCACAAAATGTCGTTATCGAGCTTGCAGATCCTTCACGTGCCGGAGTCATTGTTCCGGAAGAACAAGAAGAAAACGAAGATTTATTGATGCTGCTCATGCCTATGATGCTAAACGATTAATTACTTGATTTAACAGTAACATACCAATTACTTTAACAATGAAACTGAACCTCAAGAATCCGCTGATATTTTTCGACTTAGAAACAACGGGGACCAATATAAACACAGACCGGATAGTGGAAATATGCTATCTGAAAGTTCATCCAAACGGCAATGAAGAGGCCAAGACCATGCGCATTAACCCGGAAATGCATATTCCTGAAGCTTCATCAGAAATACATGGTATCTACGATGAAGATGTGGCAGACTGCCCTACCTTCAAAGACGTAGCCAAGGACATTGCAAAAGATATTGAAGGATGTGACATTGCCGGATTTAACTCCAACCGATTTGATGTTCCTGTTTTAGTGGAAGAATTTCTCCGAGTAGGAATTGACATTGACTTGGCCAAGCGTAAATTTATAGATGTACAAGTTATCTATCACAAGTTAGAACAGCGTACACTTTCGGCTGCTTATAAGTTCTACTGCGGAAAGAATCTGGAAGACGCCCACTCGGCAGAAGCAGATACACGAGCTACATATGAAGTACTGAAGGCTCAGCTCGACAAATATCCAGATGTTTTAACAAACGATATCAATTTCTTGTCTGAATATTCCAGCTACAGCAAAAACGTAGATTTTGCCGGACGGATTATTTACGACAACAACGGCGTAGAAATCTTTAACTTCGGTAAGTATAAAGGGTATCCGGTAAGTGAAGTATTACACCGTGACCCCGGTTACTTTGGCTGGATAATGAACGGTGATTTTACCTTAAACACCAAAAATGTACTGACCAAAATTCGCCTGCGCGAAAGTGGAATGATGAAATGAAACATTACATGAAAGGAAAAAAAATCGTATTAGGCATAACCGGCAGTATAGCAGCTTATAAAGCTGCTATACTGACCCGTGGACTTATAAAAAAAGGGGCTGAAGTGCAAATCGTGATTACTCCGGCAGGAAAAGAGTTTATAACGCCTATCACCCTGTCTGCACTAACCAGCAAGCCTGTCATCAGCGAATTCTTTTCTCAGAGAGACGGAACATGGCACAGTCATGTAGATTTAGGTTTATGGGCAGATGCGATGGTCATTGCCCCGGCAACCGCATCATCCATAGGGAAAATGGCTCATGGCATAGCCGACAATATGCTGATAACAACCTATCTTTCCATGAAAGCTCCGGTTTTCGTTGCTCCGGCGATGGATTTAGATATGTTTGCTCACCCTGCCACACAGCATAATCTGGACATTCTCCGCTCATATGGTAATCATATCATCGAACCGGCATCGGGAGAACTTGCCAGCCACCTTGTAGGCAAAGGGCGCATGGAAGAACCGGAAAAAATAATAGAAGTGCTGGAGGATTTTTTTGCCAAGCAACAAGACTTGACCGGAAAAGAAATTGTTATCACCGCAGGTCCTACTTATGAAAAAATAGATCCTGTACGCTTCATCGGGAATTATTCATCCGGAAAAATGGGATATGCACTTGCCGAAACCTGTGCGTCACGCGGAGCTCACGTAACTCTGGTAAGCGGTCCGGTCAACTTATCTGCAAACCATCCTAACATTCATTGCATCAAAGTGGAAAGTGCTGCACAAATGTATCAAGCTGCCACTCAAGCATTCAAGAATGCAAATGCCGGAATTTTATGTGCAGCCGTAGCCGACTTCACTCCGGTATCACCCGCTGAAACAAAAATCAAACGGGAAAAAGACGACTTGCAGCTTTCCTTAAAGCCTACTCAAGATATTGCTGCAGCTTTAGGACAACAGAAGCGTGAAAACCAGGTATTAGTAGGCTTTGCTCTGGAAACCCATGATGAAATGACACATGCACAAGATAAACTGAAACGCAAGAACCTTGATTTTATCGTTTTAAATTCGCTCAATGACAAAGGAGCCGGATTCCAACACGACACGAATAAAATCACCATTCTTGACCGGCATGGAGTCACCCCTTATCCTCTTAAAACAAAAAAAGAAGTAGCAGAGGATATTGTCAACAAACTGGTCAGTTTACTTTAACCCGTATTTTATGCTGCAATCTATTTACATACAAAATTACGCACTGATTGACAAGTTGGATATTGATTTCACCTCCGGGTTTTCGGTCATTACAGGAGAAACCGGGGCGGGTAAATCAATCATTCTCGGAGCCATCGGATTATTATTAGGGCAGCGGGCAGATGTAAAGGCCATTAAAAACGCATCGTCAAAATGCATCGTTGAAGCCCGGTTCCGTATTGCCTCTTACAATATGGAAGATTTCTTTACTCAGAATGATATTGATTTTGACCCGGAAGAATGTATCCTGCGAAGAGAAGTTTCAATCAACGGAAAAAGCCGAGCTTTCATCAATGATACTCCTGCCTCACTTGCTCAAATGAAGCTTTTAGGAGAGAAGCTGATTGACATTCATAGTCAGCACCAAAACCTTCTATTAAATAAAGAAGGCTTCCAGCTCAATATTCTCGATATTCTGGCTCAAGACGACAAAGAGGTAAAAGTATACATAGATTTATATAACAAATACCGGAAAATTTGTCATGAATTAGAAGAGTTTATCTTGCAGGCTGATAAAAGCCGTCAAGATGAAGACTACATCCGATTCCAGTTAGAACAGCTTGAAGAAGCCCAACTGCAGGAAGGTGAACAAAGTGCATTGGAAAAAGAAGCTGAAACCCTCAGTCATTCCGAAGACATCAAGTCCGGACTCTATAAAGCCGAACAACTCATCGACGGAGATGAAGGCGGGACACTTTCTTTAACCAAAGAATGTATTCAGACCTTGCAAAGTATAGACCGCGTATATACTCCGGCACAAGAATGGACCGAACGGCTCAATAGCTGTTATATCGAATTAAAAGACTTGAGCATGGAAATCAGGGGGGCACAAGAAGAAGTTGAATTTAACCCCAATCGTCTGGAATATGTCAATGAGCGGTTAAACCTGATTTATTCACTCCAGCAAAAACATCGCACTGATACCATAGAGGGACTGATTGAACTCACCGCCCGCTACCGCAAGCAGTTAGATGCCATCACTTCTTTCGATGACCGCATAGAAGAACTTAACCAACAAAAAGCTCAATTCTATATGCAGGTAATCAAGCAAGGCGAAGTGCTGACTCAACTGCGTACGCAAGCAGCCCGCTATATAGAAAGTCAAATGGAAGCGTTGCTGATTCCCCTTGGAATGCCAAATGTCCGCTTTGCCGTAGAACTTACTCCCCGCAAAGAACCCGACTCCAAAGGAATGGATAGTGTAACCTTCCTTTTTTCAGCCAACAAGAACGGGACTTTGCAAAATGTTGCTTCTATTGCTTCAGGCGGTGAAATAGCCCGAGTCATGCTGTCACTGAAAGCCATGATAGCCGGAGCTGTAAAACTGCCCACTATCATCTTCGATGAGATAGATACCGGAGTATCTGGGTCAATCGCTGAAAAAATGGCTCTGATCATGCAAGATATGGGGCGGCAAAACCGGCAGGTAATCAGCATTACCCATCTTCCACAGATAGCAGCACGAGGCATTGCACATTATAAAGTGTATAAAGAAGATACTGAAACCGGAACAAACAGCCATATCCGCCGGCTGACTGATGAGGAGCGGGTAAAAGAAATAGCCAACATGCTAAGCGGAAGTACTTTAACTGAAGCCGCCATGAACAATGCACGTGCACTATTAGGATTTTCAAATTAATAAAAAAGTTATGATAGAAAAAAACGAAATGATATTTGGCGTAAGAGCCGTTATTGAAGCCATACAGGCGGGTAAAGAAATAGACAAGGTATTGGTAAAGAAAGACATCCAAAGCGATTTGTCTAAAGAGTTGTTCAGTGTTCTCAAAAATACATTTATTCCGGTACAGCGCGTTCCGGTAGAACGAATCAACCGCATCACCAAGAAAAACCATCAAGGAGTAGTGGCTTTCATCTCCCCCATTACGTATCAGCGTACTGAAGATATTGTTCCGTTCTTATTTGAACAGGGGAAAAGCCCACTGGTCATTTTGTTAGACGGACTGACCGACGTGCGTAACTTCGGAGCTATTGCACGTACCTGCGAATGTGCGGGAGTAGATGCCATCATCATCCCTTCAAAAAACAGCGTAAGTGTCAATGCCGATGCCATCAAAACTTCGGCTGGAGCTTTACACACCATTCCGGTATGCCGTGAACAAAACCTGACCAACACCATCAAGTTCTTAAAAGACAGCGGGTTCAAGATTGTAGCTGCTACTGAAAAAGGCGATTATGACTATACGAAAGCCGATTACCAAAACCCTACATGCATCATCATGGGAGCAGAAGATACCGGCGTACCTTACGAACATCTCGCCCTTTGCGATGAATGGATTAAGATTCCACTCTTGGGGAAAATTGAATCTCTCAATGTTTCCGTTGCTGCCGGCATTTTAATCTATGAAGCCATCAAGCAAAGAGGTTTTTAAACAGACTAATAAATAGAAAAGAGATAGAACCATGAAAAAAACATTACTCCTGCTAACTTGTCTCCTCATAACTCAGGCAGGCTGGGCACAAGAGCTTCCCAAATGGGCAAACAAAGCACGAAAAGCCGTTTTTTCGGTTATTACCTATACCAAAGATAACAAGATTCTGAACACCGGCAACGGGTTCTATATCGATGAACAAGGAACTGCAGTTTCCGATTACAGCCTCTTTAAAGGAGCTGACCACGCGGTAATCGTAACTGCAGAAGGCAAAGAGCTTCCAATAACCTTCATCTTAGGTGCAAACGACATGTATGATGTTGTAAAATTCCGCACTGAGGTTAACAAGAAATCAGAAGCTTTACAGCCTGCTACACAGGCTTCTCCTGTAAGCTCAACGGTTTATCTGCTTCCCTACTCTACGCAAAAGGCTATGACTGGACAAAATGGTACGGTTACGAAAATTGACAGCATCAGCAATGATTCGTTCTACTATACTCTGAACATGAAAACAACCGACAAAACCATCAGTTGCCCTATCATGAATGCAGCTGGAGAGGTAATTGGTATGATTCAGAAAAATGCCGATAAAGAAAGTAAAGAAAGTTATGCCATCGGCATCGGCTATGCCACCTCACTTTCTATCTCCGCACTTTCCGGAAACGATTTGACCCTTAACTCTATCGGAATCAAAAAGGCATTGCCAGCCGATGAGTCGCAAGCTTTAGTTTACCTGTACATGCAGTCATCACAGCTGAATCGCGATGCCTATTTAGAACTGTTGAACGACTTTATTGCCCAGTATCCTAAAAACACCGAAGGGTATATCCGGCGCGCTACCTTCTACATGGGATTCGGAGATGACCAGCATAATGTGATGGCAGCGAAAGAACTGGAAACCATGATTGACATGGCGGAAAATAAAGCAGAAGCGCATTATAACAAAGCAAAACTGATTTATGACTATAATCTGTCTTTAGGCGACAAAAAACCATATGCCGACTGGACACTGGAACAGGCGTTAAATGAAATCAGAACTGCACTTGAAACTTCACAGGAAGGGCTATATTACCAAGTACAGGGAGACATTTATTTTGCTATGCAGAATTATAAAGACGCCTTAACTGCTTATGAATCAGTCAACCAAAGTTCAATAGCCTCAGCCGCTTCTTTCTACTCGGCTGCCAAAGCAAAAGAACTGATAGAAGGTACGGATAAAAAAGAAGTAATCGCTTTGATGGACAGTGCAGTCGCCCGATTCAACAAGCCGTACAGCCAAGAAGCTGCTCCTTATCTGTACGAACGTGCCCGAATTAAAACCGAAGCTCAACTGTTCCGCGAAGCTGTCATGGACTACAACGACTTTCATACAGCTATGCTCGGACAAGTTACAGCTGAGTTTTATATGATTCGCGAACAGGCAGAAATGCAATGCCGTATGTTCAAACAGGCAATTGATGACATAAACAAGGCCATCGAACTGGAGCCGAAAAATGCAGAGTTTTGGGTAGAGAAAGGAGGAGTACACTTACGCATCAACCAACTTGATGAGGCTATAACAGCATTACAACAAGCCATTACGCTCGACCCGGAAAATGCAGCAGCTTACCGCATGATGGGTTACAGCCAGATTCAAAAAAAGGACAAACAAGAAGGGCTGAAAAACCTGACCAAGGCGAAAGAACTGGGTGATACAGTAGCCGAAGGATTAATTAAACGCTACAGCAAATAAGCAAGCGCCTAAAGTTGGTAAACAAATACTGCAGAAGGCATGTGTCTGGAAAGAAGTATCTTCATCTGCACATGCCCTCTTTTTCTTCTATAATCTTCCGACCTCAACTTTCGGTAAAAAAGCTTCTTTCCGAGATACAAATCGACACGGAAAAAGTAAAGAGATAATATGTCATGATGAACAGATTGATACTTTTAGGAATTCTGCTGACTGCTCTTGGACTACCGGGAAACGAGATGCAGGCACAGAAACCGGATTTTAGCAAGCTGACCCACCGAATGGAACTGGATGTCCGCCCCGGATTTATGGTGCAGGACAACCCTTTCTTCAAAGGACAGAATGAAGCCGGGGAACCGATTCGTCACGCTTTGTCCACCCATCTGAAATACAGCTTTCAGTTCAGCAAAGACTCGGAGATAGGCCGCCTGTATCCTCATACCTATCAAGGTATCGGCGTGGCTTATCATTTCCAGGACAATCAACGCGAATTAGGCTCTCCTGTATCGGTCTATGCTTTCCAAGGATCTCACATCGCCCGCTTTTCTCCAGCATTGACGCTGGACTATGAATGGAATTTCGGAGCTTCTTTCGGCTGGAAAAAACACGATGCCTTTACCAATGCCTACAACAGAGCAGTAGGCTCGAACATCAATGCCTACATCAACTTGGGCTTTCTGCTCAACTGGCAATTAAATCCCCGGTGGAACCTGACAGCCGGCATTGACCTGACGCATTTTTCCAACGGAAACACCCATTACCCCAACTCAGGGGTGAATCTCATCGGAGCGAGAATCGGTGTAGTACGTACCTTCGGTCCTACGGCAGAAGAAGTTTCCCCTCAAACTTCTGAACTGCCCGCCCGAAAACTTTTCAAACCGCACTTCAGCTATGACCTGATAATCTATGGTGCCACCCGTAAGCGAGCCATGCTGAACGAGAGCACTCCCTACATGATTCCGGGTTCCTTCGGACTCGTTGGCTTGAATTTCAATCCGATGTACAACTTCAGCCGCTATTTTCGAGCTGGTATGTCGCTTGATGCGCAGTATGACGAGAGTGCCAATGTGGAAAGCCATTATGCAGGTGGCGGTCCAGACGAACCGAAATTCTATAAGCCTCCATTCCGTGAGCAGTTTTCAGTGGGCTTCTCGGCACGCGGCGAACTGGTAATGCCTATCTTTTCCATCAACTTGGGAGTGGGCTATAACGTCTTCCAAAAAGGAAAAGACACCCAAGGATGGTACCAGATATTGGCCCTGAAAACCTCACTGACACACCACCTCTTTCTGCATGTGGGCTATCAGCTGAGCAGATTCAAGAATCCCAACAACCTGATGCTGGGGCTGGGATGGCACTTCTGATGGTTGGAGCTATCCATATTCTTTCTAACCCAAGCTGTTTCTCTGTTTTCCTCCACATATAACCCTTTTACACGTTCCTCATCATATCCATACCAAATAGTTATTTGAGCCCGAAGTCAGTATATGGATGAATTACATAAGATAAATGAATCTTCAACTATTATCCTAATGAAGAACTGCTAACCTTAACGAGTCAGAAACAAATAGTCACTATAAGAATGCACAAGTTTTCATGAAAATACCTATATTTGAGTCTACGAACTCTAACAATCAAGACTTATGGGAACCTTAGGATGTATCAACGACATGTTACGACGTGATAAGGAAAACCGGGAGTTGCGCAAGCGAAACCGGGAACGGATGACCGAGACCCGTAACCGGCTGATGGATATGGGCAAAGAAACTGATTATTCTCAGATGACTCCGGAAAAATTGGAAGACATCCGGCGAAAGACGCAGGAAAAGGAAGAACTGGATAAAGCCTCATCTCATAAGCTCCTGCTCTATTTCGGAATCGGTGCAATTATCATCCTTTTCGTGATATGGCTATTTATGGAATGTAACGAAACAATCAAAATCAAATAGCAAGCAGAAAGTACTTCAAGCCATATTAATGCTCATGGCTGAATTCCGATTAACCGATAAGAAGCAAGAACTCAAAAAAGCTATTCGGATTCGGCTACCCGGACAAGGCGTTTCAAATGCCATTAAGATTGAATACCTACTTCCGGAATGGCAGCCGAATGACTTTTAAAATCAAAACTAACGAATAACGGAATATCCCCAATATTGTATAAACTATTCAGACACAGAAAAGTCGAACCCGAAAGGTGCAACTTGAAAATACTTGTTATTCAAACCACTCTTATAAAGGCACTATAAAATATTTTGTGTAAATGGAAATACGGGATTCAGAAATGAGT
>X85_Domestic_Dog__coassemble_288_pt1 | contig 57234 bp, 46 predicted proteins | sample X85_Domestic_Dog__metabat2_high_PE_009 | metagenome-assembled genome bin X85_Domestic_Dog
CAGAGCATCTGCCTTACAAGCAGAGGGTCGGCGGTTCGAATCCGTCAACGCCCACACCGAATAAAATTGTCAAATTCCCCCTTCGGGCGTTTAGCTCAGCTGGTTCAGAGCATCTGCCTTACAAGCAGAGGGTCGGCGGTTCGAATCCGTCAACGCCCACTTCCACTAAATTTAACTTCTCCCCTTGAATTTTATATTCATTTCCAATCTCTAATATAATCCAATCCTTATTTATTCTAAACTCCTTTTTTCAAAGGCTTAAATAGCTTTGAGGAACTGATTTTTATTTCGTACTTTTGCAGACAAATAATCTCAAAAGATGAAACGAATATCTATTTTATTAACCCTGGCTGTATGGAGCATGATGATTGCATGCACCGGCAACCAACAAAAATCAAAATCAATGAATCAAGGCAACGAAACACTCGTACGGTTAGAAACTACCGAAGGTAATATCACAGTAAAACTCTATGATGAGACTCCGAAACATCGTGACAACTTTATCAAACTGGCTAAAGAGGGGGTTTATGACAGCACCTTGTTTCATCGCGTCATCAAGAACTTTATGATTCAAGCCGGTGATCCTCAAAGCAAAACAGCTTCTGATACAGCTACTTTAGGAAGTGGAGATGTAGGCTATACGCTTCCTGCCGAAATCAATCCGAAATTCTTCCATAAAAGAGGAGTATTAGCCGCCGCCCGCTTAGGAGACGAAGTTAATCCCAACCGGGAATCGTCAGGCTGTCAGTTCTACATCGTTACCGGACGAAAATTCAGTGAAGCACAAATGATTAATATGGAAAACCAAATGAACGAAGCTCGTTTGGAAAATATATTCAATGAATTGGCCCGGAAGCACATGAAAGAAATCTATAAAATGAGAAAAGCCAACGATACCGAAGGCTTACTGGAACTTCAAGACTCACTGGAAGCGCAAGCACGCGCAAAAGTAGCTAAAGAACCCGCTCTCAAATATACCAAAGAACAAATCAGTGCCTATACCACTATTGGAGGAGCTCCGCACCTGGATGGCGCATATACCATTTTCGGAGAAGTGACAGAAGGTATGGACATCGTTGATAAAATAGAAAAAGTCAAAACCAACCGAGGCGACCGTCCGGAAAAAGACATCCGCATTCTTAAAGCTGAAGTATTAGATTAATAACGCAAGTTTTGCAAACTCACTTTCAATGCTAACAGACAATAAAGCAATAAGTTAAGTATCTGCATAACTGAACTTAAAAAGAACAATGATTCAAGTTAATCACTATACACTTGACAATGGCTTACGCATCGTACACAATGAGGACAACTCTACCCAAATGGTTGCCCTCAATGTGTTATACGATGTAGGAGCCCGTGACGAAGATCCTGAACATACAGGCTTTGCCCATCTATTTGAGCACTTAATGTTCGGTGGCTCAATAAACATACCCGACTACGATACTCCCGTACAGAATGCCGGCGGAGAGAACAATGCATGGACCAACAATGATATAACAAACTATTACATCACACTTCCCTACCAAAATGCAGAAATCGGATTCTGGCTGGAAAGCGACCGCATGTTGAGTCTTGATTTTTCTCCCAAAAGCTTAGAAGTACAAAGACAAGTCGTTATTGAAGAGTTCAAACAGCGAAATCTGAACCAACCCTATGGAGATGCCTCTCATCTGTTACGCGAAATAGCTTACCAGAGCCATCCCTACAAATGGCCTACCATTGGAAAAGAAGTCAGTCATATAGCCCATGCTACATTAGAAGAAGTCCGAGATTTCTTTTTCCGTTTTTATGCTCCCAATAATGCCATACTTGCCGTTACCGGACATATCTCATTTGAAGAAACCATACGGTTGGCAAACAAATGGTTTGGAAACATTCCTAAACGCCAAGTTGCTCCACGAGAGTTACCGAAAGAAGAGCCCCAAACAGCCCTCCGCCGACTACATGTCAAGCGTCCGGTTCCTGTTGATGCACTCTATATGGCCTTCCATATGTGCAACCGCCATCAGCCCGAATATTATGTTTATGACATGATAACCGATGTATTATCCAACGGGCGCTCTTCCCGCTTTATTCAGTCGCTCATACAAGAGCAGCAACTATTTACTTCCATTGATGCTTTTATAAGCGGAAGTTTAGACGAGGGATTGATTCAAATCACCGGGAAACCTGCCGAAGGAATTTCTTTGGAACAAGCCGAACAGGCTGTATGGAAAGAGCTGGAACGGCTGAAAACAATCCCCGTCACAGAAAACGAACTCGAAAAAGTCAAAAACAGATATGAAAGCGAACAGATTTTCAATAACATGAACTATCTGAATGTCGCAACAAACTTGGCTTATTTCGAACTAATAGGACAAGCAGAAGACATTAATTCCGAAGTAGAAAAATATCGGTCAGTTACAGCTGCACAAATTCAAGAAATAGCTGCCCTCTGTTTCGTTCCCAAAAACTGCAGCATCCTCTACTATCAAAAAAGCTAAACTAACGCATGAAGCAATCGCATTACCGAGCCCTGCTCACATTAGGCATTCCCATCGTTATCGGACAAATAGGAGTCATTATCCTTGGGTTTGCCGACACGCTGATGATAGGTCATCACAGCAGTCAGGAGCTGGCCGCTGCCAGCTTTGTCAACAATATGTTTAACCTCGCTATTATATTCAGTACCGGATTTGCATACGGACTAACCCCCATTGTAGGAAGTTTGTTCGGACAAGGCAAACAGGAAGAAGTGGGTAAGATACTTAAAAACGGATTGGCTGCCAATACGGTTCTTGCCATAGCAGTATGTTTCGCCATGCTCCTGCTTTATCTAAATATTGGCAATTTGGGACAGCCCGGCGAACTCTTGCCTTTCATACGGCCCTACTTCTTGGTACTGCTTGCTTCCCTTCCGTTTGTACTCTGGTTTAACGGATTCAAACAATTCACCGACGGAATTACCGATACTAAAGTATCGATGTGGATTCTGTTAGGAGGAAATATTCTGAACATCATAGGAAACTATATTCTTATTTACGGAAAGCTGGGTGCTCCGGAGATGGGATTAATCGGAGCCGGAGTTTCTACTCTATGCTCACGCATCCTGATGGTAGTAGTTTACCTGATTCTCTTCTTTGGTACTTCGCGCTACTCTACCTTCAAGAAAGGATATCATGCCGGAGAAATCAACAAGCAGGATTTTTTCCAGCTGAATAAGTTAGGATTACCCATTGCCGGGCAAATGGGGATGGAAACAGCCTCATTCAGTTTAAGTGCCATTATGGTAGGATGGATAGGAAGTACCGCACTTGCCTCTTACCAGATTATGATAGCCGTATCACAAGTCTGCTTCATGATGTATTACGGAATGGGGGCTGCCGTATCCGTACGCATCAGCAACTTTTTCGGCCAGGGAGATATCGCTGCTACTCGTTACATTGCCTCATCAGGTTTCCGTATCATCCTCACCATGACCATCATATTATCCATTCCTATTTTCCTCTTGCGCCACCAAATCGGAGGTTGGTTTACGGATGACGTAGCAGTAAGTGCCATGATTCCTCAAATCATCATTCCTTTCCTGCTCTATCAATTCGGCGACGGATTACAAATTAACTTTGCCAATGCGTTGCGAGGTATTGCAGACGTACAGCAGATGATGCTGTTCTCGTTTATCGCCTACTTCATCATCTCATTACCAGCCGGATACCTGTTCGGTTTCATACTTAACTGGGGAGTAACCGGTATTTGGATGGCCTTTCCTTTCGGACTGACCAGTGCCGGAATCATGTACTATCTACGCTTTCGTTACAAAACATCCATAAAACCGTAAACCATGCTTTCTACCTCCTCTAAAGTTGCCTTCGGATATATATTACTCATAGCTCTGCTTTTGGGAACCCTCGGATATATTTTTCAACAAATAACCCTGCTGACCGAAACCACAGGTATGGAACACCGTATAAATAACCGGCGGCACAGCACCCATTACCTCATCAGCAAACTATACGAGGCCGAAATCATCGGACAGGCTCTTCACGTAGGAAAACTGAATGAGTATCCGCGCTATAAGAAAGCAATGAGAGAAGTAGGTATAGCCATCGACAGCCTGCAGACGCAGCTGAAAGACACCTTACAGCAAACCCGATTAGACACCTTACGCACACTTATCCGGAGCAAGGAGAAAAACATGATGCTGGTACTTGAAGCCATGAGAAAAATGCCGACCGATGAACTTTACAAACAGCAACTGGACAGTCTCATTTTACAGCAGGACTCTATCTTGCGAAACTCCACCCATTTACACCGCAGAATTGTTACCCACCAGAATACCTATACCATTCATCACAAGAAAAAAGCATTTTTCAAGCGGGTAAAAGATGTTTTTGCTCCGGGAAAAACCGACTCTACACTTGTCAACAATATTATTAAAGAAGAATATACAGACACTATCGAAGAGGCATTCAGCCCTGTCGATACCATAGCCAGCATGCTTACCGGCATACATGACAAAGTATTCCAGACCCGGCAAGAACATCAGCGGATGCTAAACAACCGGACTAACCGGCTTCATATTGCCGGAAGTAATTTAAGCAAACGAGTGAACCAACTGCTGGAAAGCATAGAACAAGATGATATAGCAGCTTCCCAACTCAAGCTTCAGCAAGAGCAAGACATACGCCACCAGGCTGCCCGTACGATGGGACTAATTGCAACCGCCGGCGTGTTTTTGGTATTGGTCTTCTTTGCCATTATCTGGCGTGACCTTACCCGAAGCAACCATTATCGCCGCGAACTGGAAAAATCAAAACTCTATGCCGAAAACCTATTGGCTGCACGTGAAAAGCTGATGCTCACTATTACACACGATATTAAAGCACCGGCTGGTTCCATCATCGGCTATATCGATCTGCTAATACGATTGACACAAGACAAGAGACAGAACTTTTACTTGACCAATATGAAAAGTTCGGCCCAGCACTTGCTTAACTTAGTAACCTCATTGCTCGACTTTCACCGGCTTGAAGCAGGAAAAATGGATTTACATCCAGTAGCCTTTAATCCAGCCCAACTTTTCGACGACATCTATAACAGTTTTTTGCCCTTAGCCGAAAAAAAAGATTTAGAGCTCTATTTAAAATCAGAAATCCCCCACTCGCTGCATTTAGAAGGAGACCCTTTCCGCATTCGTCAGATAGCCGAAAACCTGCTTTCAAATGCGTTGAAGTTTACCGCTTCAGGAAGTATTACACTGACCATCAATTACCGCAGTTCTTCATTTCTATTCAGCGTATCTGATACCGGATGCGGAATAACATTACAAGAGCAAGAACGGATTTTCAAAGAATTTACGCGCCTTCAGAACGCACAGGGGCAAGAAGGTTTCGGACTGGGACTTTCTATCACCCACAAGCTAGTTGAATTACTTAACGGGAACATACAGATTGAAAGTCAACCGAAAAAAGGAAGTACATTCAGTGTATCTATCCCTTTGCCAGCTGTCTGCTCGCATCAAACTGTATCAGAAGAAAACAAAGAAACAGTCAGTATTACAACCAGCAATCCACTCCGGATTTTGCTGATTGACGATGACCGCATCCAGATGAATCTTACCGAAACCTTACTTAAAAACCTGATTGCCCCCCGAGACAGCATCATCCCTACCGTAAAGCCTGAGATTTTCTGCTGCGAACAACCTGAAGAAGTATTCAACCTGCTACAGCAGCATCCGTTCGACGTCATCTTTACCGACATTCAAATGCCTGCCATGAATGGATTTGAACTGTTGCAGAACCTACGCTACATGAACCTGCCCCAAGCCAAAAACATTCCGGTCATAGCCATCACGGCAAGAGGAGATTTAAGTGAAGCCGACTTCTGCGAAAAAGGATTTTCCGGAATGCTCCAAAAGCCTTTCAATCTGTCCGATTTACGCAGGATATTATCGGATGCTTTACGTAACAAGGTAGAAAACCGTCCTTTTACTTTGCCTGCCCCAGCCCTCCATGAAAAGCCGCTGAATACGGCAGAGAAATATGATTTTTCTTCACTCACCGCTTTCTCGGAAGACGACCCGGAAGCGGCAACGGAAATCATCCGCACGTTCCTGGCTGAAACCCAGAAGAACGTTATCCAGATAAAAGAAGCTTTATCCCAAAAAGAGATGAAAGCCCTCTGTGGCATTGCTCATAAAATGCTGCCCACTTTCACCATGATTAACGCCCACGAAGCACTTCCTTCGCTTCAATATCTGGAAAATAAAAGAGATGAAAACATACTTACTGAAGAAGCTGAAGTACATGCCCGGAAAATCATTGAAATGGCAGAAAACATGATTCAGAAGTCACAAGAAAATGCGATGTAAAAAAGAAAAAGCATCCATTACACACTATCTCCGAATAAAGTTTTATCTTTGCATTATTAAAATAATCAGAAAAAATCACACATGGCTTCGTCTATACTTATCGTTGAGGATGATTTGACTTTTTCTACCATGCTGAAAACATGGTTGGGTAAAAAAGGATTTGAAATAGAAACTGCCGGAACACAAGCAAAAGCCCGAAAACTCCTATCTTCCTGCGAGTTCGACCTTGTGTTATCAGACCTACGCCTACCCGATCAAGACGGATTAGCGTTATTAACATGGCTGAGAAAACAAAACAGCCGAATTCCTTTTATCATCATGACCAGCTACGCGGAAATTCAAAACGCTGTTGAAGCCATGAAGCAAGGAGCCACCGACTATATATCCAAACCGGTACAACCAGACATGCTTCTGAAAAAAATAAACGAAGCAATCTGTCCTGCCGCCCGAACACCGGAAGTACCTAAAGACACTGCTGACCCCCAAGCATCCCAACATTTTCTTGAAGGAGAGAGCGAAGCGGCCCATCAGCTATACAGCTATGTAAACCTGGTAGCCCCAACCCAGATGTCCGTACTGATTAACGGAGCCAGCGGTACAGGAAAAGAATATGTGGCACACCGCATCCATCAACTAAGCAAGCGGGCTTCACAGCCATTTATTGCCATTGATTGCGGTTCCATTCCCAAAGATTTGGCTGCATCCGAATTTTTCGGCCATGTAAAAGGATCATTTACCGGAGCTTTCACTGACAAAGCGGGAGCTTTTGAAGAGGCCAACGGAGGAACTTTGTTTCTTGATGAAATAGGAAACTTGAGTTATGAAATCCAGATTCAGCTGCTTCGGGCTTTGCAGGAACGCCGCATCCGCCGCATCGGTTCTACCAAAGAAATAGAAGTCAACGTACGTCTTGTGAGCGCTACCAATGAGAATCTGAAAGAAGCCATAGCCAAAGGGACCTTCCGCGAAGACCTTTATCACCGTATCAATGAATTTACGCTGCGTATGCCCTCCCTGAAGGAACGTACAGAAGATATTTTGCTCTTTGCCAATTTCTTCCTCGACCAAGCCAACCGCGAGCTGGAGCGCAACTTGATTGGATTTGACGCCATGGCCAGTGAAGCGCTGCAAAACTATCCTTGGCCGGGAAATCTTCGCCAATTAAAAAACACAGTAAAACGGGCCACGCTGTTAGCTAAAGGAGACTTCATCTCATTAAAAGATTTAGGAGAGGAACTGACCGACTACCGGTCTGGTTCTACAATGCCTGCCTCTTCTTTTTCCCTTTACGATGAAGCTACCGAAAAACAGCGGATTCTAAATGCCTTACAGCAGACCGGGAACAACAAGACAAAAGCCGCCTTATTATTAGGTGTAGACCGAAAAACATTATATAACAAGATGAAGCTCTACAATATTCCACAATAATCGTGTGGAATAATTCCACAGCTGCCACAACTTGTTCCACACTTTACCCACAATAAAAAAAGGAAAGAGAAATAGGACGGAAAAGAAAATCACAGAAAAGTGCCGACGTTCCAACTGTTTCTCTTTTTTTATCCACCTATAAACATCTGAAATACAAGCCTTACACCCTTTATTCAAAAAAACGTTCCGATTTTATTTCCAAAAAGCCATTTCAAGAAAACAATTTGGCACAAGAATTGTTTTTAATTTAAAGAACGAGGCAATCATCTTTATTCGATATATAAAGGCAAAGATAAAAACAAAACGAAGCTAAATAAGGAAACGAAACTAAACGAGATAAAGTAAGCTAAGCTAAACGAAACTAAACTATAAACCCAACCCCATAAAATAAAGTTAGAGATTGTTTTTTCATTCGATCTCTTGATAAATGAAGATGCCTATGTGTTAATTGGAGAGAGAACGCTGTGAAGCGCTCTCTTTTTTTATTCTATCATCTGAAAACCATTCCACAGATTTCCGGAAGGAAGCGGTGCTGTCAGACTAATCTGCTCCTTTGACACCGGATGAATGAAATTCACCTTACGGGCATGAAGACAAATACTTCCATCTGGATTAGAACGCGGGAAACCATATTTCAAATCTCCTTTTATCGGACATCCCATTTTCGCCAGCTGACAGCGTATCTGATGATGACGTCCCGTCTTTAAATCCACCTCAAGCAAGTAATAGTTCTGCGAACGCCCTATCAGACGGTAATGCAAAACAGCTTTTTTTGAGTTTTTCACCTCCTTATCATACGCATACGATTTATTCTGCTTTTCATTCCGCACCAAGAAGTGCACCAATTCACCCTCTTCAGCCGGAGGGCAGTTCTTCACAATAGCCCAATAGGTTTTCTTCACCTCCGAATTACGAAACATCTCGTTCAAGCGCGTCAATGCCTTGCTGGTTTTGGCAAAAACCACCAGTCCGCTGACCGGACGGTCCAAACGGTGAGTTACACCCAGAAACACATTTCCGGGCTTGGCATATTTCTCCTTGATATACTGTTTCACGGTTTCAGACAGGGGAATATCCCCTGTCTTGTCACCTTGTACTATTTCTGAAGCCGTCTTATTGACAACAATAATATGATTATCTTCGTAAACGACTGTCATATAATTACATATTCATTCCACCATCAACCTGAATAACCTGTCCTGATACATATGAAGACATATCAGAAGCCAGGAATACAGCGATGTTAGCCACATCTTCAGGAGTACCTCCGCGACGCAAAGGAATCTTCTTGCTCCATTCAGCCTTCACTTCATCCGACAGCTTAGCAGTCATATCAGTAATGATAAATCCCGGAGCAATAGCGTTTGCACGAATACCGCGAGAACCCAGTTCCTGAGCGATTGACTTAGCCAAACCAATCATACCTGCCTTTGAAGCAGAGTAATTGCACTGACCTGCATTCCCGTGAACACCCACTACAGAAGCCATATTGATGATGCTTCCACACTTCTGACGCATCATAATCGGAGTACATGCGTGAATGAAGTTAAATGCCGATTTCAAGTTTACGGCAATAACAGCATCCCACTGAGCTTCGCTCATACGCATCATCAAACCATCTTTTGTAATACCCGCGTTATTCACCAGAATATCGATAGAACCGAAATCTTCCTTAATCTGCTCTACCACCTTGGCAGTATCTTCAAAACTTGCTGCATTCGAAGCATATCCTTTAACTTTTACGCCATAAGCTGCAATTTCTTTTTCAGTATTCTGACCGTTTTCGTCAATAACCAAATCTGTAAATGCAATGTTTGCACCTTCAGAAGCAAATTTCAGTGCAATCGCTTTTCCGATTCCACGAGCAGCTCCGGTAACGATAGCTGTTTTTCCTGTTAATAATCCCATGATTTGTTTTATTTAAATGAATATTATAAACTTCTTTTCCTGCATCCCAAAGCGCCGAATACCAGTTTGGCTACATAACGCCATCCGGTTTCATCGTCTAACTCTTCGCCTATCTGGCCACGAATATAAGGAACCTCTATACCTTTAATACAATAATGGAGAATATCGGCTGTAATAACCACATTGTCTATATCAAAAAGTCCTTGTTCTTTGCCCTCCATCAAGATGCGCCTGAATAATCCGACTTCTTTTTGGTCGAAGTGTTTCCGCACGGTTTCCACCCGCCAGATATCCCGAAAGAAGTTGGCACGAAGGGTCCCGTTACGATAAACAGCCATTTTTATCGAGTCCAGATGCGTCATAATCAGCTCCAGTATTTTATCGTCAGCGCGAATGGACTTCTCCGCTGCTTTCTCCAAACGGCCAGACAGCATCTCCAGCTCCGCCTCAACCACAGCCAGATAGATTTGTTCCTTACTCTTAAAATAGGTATAAAGTGTACGCCGACCTTTCTTTGAAGCCAAAGCAATGTCATTCATCGTCGTTGCTTCCACGCCATTTTTTGCAAAAAGCTGACGGGCTACATCTACTAATTGGGCTCTGGTCTTTGTTACACTCATTGTCTGTTTAAATTGCACATAAGGTATATACAGTGAGCAAAAGTACGCTTTTTCTTGCTACAAAACAAATTGGATGCAATTTTAACGAAGGGAACCTGCTAAAATAAGTAAAAAGTAAAAATAAATATCTCATGAATGTCATCCCCTAAAACACCTTGACTTTTAAAACCAAACAACAAGGCGTTTCAAATGAAACGCCTTGTTGTTTGAAACAAAACGACTAAGCGTTTTCACACATTACATAAAATGGAAGAAGACATTTTTATTAATAGGACCATCCAAACCCCTATATTCTAAATATATTTTTTATATTAAAGAACATAGATAATTTTTTTTAGATTATTTTGTGTATATATAAAATACATTATATATTTGCAGCGCAATGATGAAACAAGATATAAAAACAATGCATCATTACAACAAAACAATACTAAGTTAAAACCTCAACACCTGCCGCTGTTTCAGCCGTCTGTTTCTTCCGGTTATAACAGCAGTTTGCAGTTAACAACTATTGAAAAACTAATACTAAGGGAAAAACAAATCCCAACCTTGTAACCATGCACTACAAAGCATGAAACCGAAAACTGATCTTTATAATAAATCGAACCTTTAAATTTAAAACTATGAAAGTAGAACCTAAATTCTTTTTAGGAGCGGTTCCCTTCGCCTTGGGAATGCGGTAGTAAGTGACTATCGTCCGATGTACGTAACCTTCACTGTAAATGCAGGACCGGCTGCCGCTCCTTATGATTACACCCAGCCATTCTGGGGAGGCAACTGTATCAACAAACGTCATCAAGTAATCCGTTACTCTGAAGTATTGCTTTGGTATGCAGAATCAGCTGCCCGCAGCGGAGCTGCCGACCTGACAGATGCCAAGGAAGCATTGAAAGAAGTACGTAAACGTGCTTATGCAGACCAGGCTAAAGTAAACGAAGTAGATGGCATGAGTGCAGACGAATTGGCTGAAGCAGCTTATACCGAACATGGTTATGAAGTAGCAGGGTACATGCTTGCTATGGTAACTCGCCGTTCCGACCAGTTCCGTATGAATCGTCTGAAAGAAGCTTACGACTACCGTACCGGAGCTCAAAACGAAGTATTGGTGCCAAAAGGAACACTGACTCATAGTATGGACAAAGACGGCAATCCGTTTACTTATACACTTGCTGAAGATGTAGTCTTGAAAGAAAACATGGAAGTTACTGCTCCATGGAATAATGAGTCATCTATTTACCATAATTATCCCCCCAAGGAAGTGGAAAAGAATCCGAACTTGAAGCGATAAGCAATAGGTATAAATAGATACTTAAAAATGCCCGGAAAGAGGATACAGCCTGATGAGACATCGGCCTGTATTTCATCCGGGCATTGCTTTTTTTATAGACAAAAAAGGAAAGCCTTCCCTTACATTCCACAATATTCCCGGCAGAATACTCCAGTACTTCCACGGAAGTACTGACACTTTATATATATAATCTCAACAAAAGACTGCCAAGCTTCTGAATCCTTCCTAAAACGAGTTTTTTCAAATTTATTCAAAAAATATTTGTTTCTTACAAAATAAAGCCGTACCTTTGCAACGCATTTAAGAAATAATATCGCGGAGTGGAGCAGTTGGTAGCTCGTTGGGCTCATAACCCAAAGGTCGTCTGTTCGAGTCAGGCCTCCGCAACTACTTAAAAGATTACATCGCGGAGTGGAGCAGTTGGTAGCTCGTTGGGCTCATAACCCAAAGGTCGTCTGTTCGAGTCAGGCCTCCGCAACTCAGAGAGAAGCAGATGCTTCTCTTTTTTTATTCCCTCCTTACATATACCCTAAATAGGGTATTGACCATAATTCATATTCCACTTACCTTTGCCATCAAATCAAAAGCATACGATTATGGCAAATATTAAAACCCAACTTACCGAACTTATAGGCAATACTCCTCTATTAGAACTGAAACGCTTAACCAAAGCTCATAACAGCCAAGCAACCATCATAGCCAAACTGGAGTATTTCAATCCGGGAGGCAGCGTAAAAGACCGCATCGCTCTCGCCATGATTGAAGATGCTGAACAAAAAGGTATCTTAACTCCCGGGGCAACCATCATCGAACCAACCAGCGGAAATACCGGAGTTGGTTTAGCTTGGGTTTCTACCGTTAAAGGCTATAAAACCATTCTGACCATGCCTGAAACCATGAGCCTGGAACGTCAGAACTTACTGAAAGCCATGGGAGCACAATTGGTTCTTACTCCCGGCGACCAAGGTATGAAAGGAGCTATCGAAAAGGCAAACCAGTTACGTGATACTACTCCGGGAGCCGTTATCCTTCAGCAGTTTGAAAATCCCGCCAACCCCGAAGCACATATCCATACCACTGCCGAAGAAATTTGGCGCGACACCGACGGAAAAGTTGATGTTTTCATTGCTGGAGTAGGAACTGGAGGTACCTTAAGCGGCGTAGGAGAAGGACTGAAACGGCATAATCCGAATATAGAGGTTATTGCTGTAGAGCCAGACACTTCAGCTGTACTATCGGGTGACAAACCGGGTATGCATAAGATACAAGGAATCGGAGCCGGATTCATCCCTGAAACTTATCATGCAGATGTAGTAAACCGAGTTATCCGAGTTGCCGATGATGATGCAATTCGTACCGGACGCGAACTTTCATTCAAAGAGGGTCTGCTGGTAGGAATTTCCTCAGGAGCAGCTGCCTTTGCTGCCCTGCAGCTGGCACAACAGCCGGAATATGCTGGAAAAAACATCATAGTACTGCTGCCTGACACTGGTGAACGCTATCTGTCAACCGTGCTTTACGCATTTGAAGAATATCCACTTTAATCGTACATAACAAATACAACTAACATGAAAACAAAAGACTTACACTTCGAGACCCTGCAGCTTCATGCAGGACAGGAACAGGCTGACCCTACAACGGATGCGCGTGCCGTTCCTATCTATCAAACTACATCGTATGTGTTTCACAACTCCGAACACGCAGCAGCACGCTTTGCCCTGCAAGAACCGGGAAATATTTACGGACGTTTAACAAATCCTACCCAAGAGGTACTGGAGAAGCGCATTGCTGCACTCGAAGGAGGCGTGGCTGCTTTAGCAGTTGCTTCCGGAGCAGCTGCCATTGCTTATGCCTTTCAGAACATCACCCGCGCAGGCGACCATATCGTAGCTGCCAAGACCATTTACGGAGGCTCATATAACCTGCTGGCACACACGCTCCCTGCTTCAGGAGTTACAACTACGTTTGTCGAACCGTCGGATGTCTCTAACTTCGAAAGAGCCATACAAGAAAATACAAAACTGATTTTCATTGAAACACTCGGAAATCCGAATTCAAATATCATCGATATCGAAGAGGTGGCACGGATTGCGCACAGCCACAAGATTCCACTCATAGTGGACAATACGTTTGGAACCCCCTACCTGATTCGTCCGGCTGAACATGGCGCAGATATTATTGTTCATTCAGCTACCAAGTTTATCGGAGGTCACGGAACCAGCCTCGGAGGAGTGATTGTAGATACAGGAAAGTTCAACTGGAATGATTCCGGAAAATTCCCTCAACTTACTGAACCCGACCCTTGCTATCACGGAATACGTTTTACCGAAGTAGCAGGAGAAGCGGCCTACGTAACACGTATACGCGCTATCCTTCTCCGTGATACGGGAGCAGCCATCAGTCCGTTTAACGCATTTCTTCTTTTACAAGGACTTGAAACCCTCTCTCTGCGCGTAGAACGCCATGTGGAAAATGCACTCAAAATCGTAAGCTATCTGAACAATCATCCGAAAGTTGAAAGCGTGCATCATCCAGCTCTACCCAATCATCCAGACCACGCACTTTACCTGCGCTACTTCCCTAAGGGAGCTGGATCCATCTTTACCATTGACTTGAAAGGAGGTATCAAAGAGGCACAGCAATTTATTGATAACTTGAAAATATTCTCGTTGCTGGCTAACGTAGCAGATATGAAATCGCTCGCTATTCATCCCGCTACTACCACACACTCACAGCTGAATGCCGAAGAACTGGAAGAGCAGCAAATCAAACCCGGAACGGTTCGACTTTCTATCGGAACCGAGCATATTGATGATTTAATAGCCGATATTGAACAGGCTCTGAATCAGATATAATACTCCATAGAGTCTACAATGCCCGCACGAAGCGCATAACGCACCGCTTCGTGCGCATTGTTTACCTGCAACTTCCTAAATATGTTTTTACGGTGCGTCATCACAGTATAGACACTGAGGAAACGTTCCGCAGCTATTTCCTTGGTGGTTTTTCCCATAGACAGGGCTCTCAGGATTTCTTTTTCGGTGAGCGTCAAGGGCTGGATTTCTTTTTCTTGCTTCAAAGGCTGCTTTTCGCTAAGCATGACCGTTGCCCGAGCACAAATAAAAGACTCCCCATCGGCTGCCCTCTTTAAGCAAGATATAATTTCTTCTAATGAATTGTCTTTCATCAATACACTAAAAGTTGGATTGCTGAAAACCATCTTACGCAAAAAGTTTTCACTCAAGGAATCACTGAATAATACAAATATAGACTGAGGAAAACGTTCCTTCAAAACAAGCAACTGTTCAGGAGTACAGTCAAACAGGGTATAGTCTATCACTGCCACTGCATCACCATGCAGCAGCAAATGTTCAGCCAGCTGCTGACGATTACTTACCTCGCTGACGTCGGCATAAATTCCAGATACAGCAGCTCGCATTCCATAGCGGGTAATATCCTGATTATCGGCAAGAATCAACTTCTTCATAAATAGTCACCGGATGTACTTGGTTTACCTAAATCAATTTACCTCATTCGCTACAAAGCCGATTCATAAAACTCCAACGGCAAACTGTCCGGGTCTTCGAAAAACAAGAAACGCCGTCCCGTATATTCATCCACCCGTATGGGCTGATGAGAAACTCCCAGCTTCTCCAAATGCAAAGCAGCCTCATCTATATCTGTTACCTCAAAAGCAAGGTGACGCAGACCTGCGGCTTCCGGATAAGACAGCCGCGCTGGTGGTTCGGGAAATGAAAACAGCTCGATTACATAGTCACCATTCAAGGCAAGATCGGTTTTATACGATTGCCGTTCTTCCCGAAAATGCTCAGCTGTCACTTCAAACCCAAGTACTTGGGTATAAAAATCCAACGAACGACGATAATCACTACAGATTATAGCCACATGATGAACATTGCGAATCAGTCCCATAACTTCTTATTCTATAAACAATAACATACTTTTACTTCACAAGCGACAAATAGAGTGAAAAGCGAGAGCAAAGGCAAAAGAAAAATTTGTTTTTCTGATTTGACTATGCCGAGCCGCATCCTATCTTCGTGTGACAAATATACGGAAAGTTTACAAGAAAGCTCCTCTGCCCTACCAGCCAATTTTAATTAAAGAAAAAAAACAAATCCATAAAAAAAGTGTGTCAAAGCAATGGTCTTTCATAACCATTATCGTTTGACACACCTTAAATCATGTTTAAATAACTAACCTATATAATGAATGTCCATAAACATTTCAGTTTTTTGACTCCATTGCGGGAATACGAATAACACTCAAAGAATAAGCGGGCATTTCATACGAGAACTTGTCGGAAACCTGCAAGCTACTTTCCACCGGTTTAGCCTCACGATCGGTAGGCTTGCCTGAAAGGACTTTTAATACAGCCTCACTTGAAGGCATATCCGGACAATCTACCGAGGTCTTTACCGGAACCGGAAGAAGGTTTACCAACTTGATAATCAAATCTCCCGTACGGCTGTCACGCACCACAGACGAAGCAATACGCTTCTGTACATCAGCCCTCGGATTATCAATCTTACGGTCGGCAGGCAAATAAGTATCACCTGAATTTTGCCCGTAAAGCAACTGCGCATAATAGCCCACCGTAGGCTTCACCTCCTGATTATTAAAATAAATCAAGTCCGGATTCCACTGGGTATGCCCTTCTTTAGCCAACAACGGAGCATACGAAGTCATTTCCACAATATCCCCGTTCCGTTCCACGGCAGTAAGATATAAGGCTTCTGCCAATGCGGTTTCAATATTGTTAGGCCGACCGGGGAGATGGGCAGCATATTCTCCAAGATACACCTTCGACTTTGAACGGTCATAGCGGTCATAATAGTCTTGATTATTAATAAACCAGCCGGGAGTATTATAATAATGCTCATCAACCATCGGAACATTCAAGCGTGTAGCCAAATCCCATCCTTCCTCATAATCAGTACCTTCATAAAACGGACCGACCGTACCGATTACTGTAATTTCCGGATATTTCTCCTTGACTGCCTTATAAATCATAGTAAAGCGTTCTTCAAACACATCGGTTATCAAATCTTCGTTTCCTATACCTACATATTTCAAATTAAAAGGCTTAGGATGTCCGGCTTCGGCACGCATCTTAGCCCATTTGTTCTTTTTCGGATCACCATTGGCATATTCTATCAAATCAAGTACATCTTGTACATATTCATCCATATGCTCCATAGGAATACCTCCTTGCTGACCTCCGCTTACCAGTTTACCATGTTCACATGCCGAGTTCTGACACGGAACGCCTGCAACCAAGACAGGCAAGGGCTCTGCACCCATATCCTCGCAGAACTGGAAATATTCATGATAACCCAATCCCATAGACTGATGATAGCCCCACAGGTTCTTCATGGGCTTACGGGCTTCCAAAGGACCTATCGAGTTTTTCCAACGATAAATGTTATCCAGTCCGTTACCATGAGCCACACATCCACCGGGAAAGCGCATAAAGCGCGGATGAAGGTCGGCAAGCGTCTGAGCCAAATCGGCACGAAGACCATTCTTTCTGCCCTTAAAGGTATTTTGCGGGAAAAGCGAAATCATATCCAACGCATACTTCCCAGCTTCCTGCGGACATACTTCCAAAGTTGCTTTACCGGCAGAGCTTCCTGCGGTCAGTGTCACTTCCTCTTTCTTCCATTTTTCTGAGGTGACTTTTATTATCCTTGAAACAATCTCTTTACCTTGCTCGTCCTTCAAACAAACTTTTACCTTACCCCCTTTACCTATTGCACGTACAAACAAAGAGAGCGTATATTTATCACCCTTTCGTAAAACAATACCATCAAACCCGGAGTTTACAAATGAAGCTCCCGGTTGCTTTGCATCCAAAACCACATAATGCGGATTATTAGCATGAATCGGATTGGCTGTTGCTATCTCCATAGTGGTTCCTTCTCCTTTCAGGTTCCACGCGTAAATGGCATGCCAGTCACGACGGTCGTCCGCATTATACTCAAAATCGCGGTTTTGAATCAATTCAGCATAGAGACCTCCATCGGCTCCATAATTTATATCCTCGAAGAAAATACCTATTAACTTATCACTAATTGCTTTAGCCTGCTCAGGACGTATCGTCATATCCATTGATACCGATTGAAGTCCTGCAAAACGGAAAGCATCCTGCTCCGTACGCTCATCGTGAAGCTGTGCCCGGTAAGCCCGGTGATCCACAAACTGAAGTAAACGATTCACGTCACTCCATGCTACTTTTTGCAGCGTTCCGTTTTCTTCCACCCCATTAACAGAGATGGTTTGATTTTGATATTGAGTCCATTCATCGGATACAAACTCAGCAAATTGCGCTTCCGTGAAATACGACTGACGCTTCCAGGTCATTAAATCGGAAGAAGCGGCATGAGCAAACTCTTTCCCGTTTCCGTTTAATTGCCAAATACAATGCCACACCCCTTTTTTATCACGGCGCAATTCCGGTTTCACCATGCGTTTTTCTGCTCCCCAAGCACCATAATCACACTTTACGTAACCATAGCCATTGCCGAGGCTAAACCATTGTGTCTTATCCGGACTCCAAGCAAACTTCAGTCCACTCCGACCTTCATCGGGAGTAGTGGCATACGAGAACAGATAAACCGAATCTGGCTCATTCATTATTTCATTCAAGTGAGCTGCAGTCGGCAGTGTGAACAAGCAAGCGCCTAATGCAGCTATATATTTCATGTTTTTCATCCTAAAGTATTTTTAGGATTACAAAGAAGGAAGCACCCGCTTAATTGTTCCGTCGGCATTAAACTCCATACGGTCAATACATACTTCACGGTGTGTACCCGGTTCTTTTTTCAAGAAACTCTTATTGATTCGGTGGTAAACAATATACCACTCATCGGTTCCCGGCTTCCGTACAACAGAGTTATGAGCCGGTCCATAAATTTCCTTTTCCGGATCTTGGATAAGCACAATCGGTTCTTTCGCTACTTTTATCTTTCCCAAAGGAGAAGTTGACGTTCCATAAGCCACATGATAGTTAGGTGATCCCGTATCATCGACCGACCACAAGAAATAATACAGCCCATTACGATAAAACACATAAGGAGCTTCACGGTAGTTGAAGTCTTTCAGCGAGCCACCTTTCGGGGTCATTACCTGCAAAGTTTCTTTTTTGATGGAAACCATGTCGGCATTCAGTTCTGTACCTGCCATATAGCCATTTCCCCAATACAAATACGATTTGCCTGATACCGGATCAGTAAACACATCCACATCAATCTGCTGACCTCCTCCTACGGGCGACTCAGTGACGATAGGATATCCCAAGTCGACAAAAGGTCCGGTCGGCGAATCAGCGATAGCTACTCCAATCTGTTTCCCTCCTCCGTTTTTCGGGTTTCCGCTATAATAAAAGAAGTATTTATATTTACCATCAATCAATTTTTCTTCAATAGCCGGTGCCCATGCATTTCCGTTCGCCCAAGCCACCTGAGGAGAGCGCAAATCAAGCATCACTCCTTCATAACTCCATTCAGCCAAATCATTCGAAGAAAATACGGTAAAATACCATCCTCCCCAACCCGGCTGACCATCGGTGGTTGAATAAATGTAATACTTATTAGTTTGATGCGAATAAAGCACTTCCGGATCGGCATGGAAACCGGGAAGAACCGGATTTTTAGGAAGTTCCCCCAACTCTGCAGGTTTTCCCCATTTGTCGGTAATCCGTTTCAATTCAGCACGCGTAATAGGAATGATAGTTCCATGACGAGGATGGAAGTTCATCTTCACTTCGTTATCAATCACTTTAAAATGTTCCAGATCGGTAGTTTCAGTAAACTGATAAGATCCTTTCATATACACATCATACATCAGAATATACTTATCCTGTCCGATAAGCTTAAAGGTTCCTGCGCCTTCAACCGCTTCCTTGGTCTGCTGCTTATAATCGGATTCTTCTACCCATTTCCCAGAAGTAAGCGAACGGGTAGTAGCCACCTTAATACCATTGCCATGTCCTTCCGTTTTATAGAACAAGTGATAAACTCCGTCTTTATAAACAATATCACCATCAATACATGATTTCTTGTTTTCCGGAATAAACAAAGGTTTTGGTTCGCCTTCCAAATCAGTAAAATCAGGGTTAGCATACGCATAATAAATTACATCAGCACCCCCTTCATACTGCATAGACCAATATACCATATATTTACCAGCTTCTTTATCAAAGGTGGTCTGTGGAGCCCATACACGCTTCAGTCTTTCCTGACCCTCATAGCGTTTTTGCATATTAATAATAGAGTGCGACCAGTTTACCAAATCGGTAGATTTCAATAGAACCATCGCACGGTTTGAATCCCAACCATTGCCACACACCATATCGGTTACTACCATATAAAAGGTATTTCCATCTTCACTCCGCAGAATGTGAGGGTCACGCACACCCCCTGTCGAACTGATTACCTTGGAGTCAAGAACAGGCTTATTGTCATTTAATGCCCAATATGAATATCCATCCATGCTTACAGCGTAATGCACAGACTCTTCACTGATATGGTTACCCGTAAAATAAGTAAACAGATAAGCTACATAATCTTTTTCTTCTACTGCGTTAACAGTATTCCACGAAAAGAAAGACAAGAAAAAAAGAAACGAAAATACTTTGTTCTTCATACACTCAATTCATTATGTGTTAACATTTTTACATTGCAAAGATAAATGATTAGTGTATAAGAAACAGTCATAAATCATTCAAAAAAGGTAGAGAAATCAATCAATAAAAAGAAAAACAGCCTTTTTGATTCAAGAAAAAGGGCATTTAGCCAAGAGAAAACCATCTTTTCCTTTCATTTTCTTCTGAAGGCATGTCACAAGAATCTTTTCTATCCATGCTTTACAGAACTGAAATCATTAGTAACGACTTGCCGTCATCATTACTATGCCTTTTCATTGTCACCGCCATGACAAAGCAAATCTCCGGATTTTCTTCTCTTCCCTCAAAAAAGATTTTTGCGAAATTTGCCTGCACCCTACACGTTTTTGCGGTTAACCAACTAGGATGCAAATAGTTAAAGCGTGCAGGACACAGTGCAGGACGGTGTAAGACGCACCGATTGCCTACACGCGTCCCGCACCGCCCTGATATATAACAAAACGATTACTTTTCCGGTTCAGTATAAACCCCTTCACGAGAAAGTTGCTTATCCAAGTTTGCTACGCCCAATGCCATAATAGCTGTAACGGTAGCGGTATGTTTCTGATAGTCCGGAATATTCTTGGTATAGAGGTCACGCTCTGTATGCCAGATTTCATCATAATCAAAATCATATCCTTCTATATCCTCCTCTATAAAACCATAAGTAGGAACTCCCTCTACGGCAAAAGTTTCAGAGTCTACATTTCCCGGTTCAGTAGGACGAGGACGCGGGGAAGCAACAAAAACCTCAAACGGATAATCCGGACGAATCCGCTTAATATCCTTGGCTATTTTCACAAAGTCATCGTACATAGCCTGCGACACACGGATTCCTACAGGAGGTTCCGGACCACCGTCGCGGTTAAACATATTCGAAATCTTGGGCAACTGATCGGCATGCGCTTTCACATAGGCTTTTGAACCAACCCATCCAAATTCCTCACCGGAAAATGCAATAAATAAAATCGTACGTTTCGGTTTTGCACCAGAAAGTGCTAACATACGGGCAGCCTCCATCATCGGACCAATACCAGTACCACAATCTATTCCACCCGTCGCCACATCATAGGCATCCAAATGACCACTTACAATCACGTATTCATCGGGGTATTTCGAGCCCTTGATTTCTGCAACGATATTATGATGCTTTACCGGGCCCAATTTGAAGTGATTACGAATATCAAATTCAAGCAAAAAGTCTTCACGCCGCTCTTTCACCATCTGGGCAATAATCTCATACTGATGCTCATCCAATTTAATATCCGGCAGTTCCGGAGCATTATCGAAAGTCATCGTATCGAGCATCTTACGGTCGTAAAGCGCACGGATAGGTACACGAGACGATTGAATAAATCCCAATACACCTGCATCTTCCATTTCATGGTAAAACAAAGCCGGGAATTCACGCAAAGGTATCATCTCATTTTTTTCTCCATTCTCCCAGTTACGGCGACGAAGCTCTGCATTCTTTTTCACAATTTCCTGATTCTCTTTCTTCACAGCCTCACGGATAGAATCTCCTTTTGCAGAACGATCTATAGGCCACCCTTTGTTTGTTCCTGAAATCAAGACCCAAGCCCCTTTCAGGCGATGCTTCATGCGATTGAATTCAGCCTCCGTACGAGGTTCCATCACCACGTGTCCACGCTGTACGCCCTTCGTTCCGGATGTGTATGAAGGAGTGGCAAAATGTAAGACCATCCCTTTATCATGACTGATCAGTTTTCCAAACCAAGGACCGCGGTTAAAGCCTACCTGCAATTCACCGGCTTCTTCGGCACGAGCCTCCAAGCCCCATTTTCTATATTCTCTCAGCATCCACTCACCGGCATTGTTATAGGCATCCGAACCGATAGGACGTCCACCAAAACGATTAGTCAAGATATCCAAGTGATGCATTACCTGGTTATCATTCTGCCCCATTTCAATGATTTTATTCACAACTGATTCTTGTGCAAATAAAGACGATGTTGCCATACAAGCCAACATCATACCCGCTAAACAAATGTTTTTCATTTTATCAGTAGTTCTGTTTTTAATTTTATTTCATGCAAAGTAGGGCTTAATATTTGGAAAACCCAAATAAAACAGCAACATTTTTCGGCTATCTCATTTTTAAAGGGATTTATCTCCCCACCTGCCGCTCTCTCCCCAGCATCATATTTTTTCCATAACCCTATTTCCACTGACAAATTTCCATAGAAAGCCAGCGCTTCCTACAGATAACCTTCTTTAGAACAAAAACTTAACCACTATCATTATCGAACTGAAGAAATCAAGCTACCCCCACGCTTCCCAAACCAAAAGAGTAAACAACCTGTTGATAACTTCTTGGAAATTTCTTCCAGAAAGAGGGTGAAAGAATGTAAGAAAATGTCTAATTTTACACCTTTAATCATATATTAAGGTAAAACTTTACTATTTTAAACGCTCATGAACGAAACAGAACCTATTTATCATATCCCTGTTCTTTTGCAGGAAAGCATTCAAGGCATGAATCTTCGTCCGGGAGGAATTTACACAGACATGACTTTCGGAGGCGGAGGCCATTCAAAGGAAATCCTACGACAAATGGACGCAGAAAGCCGTCTGTTCAGTTTCGATCAAGATGAAGATGCCGAACGCAACATTGTGGATGATTCCCGGTTCACTTTTGTCCGGAGCAACTTCCGCTATCTGCATAACTTCTTGCGCTACTATGGAGTTGACAAAGTAGATGCAATTCTTGCTGATTTAGGGGTTTCTTCCCACCATTTCGACGACAGTGAGCGCGGATTTTCTTTCCGTTTTGACGGAAACTTGGATATGCGCATGAATAAACGTGCCGGAATGACAGCCTCTGAAATCATCAACACCTACGACGAAGAACAGTTGGCAAATCTTTTTTATCTATACGGAGAACTGAAAAACAGCCGTAAGTTAGCTAACGTGCTGGTGAAAGCCCGAAGTGTCAAATCCATCGTTACCATTGGCGACTTTCTGGAAATAGTCAAACCGCTTTACGGAAAGGAACGGGAAAAGAAAGAACTGGCAAAGGTTTTTCAAGCACTCCGCATTGAGGTCAATCAGGAGATGGAAGCTTTAAAAGAAATGCTATATGCTGCAACCGAAGCTTTAAAACCGGGAGGACGACTGGTTATTATCACCTATCACTCCTTAGAAGACCGAATGGTGAAGAATATCATGAAAACGGGAAACATAGAAGGCAAAGCAGAAAAAGATTTTTTCGGCAACATACAGACTCCTTTTAAACTTGTCAACAATAAAGTCATCGTACCTACCGACGAAGAGATAGAACGCAATCCACGCTCACGGAGTGCTAAATTGAGAATTGCAGAAAAAAAATAACACATATGGAAAATAAAGAAGACAAGTTACAAGAAGAAACGACCCAGGTTACCCTAAAAAGCATTTTAGGAGGAGACATCCTGGCACATAATTTTTTGAAGCGACAGACCAATCTTCTCATTCTGATTGTTGTGCTGACCATCTTTTACATCAACAACCGATATGAAAGTCAGCGTGAAATCATCGAGATAGACCATCTGAAGAAAGAATTAATTGACACCAAATACGACGCACTGACCATTTCTTCTGAACTGACTGAACGTAGCCGCCAGTCACGAATCGAAGAGTATATATCTGCCGAGGGAACTCCTTTAAAAACTGCGGCTACTCCACCTTATCTGATTAAAGAAGATTAAAAATATGATACCCGGACAAAAAAACAGCATGTATCGCTATACGTTCATCGTATTTCTTATGACACTGGTTGCCATCGCTGTCATTGTCAAAGCCGGTATCATTATGTTTGGCGAACGACAATACTGGACAGATGTGGCCGACCGCTATATCAAAGAAAACGTAGTGGTACATCCTACGCGCGGAAACATTATATCGGCCGATAATAAACTGATGGCAAGCAGTCTGCCGGAATATAAGATTTTCATGGACTTTGTGGCGGTAAGAGAATCGGGCAGAGACTCTGTACTAATGGACTCTCTAACCAAAATCTGCGAAGGGCTCCATCAGATTTTTCCAGATAAAAGTGCTCAGGAGTTCCGCCGTCACATTTTAAAGGGACGACGCTTGAAAAGCAGAAACTACCTTCTTTACCCTAAGCGCATCTCATATATTGAATATAAGGAAGTTAAAAAACTGCCAGTATTCAATTTGAATAAATACAAAGGAGGGTTCCATGAACTGGCTTATAACCAGCGAAAAAAACCATTCGGCTCTTTAGCTGCACGCACCTTGGGGGACATGTTTCCAGATATGACTCTGGGAGCAAAAAACGGACTTGAACTGACCTATGACTCCATTTTAAGAGGAAAAGACGGGATTACGCACCGGCAAAAAGTGATGAACAAATACTTGAACATCGTGGATATGCCGCCCATTGACGGTTGTGATATCGTAACAACTATCGATGTTGGTATTCAAGATATTGCAGAAAAAGCACTGGTAGACCAGCTAACCAACTTAGAAGCAGCCTCAGGAGTAGCTGTCGTAATGGAAGTAGCGACCGGAGAGGTAAAGGCAAACGTCAATATGACACGGGGAAATGACGGACACTATTACGAGATGAGAAATTTATCGGTAAGTAACCTGATGGAACCCGGCTCAACCTTTAAAACAGCCTCCATCATGGTAGCACTCGAAGATAAATACATTACGCCTCATACACTTGTTGACACCAAAAAAGGAATTGTCAACATGCATGGAAGCAACATGAAAGACTGGAACTGGTATAAAGGCGGATATGGGGAAATTGATGTTACACGAATCATGGAGGTTTCTTCCAATATCGGAGTTTCATCCATCATCGACAAATATTACGGGAATAACCCTCAAAAGTTTATTGACGGATTACGCCGCATGAGCATCGATACCCCGCTGAATTTAGGCTTTGTGGGTGAAGCGGTACCGCGCATCAAAGGTCCTAAGGAACGCTATTTCGCCAAAACCACTTTGCCATGGATGAGTATCGGATATGAAACCATGATTCCGCCGATTTATGTCCTAAACTTTTATAATGCCATAGCGAACAATGGAGTTATGGTCAAACCTAAATTTGTGAGGGAGATAGCCAAAGACGGAGAAGTAATAAAAGAGTTCCCCACTGAGATTATCAACCCTAAAATCTGTTCAGACACAACCTTGGCCCAGATACGAACCATCCTCCAGAGAGTCGTGTCGCACGGACTTGCCAAGCCTGCTGGCAGCAAGCAATTCAGCGTATCAGGAAAAACTGGTACGGCACAAATTTCTCAGGGGAAAGCCGGATATAAAGCTGGAGGAACCAGCTATCTGGTCAGTTTTTGCGGATATTTTCCATCGGAAGCTCCTAAATACAGTTGTCTTGTATCCATACAAGGTCCCAAAGGCTCGCCTTCCGGAGGAGTACAGGCAGGAAGTGTTTTCAGCCGAATAGCCGAGCGGGTCTATGCCAAACATCTTAATTTAGATTTGGCACAAGCCAAAGACTCAACCTCGGTTTTGATTCCCGACATCAAAAACGGAGATATCATTGAAGCTGCGTACCTCTTACGAGAACTTAATATAAACAGCAATAGTGACAACATCCCGGAACAGCAAAAACCCGTTTGGGGAAAAGCTACGGAAACAGAAGCCTATGCTGAACTAAAAGAGACCAAGCTAAGCGCCAAACATATTCCTAATGTTAAAGGAATGGGAGCCAAAGATGCGGTTTACTTATTAGAAAACCAAGGATTAAGAGTAAGACTCTTAGGAGTTGGAAAAGTCATCTCCCAAAGTATACCTGTAGGCTCGTATGTACATAGAGGACAAACTATTACATTAACGCTAAAATAAATTGATAAAAAATGATACTGGAAGAAATTTTAAAAACAGTCCATATCTGCCAGTCGGCAGGGGATCTGCAAAAAGATATCAAAGGCCTTGAAATGGATTCAAGACAGATCAAGCCGGAGTATCTTTTTGTTGCTGTAAAAGGAACACAAACCGACGGACATACATATATTGACAAAGCTATCGCATCGGGAGCAACTGCCATCGTATGCGAAGACCTTCCCGAAAATCTACTTGAACAGGTCACTTATATACAAGTACCCGATTCTGAAGAAGCGGTAGGGAAACTGGCTACAACATTTTATGGTGACCCGACTTCCAAACTCGACCTGGTAGGAGTAACCGGAACCAATGGAAAAACCACCATTGCTACTTTATTATATAATATGTTCCGTCACTTTGGATATAAAGTGGGACTTATCTCTACGGTATGTAACTATATCGACGGAGTGGCCATCCCAACCGACCATACCACTCCCGACCCCATTACCCTCAACCGCTTATTGGGACAAATGGCAGACGAGGGATGCAAATATGCCTTCATGGAAGTAAGCTCACATGCCGTTGCCCAAAAACGGATTGGAGGACTAAAGTTTGCCGGAGGAATCTTCACCAACCTGACCCGTGACCATCTGGATTATCATAAGACGGTAGAGAATTACCTGAAAGCAAAGAAAACCTTTTTCGACAACCTGCCGAAAAATGCATTTGCTTTAACCAATGCCGATGATAAAAACGGCTTCGTCATGGTTCAAAACACCAAGGCAAAGGTTGCTGCCTATTCACTCCGCACCTTGTGCGAGTTTAAAGGAAAAGTGCTTGAAGACGGATTCGAAGGCATGCTGATGGATATCAACAACCGGGAAGTCAATGTACAGTTTATCGGACGCTTTAATGCTTCCAACCTATTAGCTGTTTATGGAGCTGCATGCCTGTTAGGCAAATCAGCCGAAGAGGTACTGATTGCTCTCAGCTTGCTTCGCCCTGTTTCCGGACGGTTTGATGCGCTGCGTTCACCAAAAGGCTATACAGCTATTGTAGATTATGCACATACCCCCGATGCACTGGTCAATGTCTTGAATGCCATTCACGATGTACTGAAAGGACAAGGAAAAGTCATCACAGTGGTAGGAGCCGGAGGAAACCGAGATAAAGGAAAACGGCCGATCATGGCACAAGAGTCTGTCAAGCAAAGCGACCGGGTTATCATCACTTCCGACAATCCCCGCTTTGAAGACCCGCAAGACATTATCAATGATATGCTTGCCGGACTCACCAAAGAGCAATTACAGAAAGTGGTTTCCATAGCCGATCGCAAAGAGGCTATCCGCACTGCTTGCATGCTTGCCTCGACCGGTGACGTTATTCTGATAGCCGGAAAGGGGCATGAGAACTATCAGGAAATTAAAGGAGTTAAACATCACTTCGACGACAAAGAAGTGATAAAAGAAATTTTCAACAACGAACGATAAGGAGGAGCAATGTTATATTACCTGTTTAATTATTTAGAGCAATTTGACTTTCCCGGAGCAGGCATGTTCAGTTACGTGTCATTCCGCTCACTGATGGCTGTCATTCTTGCCCTACTTATTTCAGCCATCTTCGGTGAATATTTTATCAACCACCTTAAGAAAAAACAAATTACAGAAACCCAGCGCGATGCCTCGATTGACCCGTTTAATGTAAACAAAGTAGGCGTTCCCACCATGGGAGGAATCATCATCATTGTGGCTATCCTGATACCTTGTCTGCTTTTAGGCAAGCTACATAATATCTATATGATATTGATGCTGATTACCACAATATGGCTGGGGACATTAGGCTTCTTGGATGATTACATCAAAGTATTCCGCAAGGATAAAGAAGGACTCCACGGCAAATTCAAAATCATCGGACAAGTTGGTCTGGGCTTGATTGTCGGGTTAACGCTTTACCTCAGCCCCAATGTGGTTATCCGCGAGAATGTTGAAATCCAACGGAACGGTGAGATAGTAGAAGTGGTTCACAAAACCCAAGATGAGAAATCAACCAAGACCACTATCCCTTTTTTCAAGAACAACAACCTGGACTATGCTGACTTTGTAGGCTTCTTGGGCGAACACGCACAGAGCGCCGGTTGGATTGTTTTCGTTCTGATTACTATCTTTGTAGTCACTGCTGTTTCAAACGGAGCCAATCTTAACGATGGTATGGATGGAATGGCTGCCGGAAACTCAGCCATCATCGGAGTAACCCTCGGCATTCTGGCTTATGTATCGAGTCATATCGAATATGCCGGCTATTTGAACATCATGTACATACCGGGCAGCGAAGAACTGGTTATCTTTATCTGCGCCTTTATCGGTGCCCTGATTGGTTTCTTATGGTACAACGCCTTCCCGGCACAGGTTTTCATGGGCGATACAGGAAGCTTAACCATAGGCGGTATCATTGCTGTTTTTGCCATTATCATCCACAAAGAACTGCTGATACCTATCCTCTGCGGTGTATTCCTTGTGGAAAACCTGTCGGTTATTTTACAGGTGAAATACTTCCAGCGCGGGAAAAAGAAGGGAGTCAAACAACGCATTTTCAAACGGACTCCGATTCATGACCATTTCCGTACCACACTGGCTCAGCTTGACCCCAACTGCAGCTATATGTTCACTCATCCGGTCAATGTGTTCCATGAATCAAAAATTACCGTCCGTTTCTGGATTGTAACCATCGTATTAGCAGCTATAACGATTATAACTTTAAAGATAAGATAAGAGTCATGACAAAAAGAATTGTCATATTAGGAGCCGGAGAAAGCGGCGCGGGAGCAGCCGTTCTGGCTAAGAAGAAAGGATTCGATACGTTTGTATCAGACATGTCACTGATTAAAGATAAATATAAGGACATGTTAAATGAAAGAAACATTCCGTGGGAAGAAGGAAAACACACGGAAGAGTTGATTCTGAACGCTGACGAGGTTATCAAAAGCCCTGGCATTCCCAATGATGCACCCATCATCGGAAAGCTGAAGGCACAAGGCATCCCCGTCATCTCTGAAATCGAATTTGCCGGACGATACACACAGGCAAAAATGATTTGTATTACGGGAAGCAATGGAAAAACTACCACTACCTCCTTGATTTATCACATCTTTAAAAAAGCCGGACTGAATGTAGGATTGGCAGGAAACATCGGACAGAGTCTTGCCTTCCAAGTAGCTGAATACGATTATGACTATTACATCATCGAACTCAGCAGTTTCCAGCTTGACAATATGTATAAGTTCCATGCCAACATCGCCGTACTGATGAATATCACTCCTGACCATCTTGACCGTTACGACTACAAGATGCAAAACTACGTTGATGCCAAATTCCGCATCATCCAGAACCAGACCGACGATGATGCATTCATTTTCTGGAACGACGACCCGGTTATTCAGAAGGAACTGCATAAATACGGCATTCACGGTCACTATTATCCCTTTGCCGAGAAAAAAGACGAAGGACTTGCCGCATTTGTGGAACAAAACAAGGTTTATTTCACTCAGCCCATTGCCTTTAACATGGAACAGGAAGAGTTGGCACTGACCGGTAAACATAATTTATTCAACTCTATGGCAGCGGGAATCTCTGCCAATATCGCCGGCATCCGCAAGGAGTGCATCCGTGAAGCATTAAACGATTTTAAAGGAGTAGAACACCGGTTAGAGAAAGTGGCACGCGTACGCGGAGTAGACTATATCAATGACTCCAAGGCAACCAATGTCAACTCATGCTGGTATGCCCTGCAGAGTATGAAAACCAAAACAGTACTGATTTTGGGAGGCAAAGACAAGGGTAATGACTATAACGAAATAGCCAATCTGGTAAAAGAAAAATGTACCGGACTTATTTTCATGGGACTACACAACGAGAAGTTACATGAGTTCTTCGATGACTTCGGTCTCCCTATTGCCGATGTACAAAGCATGAATGATGCAGTTGACGCGGCATATAAGATGGCAAAGAAAGGCGAAACGGTACTTTTAAGCCCATGCTGCGCAAGTTTCGATTTGTTTAAAAGCTACGAAGACCGGGGAGAACAATTCAAACAGTGCGTAAGAAACCTGTAATTCCAACCTAAAAACTTATACGAATGGATTTATTAAAGAACTTACTCAAAGGCGACAAGGCTGTGTGGATTATCTTCCTCCTCCTTTGTCTGGTTTCCATTGTTGAGGTATTCAGTGCTGCCAGCACGCTCTCTTATAAGAGCGGAGACCATCTGGCTCCCATCACCCAGCACTGTGTCATTCTGATGGTAGGTGCCCTCATCGTATATCTGGTTCATAATATTCCATGCCGACTCTTTCAGTCTTTGCCTTACTTCCTTATTCCCCTGTCATTTACCCTGCTGTTCGTTGTCATGATAATGGGGCTTGTAACAGGCGACCGCGTGAATGGAGCGGCACGATGGATGACATTTTTCGGCATCCAGTTCCAGCCCTCCGAACTGGCAAAGATGGCAGTAGTCATTGTAACGGCCCGGCTGTTGTCTAAGTTTCAAGACGAAAACGGAGCTACCCCCAAAGCCTTCCGATGGATTATGTATTTCACCATTGGGGCTTTTTTCCTCATTGCACCTGAAAACGGGTCTACGGCACTCCTTTTGTTTGGAGTGGTCTTTCTCATGATGATTATCGGAAGGATTCCTTGGAAACTGATTGGCAAGCTCACGGGGGTAGTCACCCTCTTTTTGACGGTGTTTATAAGCATTGTCATCATCATTCCTACCGACAAGCTGGACGATGTACCGCTTATGCACCGTGTAGAAACTTGGCAGAACCGTATCAAAGGCTTTTTTGAAGACAAAGAGGCTATACCTGCAGCTAAATTCGACATCGACAAAGATGCGCAGATAGCTCATGCCAATATCGCAATTGCATCAAGCAATGTCATAGGGAAAATGCCCGGAAACAGTATACAGCGCGACTTCCTTTCACAAGCCTTTTCCGACTTTATCTTTGCCATCATTATCGAAGAGCTCGGACTGGTAGGGGGACTGTTTGTTGCTATTCTTTATATTTGGCTGTTAATGCGAGCCGGAAAGATAGCCCGCAGGTGCGACAAGAGTTTCCCTGCCTATCTTGTCATGGGGATTGCCTTGCTGATTGTTTCACAAGCCTTACTCAACATGATGGTAGCCGTAGGCTTGTTCCCCGTAACCGGTCAGCCGCTTCCCTTAATCAGTAAGGGAGGTACAGCCACTTTGATTAACTGCGCCTACATCGGCATGATTTTGAGCGTAAGCCGCTATGTGAAGGAGCAGGAAGAACAACGTCAGAAAGAGGAAGAGGAGAAACAACGTCTCATCCAGGAAAATGCAGTGGCTGCCTTGCAAAATGCTGCCATGAATCTGATGCAGGAACAGAATACAGCAGCTGCACAGAAAACGGAAGAAAATTAATTCGTACTGTAATAAGAATAAGAGGACAAAAAGAAACTGTTTACCTGTTTTCCTTTTGTCCTCTTAATTATTTAAGAAAGATTCTTTTTTATAAACGATACAATAAAGTCGTAATCATCGCAGCTCAACACATATTTTTTACCATCTTTTCGTTCTATATAAAAAGTCTGTGAATAATCGCCAACATACGAAAAATAGTTTCCTATTCTTTTTGTGTAATATCGACCGGTAAAGCCAAAAAGACCACCGACCCCACAGGTTCTGACTACAGCTCCATTACTTATATAGACTTCAACATTTTTTATTTCAGAAAACTTGAAAACTTTCTTTCCAATACCTCTATATAATGTAAGTGATTGGTCTGACAGTTCAACAGACATCGGGGCGTATCCATATGAAATGACCAATGTGGCAACAAAAACAGCAAGAAAACCTATTCCTAAGACATAGGGAAATTCGCCTTTTATCATTAAATATAGGAAATACCCTCCAACCCCTAAAAGAAGCATCGTAACAAGAACAGAAGAAAGAACCAAGGCTTTTTCTTTGTGGACTTTTTTTAATACTTTATCTGTTTGCATTTTGCAGTATATTTACATACACGATTGTTTTACTTCTTCTCCCTAATACGTATCTAAGGCTCTTAAAAGAGTTTAAAGATAAACGCTACTATCCTAAATAGATTTACCTGTCAAACCACAAGTCATTTATAATCAATCGTAAAGATACTATTTTTCACATAATACACCCTATAAATGGGAGATATTTTCACATAATCTGATATAAAAAGGCACTATTTTTCACATAATCCACCAATATTCCACTCACTTTTTCACATTATCCACTCATACAGGCTTCAAAACAAGGCTGCATCCCCACAATGGTTTCTTTGCTTTTTTCCTCCAGATGCCTGCTCTCCCGTGAACATTCATTCAAATTGCCCAGAACTAAACTTGAGCGGCAAGGTAATAAAAGCGACTTTTCAAGCTTGTAAAAGATGAAAGTCGAGGGAAAATTCTATAAACAGAAGCACTGTTTGTAAAAACAAAGCCTTTGAATGTACAAACAAAAGCTCTGTTTTTACAGCCAAAGACTCTGTTTTGAATTTGCAGAAAGATAAATTACATTTTATTCCGGCAAAACAGAGTTTTCTTGTCAGGTTAATGTAGTTTTATTCTAACCGAAAACCAGTTTTCAGATGGAAGACCGCCCAACGCTTTCCCTGCAAGCGAATCAACCTGTCACCTCGAAAGCCAAAAGCCAAAGAACCCAGATACGAGAACAAAAAGCTTTTTCCCGTGACTATTCGGGAGAAAACGAAGGACAAAAAGCCCATACTCACTTAGGCAGATCGAGAAAAATGTAGTATATTTACATCGCATACAATGCACAAAAAACAACTTGTTACCAAGTTCTTTAAATAATTTGACTGCAAGAGAAAGAAGTTACTGACAAAGTAACTAACTTTGCAAAAAACATAATATGGAATCTAATTTACGAATCATCATAAGTGGAGGGGGAACCGGAGGACATATCTTTCCGGCGGTTTCTATAGCCAACGCGCTCAGGGAACAGCACCCTGATATTGAAATTTTATTTGTCGGAGCGGAAGGGCGCATGGAAATGCAGCGCGTTCCCGCTGCCGGATATAAAATCATCGGTCTGCCCGTTGCCGGATTCGATCGCAAGCACCTGCTGAAAAATATCGGAGTACTGATTAAGCTGATGCGCAGCCAGCTGAAGGCCCGGAAAATCATACGCGACTTCAAACCACATGCCGCCGTAGGTGTGGGTGGATATGCCAGCGGACCGACGCTGAAAGTGGCGGGAGGAATGGGAATCCCTACCCTGCTTCAAGAACAGAATTCATACGCAGGAGTAACCAATAAGTTGCTTGCCAAGCAAGCCAAGAAAATCTGTGTGGCATACGAGGGAATGGAACGCTTCTTCGACAAGGAGAAAATCATCCTGACCGGGAACCCAGTACGTCAGAACCTTCTGAATACCACGCTTAGCCGTGAGGAAGCCCTCCGCTCGTTCGGTCTCTCACCGGAAAAGAAAACCGTACTGATTGTCGGTGGAAGCCTGGGGGCACGAACCATTAACCACTGCATGATGCACGGACTGGATAAAATAAAAGAATCGGGGGTACAGTTTATCTGGCAAACCGGAAAGTTTTATATTGACGAAGCACGCGCTGCCGTAAAACAGGCAGGTGAAATGCCGATGCTTCACGTCACCGACTTCATTGCCGACATGGCTGCTGCTTACCGCGCTGCCGATCTGGTTATCAGTCGTGCCGGAGCCGGCTCCATCTCAGAACTCTGCCTGTTAGAAAAACCGGTCATCTTGGTTCCCTCACCGAATGTGGCTGAAGACCATCAAACCAAGAACGCACTGGCTCTGGTCAATAAGGAGGCTGCTCTTTATGTAAAAGACAGCGAGGCAGAAGAAAAGCTGCTCAATCTTGCCATCCAGACCGTAAATGAAGCGGAAACATTAAATCACCTAAGTACGAACATCGCCAAGCTGGCTTTCAAGGATTCGGCAAACATCATTGCCAACGAAGTCTATAAGCTGGCTTTAAACTATAAGAAAGAACATGAACATTAACACGATAAAAGCTGTTTATTTCATCGGAGCCGGAGGTATCGGCATGAGCGCACTGGTGCGCTACTTCCTTTCAAAAGGAAAAAAAGTGGGTGGATACGACCGCACTCCCAGTGAACTGACCGAAAAACTGAAAGAAGAAGGAGCCGACATTCATTATGAAGAAAACACGGACCTGATTCCTGCTGATTTCCGAGAGGCAACAACCACTCTCGTGGTCTATACGCCTGCCATCCCGGCTGAACATAAAGAATTGATTTATTTCAGAAACAACGGATTTGAAATACAAAAGCGTGCTCAGGTATTGGGCATGCTTACCCGCACGGAAAAGGGTATGTGTGTAGCCGGAACGCATGGCAAAACCACGACATCAACGATGGCTGCCCACCTGCTCCACCAGTCGCACGTGAAGTGCAATGCCTTTCTTGGAGGCATTTCAAAGAACTATGGCACTAACCTGCTGCTCGATGAAGAAAGCCCGTATGTGGTAATTGAAGCCGATGAGTTCGACCGTTCCTTTCACTGGCTCACGCCCTATGCCACGGTCATTACGGCGGTTGACTCCGACCATCTGGATATCTATGGAACCCGTGAAGCTTATCTGGAAAGCTTCCGTAAATATACCTCACTGATCCGTCCGGACGGCTACTTGATTATCAAGAAAGGACTGGAGCTTGTGCCCGACGTACAGCCGGGAGTTACCATTTATACTTACTCCACAGAGGAAGGTGACTTTCATGCCGAAAACATCCGCATAGCCAACGGAGAAATCTGCTTTGACTATGTCTCTCCGCTGGGAAATATTCAAGACATACAGCTGGGCGTTCCTGTGTATGTGAATATTGAGAACGGAGTGGCAGCCATGGCACTGGCTCAAATCGGAGGAGCTGATGCCGAAGAAATACGCAAGGCTATGGCAAGCTTTAACGGTGTAGACCGGCGTTTCGACTTCAAGCTGAAAACCGACCGCATGGTGTTCTTAAGTGATTATGCTCACCACCCGGCAGAAATCAAGCAAAGCGTATCATCCATTCGGACACTTTATCCGGATAAGAAAATTACAGCTGTGTTTCAGCCGCACCTTTACACCCGCACCCGCGACTTCTACAAGGAGTTTGCCGACAGCCTGTCTCTGCTTGACGAAGTGATTTTGCTTGATATCTATCCGGCACGCGAACTTCCCATACCGGGAGTAAGCAGTCAGCTTATTTATGACCACCTTCGTCCGGGTATCCAGAAAAGCCTCTGCAAGAAAGAAGACCTGATGAACGTGCTTGCCGGAAAAACACTGGAAGTGCTCATCACGCTGGGAGCAGGAGATATAGAAAACTATGTTCCACAGATTTACGAAATGATTAAAGACAAATGATTAAACGGATTTTCATACTCAGTATTTTGATTGTGTTCGCAGCCTATCTGGTTGTGGCAGTCACTGCGCTTAACGGCAAGCCCAAAGACGTGGCTTGCACGGGTATGGAATTATCGATTGAAGACGATATCAATTACGGATTTATCGACTCGGTTGAAATCGGGAAAATCTTAAAAAAGAAGGGACTTAATCCTAAAGGAAAACGTCTGGGCGACATCAATGTGCGTGAACTTGAAACCGCTCTTTCCCAAAACCCGTTTATCCGTGAGGCTGAGTGCTATATCACCTCGGGAGGAAAAATCGGGATTGATATTTACCAGCGCATTCCGCTCATGCGCATCATGAGCAGTAACGGAGACGACTATTACATCGATCATGAAGGAAAAATTATGTCCGTACTCGGAAAATCTGTACATGTGGCTATCGCCACCGGATTCATTGACCGTAAATTCGCACAAAACAAATTATATGAACTGGGGAAATTTATCCAAAACGACCCATTCTGGAAAGCACAGGTGGAACAAATCAATGTAACGACCAAACAGGAGTTCGAAATTGTTCCTCGTGTAGGCGACCATATTCTTTTTTTAGGGAAAGGTGGTGATTATCAAGAAAAATTCCGTAAATTGCGAATCTTTTATAACGAGGCACTGAATCAAGTAGGCTGGAACAAGTACGAACGCATCAGTATAGAGTTTAACAATCAGATAATTTGTACAAAAAAGGAAAAGTAAGATATGGCAGTAACAGATTTTATAGCAGCAATTGAACTGGGATCGACTGAGATTTCAGGCATTGCAGGAAAAAAGAATTCAGACGGAAGCATCCAAATCCTCGCTTATGCCAGCGAGCGTTCATCGGACTGCATCAAAAAGGGAACCATCTATAATCTGGACAAAACCGGACAATGCCTTACTTCAATCATTCAGAAAATGGAAAGCCAGCTACAGGCTTCCATCAAAAAAATATATGTCGGCATCGGCGGACAGTCACTCCGCTCCATCCGGCACAATGAGGAAAAAACATTAGGAGAAGATACGAAAATCTCGCAGGCTCTGATTGACTCGCTGATGCAAGCCAATAAAGAGCTTCCGTTGGTTAATCAGGAAATTCTGGCTGTGGAACCGCAGGAGTACAAGGTGGGGAACAATCTGCAGACTGAACCGGTAGGGATTTCTGCCGACTTCATCGAAGGACGTTACTTGAATATCGTTGCCCGCCCTACACTAAGAGGCAATTTGCGCCAATGTTTCCGCCAAACTGGCTATGAAGTAGCCGACTATCTCCTTTCTCCTTTAGTTACTGCCGATGTGATACTTACCGAAGGCGAAAAACGTTCGGGATGCGCACTCATTGATATGGGAGCAGACACTACTACGGTTTCAGTATATAAGAACAACATCCTCCGCCATCTGGCTGTAATTCCGTTGGGAGGCAGAAATATTACCAAAGACATCTGCGACCTGCAAATAGAAGAAGAGGAAGCTGAACTGCTGAAGCAGACCTACGGTTCGGCATATACTGAGCCCGAGGAAAACGAAGAAGACAAGGAACAGAAATACAGCCTCAACGGAAAAGTCAACGTACCGGCATCTAAGCTGGCTGATATTATCGAAGCACGTGTCTACGAAATAATTGCCAATGTTAGTAACCAGATTGTGGAATCGAAATACGATGACAAACTGCTTGCCGGACTGGTTCTTACCGGGGGTGCAGCCAATATGCCTAATATAGAGAAGGCTTTCAGCCGAATCACTAAAATAGACAAGATACGTATTGCACGGAACGAAGAAATCACACTGAACGGAAGCATTGAAATTCCTCAAGACGGTACACACAATACCTTGATTGGCTTGCTGGCTGCCGGCAAAGAAAACTGCTGTAAAGTAGATACGCTGAAACCGCGCGATATGTTTGCCGAACAGCAAGAAAAAGAAGAGCAGGAGAAATTAGCCAAACAACAGCAGGAAGAGCAAAAACAAAAAGAAGCAGAACTGAAAAACAAGCAACGGGTGGAAGCAATCTTGCGCGACAAGGAGCGTCAAGAGGAAGAACGGAAACAAAAACGCCTCAACGACTGTGACACTTATCTTGCCGAAGCAAGAGATTTTCTGAAAAATCAATCGTTCGGTCCGGCAAAAGCAAAATTGGATGCAGCACGCAACATGCGCATAGCAGAAAAAACGGAGGAAATCAACCAGCTGGAAGAACTGATTAAATCAGAACAACAAAAGCATAGTTGGACTGGAAAGCTCAAGGCTATATTCGGAAAGCTTTCCGATGAAGCCATGTCTTGAGAATAAATAAACAAAGTATTTACCGCATAATAGATAAAATAATGATGTCTGACGAAATAACAATGCCTTTCACTTTTCCGAAAGACGCACCTCATATCATCAAAGTAATCGGTGTAGGCGGTGGCGGCGGAAACGCTGTCAACCACATGTACAAAGAAGGAATACACGACGTAACATTTGTAGTTTGTAATACGGATAATCAGGCACTCGACCAGTCACCCGTTCCCATTAAACTGCAGTTAGGAAGCGAAGGACTGGGAGCCGGCAATCGTCCGGAAAGAGCCAAACGAGCAGCTGAAGATACGATTGAGGGTATTAAAAGCATGCTGAACGACGGATGTAAGATGGTATTCATCACCGCCGGGATGGGTGGAGGAACCGGAACCGGTGCAGCACCTATCATTGCAAAAACAGCCAAGGATATGGGCATACTGACTGTAGGTATTGTCACCATTCCTTTCCTGTTTGAAGGAGCGAAAAAGATTGACCAAGCTCTGGACGGTGTGGAAGAAATAAGCAAGCATGTAGATGCACTGTTGGTTATCAATAACGAACGCCTGCGTGATGTGTATTCCGACTTCAGTGTACTCGATGCCTTTGCCAAGGCAGATGATACCCTTTCGATTGCAGCGAAAAGTATCGCAGAAATCATTACCATCCGAGGTAAAATCAACCTCGACTTCAATGATGTGAAAACTGTATTGAAAGACGGAGGTGTAGCGATTATGAGTACAGGATACGGAGAAGGAGAAGGCCGTGTAACACAAGCCATCAACGACGCCCTCCACTCACCGCTGCTCAATAACAACGATATCTTCAACTCCAAACGAATCTTATTCAACATTTCGTACAGTCCCAACAACGATTTGATGATGGAAGAAATGAACGAACTGCATGAGTTCATGAGCCGTTTCGGAGAAGATGTGGAAACCAAATGGGGACTTTATATTGATGAAGCCTTAGAAAAGAAGGTGAAATTCACCATCCTTGCTACCGGATTCGGAGTAAGAGACGTACCCGGAATGGAAGCGCGTATTACTGCTGAACAGCAGAAACAGCAGGAAAAAATGCAAGAGGAAGCGGAAAAGAAAGCCATTCTCCGTGATAAGTACTATGGTACGAACAGCAGCAAGCGTAGAAACCAGAATTTCCTAAGACGTATCTACACGTTCAGCCAGGAAGACTTAGACAATGATGATATCATCAGCATGGTTGATACCACTCCTACCTATAAGCGAAGCAGAACGGAACTGGAGGAAATCCAGTCGAAAGCTGCGCACAGAGACTCCTTGGAGGCCAAAACAGAGAATGGTGATGCCAACATGACCATTACTTTCTAACAGAGAATATTCTTTCGTTGGCAAAGTTTCAGAGAATGAAGCCCCACTAAAGATAGGGCGATAAAGAAAGCTTAGCCAGCGAAAGAACAGACAAACTCAAAAGTTCAAAAACTTAAGAACTTATAAATTTATAAACTTAAAAACTCAAACGATATGGACTTATTTGAACAAATCAGCAATGATATTAAAGAAGCCATGAAGGCGAAAGATAAAGTAAGACTCGAAACCTTACGTAACATCAAAAAATGTTTTCTTGAAGCAAAAACCGCTCCGGGAGCCAACGATACGCTGACCGATGATGCCGCACTGAAAATCATGCAGAAACTTGTAAAACAAGGAAAAGACTCTGCTGCTGTATACGAAGGTCAAGGACGTGCAGACCTTGCCGGAGAAGAGATGGCACAAGTTCATGTTATCGAAGCTTACCTGCCCAAACAGCTGTCAGCTGAAGAACTGGAAGTGAAACTGAAAGAAATCATTGCACGCACCGGTGCTACCAGTGGAAAGGATATGGGTAAAGTAATGGGAGTGGCTTCAAAAGAACTGGCTGGACTGGCTGAAGGTCGTGCCATCTCTGCCAAAGTGAAAGAATTGTTAGGATAATCCAATTTCTGAACCGGTCACATCCGAACGACATAAAAGCGTCAAGACTTTATGAAAAGTCTTGACGCTTTTTATTCACCTAAGCTACGCAAAAGCCACTTTCTTTGATTGGCAAGGTTTCACACTATACCTTGCTGTTCCGGAAGGTAAGCTTACGAGTCTTAAATGGCTTCACTCCCTACCTCGACAATTATTCTTGCCGAAGGTTCTCCGTGGGATTCCTTCTTGCAGCCTGTAAAACGAGGCAAGAGGCAAGCAGCAACACCACCATCAGCACAAGCATCGCACAGCCAAGGAAAAACATACCGGTCAATTCTATCTTTACAGCAAAGAGCTCCAAAAACGAAAGACTAATCTTCCATGCCACCAGCATTCCTGCTACAACAGCCGGAAGGGCTACTTTCAGCAAGTCAAACAAAAAGATACGCTGTACGTCTACCACACGGGCTCCATGAATCATACGCACCGCAATCTCGGAACACCGCCGTGATACTTCATCGCGCACGTATGCCATCAAGCCAATCAAAGCAATGAGCAAGATACAGACTCCAGCAAAAAAGACACTGTTGCGCACATGCAGCACCGGATTGTAAATATTTCCTATCTCCATAGCCAGACTATACACCGGAGGGGTTTGTGAAGGCATGGTTTGAGAAACAATCTCCTGCATCTCTTTCAGTTTACCGGCATCCAGCTTATTCAAACGGATATAAAGAATATATGAAGGAGAAGGAGAATAAAACATGACGGTGGGACGCTCATCATAATCTTCTGCAAACTGAGAACCCAAAGAGATATTCTCATATACGCCACAAATGGTAAGCGTTCCCTTATGCTCCGTTACATGAATCTGCTTACCGATAGCAGAGCCTTCCCATCCCGCCAGCGTACGCATCCGCTCCACAAAACTGCGGCTCACCATGACCTGCTGACTCAAGGTGTCTTGCAAAGCAGGATTAAACACCTCTCCTTCTAAAACGGGAATGCTGAACGTACGATGATAATCCGGACCGACCTGATACATATCGGCAATGTTCATATACTCTTCATCCGTAGCCGGATTATACACATTGTTGCCGCTACACCGTGAATACATTTCCTGATAACCCCACGTCACATCAACTACATCCGGATGTTTCTTCAATTCCTGCACACAGCGTTCACGCTCTTCAGCTGTTGTACCTCGAAGCGAAGTATAGACCATATCCTGATATTCGAATCCTGAATCAAAGTGGGTCAGCTTCTGATATTGCAGGCTCACCACGGTCAGCAGCGAAACAAACAGAGAAGTCAGGAGAAACTGAACGAAGAGCAGACCTAACTTCCACTGACGCTTGCTTTCCGAGTACCGCCGATAGGCATACGTCACCGGAATACGCGTATACAAATAGCCCGGAACCAATCCGCAAAGCCCCATGATCAGACAGGTTACAGCCAAACAAATACCCAGCGTGCGCAGTGGAAAAAGAGAAGCCAAACTGTGACCGATCTGCTCTTGCAGGAAATCTTGCAGTCCGAAAATAATCAGAACAGCCAGCACAAGAGCCAGCAAGCCATGAAGCACCGACTCCGAAAGAATCATCCGATAGATATGCGCATCGGTTGCTCCATAACAGCGATAGGTTGCTATTCCCTTGGCTCGGTTAACCATCGACGAGATGGTCAGCAGCACATAGTTGAGTATGGCTACCACCATCACGATAATGGCAAAAATCAGAAACACAATATTCATGGTCCGGTTATAATCGGAAGCAGCAAAGATTGCAGCTACCGGCTGCAGCTGCAACTGAAACTCGGTACCCGTTCCTTTAATTTTCTCGTTTACATGCATATCCAGCATACGCTGGATGCCTGCCTGCAAACGCTCCGGCTTGGCTCCGGCATGCAAACGAACGTATCCACTGTAGCGGTCATTGCCCAACCAGTTATCACGTCCGTCATAGGCTATCTGCCCGATAGTGGGCATAGCCACCAGTACATCCATTTGGGGAAGATGCGTATTCTCGGGAAAATCTTCGAACACCCCTACCACAGTTACTTGAAACGATGGATACTCCTTCCATGACAGTTTCTTCCCCAAGACATCTTCTCCCAATACCTGCATGAGCTTTTGAGAAATATAGGCATTACCGGTCTTTTCCAGTCCGGTATGCGTATCTTCACCCAACAAAAGTTTTCTCGGGAAGACATCGAAAAACGAACTGTCGCACAGATAAGCATTGCCCGTTATCTCACGCTGGTCTTCCGTTACCAACTTCATCGCGCTGCTCAGGATCGTGTAACGGGTAGCAACTTCCACTTCCGGACAATAGCTTTTCATTCCCGGAGCAATTGCCCCCGGTACAGAAGCATGCATCCGCCAGTCAGACTCTTTTTGCTTATACGATTCTTGTATGCGATACGTATCTTCCAAACGGGGGATAAAGTTATCATACGAACGTTCAAAGATTACTTCGGCAAGCATAATCAAACCAAGGGCAAGTCCCGCTCCCAAGCAAAGTATTTTTACCAAATTGGCATCCCCTTTGCGGAAAAGAGAATACAAAGCTCTTTTCATATAATCCGTCTTTAAATCTATTCAACAAACAAAGCAGACAACAAGGTATCAGGTAGCAAGTTGACAAAGTTTTACTTCCTCGTCAACTTGCCGCCTTACCGCCTCAAAAGCCCATTACTCCTAAAGAATTTACATTTCAGCAATCGAGGAGACAATCTGTCCGTCGAACAAATTGATTACCCGTCCGGCAAACCCGGCATCACGCTGACTGTGAGTTACCATCACAATGGTAGTCCCCTCTCGGTTCAGTTCTGTAAGCAATTCCATCACTTCCTGTCCGTTTTTTGAATCGAGGTTACCGGTAGGCTCATCCGCCAGAATGATTTTCGGGTCGGAAACAACGGCTCGGGCTATGGCAACACGTTGCTGCTGACCTCCTGAGAGTTGTTGCGGATAATGTTTTGCACGATGGCTGATGTTCATCCGCTTCATGATTTCTGTCACTTTCCGTTTGCGCTCTTCAGCCGGGATACCTAAATAAGTCAGCGGAAGTTCGATGTTTTCGAACACATTCAGTTCATCTATCAAGTTAAAGCTTTGAAATACAAAACCGATGGTTCCCTTACGTACATTGGTGCGTTCTTTTTCTTTCAGATGCCCCACTTCCTGATCGCCCAGGTAATAGTTGCCTTCGGTAGGATTATCCAGCAGACCGAGAATATTCAGCAAGGTAGATTTACCACAGCCAGAGGGTCCCATGATGGCTACAAATTCTTTATCGCGCACTTCCAGATTTACTTTGTTGAGTGCAATGGTTTCGACTTCAGTGGTACGAAAAGTTTTCGAAAGGTTTTCAATCTTAATCATATGGGTTGAGTTTTTAAGTTTGTTAGTTTTTAAGTTTATGAGTTCTTATGTTCTTCTGTCTAAAAAATAAGAAGTTTATTCTGACTTGATACTGTCTATCGGGTTACGGGTTGCTGTACGGTAACTCTGCAAAGTAATGACAACCGATGTCATCAAGATAATTATCAGGAAAGCCCCCAAGAAAGCCCAGGGCGTGATAGCAATTCGGTGAGGGAAGCTTTCCAACCACTCATGAACCACATACCAAGCAAAAGGAGCTGCTGCTGCCGAACAAACAACAACCAATCTCAGATAAGAGCGGTTAAACATCCAGAGTATCTGACTGATGGTAGCCCCATACACCTTGCGCAAAGCAATTTCCTTACTGCGATGTTCAGCCTCAAAAATAACCAAGCCGAAAACGCCCACTAAAGAAATAAGGATGGCAAGGAGGCTGAGCAAAGTCACCATGTATTGCTGTCCGGTTTCTTTCTGATAAAGCGAAGCATAAACTTGGTCGAAGAAACGGATATCCACCGGATAACCGGTAAAGTTTTCTTCAATAGATTCCCGGATATGTGCCAAAGCCACATCCATATCACTGCCAGCCTTCACCCGAATATAGGCATAAGGAAGCTGACGTCCGTCATAAACCGGATTGGCAATAAAGACAAAGGTTGACTGTCCTTCATTGCGCAAGGAAGTGAGCTGAAGGTTATTTACATAGCCCACGATAACTGCCTTTGTATCCCAATTCTCAAAATTGAATACCTCTCCAACCGGAATACCCAGCTTTTTTTTGACATCGCAGGTGGCAATAAAGTTCAAATGGTCGGACCGGATAGAGTCATTAGGCAGAAAATCTCTTCCGTCGCGCACCTCCATCCCCATAGTCCGGCAGAAATTCGGAGTTACCGGAATCAGGAACATATCAATTTCTTGATCATGATAATCTAATTGATACGTACTATATACATTTCTTCCTCCCAAATCAATACCGGCATAAGCTACCTCCTCAATATCGGGATAACTTTTCAGCTGCTGCTCAAAGCTCCGGTACATTGAATCGTCTATCGGCACATTAGGCAGATAAGCCATCACCAGGCGGTCGCGCTCCACGCCCAATTCATACTGACGCATGTAGCGGTTCTGCAAATAGATAAAGCAGGATGTCACAATCAATATAAAAGACACAACGTATTGCAGGCTAATCAGCAACGTACGAAGTTGCTTGCCCTTTCCGGAAAGAGCATAGTTTCCTTTCAGCATCAGGGCAGGTGGGAAAGAAGTCATGTAGTATGCCGGATAGAGTCCGGCAAGCACCCCCACAAGCAAGGCAAGCAGTCCGCTAACCAGTACCGGTTTCCAATACATCGTCAATGAAGGCGTAAAGTCAAGAAAGTTCAGATACCCTGTCCGGTTCAATCCCCACACCAGCAACAAGCCCAAAAGCCAGGAAAGGGAAACAATACAGACCGACTCTCCTACCAAACCGATGCGTAAAGCGTTGACCGAACTGCCCAAAACCTTCTGCGTATTGATGCTGCGAATGCGCATTGGTGTAAGTGCTGTACTAAAGTTAATCAGATTGACACTCGCTATCAAGATAATCAGGAAAGCAAGAGTGATCAACAGGTAAATATGCTGCCGGTTACCCGTCTTAAAGAAATCATTCTCAGGCAAGTTATAATAAAGGTCTGTAATGGGAATCACATAAGCGACAACAGCCATACCGGATGAACTTTTCATACGTTCATTCGCACCCGACTGGGCGATTTGCCTGTTTACCTCCTCGGGGGTTACTCCCGGTTTCAAGCGCAGAAAAGCAAAGTAGTTCCACGAAGTCCAATGTCCTTTCTGGTAATCGTTCATACGAACCAGCAATGGATTCGCAGCAAACTGAGAGTTCTCCGGAAAATCCTTATAGACACCACATATACGGAAACGAACTTGATCTTCATCGATCAGCACACTCTTTCCTTTACGATACAGATAAGAGCCAACGGCATTCCCGTCAGGAAAAAGTTTCTTGGCCTTGCTTTCCGGTATCAGCATCCCGTCGGGCGCATCCATTCCGTCGGCACTACCTGCCACAAACTCCATTCCTACCGTTTGGACAAAGCTCTTATAAATACCATAAGGTTCTTCCTTGAAATAAACCGGGTTTTCAGGATCTAAGTAAAAAGAAACATCAAACCAGCTCCGGGCATAAATGCTTCCGCACTCCACACCGGGAGTCTGCTCGATTACATGATCCACCAACCCACGCGGCAATACCATAAAAGCTTTATATTCCTCATCAAGGTCAAAAGCTAACATAGTTACCCGGTCGGCTTCGGGATAACAGGTATCAAAGCTGCGTTCGTAACCCACCTTCATCATAATGAGAATGAAAGCTGTAAAAGCAACCGAAAGCCCCAATAAATTCAGGTTCGAGGCCATGCGGAAGCGCCGGAGGGTATAAAAAAGATTGCGTAAAATGGTATTCATATTGCTTTTTTCAGTATTTGCTTCTACTGAAAGAAAGCAAATGCCGTGCCAAACAAATAAACCACTGATTTACAAACCAATTACAAAACAGAAGATACGGTATAGTGTCAAGAAATTAGACACCGGGTGTATAATTTTTAGACAAACATCAAGCTTTTCTTCCTTTAATCAGCACTTTTTCTCCGTCTGCCAACGTGGTAGCAAAGAGATACAGTTCTCCTCCTTCTTTCAACTTCAGCTTTTTCCGAAGCTCAGCTACAGAAGCAGGGAAATTACGCACCGTAAGATTCGCTTTCTCAACTCCCTTCAGGAAATCCCTGATTTCCTTCTTCCCGAAACCGGAAACACCCTCTACCCGGAACCGCCGTCCCGGAAAGTCAATCGCCTCCGCTGAAGTATAAAGATGGCTGTTTGTATGCAGCTTCTTTACACCATAGTATTGGGTAAGCAGACGGTATGCTCCGGCTTTCAGCAAAGCTGCACCCGGCTCGTAAAGATAAGCCTCAACCGATTCAGCTAACGGACAAACTGCCTCCCGCTCCTCCTTATAGGTAAAGTCAAAATGCTGGGATGCTGAGTTATTAACAACCTGTTCACAACTCATAATCACCTCACCGGCAGCCCGTTCCACCTCATCTGGCTCTTTTCGGAGTATCAAAACCAACTCCTTACATTCGTTATGAACAGCCACCACATGAATGCGGCGCACATACTTCAAGTCGCGCAAGGCGGAAGCAATGTCAAGCATCGGAGAAAGCTTAATCATCACCATACGTCCCTTTTCCACCAACAGTGATTCAAGCGCACAGACATCCGGTTCACACTCGGCTATGGCAACCGTCTTTCCTCCGTGACTGTCGCGCCGGGCAGGGTCAAGAAACAGACAATCCACCGGCTCCATGTCGCGCAGATACTCTACTCCATCGGCATGACAGATGCGGATATGATTCAAGCCCAGCAAAGGAAAGTTATGTTCCGCCAAGCGGCAAAGCACTTCCTGCCTTTCCACATACTCTACACTACGGAAATTTCGGGCAATAAACGAACAGTCCACCCCAAAGCCCGCGGTCAGATCAGCAAAGGTTTCTCCCTTGACAAGTGAAGCTTTATAACGTGCCGTCACCTCCGACGAACACTGTTCCATCGAAAGATGCTTCGGATAAAGAATCCCTTCGGTCTGCGCCCAAAGCGGAACTTTCTTCTCTGCCACCTGCCATCCGGCTATCTGCACCACAGCTTCCGCCATATCTACTTCCGGATGTTTCCCGGCTTGCAAGGCCAGCATACGCACATCATCTTTGCGATGAAGTTGAATAAAATGAGAAGTTTCGTTTGATAAGCTATCCATAACATCATTGGGGTTTGACTGCAAATGTAGCGATAAATGGCGATTTCTCAAAAGAAGGCAAGGAAAACCCAAAGACATACCACACGGCTCTTTCATTCAAAGCAACCTCTATAATCCTTGTTATTTTCCGAAAACCATTATTTTTGCGTACAGCGATGCAAGAAGCACCGCTTCCGGTGTTTCTTTTTATCGTTCATATAAAATAACAACTTGTCATTTCGAACGAATATAAAAAACAATGTTCGAAATGACAAGTTGCACTCTGTGAATGAATACTGTATAGTCCGCCTACCTATTGGCATATCTTACACCTAAAGCTTTATCACGATTTTATTTTCAATACACACAATATGGGATTATCATCAGCGGAGATTTTAGGCAGAATCTTTTTTAAGTCATCATCAAAATCATATCCCTCTTTTTCGAGTTCTTTCAATGTATAAGGATTCAAAGGGAACACAATGTTGTTTGGTCGAGTAGACAAAGCCACATAGTCGAGCTGACCGCAACTTAGTAAATCCGAAAATGCGTCTAGCGCATAAACTGAAGACTTTTTATTCGACAAATTATATATACCAATATACTTTACCTCTTTTGCCATAAAGCATGAAAACAAATAATCCTCAACTCCCATTATCATATTGTAGGAAATATATCCCGATTCCGACAGTCCCCCGAAATAGGACTTAGAACCATGATTACTGATTTTGTCCATATACGAAACAGTGGGAAACACAAAGCCTTTATACTCCACATCGTAAAAAGGAATAACTCCATCGGCTGAGAACTTATATATCAGTGACGAAAAGGGAACATATCCATATACCGTGCCATCCATACTGAATAAAGAAACGAAAGGACCGCAGATATACCCTGATTTGAAATCCTTTTCCACCAAATGACGCTCATTTCTCAAATTCCTATCCGTCAAAAGGAAGTGGAAATCCTTATCCAGACTTTGATATCCCCTATCGTTCCAAACCCAGCAACTGTCATTACCCAAAGAGCATACGCAAGAAGTTTCACAAGGTAAATCCCACTCATCCACAAATCCCAATGTGGCAGCATCGTAAGTAATCAACTTACGACGACCAGAGTCTATCAGGTACAATTCTGTTTCGCCAAGGTTCAAAGCGATGGACTGGGGAGAGACAAGCTCACCAGGTCCGTTGCCTTTTTTACCTATCATACCCAAAAAAGCTCCCTTGCTATTAAATGCCAATACATTGTAATTAATATAGTCCAATATAAATAAAGTATCTCCTTTATATTCTATCTGTCCTATCTTACCTATCAAACAAGAGTCGGAAGTTTCCAACTCGACAAAAGACAACTCATAGTTCAAATCCGTCCCCTCACCTACCGAAGAAAACACCAATTTCTCCGGTACACTTTCCTGTTGCCCTGCTGATTTTCTTTCTCCACAAGAAACCAGCAACAAAGCCAACACAACCGATAACAATCTTACTTTTATTCGCATCTCCTTTTTTACCCCTTCATTCTTCCAGAAAGTGTATCAAAATAAAAATCAATCATCAAATTGTCATTTCAAATGCATGTGAGAAGCAATGTTCAACATAGCCCAATCTCATATACATGCAAACATCTTACAAGATTGGCTGCGCCGAACGTCGTTTCTTCGTTTCATTCTGAATGACAAAATGATATGGATTATTTATTTTGATACATCTTCTTACCGCTCTATTCAATTCCAATCTCACCAAGTACAACTCAAAGAGCCATTGCCTGAACACCTCAAAATTAAAAAAAGTAAATCAAACGAACAAGCACTTCAGCGAATTAAATGCAAATTAAATGCAAGTACAAACTCCGAAATAACAGCAAGAATTCTACAGCCAGACATATCAAAACATAAAACCACAGGAAAAAGAAAGCGTCCCCAACAGCCTGCCGCAGGAAATAGAATAAAATTAAACAGCTTCTTTCCGGGAAGCAAGCAAAGAATGCCCAAAATATTGTATCTTTGTCCAAACTATCAAACCGTACAGAATATGGTAACATTTAAAGAGTTTTTTTCATTCAAAAAGAATGGCTTTTTCTGGCTGAACCTTGCCGGAATGATTATATTATCGGTGGCTGCCGTGTTCGGCACACTGGCATGGCTTGACAGCTATACCCACCATGGAGAGTCGCACGTGGTTCCCGATGTAAAAAACAAAACCGTTACAGCTGCCCATGCTGCTTTACGCTCGCAGTTATTGAAAGGAACGGTTACCGATTCTGTCTACATTAAAGGAATGCCCAACGGAATTGTACTGGAACAGAAGCCGGCAAGCGGAGCAAGAGTAAAAGAAGGACGCATGGTTTACCTTATGGTAACTACAACCGATGTACCTGTGGTCAAACTGCCCGACTTGATTGACAACAGTTCCTTCCGTCAGGCTGAAGCCAAACTGAAAGCCATGGGTTTCCGCCTTACCGAACCGGAATTTGTGGTGGGCGAACAAGACTGGATTTACGGTATCAAATACCGGGGTCGGCTGTTGAAGACCAACGACCCGATACCTCACGAGGCACTGCTTACCTTATGCGTAGGCAATATCGCTCTCCGTGATTCCCTGTCGAACGACTCCACCCAGATAGGTATTGAATCGACCAGGCTTGAAGACCAGCCCCAAGTTGACGAATCGTGGTTCTAACTCTTTTTTGACCTAAAAGCATCCATGACAGAAGATTTATTTGACGAATTAGACGAAACAGCCGATGATATCGAACCGATAACAGGAGAAGCTGAACTGTATGAGCATTTCCGAGTAGTGGTAGATAAAGGACAAAGTCCGGTACGCATTGACAAATACCTGTTTGAGCGTATCGTAAATGCCTCACGCAACCGCATTCAAACAGCTGCCGACCATGGCTTTGTCATGGCTAACGGAAAGCCTGTAAAAAGCAGCTACAAAGTAAAGCCGCAGGATGTGCTCACCGTCATGATGGACCGTCCCCGTTATGAAAACGATATTATCCCCGAAGATATTCCTCTAAATATTGTTTATGAAGACGATGACCTGATGGTAATCAACAAGCCTGCCGGACTTGTGGTACATCCGGGATGCGGCAATTATCACGGTACGCTGGTCAATGCCATTGCCTGGCATCTGCGTGATATTCCGACTTATAATCCGAATGACCCGCAAGTGGGACTGGTGCACCGTATCGACAAAGACACGTCCGGACTATTAGTTGTGGCGAAAACACCCGATGCAAAGACCAGCTTAGGCATGCAGTTCTATAACAAGACAACCAAACGCGAATACAATGCACTGGTATGGGGAATCGTGGAAAACGATGAAGGAACCATCGTAGGAAACATCGGGCGCAATCCGCGCGACCGCATGCAGATGGCAGTCATGGCTGATCCGGAACAAGGGAAACATGCCGTAACCCATTATCAGGTACTGGAACGTTTGGGATACGTGACACTGGTAAAATGTGTACTTGAAACCGGACGAACGCATCAAATCCGTGTCCACATGAAGCATATCGGTCATACGCTCTTTAACGATGAACGATACGGCGGACATGAAATATTGAAAGGAACTCACTTTAGTAAATACAAACAATTTGTAAACAACTGCTTCGACATCTGTCCACGTCAGGCACTCCATGCCAAGACCTTGGGATTTGTACACCCCCGTACCGGAGAAGATATGTTTTTCACCTCCGAACTGCCCGAAGACATGACGCACCTGCTGGAACGATGGAGAACGTATATCAGCAATCGAGAAGAATTATGAAACGTACCATTGCAATCATAGCCGGAGGAGACTCTTCTGAATACGAGGTTTCCATGAACAGCGCGAAAGGAATCTATTCTTTCATCGACAAGGAAAAATATAACCTTTACCTCGTTGAGTTGACCCGACAGAAGTGGGAAGCCATCTTGACAGATGGTTCACGCACACCTATTGACAAAAACGACTTCAGCTTCATGGAGAACGGAGTCAAAGTAAAACCCGACTTTGCTTACATCACCATCCACGGTACTCCGGGAGAAAACGGAATCCTGCAAGGCTATTTTGAGCTGTTGGGAATCCCCTATTCCACTTGCGATGTATTGGTTTCCGCCCTTACCTTCAGCAAATTTACCCTGAACCAATACTTAAAAAGCTTTGGCATACGGGTAGCCGAATCCATGCTGGTGAACAAGCAACATGAAGTAAGCGAAGACCTCATCATTGAAAAAATCGGTCTTCCCTGCTTTATCAAGCCCAATGCCAGCGGCTCCAGCTTCGGAGTAACCAAAGTCAAGACCCGCGAACAAATCCGTCCGGCACTACAAGCAGCATTCGAAGAATCAGACGACGTGATGATTGAAGCATTTATGGACGGTATCGAACTGGCAAACGGCTGCTACAAGACGAAAGAGAAATCAGTCATTCTTCCCATTACCGAAGTGGTGAGCCAAAACGAGTTTTTTGACTACAACGCCAAATATAAAGGAGAAGTGACCGAAATCACTCCTGCCCGCCTCAGTCCGGAACTGACCGACCGCGTACAAAAGCTCTCATCAGCCATCTATGATATCTTAAAATGTAAAGGCATTGTCCGGATTGACTATATCATTACCGAAGGTGAGAAAATCAATATGCTCGAAGTCAACACCACACCGGGTATGACAGCAACCAGCTTCATTCCGCAACAGGTGCGTGCAGCCGGACTCGACATCAAAGAGGTAATGACCGACATCATTGAGAATGCATTCTGACCGGATGCCTGAATCCGACTTATTATATATGTTATATATGGTATTAATTAAACCAATCAAACTATGAACATACCTGCCGAATTCGACGAAATCCGTCCTTATAATCCGGAAGAGCTTCCTCAAGTATTCAAGGAACTGCTTGAAGACCCTATGTTTTGTGCTGTAACAGCCAGTGTTATGCCGGATGTTTCAACAGAAACCATTACTGCCCTGCTGAAACAATGCAAGACCAATCTGGATGTGCAGAAAGCCTTCTTCCACAAGTTGCTTCACGGCATCATGGACAAGCATAGTGACGGATTCGACTTAGATACTTCCCGAATGACCGACAAGGAGAAAAGCCATACGTTTATATCCAACCATCGGGACATCGTGCTTGACCCGGGCTTCCTGTCAGTGGGACTGATAGACCAGAACTTCCCCACAACCGTGGAAATTGCCATAGGTGATAACCTCTTGATTTATCCTTGGATAAAGAAATTGGTACGCATTAACAAGTCATTCATTGTGCAGCGTGGTTTAAGTATGCGTCAGCAGCTGGAGTCTTCTGCACGCATGGCGCGCTATATTCATTTTGCCGTGACTCAAAAGCAGGAAAACGTATGGATTGCCCAGCGCGAAGGACGTGCCAAAGATTCGAATGACCGCACCCAAGACAGTGTGCTGAAAATGCTCGCTATGGGAGGTGAAGGCGATATCATCGACCGATTAAAGGAACTGAACATCGTTCCTCTCGCCTTATCATATGAATATGACCCGTGTGACTATCTGAAGGCAATGGAAATGCAGCAAAAACGCGACATCCCTGAATTCAAGAAAAGTCAGCAAGATGATTTGGTTAATATGAAAACTGGAATCTTCGGTTACAAAGGACGCGTACACTTCCAGACTTCCACATGCATCAACGAGGAATTGGAAGCCTTGCGCGGACTGCCCAAAACGGAACTGTTCGCCAAAGTATCCGAATTAATCGACCGCCATATTCACCGTAACTACCGTCTTTATCCGGGAAACTTCGTGGCATGCGACTTACTGGAAAACGGGAATCGGTTTAGCAGCCATTACAACGATGCCGACAAAGCGAAGTTTGAAGCTTATATACAAAACAAGCTGAGCCTGATTCATCTTCCCAATAAAGATGAAGCGTTTTCACGTGAACGCCTGCTTACGATGTATGCGAATCCGGCATTCAACCAACAGAAAGCTTTAGCCGAATGAAAAGGATAAAATCTTGTTTCTTACTGCTTCTTTGCATGCTTGCTTTTGAAGGATGCAAAGAAGACAGGTATGTATATCCCAATGTATTGACTGAGTTTATCAATATCCGGACCGACCAGTCCGGAACGTTGAAGGAGTTAATTACAGATCAGGGAGAAGTGCTATCGGTACAGCATCGGGAAGGCTTAAGCGGACTCACACCCGACTCCATCTATCGCACGGTATCGGTGTATGAAAGGCTTGAAGTTTCCGAAGAAGACGATGCTTATCTTTATTCTTCACAATTAATTTTAGCTTCACTTCCACTGTCTGCCGACCAGTTTGAAACAGTCAAAACCGATCCTTTAAGTATTCAAAGCATCTGGAAATCGGGAGAATACATTAATCTTGTTTTGCTCCCGATGGTAAAAGAGAAACCGCATGCGTTTCACTTTATCGACCAAGGTATAACAGAAGCCAACGGCAAGCGTACCCTGAATCTTACCCTCTATCATGACCGTAACAATGATATGGAGGCTTTTACACGGAAAGTCTATCTCTCTATCCCGCTATGGGGATATAAAGAGGTACTTGAAAAAGGAGACCAAGTTGTTGTACAGATTAATACCTATGAAGAGGGAATGACTACAAGATGTTTTACATACTAATCAAAAACAAACTCTCATGATAAAAACAATCTATTTCATGCTCTTCATCTGCGCCTTTGCCTTTGTACTGTTTGCGTGTAAAGGCAAGACACAAGATGAATTCAAGAACCTGTCGTCCGACGACTTTGAACATCTTATCGAAGATGAAACGATCCAGCGCGTTGATGTACGAACCGTTGCCGAATACAGCGAGGGCCATATTGCCGGAAGCCTCAACCTCAATGCACTCGACGAGAGTTTTTCTGCCAATGCCGATGAACTGTTAGACAAAGCCTGTCCGGTAGCTGTTTACTGCAAAAGCGGACGAAGAAGCCGAAAGGCTGCCCAACTATTGGCAAAAAAAGGATTTAAAGTCTATAACCTTGACAAAGGATTTGAGAACTGGAAAGAATTAGGAAAACCCGTTGAACATTAAACTGTTCAACGGGTTTTCCTGCATTGAAGATTAAACTTTTCAAACACAAATCCTTATAAAAAATCACCCCGTCACAAAAGGGTATCGCTCATCCAAATGGTAGTGGATCTGTTTTATAATTAGAATTCCGTTATCCATCTTTTCTTTGCAAGTTCTTTTCCATTTTTTTGTCGTATGCCTGACCTCTGGGTACAAGATAGAGAAACATTACGCAGTCATCCACTATCTGTACATGATAGCTAAAAAAAGCGCGATAACTCCCTACCCTCAAACGATAGATAAATTCATAGTCCACCAGTTTCTTGCAGTCCGTCAGCTCCTCTATGTTTCTGGCATTGATAACTTCCTGTACTGCCTGACACACTGAATCCAGCATCTTGCCGGAGAGTTTACGGACTGCCTTTTCAAACTCCTTTGAAAATTCAACCCTCATTTCTCAACCACTCCCAGCCAGTCCATAAATTCCTTGCGCTCCTTCTTCTCCAGTTTGACCTGCCCGTCCGGATAATTTTCGGACATATAGCGGTAGGCTTCGCTATCGTCATATTCCTCTGCCGTCTTGTCGAGCAAGTTTTCTATCAGCCGTTTTAGGTTCGTTCCCTGTCTGGCAGCCATCACCGAAAGAGCCTTAAAGGTGTCCTCCTTCAGGTCAATAATCTTTTTCTTGTATGTTATTGTTGCTTCCATTGTTCTGTTCTTTACGCAAAGATATAAAATATATATGATATATACACTATATATTATTTTTATATTTGGGGTGTTCCCCTTCCGGGTCGAGTTTTCCGCTACAAGTCCTCGCCGTCAAAGCATGTCTCTCATTCGTCCCCCCCTTCCAGCTGCACAGACAAAAGGGAAAGGGCTTCAATTATATATCGTTATGAAATAGCAGCAGAAATAAATTTCTTCAGGATATTTACCTTGAAGAAGAAGAAGAAAAAAAAAGCTCTTCTGAATAGTTAAATATTAGATTATTAGGATAAAGAACCAATGTTTTATTTATCTTTATGGAAGTAATCTTAAATCATTAGACTCATGAAAAAGCTTGTTTTTAGTCTATTAGTCTATTATATGAAAACTCCGAATATAATATGAATTTTGGTATAGAACGATATTAATTTGTTAACCCACGCAAAGTTTTAAATTAAACTTCACGTGAATTTATTTTTTGAGCGTATGGTTAGAGTTCAATTCTTTTTTGTTTTATTTTTTACTTTTCTTTCTTTGAATGTGAAAGGACAGAAGAGCGGTTCTTGTGTTCCAAGCGATTCTATTGTCATGAAGGTAGTTCCGTATATCAAAGATTTGTCTTCTGACTTTATAGATGTTCGTCTTTTTAACCATACTGATTTCAGGCTTTCTTGTGGATTTTATTATGATTTTCAGAAGTTTCAATCAGGAAAATGGGTAGATATTGATTTCGGTAGTATGGCTTGGAAAGCCGGGATTTATTTTGTTGGCAGAGGTGAATCAAGGATGTTTACATGTTATTTGAATAAAGAAAAATGTAAATATACTCCAGGGAAATACAGAGTGATAAAGTATATTACTATCGAGAAAGAGATTTATGAAAAGCGTAAAGTTTTCGCTGAATTTGTATTAAAGTGAATTTAAAAGGGTCGTATCAAGCTCTATATAGAGTAATGATATGACCCTTTCAAAAAATGAGGCACACCCTCTTTCCATTACCTGTTTAGAGTAAATTTAGAGAGTTTGTGTATAGTAGTTGAGAGAGAAATTTAAGGAGTCATTCGCTTTAAAGTAAAGCAGTATAAATCGGGAGTCCAAGTATAATCACTCCCTATCTTCACCGAATTATATCCTTTGCGTAAATCAACCTGAAACACCACTTGCGACATTCCCTTTTCAACATCCGTTTCCAAGTTATCCAAGCGCACTTTCTGCCCGTTAACTTCAACCTCCAGACAGCGGTCGTTTACCTCCCGTTCATGACCTTTCGCAGGAAGATAAGAGATACACATCTGGTATTTTCCGCCCTTCTCAATATACACCTCATTCCATTCAGCTCGGTTCAAGGCTTCTCCACCCAGATTTCCAACCATCATCCTGCCGGATGCCTGATCATGCGATTTGTGAACTACCGCTAAACTAAAGATTTAGCGGCTTCGGAGATACCAATACCTCCTCTCTTTTCCTGCTTCTTCCTGCCATTGCTTTTTAGGACACGAGGTCGGTCATCCACAAGAGGGCAGTCCACAGGCTTGACTTTCCCACGCTCCGTGGGTAGGGCTTTCAAGCCAAATCTTTTTATGTTGCAAGCTGCATTGAAGTCCCCTACACCGAAAAACAATTTCCTCAACAGATATATCATCCATTTTATTACAACGCCTCCAGCATACGCTTCAGCACCACTGTTGCCGAGATTTCCCGGTTAGCCGCTTCCGGAATCACCAATGAAGTAGGAGCTTCAATCACATCATCCGTCACAATCATGTTACGGCGAACCGGCAGACAGTGCATGAAAAACGCATCATTGGTAACCGCCATGTGAGCCGCATCTACCGTCCAGCTCATATCCTTGCTCAAAATCTTGCCATAGTCTTCGGGCGATGTTACCCCCGGACAAGCCCAGTTCTTCGCATAAATAAAGTCAGCTCCCTCGAAAGCCTTCATCTGATTATATTCCACCTTCGCCCCGCGCACAAATTTCGGGTCCAGCTCATATCCATGCGGATGCGTAATCACAAAGTCCACATCTGCCTCATTCATAAAATCGGCAAAAGAGTTCGGCACAGCCTGCGGCAATGCACGCGGATGAGGAGCCCAGGTAAGCACCACCTTAGGACGTTCTTTCTTCTTATATTCTTCAATGGTAATCAAGTCAGCAAAAGCCTGTAGCGGATGTCCGGTTGCCGCTTCCATCGAGAAAACAGGTTTGCCAGAATACCGGATAAACTGATTCAGAATCTTTTCATTATAATCATCCTCCCGACTCTCAAAGCGAGCAAATGAGCGCACCCCAATCAAATCACAATAAGAAGCCATTACCGGAATTGCCTCCAGCAGATGTTCGCTTTTATCCCCGTCCATGATTACTCCGCGCTCCGTTTCCAACTTCCACGCACCCTGGTTCACATCCAGCACAATCACGTCCATTCCCAAGTTACGGGCAGCCTTCTGCGTACTAAGACGCGTACGCAAACTGTTGTTAAAGAAAATCAGCAAACAGGTTTTATGCTTGCCCAATGATTCATATTGATAACGATTTTTTTTAATCTCGAACGCCTCGGCAAGAGCTACCTTCAAATCACCCAAGTCGAATACATTGG